>Ga0164242_10005308_pt1 | contig 14355 bp, 11 predicted proteins | sample OricomgcompostMG_FD_108783 | JGI IMG/M metagenome (GOLD analysis project Ga0164242, IMG submission 108783) | Miracle-Growth compost microbial communities from Emeryville, California, USA - Original compost - Miracle growth compost (MG) ... | reverse complement strand
GGGGGCCGCATCGATCCGGGCGAGACCGCCGAGCGCGCGGCCTTGCGTGAGCTGGCCGAAGAGCTCGGGGTCCTCGCCGAGCCGACCCAGATCGTCGGGCGCCACCTCGCACAACGTCGCGACGATGTGGTGAGTGGGAGCGGTGGATCCGACCGACGTGAGCAACTCCACCGGGCCGGCCAGGTGGAGCGGCTCGTCGAGCGGTGAGCTGCTGAAAGTGCACGCGTCGTCGCGATCGGCCCACGAACGCGCGTCAGCCTGTGCCAGCAGCGGCCGCCACCAGTCGGTGCCGACCATTGGCACCAGGTCGTCCGGATCGTGGACCCAACTCATGCTCCCCCCTCCGGGCACGTCGGCGGGAACGAGCATCCCACCTGCCGCATCGGACAACCGGAAGGTATGACGCGCGGCGTCGAGCGGCGGCCAGACGGGCGAGGCGTGCGGCGGGGACGGGGGGTCAGCAGCGGTGAGTTCCCACCGAACAGTGGGGCATTGATGCCGCGCGCCGCGGAGGGTGATGTTCAGGAAGTCGACGACCGGGTCGAGGGTGCGATCCAGCATCACCTCGCGTGCCGCGTCGTCGGCGAGGTGATCCGGTCCGAATCCGGTGGTGGTCCAGACGTCGTCCATGTGATCGCTGGCCGAGGCGATGAGGAACTGGCCGGGTTTTCCCGCTGCGGCGCGCCACTCGGTGAGCTGTGCGCGCTGGAAGACGTCGAACCAGCCGGCCCAGTGCAGCGCCGGAATCTGGCCCATCGATCCGTTCGACGCCCGGGCTGCTCGCTGCCAAGGACGCTGTCGTCCGGTGAGCGCGGACCGGTGATCGGCACGGAAGAGATCGCCGAGCGGCCTGGTCGACCAATCGAGCGTCGGTTCCAGGTCTTCGCGGCCGGTCCAGGTGGACGCCAACCATTCGGCCATCGCCCCGAGGCGCAGCACACCGCCGTCGTGGGTGAATGCACACGGCTGCGTGCTGGTGTAGCGGCTGACCACGGCACGCACCGCCGGATGGCCGGTGGCCGCGGCTGCCCAGGCGGTGAAGCCGTAGTACGAGTTGCCCCAGCAGGCAACCTGTCCATCCGAAAACTGTTGTGTCACCAGCCAATCCAGTGTGTCCGCCGCGTCATACAGCTCGTGGACGAACGGCACCGCGACACCGCCGGAGCCGCCACGGCCGCGGACGTCCTGCACGACCACGGCATACCCGGCGCCATTGAGTCTCTCGGCGACGTGCGGCAACAACGAGCCGGGTGCGTCCTTGCCGTAGGGCGTGCGCACCAGGACCGTGGGCACGTGCGAGGGTCGCGTGCCTGGCAGGTAGACGTCGGTGGCAAGCCGAACGCCGTCCCGGCAGCGAAGACCGACGTGGTCCGTGGCGCTGCCGGAACGGCGTGTCATCTCTCGGTCCTCAGCCGGCGATCACGGTGGTGGCGGCTTCCGCCTCCAGCCCGACGTCGGCGGCCTCGGTCTCGGCACGCTCGGCGACGAGGTCCACGCCCCGGCAGACGAAGAGGTAGACGGCCGACGACACGATCAAGCCGACGATCATCGACAAGTCGATGCCGCCGATTGCCTTGGCAACCGGGCCTTCCAGGCTGCCGACGATCGCGAACGGCATCATCGCGGCGAAGCCGATGAAGTATGCCGTCAAACCGCGCCAGTTCCACCGGCCGTACATGCCCTGCGGGTTGAAGATCTCCCGGATCGAGTAGTGCCCGTGGCGCACCAGGTAGAAGTCGATCAGGTTGATGGCGGTCCACGGCGTCAGCAGGTAGCCGAGCACGGTGAGGAAGTTGCCGAACTGCGTCACGAAGCTCTCGGTCGAGGTGAACGCGATGAGGGTGGCGAGCACCCCGATGACCAGCAGCGAGACCACCCGACTGCGCAGCGTCGGGGTGAACTTCTTGACCGAGCTGACCGCCGACAGCAAAGTCAGGCTGCCGCCGTAGAAGTTCAGCGTGCCGATGGTGACCAGCGGGATCACCGATGCGATGAGCAGGATGTTGCCGAAGCCGGAGAAGATCCGGTCACCGGAGGAGACGACGGCATCGACGACCTCCGCCTTGGGGAAGAGGCCCGCAGCAGCCGTGCCGACCAGCATCATCCAGGCGCCACCGACCCAGGCGCCGATGTAGGTCCACCAGAAGGAGGACCGCACACCGACGTTCGGCGGCAGGTAGCGGGAGTAGTCCGAGACGTAGATCGCCCAGGACAGTTGGTAGACCGCGGCGGTGAAGAACTGCACCAGGAACGGCACGATGGAGAAGTGGGTGATGTCCAGCTGGGTGGAGGTGAAGGGGTGCAGCACCACGATGCCGACCGAGAAGACCAGCAGCACGGCCATCACCAGGTAGGTCAGCCAGCGCGATGCCTTGTGGATCAGGTCGTAGCCGACGATCGCCAGGACGACGCCGATCACGGCGTAGCCGACGTAACTGACGCCTACCGGCACGCTGCCGAAGTGCTGCAGCGTGCTGCCGACGAGGATCTCGTTGAAGCCGGTGTAGCCGATGTAGATCACCAACGCAACCAGCCAGACCAGCAGCGCCCCGACATACCCGAACTGCGGCCGGGACTGCACCATCTGGGGCAGACCCAGCTGTGGGCCCTGGGTGGAGTGGAACGCCATGAAGAACGTGCCGAAGGCACCGCCCAACACGACGGCGATCGCCGTCCAGATCAGGTTGCTGCCGAGCGTGATGCCGATGACGCCGACCGCGATCGTGGCCAGGTGCGCGTCGCCGGCGAACCAGACGGGGAAGAGGTGCCAGACCTTGCCGTGGCGCTCGCGCAAGGGGACGTAGTCGATCGAGTGCGTCTCCAGGCGGCTGGCGCGTCCGGATCGTGCCGGCGTGGGGCTGTTTTCGGCAGCAGGAGGTGTATTGACGGTGTCCATCATGGTGAATTCCTCCGGGGAGGGAAGCGGGCTGCCGGCCGATGCCGGCGTGCCCTCAGTGGGTCCGGTTGAGTGCTGAGTAGGCCAGCTGCTCCAGGAGCAGGGCCGTCCGGTGGGATGATTCGGCGGCGGCGTCGATGACCTGGGTGGTCAGCTCGACGGCGAGGGCCGGAGCGGCCGCGACCTCGGTGGCGATGGCGCGGGCGCGGGCGAGATGCTCGCCCGGTGGGGCGATCTCGGTGATGAGGCCCCACTGCTCGGCGAGCTCGGGGGTGAAACGGAGGCCACGCAGCACCAGGTCACGGGCGCGGGCCGGTCCGATGTCTCGCACCAGGCGGGTGACACCGCCGGACGAGGGAAGTATGCCGATGCCGATCTCGGGAAAGCCGAACTGCGCACTCCGGTCGGCCACCCGGAAGTCGGTGGCGAGAGCGAGCTCGAGCCCGCCGCCGAGGCAATATCCGGCGATGGCGGCCACCGTCGGGATGCGCAGGTGCGCGAGGTGTTCGTAGACCGAGCCGGTGGTCCGGTAGTAGTCGGCGATGGCTGCCGGGGTCATCTCCCGCAGCTCGGTCACGTCGGCGCCGGCCGAGAACACCTTGTCGCCACCGGTCACCACCAGGGCGCGGCTGCCGCGCACCGCGTCACTGGACAGGACGTCGAGGAGCAGCGACTCCATCCGGGTCGACAGCGCGTTGCGCTTGGCCTCCCGCTGCAGGGTCACCACGGCGATGCCGTCCTCGACGGCCACGGTGACGGTGCCGGTGTTCTCGGCCGACATGGGGTCAGTCGCCCTTCGTGGGCAGGGCGACGAGACCGGCGAGACCGCGCTTGTTGGTCTCGTTGGCGATGACCAGCCGCTGGATCTCGGAGGTGCCCTCCCAGATGCGGTCCACGCGCAGTTCGCGCCACAGTCGCTCGACGGGGTAGTCGCGGATGTAGCCGCGGCCGCCGAAGATCTGCTGTGCCCGGTCGACCACCCGGTTGGACGCCTCGGAGGCGGCGAGCTTGACGGTGGCGGCCTTGGCGTGCAACGTCTTGCGCACGTTGTCGTCGGTCAGGTCTGAGTTGTCGAACTCCCAGGCGACTTGGTGGGTGTAGGCGCGGTTGACCGCGATGTCCGCGACCGAGTCGGCGATCATGCCCTGGATCAGCTGCTTGTTGATCAACGTCTCGCCGCCCTGGACGCGGTTCTTGGCCCAGTCGACCGCGAGCTCGAGTGCGCGCTCGGCAGCGCCGATGGTGCGCGCACCGATCATCAGGCGCTCCTCGGTGAACCAGTCACGGGTGAGCTCCAGACCCTCGCCGACACCCCCGAGGACGGCGTCCGCGCCGACCCGCACGTCGGTGAAGGTGTATTCCGGGTGCTCGTAGACGAAGGTGTGTGTGAAGCGCGGCACGTTGCTGATCTCGACGCCTGGGGTGTCGCGGTCGACCAGGAAGATGGTCGGCGCGTGCTCCGGCTCGACATACGCCAGCAGGATGAGGAAGTCGGCGACGTCACCGACGGTGACGAACCACTTCTCGCCGTTGATGACGTAGCCGCCGTTGCCGTCCGGGACGGCGGTGGTGCCGGCCTTGGAGAAGTCCGAGCCGGAGTCGGCCTCGGTGATCGCGACCGCGTCGCGGCGGTCACCCCGGCAGCCCGGGACGAGGTAGCGCTCGCGCTGCTCGGGGCTGGCGTGCGAGAGCGGGTTGGCGGGGCGCCACACGGTGTCCCAGAGGGCATTGGTGAGCTTGCCGAGCTCATCCTGGACGACGACCTGCTCCAGCACGGTCAGGCCCGCGCCGCCGAATTCCTTCGGGGTGTTGATGGCCTGCAGACCCGACTCGAGGACGGCCGCCTTGATCGAGGCGTGCGACTGCGCGGACAGCCCGTTGTTGCGCTCGCACTCGTCCTCGAAGGGGAGGATTTTCTCGGTGAGGGTGCGGGCCGCCTCCTTCAGCTCCAGGAGCCGGGGGGTGTATGCGAAGTCCATGGTGTTTCCTTTCGGTGGTGCAGCGCTCATTTGCTTGCGGGGATGGACGTTTCGGTGAGCACGATGCGGGCATCCAGCCCGATCGCGCCGGTCTGGGTGGCGAGCAGCGGGTTGACCTCCAGCTCGCCGATCTCCGGGTGGGCGACGGCCAGTGCGGAGATCTGCGCGATGGCGGCGGCCGCGGCGTCGATGTCGACGGCGGATCTGCCGCGGACACCGTGCAGCACTGCTGCGGTGCGTAGGGATTCGAGCATTCGGCGCGCGCCGGCGGGGTCGATCGGAGCGAGCGCGAAGGCGACGTCGCCGATGACCTCGGTGAGGATCCCGCCGAGACCGACCATCGCGACCGGCCCGAAGCGCGGGTCCGTCTGCACGCCGACGATGAGTTCGACTGCGCCGGTCAGGTCGGCCATGGCTTCGACGCAGTAGCCGGGCGCGGCCAGCCGTGCGTCCATGTCCTGGTATGCCGCGGTCAGTGCCTCCGGACCGTCGATGCCGAGCGCAACCCCGCCGGCGTCGGACTTGTGCAGCAGACCCATGGCCTTCAGGACCACCGGGTAACCGGCCCGCTCGGCCGCTTCCAGTGCAGCCGGCAACGTCTCGACGAGCTCGGCGTGCGGAAAAGCCAGGCCGCTGCCGGCGAGCAAATTGCGGGCCGCCCAGTAGCTGTCGTCGGTGACCTTGTCGGCGCTCTCGGCGGTGTCGAGCGTGCGTGGTTCACCGGTCGTGGCGAGCACCGCGAGAGCCCCCGCAGCGTCCTCGACAGCGCGATAGACGGGTATGCCGCCCTCGGCGAGCACGCCGGCCGCCTTGCTCTCGGGCCGCATCGTGTGCACGGCGACCGGCTTGCCCGCTGCAACGGCGCGCGCAACCATGCGGCCGGCCGTCTCGATCTCCGATTGACCGAGCGCCTCGCCGTATTCGCCATACCCACCGAAGTAGCCGGTCATCAGCACGGAGTCGATGTCGGGGTCCCGCAACGCGATGTCGAGCACCCGCTCGAAGGAGGTGATGTCCTGCTCGCCCGCACCGGCGACGTCGATCGGGTTGGTGACACCGGCCGACGGGGGCAACTCGGCGCGCAGCGCGTCCGAGGTCGCGGACGAGAACTGCGGGACGGACAGTCCGGCGGACTCGGCGACGTCCGATGCGACGCCCGCGTGACCGCCCCCGTCGGCGAGGACCGCGACGGAGCGGATCGGTCGAGGCCCGGACCCGAGCAACAAGGCTGCGACGTCGGCCAGCTGGCGCGGGCTGGAGACACGGTGGATGCCCGCGGCCTCACAGGCGGCGTCGATGACCGCCGAGTCGGAGGTGAGCGCGCCGGTGTGCGACTGGGCGCCGCGCACGGAGGCCTCGCTGCCACCGACAGTGAGCAGCACCACCGGTTTTCCGGCCCGGCGGGCGTCAGCCGCCGCGGCGACGAACTCGCGACCGTCGCCGAAATCCTCGCAGTAGAGGGCGATCAGCTCGGTGCCGTCGTGGTCGGTGCAGGAGCGGATGAGGTCCGCGGCACCGAGGTCGGCCTGGTTGCCCAGCGACGCGAACCGCGCGAATCCGAGGCCGTGGCCTGCGAGGAACTCACTGAGCTCCAAAGCCATGTTGCCGCTCTGCGACAGCAGGCTGACCGGTCCGTCGGGCAGCGGGTTGGAGGTGAGGGTCAGGCCGGTCGTCGCGTCGGCGACCCCGAGACAGTTGGGACCGAGCAGCACGGCACCGGCCGCTCGCACCCGGTCGGCGACGCGGTCCTGCAACGCCTTGCCTTCGGCACCCAGCTCGGCGAATCCTGCTGTGACACCGACAATTGCGCGGGCCCCGGTGTCCAGTGCATCGATGACGGCCTGCTCGAAGGAGGTCGGCGGCACGGCGATGACCACGAGGTCGGCACCGCCGTCGATCGCGCCGAGTGACGTGACGGTGGGTCGGTCCAGGACCGGCATACCTTTGCGGTTGACCAGGTGGACCGGTCGCCGGCCCTCCATGCGCAGCGCCTGGACGCTCAGCCAGTTGCCGTACTTGGTGTGGTCGTTGCTCGCGCCGACCACGGCGACGGAGATCGGGTCGAAGAGCGCGTCGATGCTGCGGGTCACTGGTCGGTGTCCTTCTCGGTGGTGGTCTCCAGGGCGGGGACCGGCCGGCCGGTGCCCCAGGCGTCGGTGCCGCCGTCGACGACGACGGTGGTGCCGGTGACGTAGTTGCCGGCTGGTGAGGCCAGGAAGCTGACCATCCCGGAGACGTCGGCGGGCTCACCGAGCCGCCCGAGTGGCACGGCCTGTGCCCAGCCGGCGCGGTCGGCGTCGGAGTAGTTCTCCTGCAGGCCCTCGGTCACGATGGTGCCGGGAGCCACGCAGATGGTCCGAATGCCGAATCGGCTCCATTCCAGGGAGAGGCCGGCGGCGAGATTCTCCAGCGCGGCGCGGGCGCTGGTCGCGTGCACCATGCCCGGGATGCCGCGGCGCGGCGAGAATGCGATGAAGAAGATGACGCCGGACCGGTTCGGGATCATCGACTTGGTCGCAACCTGCTGCGTGACGGTCCAGCTGCCGTCCACCGCCAGGCGATGCACCGCCCGCCAGCCCTTCGGGCTGATCTCCTCGGCGGGAGCGATGAACTGACCGCCGGCGTTGTTGACCAGCACGTCGATCCGGCCGAACTCCTCGATCGCTCCGTCGACCATGGCGGTGACCTGGTCCTCGTCTCGTATGTCGGTCGGGATGACCAGCGCGCGGCTGCCGGCCTCACGCACCATGGCGGCGGTCTTCTCCAACGGCTCACTACGTCGCCCGGAGAGCACGACGCTCGCGCCGAGTTTGGCCAGGTCTACGGCGATCGCGCGTCCCAGGCCACTGCCGGCGCCGGTGACGAGAGCGACCCGCTCACGCAACAACTGAGGATGCAACAGCTCACGGATGTCGGGGCGGGGCTCCGGAGATGCCATGAGCGGTCCTTTCGCTGGCTGCCGTGTCTGACTGATGCGCCAGTCAAACAGGTGATGAGGATCACGTCAAGAGGAGTGCCGGCGGCAGACCGGCCGGATGAGTGCGCAGGTGAATCGCGAATAACGTTGTTAAAGGGGGAAATAGCACCATTTCGCAACGTCATACCGGAGAGTAGAGAGTTCGCCGATATATCTCCGAGCGGATCTGACGCATCAGTCAGATCCAAGCTGGATGACTGGATGTTCAGGCACATCGGAGATACTTTGACCCGAGACGTCCGCACGAGCGAGGCAAGGAGTGCACATGACGGTCGATGCAGCCGTCGAGGACAGCCGGAAGACGGCGATCCTGGATGCCGCAGCACAGCTGATTGCTGAACGCGGCTATCACGCGGTGCGCATTTCCGACATCGCCCGCGCAGTCGGCAGCAGCACGGGTGCGGTGCACTACTACTTTCCTGGCAAGGATGACGTGCTCACGCTCGCGCTACAGCACGGCGTCAACCGTGCGTTCGAGCGGCAGAGCGAGGAGCTGCGCAAGATCGACAGTGCCCACCAGCGACTGCTGAAGCTCATCGACATGCAACTACCCAAACTCGGGCAGGTGCGCGACGAGTGGACCATCTGGATGCAGTACTGGGCGGAAGCCACCATCCGGCCGGAGTTGCGGCCGGCGCACAACGAGTTCTACGCCCGATGGCGGCAGACCGTCGTCCGTATCGTGGAGCGCGGGCAGCGGCAGGGTGAGTTTCGCGCGGACGCGGACCCGGAGCTGACAGCATTGCAGCTGACGGCCCTGACCGACGGTGTTGCCATCCAGGTCCTCACTGGAGCGCCCGACATCACGATCAGCGCGATGCGTGAGGTGCTGGTCGCCTACGTGCAGACCAATCTCCACGATCGCTCGGCGGCATACCGCTCATCAAAGGTATGAAGTTCGACCATTGACCGCAGCCGCGGGCGCGCGCCAGACTGACGACGTGCACGCATCCCTGTCCGACGAGCCGATGGACTTCCGGCCGGCCGCGGGACACCTCGGTCGGTGAGCGTCCAACTGCCCCTGGCGAGCGCCGACAGCGATGGCCGGCTCGATCGCGTGGTGCTGCGCCCGATCCGCGCCCACCATGCCTTCGAGGCCTGCGTCGAGCAGTTGGCCATCGCCATTCGGCTGGGCATCTACCCGCCCGGCAGCATGCTTCCGCCGGAGCGCGACCTGGCGCAGCTGCTGGCGGTGTCCCGGGCGACGCTGCGCGAGGCGATCACCGCGCTCCGCTCGGCTGGCGTGGTGCAGACCCGCCGAGGTCGTGGCGGCGGCACGGAGGTGCTCGACGTCGTGCCCGCCCAACGCAACCGGCCCGCCATCGCCGGTCGGCAGGAGGACCTGCGCGATGCGTTGGAGTTCCGGGCGATCGTCGAGCCCGGAGCCGCTGCGCTGGCGGCGGCACGCAGCAGCCGCGACGAATTCACCCCCGATGACCGTGCCGCCCTGCAGGCGGTGCTCGACGCCGTCGAGGGGGCGCCCGACGAGGCGATCCACCGACGCGCCGACAGCATCCTGCACCTGACCATCGCGCGCCTGTCTGGATCGCCCCGACTGGTCACGGCGGTCACCGACGCGCAGGACGACCTGCACACGATGCTGCAGGCGATCCCCGTCCTGCCCCGCAACATCAAGCACTCCGCGAGTCAGCATCGCGCGATCGTCACGGCGATCCTCGCCGGCGACGAACCACGTGCCCGTCGCGTGATGCAGCAACACTGTTCGGACACCGCAGCACTGCTGCGCGGCCTGCTCGGCTGATCGGAAGGAACCATGTCGCGACGCAACGACCGTCACCTGACGCAGCAGCAGCTGGGTGAGCTCATCGACGCGGGAGAGATCGACACCGTCGTCACCGCTTTCACCGACATGCAGGGACGCTTGCAGGGCAAGCGATTCCACGCGCGGCACTTCCTCGACCACGTCTCGGCCGGCGGGACCGAGGGATGTGACTACCTGCTGGCGGTCGACGTCGACATGAACACCGTCGACGGCTATTCCAGCAGCGGGTGGGACAAGGGGTATGGCGACATGGAGTTCGTCATCGACTGGGACACCGCCCGGCGTGTGGCGCATCAGCCGGCGACCGCGATGGTGCAGTGCGACCTCGCCTGGCCGGACCGCCGTCCGGTCGCGGCGTCGCCGCGCGGCATACTCCGACAGCAGCTGGACCGCCTCGCCGAGCACGGCTGGAAGGCTTATGCCGGAACGGAACTGGAGTTCATCGTTTTCGAGAACTCCTACGAGGACGCCCACGATCGTGGCTACCACGGGCTGACGCCCGCGAACCAGTACAACGTCGACTACTCGTTGCTCGGCACCGCGCGCGTCGAGCCACTGCTGAGGGAGCTGCGCAACCGCCTCTACGACTCCGGGCTCAACGTGGAATCGGCCAAGGGGGAGTGCAACCTCGGCCAGCACGAGATCGGCTTCCTGTACGACGAGGCCCTGGCCACCGCCGACAATCACGCCTTCTACAAGACCGCGGCGAAGGAGATCGCGGCACAGCACGGCAAGTCGCTGACCTTCATGGCCAAGTATGACGAGCGCGAGGGCTCGTCGTGCCACATCCACCTCTCACTGCGCGGCGCGGACGGGTCGCTGGTCTTCACCGACGCCGACCGCCGGGACGCCGACGGCCGCAGTGTGCTCTACGAGAAGTTCGTGGCGGGCGTGCTGGCCACGGCGGCCGAGTTCACCCTGCTCTACGCACCGAACATCAACTCCTACAAGCGTTTTGCCGATGGATCCTTCGCGCCGACCACGATCGGGTGGGGCCAGGACAACCGGACGTGTGCGGTGCGGCTGGTCGGGCACGGCGCGGCCGCGCGGATGGAGCTGCGGGTCCCCGGCGCCGACGTCAACCCCTACCTGGCGCTCGCGGCGATGATCGCGGGCGGACTGCACGGCATCGAGGAGGACCTGCCGCTGCCACCGCCCGTGGAGGGCAACGCGTACCTGAGTGATCTGCCGAAGGTGCCGGGCACGCTCGCCGCGGCCAGGGACGTCTTCAGGTCGTCCAAGGTCGCGCGTGCCGCGCTGGGCGACGAGGTCGTCGACCACTACACCAACATGGCCGACGTCGAGCTCGCGGCCTTCGGGGCTGCGGTCACCGACTGGGAGCGCAGACGCGGCTTCGAGCGGCTCTGAAACGGAAAGGTGCAGAACACAATTGACCACCCACACGCTGATCAGCCCGGTCACCGGCGAGGCATTCGACGAGATCGAACTGCTCGATGTCGCCGCCACGGACGCGGCCATCGACCGGGCGCACGACGCATTCGCATCCTGGCGGGGCGTGGCACCCGGCGAGCGTGCCCGGTTGCTGAGGGCCTTCGCCGCCGTGGTGGACGAGCACCTCGAGGAGCTGGCGCAGTTGGAGGTGCGCAATGCCGGCCACACGATCGGCAACGCTCGCTGGGAGGCCGGCAACGTCCGCGACGTGCTCAACTACTACAGCGCGACACCGGAGCGGCTCTTCGGCCGGCAGATCCCGGCGCCCGGCGGCGTCGACGTGACCTTCCGGGAGCCGCTCGGCGTGGTCGGCGTCATCGTGCCGTGGAACTTCCCGATGCCGATCGCCGGCTGGGGTCTCGCGCCGGCGCTCGCGGCCGGCAACACCGTCGTGCTCAAGCCCGCGGAACTGACGCCGCTGACCGCCATACGACTCGGAGAACTGGCTCGTGAAGCGGGCATCCCCGAGGGTGTGTTCACCGTCCTGCCGGGTGCGGGAAACGTGGTGGGAGAACGCTTCGTCACCCATCCGCTGGTCCGCAAGATCTGCTTCACCGGCTCCACCGCGGTCGGCAAGCAGATCATGGCCGGCTGTGCCGAGCAGGTGAAGCGGGTGACGCTGGAGCTGGGCGGGAAGAACTCCAACATCGTCTTCGCCGACGCCGACATACCCGCGGCCGCGGCGGCAGCGCCATACGGGGTCTTCGACAACGCCGGCCAGGACTGCTGCGCCCGATCGCGGATCCTGGTGCAGCGCAGCGCGTATGACGAGTTCATGTCCCACTTCGAGCCGGCGGTTCGCGGGGTGCGGGTGATCGACCCGACCGACGAGCGGTCCGAGATGGGGCCGTTGATCTCCGCCGCGCACCGCGACAAGGTGCAGTCGTATGTCGACCGCGCGAACGTCGTCATACGAGGTGACACGCCCGACCTCGGTGGGTTCTGGATGCCGGCGATGGTCGCCGAGGCAACCTCCCCCGACGAACCAGCCTGGCGCGAGGAGGTTTTCGGCCCCCTCGTCTCGGTGATGACGTTCGAGGACGAAGAGGAGGCCATCACGCTGGCAAATGCGACGGACTACGGACTGTCCGGCTCCATCCACACCCGGGATCTCGGCCGGGCGCTACGGGTGGCACGCGGTGTGGAGTCCGGCAACCTGTCGGTCAACAGCAACTCCGCGGTGCGCTACTGGACGCCGTTCGGCGGCTTCAAGCAGTCCGGACTCGGCCGCGAGCTCGGCCCCGACGCCCCGGACGGCTTCACCGAGATCAAGAACGTCTTCTTTGCCTCCGGCGACTAGACCGGAGCGGCCCACCCGACCCACCCGACCCCCAACACCCCTGACCAACCCGACCCCACACCCCCCACCACTTTGCCGAGAGGACACCAAACGCACCGACAGGACACGAAAACTGGCCCCGGACGGCCCATATTTCGTGTCCTGTCGGTGCCGTAGGTGTCCTGTCGGCGAATCGTGACCACGCCTAATGAATCGAGGACTGCAGACCATGACAGGACGCATCGACGGCAAGGTCGCCGTCATCACCGGAGGTTGCTCGGGCATCGGCCTGGCAACCGTGCGGCGTTTCGTCGCCGAGGGCGCCAAGGTCGTCATCGGGGACATCGCCGACGACGCGGGCGACACGCTCGTCGCCGACCTCGGCGGCGCCGAAGTGGCCACCTATGTGCACGTCGACGTGACCGACAGGGAGCAGGTCGATGCGCTCTTCAGGACCGCCAAGGACACCTACGGCGCGGTCGACATCGCATTCAACAACGCCGGCATCAGCCCGCCCGAGGACGACTCGATCCTCGACACCGACCTGGACGCCTGGCGCCGGGTGCAGGAGGTGAACCTCACCTCGGTCTACCTGTGCTGCAAGGCGGCCCTGCCGTACATGCTGGAGCAGCGCTCGGGCTCGATCATCAACACTGCGTCCTTCGTGGCCGTGATGGGTGCCGCGACGTCGCAGATCTCCTACTCCGCCTCCAAGGGCGGGGTGCTGACGATGAGCCGGGAGCTCGGCGTGCAGTTCGCTCGTCAGGGCGTCCGGGTCAATGCCCTGTGCCCCGGCCCCGTCAACACTCCGCTGCTCAAGGAGCTCTACGCCAGCGACCCCGAGAAGGCAGCGCGCCGCCTGGTGCACATCCCGATGGGCCGCTTCGCGGAGGCCGACGAGCTGGCCAGCGCCGTCCTCTTCCTGGCCTCCGACGACGCCAGCTTCATCACCGCCAGCACGTTCCTGGTGGACGGCGGCATCTCCGGCGCTTACGTGACGCCGTTGTGATGGAACGTAATTCGGCCCCGGTCGTCGGCATCAGCACCTACCGCGAGCAGGCGGCCTGGGGTGTGTGGCACCAGGTCGCCGACGTGCAGTTCACGCAATACGCCGACGCCGTGGTGGAGTGCGGCGGCGTGCCCGTCCTGCTCCCGCCCGCGTCCGTCCGCGGGGTCGATCCCGCCGGGGCGGCCGAGGTGGTCGTCTCCCGGCTGGACGGGCTGATCATCGCCGGCGGCGCCGACGTCGATCCTTCCTTGTATGGCGAGCCGGCGCACCCGGCGACGGGCGGGATCCGGCCGGACCGGGACGCCTGGGAGCTGGCGCTGCTCGACGCCGCCGACGCCGGCGGTGTGCCGACGCTCGGCATCTGCCGCGGCATGCAGTTGATGGCGGTGCATGCCGGCGGCACGCTGCAGCAGCACCTCCCGGACGCGGTCGGGCACACCGACCACTCTCCCGGCGGTGCCGTCTTCGGGTCGACCCGGATCTGCCTCGACGCCGGCTCGCGGCTGGCCGACGTCGAGGGCACCGCCGTCGTGGGTCCGTGTCACCACCATCAGTCGGTGGCCACGCACCCTGGCCTGGACGTGGTCGGGCGCGCCCCCGACGGCGCGATCGAGGCGCTGGAGCGGCATACCCCCGGGCCGGGTCTGTGGGCGGGCGTGCAATGGCACCCGGAGATGGGCGCGGACCACGCACCCATCGAGGCGCTGGTCCGCGCGGCGCTCGCGCGGGTGTCGACCGGCGTCCCGTCCGCCGACTAGCGTCGAAGTGTCATGTAACATTGCACTGATCTCACTGAAGCGCTGACTGAGGAGGCTCCGTGCACGTCGTGATCGTCGGCGCCGGCATCGTCGGCGCTGCCTGTGCGCGGCGCCTGACGGCCGACGGCCACGACGTCACGATCGTGGACCGGGCGGGGACCGCGAGCGGCACCTCGGCGTCGGGCGAGGGCAATCTGCTGCTGTCCGACAAGGAGCCGGGTC
>Ga0164242_10005307_pt1 | contig 14355 bp, 13 predicted proteins | sample OricomgcompostMG_FD_108783 | JGI IMG/M metagenome (GOLD analysis project Ga0164242, IMG submission 108783) | Miracle-Growth compost microbial communities from Emeryville, California, USA - Original compost - Miracle growth compost (MG) ... | reverse complement strand
GGCGGTACCCGCAAAGTTCGAGAGAACGGGACCGGTCCCGGTCCAGGTGCCGCTGCGTCCGCCGAATTGCTCGTGCGGGGCCGCACGGGCCGAGGAGAGCCACGTGACTGATTCGTCTGTTCCGGCCGCAGTTCGTACCTATGTGCTCGACACCTCCGTGCTGTTGTCCGATCCCTGGGCCTGCACGCGGTTCGCCGAGCATGAAGTGGTTGTCCCGCTGGTAGTCATCAGCGAGTTGGAGGCCAAACGCCACCACCACGAACTGGGTTGGTTCGCCCGTCAGGCGCTCCGGCTGTTCGATGACCTGCGCCTCGAGCACGGTCGCCTCGATCAGCCGATACCTGTTGGGACACACGGCGGTACGCTGCAAGTCGAGCTGAATCACATCGATCCGTCGGTGCTGCCGTCGGGATTCCGCACCGACACCAACGACACCCGCATTCTGGCCTGCGCCGCCAATCTGGCAGCCGAAGGCAAACGAGTCACGTTGGTCAGCAAGGATATTCCGCTGCGGGTCAAGGCGGGCGCAGTCGGCCTGCCCGCCGATGAGTACCACGCGCAGGACGTCATCACCTCCGGCTGGACCGGCATGAGCGAGCTCGACGTGGCGACCGAGTCGATCGACGCCCTGTTCGCCGACGGTGAAATCGATCTGGCCGAGGCTCGGGATTTGCCCTGCCACACCGGAATTCGGCTGTTGGGGGGCAGCTCGCACGCGCTGGGCCGGGTCAATGCCGACAAACGGGTGCAATTGGTCCGTGGTGACCGCGAAGTGTTCGGCCTCCGGGGAAGGTCAGCCGAACAGCGGGTGGCGCTGGATCTGTTGCTCGACGAGTCGGTGGGCATCGTGTCCCTCGGCGGCAAGGCGGGCACCGGTAAATCGGCTCTGGCGCTGTGCGCCGGCCTGGAGGCGGTGCTGGAGCGTCGTACCCAGCGCAAGGTGGTCGTCTTCCGGCCGCTGTATGCCGTCGGCGGTCAGGAGCTGGGGTACCTGCCGGGCAGCGAGAGCGAGAAGATGGGCCCGTGGGCCCAAGCGGTTTTCGACACTCTCGAAGGGCTGGCCAGTCCGGCGGTGCTCGATGAGGTGCTCTCCCGCGGGATGCTCGAAGTGCTGCCGCTGACCCACATTCGCGGCCGGTCGCTGCACGACTCCTTCGTGATCGTCGACGAGGCCCAGTCGCTGGAACGCAACGTGTTGCTGACTGTGCTATCGCGTCTGGGTGCCGGCTCGCGGGTGGTGCTCACCCACGACGTCGCGCAGCGCGACAACCTGCGCGTCGGGCGCCATGACGGCGTGGCGGCGGTCATCGAAAAGCTCAAGGGCCATCCGCTGTTCGCACACATCACCCTGATGCGCAGCGAGCGTTCGCCGATCGCGGCGCTGGTCACCGAGATGCTCGAAGAGATCAGCCCCGGCGCCCTGCCCTGACCTCTCCGTGATTTGGGCGTGTTCTGCCTCGCCGAGCGAGGCAGAACACGCCCAAATCGCCCCGGTAAGCTGGACGGGTGCGATTGCGACGCCCTGACACTCCGGCCTGGTCCTATTGGCGGACGGTGTTCGGCATATTGGCCGGCGTGGCGATCGTGGTGATCGGCAGCATGACCGGCCACGTGGCCAAGGCCGACGAGGTCGACTGCAGCAAGTACAAATGCATTGCGCTCACCTTCGACGACGGGCCCAGCCCCTATACCGACCGGCTGCTGCAGATCCTCAAGGAGAACGACGCCAAGGCGACGTTCTTCGAGATCGGTAACAAGGTGGCGGCCAACCCGGAGGGTGCCAAGCGGGTGGTCGAGGCCGGTATGGAACTGGGCCAGCACACCTGGGAACACCCCAACATGACCACCATCCCACCCCAGGACATCCCGTCGCAGCTGTCCAAGGCCAGTGATGCCATCGAGAAGGCAACGGGCCAGCGGCCCAAGCTGTTTCGTACTGCCGGCGGCTTGATCAACGATGCGGTGCTGGCCGAGGCGAAGAAGCAGGGTCTGGCCGACATCAACTGGGATGTCATCCCGTTCGACTGGGCGAACGACTCCAACACTGCCGCCACCCGATACATGCTGATGACTCAGATCAAGCCCAACTCGGTGGTGCTCTTCCACGACACCTATTCGTCCACAGTCGATTTGGTGCAGCAGTTCCTCCCGGTGCTCAAGGCCAACGGGTATCACATGGTCACCGTCACTCAGATGATCGGTGAGCGTGAGCCCGGCACCAGCTATGGCAGCCGGGAGAACGGTCCACCGGTCAACGGCCTCACAGACCTTCCGCCGGCCGAGATCCCGACACTGCCCGACACTCCGTCGCCGGCCCCGATGCCGAACTTCCCGATCAAGGACATCCCCGGTGCGAATTCGGGCGGTGTGAACAACGGTCAGTGATCAGCTGGCGTGCAGTCCGCCTTCGGACTTGCCCCGGCCCTGCCAACGACCGCTGCGCAGGTCCAGCGCTGAGGACGGGCGCGAAGTGCACGGAGCACAGCCGATCGACGGGTAGCCTTCGTGCACAAGTGGATTGACCAAGATGCCGAACTCCTCGATGTAGCAATCGAGATCGTCGTCGGTCCACGCTACCAAGGGGTTCACCTTGACTATCCCGAAGCGCTCATCGAAGGCGACCACCGGGCTGTCGGCCCGCCCGGCGGAGTCGGTGCGGCGCAGGCCGGTCACCCAGCCGCAGTAGCCACGCAACATTCGCGACAGCGGTGCAACCTTGCGCAGGTGGCAGCAGGTATCCGGATCGCGGGCGTACAGATCCTTGCCCAGTCGTGAATCCTGCTCTTCCACACTGTATTCCGGGCGGACGTTGATGATATTCACGTCATAGGTCGCGGCGACGGCATCGCGGGTACCGATGGTCTCGGCGAAGTGGTAGCCGGTGTCGAGGAACAGGACGTCGACGCCGGAACGTACCCGCGATGCCAGATGGATCAGCACCGCATCCTTCATGCTGGCGGCGATCACGTAGTTGCCCACCAGATGTTCGTCCGTCCAGCGCAGGATGTCGATGGCGTCGGCGCCGACCAGATCGGTCGTGCCCCGGGCCGCCAGGGCCCGGTAGTTGTCGGTGAGCCGTTCCTGGGCATCGGCCAGCCCCGCTGCTGTCATCATCGCTCCTGTATGTCCGTGCTTGATTCCAGCCTGTCGACGGTGGTGTCGGCTGTCGTCCTAGCTGGCCCCAGTCGAGGGAGTGGGGTTATCCGCAATTTCTCGATTCCGGCGCGACGCGGACCCAAAGTTCGACCAGAGTTCACTCATGTGGGGATGTGCCCGTCGGTTCCCATGGACCAAGCTGAGGTGTGGTACTGCGAGGTGAGCCGGTGCGGTGTGTGCTTGTCGACGACAATGACCAATTCCTTGATGTCGCACGCCGACTGCTGGAGCGTGACGGACTGGCGGTCGTAGGTACCGCGTCGACAGCGGCGGAGGCACTGCAGGAGGTCCGCGAGCTGCGGCCGGACGTGACCGTCGTCGACGTGCATCTGGGTAGCGAGAGCGGCTTCGATCTGGCCGAGCAACTCCGTGGGGATGCCGACGGCGCGAGGTCCGCGGTGATTCTCACCTCGGCGACCCCCGAACAGGAGTTCATCGAGCGTGTGCACTCCAGTCCGGCGCTGGGTTTCGTAAGAAAGTCCGCGTTGTCCGGGCCGGCCATTTACCGGCTACTGGACCCGGCGCCCACCGACTAGATCAGCTCAGCGATCGGCCAGGAAGGTGATCGCGGCCAACACCCGACGGTGATCATTTTCGGTATCGGGCAGGTTGAGCTTGGTCATCACACTTCGAATATGTTTCTCCACAGTGCTTTCGGTGATCCACAACCGCCGGCCGATGCCGGTATTGGACCGCCCCTCGGCCATCAGCGCCAACACCTCACGCTCGCGTGTGGTCAGCTGAGCCAGCGGATCACGGCGGCGTCGGGCATTGACCAGCTCGGCCACCACGCCCGGGTCGACCACCACCGCACCCCGTGAAATCTGTTGTAGCGCATCGACAAAATCTGCGATATCGGAGACCCTGCTCTTGAGCAGATAGCCCAGACCCTCGCCGCGGGACACCAGTTCCAGTGCGAACTCGGTGTCCAGATGCGCCGAGAGCACCAGAACCCCCGTACCCGGCGCCTGCTTCCGGATCGCCCGGGCCGCCTCCAGTCCCTCGGTGGTGTGTGTTGGTGGCATCCGAATGTCAACCACCGCAAGGTCGGGACGCTCTGCGGTGACGATGGCGAGCAGGTCCTCGGCGTCGCGGGCCCGGCCCACCACCTCGAAGCCGGACCGGGTCAGCAGGCTGGCCAGGCCTTCGCGGTAGAGCACATCGTCCTCGGCAACGACGACCCGAAGTGCCGTGCGCGGTGTCTCCTGCCCCGCGCTCGCGGCGGCCGGTTGCTCGGTGTCGATCATCGGTGGGCCGCGACGTTGTTCACCGGCTCGGGCGAGTGCCGGCGTGGTGAATTCCGATTCGATCGCATGCGATCAGGCTACCCACCGATTTTGCGCACTCAATGTTGCTGCGGCGCAATCACAGCCGACGCGAAGCAAAGTAGTGCCGTTCTCCAAAGAACATCCTGGTTTCATCATGGGGGGTGGCTGCGACATCTCATCGCGGCGGTACACCCCTCGATTTCACCCCGCGGACGTCCACGGACGGGCCGCACATCTCTTCTGCCTTGATGAACGCACCCAAACTCGAGTTGACCTCGCTGCTGAACCTGACCACCCCGCCCGCCGCACTGGGCGCGGTGATCGCTCTGGCGTTCATCGGAGTCGAATCCGCGCTGGCGTATTCGCTCTGGCTGGCCGATCCGGCCGAGCATCTCGGTGCGATCTACGTCGTGGGAATTCTGGTCATCTCGACGTTCTGGCGACTTCCGTTGGCGCTGGTGACTGCGGCGTGCAGTGCGCTGGCATTCGACGCGGTCCGAGCGCTGGAAACCGGTGACCCTCGTCATCTGATTCCGACCGAGAAGCATCACCTGGTGATGCATGCGAGCATGCTGATGGTGGCCCTGGTGGCCAACGGGCTGGCGCACGGCGCCCGGGCCCGGGCCGAGGAGGCCGACCAGCGGCGTCGAGAAGCGGATCTGGCCGCTGAGCTGGCCCGGGTGATGCTCGGTGGGGTGGATCTGGATACCGCGCTGGGGCTGGCCGCCGGGAGGCTGGCTCAGGTGCTGCAACTGCCGTGGGCACTCCTGGAACGCGGCAAGGTCCGTGCCGGCGACGGACAGGTTGCCATCCTGCTGTGTGACCGTGACCAGGTGCTGGGCACCCTGCTGGTTCCGCGCCAGGTGCCACATCGGGCGTTGCGCCGGGTGCACGAGCGGGTGGTGCCGTCGCTGGAGGCGCTACTGCGCGCGGCCTGCGATCGCGAGCGGATCAACAGTGCCATCGAGGCCAGTAACGACAAACTCAGCGATCTGGCCGATCAGCAGGCTGCGCTGCGGCGCATCGCCACCCTGGTTGCGCACGGAATCGCACCGACAGAGGTGTTCGCCGCGGTGGTCGACGAGATCGCCCGCTGTCTGCACGTCGAGGGCGCGGCGCTGCTGCGGGATCGGCCCGATGGCGACGCCACCCTGGTCGCCGGTCTGAATTCGTTGGCGGACAACGCCACCGACGCGGTGCAGGCTCCGATCGTGGTCGACGGCCGAACGTGGGGCCGGTTGATCCTGGGGCAAGCGCAGTCTTCGATGCCGGACGGGTCGACCGATCGGGTACGCGATTTCGCCGACCTGGCAGCCACCGCCGTCGCCAACGCCTCGGCGCGCCAGGAGCTCACCGAATCCAGGGCCCGCATCGTGGCGGCATCCGACGATGCACGGCGCCGACTGGAACGTGACCTGCACGACGGTGCCCAGCAGCGGCTGGAGACCCTCAAGCTCGAGGTGCGGTTGGCCGAGGGGGCAGTCCCCGACGATCTGTCCGATCTGCGCGAGCAGATGGACCGGATCGTCTGCGGGCTGACCGAGGTGTCCGACGACCTGCACGAATTCTCCCGAGGTATTCACCCTGCGGTGCTCTCCAGCGGACTGGCCGCCGCACTGCGGACGTTGGCCAGGCGCTGCTCAATTCCGGTGGAGCTGAATGTCGATGTGGTCGGCCGGCTGCCCGAATCCGTCGAGGTGACAGCGTATTACGTGGTCGCCGAATCGCTGACCAACACCGTCAAGCATGCACAGGCCGAAGAGGTGACTGCGTCGGCATATCTGGACGGGAACACGCTGTGTCTGACGATCCAGGACAACGGTGTCGGTGGGGCCGACCCCGACAAAGGGTCGGGATTGATCGGGCTCACCGACCGCGTCGAGGCGGTGGGCGGCCGGTTACGGGTGGCCAGCCCCTACGGCGGCGGCACGACGCTGACCGTCACCCTGCCGGTGGTCGGCTAGGCCAATAGCGCTGCCGCCGAGAGTGATTGGCGGCCATCCGCCATCTCCGGTGGGGTATCCCGCACCCTCATCTGGGGTGTCAGCCTCGATGAATTCACCTTTCGCATGACGGACCGTGGACTGTGTGACTGCTGAAAATTGTTGGTGGAAACGCTTTCAGGAACAGGCAGTGGCATGGCACGACGGCGAGTGAGAGGAATTGTGATGAGAAGCAGTGCAGTGACAACGTTGTCCCTGGCATCAATGGTGATCGGTTCGGTTGCAGCGGGTGTGATCGGCCTGGCAGCGCCGGCCTCGGCTGCCGTTCCCTTGAAGTACCTTGCCAATTCCGATATGTATCACCACCGGAACCACCATGCCCATGTCGTAAAGGAGGCCGTTCCGAAGGTGCGCATCTCGAACTCCAGCGCGTTGAGCGGTTTGCACCACAACGCTTGAGTCGGCGACGACCAGTGCAGGCGCGGTCAACGAAGGGTGATCGTGTCGATGTCGATGGCGACCAGGAGCGGTTCGGGGATGCGTTGGTAGTCGCCCTGCCACGCGTAGCCGCGTCGGGTGGTGGGGATGATGATGCCGTCGACCTCCCGGTGGTCGGTGGCATCGAGCATCCCGGGCGCCCCGCCGATGACATCGATGGTGAAGTCGTGACGGCGCAACAGGCCATCGGGGCCGAAGCAGGCGATCTGTTCGCGGGCGTGGCTCTTGATGTCGTGCGGGAACTGCACTTTCAGCCGTCGCCAGGTTTCACCGTCGACCTCGATCGGGGTGATCTCCGTACTGCGGAATCCGGGCCAGGTGTAGAGGAACGGCATATTCAGATAGGTCCACAGTGCCTCGCCGGCGAAGTAGGCGAGATGTAGTTCATCCCAAGGGGTTTCGAGCTGATGACCGGTAAAGGATCGTTCCGGCTCGTCGCGTGCGTCGAGCACCGTGCCGTCAGGGCGTTGGATGAGCACGCGTTGGGGTTCGAAGATCGACCGGCTGTCCTGACCGGCGATGTCCATGGTAAGTCGTTGCCGTTTGGTGTCCACGGTGACGCGGACCTCCTTCAGCGCGTCGGGCTTGCCCTTGACCTGCCAGAGGGCGCCGGTGATGGTGGCATCGACGGTGACGGACTGGATCTGGTTCCACCGATCCACGCCGCCGTGTGCGGCGACCGCGGTGTCGAGTAGGTCGTTCATTTCTGCTCCTGGTCCTTCCGGCTCTTCTGCGGACACCGACGGTGCCGCTGTCGATATCGAGGACGCGAATCGCCGAAACTCATCGCGACCGGGCGATGAGTCCGGCGGTCCTGCGGCCTCTGTATCGGTGGAGGTGATTGCACGTGATGAAAGCGGCTGTGGTGCAGTACGTCACGACCAGGGAGGCCGCGCGGCGCAACCGCGAGCTGATCGAGGACGTGTTGAGTGAACTCGTTGCCCGGGCCGGCGGGGGCCTCGAATATCTGGTGTTGATGTTCGATGACGAGGTCGGGTTCATGCACGTCGTGATGTTCGACGGCAGCGCCGACCCGTTCGGGGACTGCGCGGCGTACCACGAATTCCACCGCGAACTCGCCGGGCGGTTGGCCACCCCGCCGGTCGTGATGCGCGCGTGGTTGATCGGTGCCTACCCCGGTCGGTCTCCTGCCGGCCCGATGTGTTCGGACCAGTCGGATCCTCAGTAATGGCGTGGAAAGGAGTACAAGATGAACAACACACGCATCGCTGCACGCGATGAATGGCTGGCGGCGCGACTGGACTTGTTGGCGAAGGAGAAGGCCGCCAGTCGGCAGCTGGCCGCGCTGGCCGAGCAGCGTCGCGCACTGCCCGCGGTGGCCCTCGACAAGGACTACGTATTCGTGGGGCCGGACGGCGAGGTGGCGCTGATCGACCTGTTCGAAGGTCGGAGCCAGTTGATCGTCTATCACTTCATGTGGCTGCACGATATCGACCAGGGCTGCCCGAGTTGCTCGTTTGCGGTGGACGACATGCCTGATCCGATCCATCTCAACGAGGGCGCGGATACCACGCTGGCGCTGGTGTCGCGGGCGCCGTACGCACGGCTCAGCGAGTTCAAGGCCCGGATGGGGTGGCGGCTGCCTTGGTACTCGTCGCACGACAGCGACTTCAACTACGACCTGCACGTCAGCACCGACGAGTCGAAGACCCCGGTCCAATACAACTACAAGGACAAGGCCACCCTGGTGCGCGAGGGGCTGGACTACGTCGCCGCGGACGGCGCCGACGGGCAAGGCGTGAGCGTCTTCGTTCAGGAAGGCGGGACGGTGTTTCACACCTATTCGGCGTACGGAGTCGGGGCCGATGTCATGCTGAGCACGTACCGGTTCCTGGATCTGACCCCGCTGGGTCGTCAGCGCTACATCAATGAATGGCCGTGGCATGACACGTACGGAGCGCCCCATCGTCATGAGCACCACCACTGACGGCGACCGTGCGGACTTCGCGCGGCTGGCCGCGCCGTTCCGGCGCGAGCTGGTGGCGTACGGCTACCGGATGCTCGGCTCGGTCGACGATGCCGAAGAAGTCGTACAGGAGGTGTATCTGCAGGCCTGGCGGGCCTTCGACCGCTTCGAGGGTCGCTCCTCGGTACGTACCTGGCTATACCGCATAGCCACTCGGGCGTTCGTGAAAGCTCTCCAACGCCGCAGCCGCCACCCGCTGCCGTCGGACCTGCAGGCGCCGGCAGCCGACCCCGCCGCGCGGGTGCGACCCGGCGATCCGGAGCTGAGCTGGCTGCAGCCGGCCCCCGATTCGCTCTTGAACTCGACGACCACCGATCCGGCCACCGTGGTGGCGGCGCGTGAAACCATGCGGTTGGCCTTCGTGGCGGCGCTGCAACTGCTTCCGCCGCGGCAGCGGGCGGTGCTGGTGCTGCGGGACGTATTGGGTTGGTCCGCAGCCGAAGTCGCGGCGCTGCTCGAGGTGAGTGTGGTCGCCGTCAACAGTGCGCTGCAGCGCGCTCGGGCCCATCTGCCGGCGGACACCGACGCGTTGACGCAGCCGACCGAAGAGCGGCAGCGGCATCTGCTCGAGCGATATGTGGCCGCGTTTCAGAACGCCGACGTCGACGAACTGGTCGCGGTACTGACCGAAGACGCGCAGTTCGAAATGCCGCCGTTCCTCACCTGGTTCGCCGGCAACGTGGCGATCGGCGCCTTCCTGGGCCCACGCATGCGCGCCTTTGGCGCCACCTTGGTGATACCCACGTCGGCGAACGGTCAACCCGCAGTTGCGCTGTATCCGGCAACCGCCGATGGACAGCATCAGCTGCATGCCCTGCATGTGCTCACCCTCGCATCGGCGGGGGTCGGTCGGGTCGTGGCCTTCATGGATGTCGATGCGTTGCGTTGCTTCGACTTACCCGAGGTACTGCCGGCGGCCGGTGCCACATTGCCCGAGTGAAGGCGCGCCGCCGGCGGGTGCGGCTATCCGCCAGCGGCCGGTGGGGCTGGCCACCGGTCGGCGCTGGATGCCAGCAGTGATGGATTCGCCTCTGTGGCAAGGCAACCTGAGGGTCATGGAGCGGTTCACCAGGATTGTCATCGCGTCGCTACTGACCGGCTGCGGCGCAGCGGCGGCCGTTGCCGTCGCTCCGTTGGCTTTGGCTGCGCCGGTGGTCGGGCCCGGTTCCGGTAACGGCGGCCCGGTCCCGATGCCGCCGGGTGGTCCGCAGGCGGTCTACCCACGTGATCAGCACGTCGGTGGCGCCGACCCGTACACGCCCTACGGCGCCGACCCATACGTGGCCTTCGGTACCTGGACGCCCTGAGCCGGTCCGCCGGCTCGGCGGTGGACTCCGGTCCGCCGCCCGTCTGCGCTTTTGCGTCGAGTGTGTAGCGTCGTAACCCTCACAGACGGTACACACGCGACGGAAGAAGGTGGGATGCGTCCGGCGGCATTGCGTGAACGGGCGCTGAGCTGGTTCATCGGGTCCGATCCGGGCCTGGTGCGGTTGCACACCACCATCCGGACCTCGGTGACGCTGGTGGCAGTGCTGCTGGTGTTGGCGGCGCTGACCAAGGTCACCGGTGGACCGGTGACCGTCGCCATGCTCGGCGTGGTCATCGCGATGCAGGCCGCCATGGCCGTCAACGATCCCGACCCGCGTCAGCAGAAGATCACCATGATGCTGCTGCCGGTGTCCGCCGGCGTGGCACTGGCCGTCGCGGCGCTGCTGGCCGAGTACAAGCTGGTCAGCGAGATCGTATTCGTTGCAGTGATATTCGCCGCGGCCTATGTCCGGCGGTTCGGCGGCCGCGGGATGGCTCTGGGCATGGTTGCTTTCATGGCCTACTTCTTCGCGCTGTTTCTCGGCGCTCGACTGGCGGAGCTGCCGGAACTGTTGGGCGCCACCGTGATCGGGGCCGCGGGTAGCCTGGTGATTCGGTTCTATGTGCTGCCCGACAAGCCCGAACGGGTGCTGCGCTACACCATCTGGGCGCTGTGGCTGCGTATCGCGGCGGTCATCGACATCAGTGCGCAGGTGCTGCGGACGGGGCCGATCGATGAGCGCAGACGCCGCCGCGTACGCCGGCGGATAGCGCAACTCAACGAGACCGTGGTGATGGTGGAGGACCAGCTCGCCGCCGGCACCGCACTGCCGGGTATCGACGGCGACGAACTGATCCTGCGGCTGTTCGACGCCGAACTGGGTGTCGAACGACTGGCGGTGGCCTGCATGCGCGTCGGTGCGGTGGGCGCGGGGGCGCGCGCATTGCTGATCACCGCACTGGCCGAACTGTCGGCGGCCTCCACCGGCCCCTCGGATGAGGCGCTGGCGCAGGCCATGGCACTGGCGGATGAGGTCGCACACCGCGGCACCGATACCGAACCCCAGGTGCGCTCAATCGCGTTCGCGGTGCTGGCCATGGGTACCGCGGTGACCGAGATGCGCGGATTGATCCGCGCGGCCGACACCGACGGTCGATCCGCCGCGGTGGACGCGGACGCCCCCGAACCCGCCGATGACGACACCGAGGACGCGGACGCCGAAGAGGAAGCGGGCCTGCACGCCGCGACGCGTCAGGCGATCCAGGCGACCATCGCGGGCGCGCTGGCGATCGTGGCCGGTGAGCTGGTCTCCCCGCAGCGCTGGTACTGGGCGGTGATCACCGCGTTCGTGGTGTTCGCCGGCACCACCTCGCGCGGTGAGATCCTGACCCGAGGCTGGCAGCGGTTGTTCGGCACCATTCTCGGGGTGCCGGCCGGAGTTCTGGTGGCCGCCTTGGTATCCGGACACCAGATGGTCGCCTTGATACTGATCTTCGCCTGCCTGTTCCTGGGCTTCTACTTCCAGAAGGTTTCCTACAGCGTGATGATGTTCTGCATCACCACCATGCTGGCGTTGTTGTACGGCCTGATGGGACAGTTCAGCGTCGAGGTGCTGGTGCTGCGGATGGAGGAGACCGCGGTCGGTACGGTCATCGGCGTCGCGGTGGCCGCGCTGGTGCTGCCGACCCGGACCATGGCGACGGCGCGTACCGACGCCGACACCTTCCTGGCAACCCTCGCCGAGGTGGTCGAGGCATCGGTGTCCGGTGCGGGCCACCCGACCGAGCTGGCTCGGCAGTTGCACCGCGAACTGCACCAGCTGCGGATCAGCTCGAAACCGTTGACTGCGGGCATCTTCGGTATCGGTGGCCGCGGCAGTATCCAGCGCGGGGTGCGGTTGCTGGCGATCTGCGATCACCATGCGCGGGTGCTGGCCCGGGCCGCCGAATCCGGCGGGACCCTGGCGCCCCGACTGGTCGAGTTGTTCGGCAACGTCGGGCTGGGCATTCGGCACAATATCGACGCCCTGGTCGGCGGTGAATCGGCAACCATGATCTCGTCCACCCAATCCCTTGATGCCGCAGAGGCTTTCGTCTACGGTCCGCGGGACACCCGAACGCTGAACGCGCTGCGGGCCATCGACGGTGCGGTGCTCAATCTGGCGCTCGAGATGGGCCTGGTCCAGGTCGTCTGATCGGCTGAGGGCGCGGGCCGCGCTACCGCACGGTCGGTATGAATTGCCCCCGGATCAGGTTCAGCGCCTCGTCGCCGAACACTTCGCTCGGAAACCGGCCGGCGACGAGGTCGGTGAGGTACTCCACGAGTCCGCCGGGGTGATAGTCGTTCGTCCAGCCGTCGCCGATGACCACGGCGGGCCAGTTGTTTGGGTCATCACCGCTCATGTGCCAGTAGCCGGTTTCGCCTCCGGGGGCACCGCCCCAGCCGTAGTACGGCACCGGGTCGACGTCCTCGATCAGCATCGCGGTGGTGGATCCGTCCGGCCGGATCCACTGGTGATCGAAGTAGGTGTCGCGCAGGTCGGTCAACGATTGCCGGCAATATGCGCCGCCCTCGATCAGATCGCTTTCGGTGGGCGCCATCAGACCCAGGTACTCACCGAAGGAGCCACCACCGTAGACGCTGACGAGTTGCTTGTAGTCGTCCGGAAAAACCAGTCCGGTGGCCGCCTCGACGGCGGGAAAGTCGTAGCTGGGTACCGACTTCGGCGGCGGTACGAGACGGATGAGTTCGTCGAGTGACATGGCCGGCCCCCTGATCGATGCGTGGTGTGGTGGCTGGATATTCGTCGTGGACGGTGAAAGCCCCCGAAGTCAGCGGACTCCGGGGGCCTTCACATCGGCAGGCGCTGCGGCTTACGAGCCCGGCTTGACCTTGGCCATGGCAAGCACGTCCAGGCGCTTGTCCAGCTCGGCCTCGCTCAGCTTGTCGCCGATCAGGCCGCGGTCGATCACGGTCTGGCGAATGGTCTTGCGCTCCTTGAGCGCTTCCTTGGCCACCTTGGCGGCTTCCTCGTAGCCGATCGCCGAGTTCAGCGGCGTCACGATCGACGGCGAGGACTCGGCCAGCTCGCGCAGGTGCTCCTCGTTGGCCACCAGGCCGTCGATGCACTTCTCGGCAAACAGCCGCGACACGTTGGACAGCAGTGTGAAGGACTCCAGCACGTTGCGGGCCATCATCGGGATGTACACGTTCAGCTCGAAGGCGCCGGACAGGCCGCCGACGGTGACCGCCGCGTCGTTACCGATCACCTGCGCGGCCACCTGGGTAACCGCCTCGGGCAGAACGGGATTGACCTTGCCCGGCATGATCGAGCTGCCCGGCTGCAGGTCCGGCAGCTGGATTTCGCCGAGACCGGTCAGCGGGCCCGAACCCATCCAGCGCACGTCGTTGGCGATCTTGGTCAGCGAGGCCGCGATGGTCTTGAGTGCACCGGAGGCTTCGACCAGTCCGTCGCGTGCCGCCTGAGCCTCGAAAGAATCTGCGGCGGTGCGTAGTTCGGCGATTCCGGTCTCGGCGACCAGCACCTCGACCACCTTGGCGCCGAAGCCGTCGGGGGCGTTCAGGCCGGTGCCCACCGCGGTGCCGCCGATGGCCAGCTCACCCAGGCGGGGCAGCGTCGCGCGCACCCGCTCGATACCGGCCTCGACCTGACGGGCATAGCCGCCGAATTCCTGGCCCAGGGTCACCGGCACCGCGTCCATCAGGTGGGTACGGCCGGACTTGACCACGGTGCGCCAGGCCTTGGCCTTGGCGGCCAGTGACTCATGCAGCACCTCGAGGGCCGGAATCAGGTGGCGCACAGCGGCTTCGGTTGCCGCGATGTGAGTGGCAGTGGGGAAGGTGTCATTGGAGCTCTGCGACATGTTGACGTCGTCGTTGGGGTGCACCGTCACGCCGTTACGCGCGGCGATCGAGGCGATGACCTCGTTGGCGTTCATGTTCGAGCTGGTGCCCGACCCGGTCTGGAACACGTCGATCGGGAACTGGTCGTCGTGCAGACCGTCGGCGATCTCACCGGCCGCGGCGATGATGGCGTCGGCCTTCTCCGTGGCCAGCAGACCCAGGTCCTTGTTCACCTGGGCACAGGCGCCCTTGAGCAGACCGAGCGCGCGGATCTGGGTGCGCTCCAGACCGCGGAACGAGATCGGGAAGTTCTCCACCGCCCGCTGGGTC
>Ga0164242_10005306_pt1 | contig 14356 bp, 12 predicted proteins | sample OricomgcompostMG_FD_108783 | JGI IMG/M metagenome (GOLD analysis project Ga0164242, IMG submission 108783) | Miracle-Growth compost microbial communities from Emeryville, California, USA - Original compost - Miracle growth compost (MG) ... | reverse complement strand
CGTGGTAAATCGGCCGGAAGGCTTCTGCACGGCAACACTGGGCAACGAGGAAATATCGGCCGAGGCGGTCGAAATCGCACGGTGCGGTGGTGCCCACTCTGTATCCATATCACCAGCTGTCTAATCCGATAAATGGATAGATGATTTATGAACGCCCGGCTCATGCGGGGCGCCGCCGACTTTTCCCGCCAATAGCGGCAGCGTCCCGGTCCTTTTCGGCCCCGCCTACCCGGACTTTCGCTGTGTCGGCAGGAGCGGACTCGCCCACCGGGTGCGACCGTGAACGCTGGCGCGGTAGGCATCGTCCCGGCTGGAGCGGGTTTTCCTGACTTGAGGAAGGCGCGATCAGGGGGGAGCCAGGTGGTGCCAGAACTCGGCTACCAGATGGGCTGTGCTGACATGTTGGTTGTGGCGAGCCCGGCAGTGTGGATTCTGGCTGTGACTATGTGGCAATAGATGCCGATCGTATGTCGAATTGGTGACGGCCAACATGATTAGCGCTCTGGTAGAAACTCGACGCCTTTTCAATATCGGGAATAGACGATTTTTCAGCACCGTAAAACGATCAGATATTTACGTCCCCGTAACCACTTTAGGTGGGTATGCCCGATGGAATTCGCGGCAAATTTCAGCACTTGCTCAAATTTGCTTTCGTTCGTCGTATCTGGTTCTTATGGGCAATAATAGGCAGCGGTTGCCGTAGGAAAAAATTGATTCCACGCCTGCTGTGATGAGACGGGAGGGGCGCATTGCCGCACGCCGAGCAGCGCTGGGATCTGGCCGTGGCTGCTGTCCGGCGATAGCGCCTCATACTGTGAGTACCCTGGCTGGGGGCCGTCGGGAATTGTTGCTGAAAGCTGCTTTGGGGCATGGCCACCGGAGGTATGTGAGACGCTCGTTGCCGACAGTCACACGGTTGGATGACAAATCTCTCGCACCTCATTTGTTCGGCTTGCTAAGGATTCTGCGCAAATCTGCTGATTGTTGCTCATGCTGAAAATTGTGGTGTATGGTCCGTCGGCAGTGCATGTGTTACGGATCACATGCTGGGATTGTGAGTGTGGTTAGGTTTTCGCAACGAAGGGGATTCAGCGGTCAATGTCAATCCGGATGATGTGGGGAGCTGGTCGGTAGTGGTTAGCCTGCAATCAGCCGGCAAGCCCGTTCGCGCCGTCGGAGAGTTCTTCGCGATGTCGCTGGACACGTTCGTGCAGATGTTCAAGCCGCCATGGGCATGGCGTGAGTTCATCCTGCAGACGTGGTTCGTGGCTCGAGTGGCGTTGATGCCCACCATCCTGCTATCGATCCCCTTTACTGTCCTCACCACCTTCACGATCAACGTGCTGCTGGTCGAGATCGGCGCCGCCGACTTTTCCGGCACCGGAGCGGCGCTCGGCACGGTGACCCAGACCGGCCCGATCGTGACGGTGCTGGTGATCGCCGGAGCGGGCGCAACAGCGATGTGTGCGGACCTGGGGGCGCGCACCATCCGCGAAGAGCTGGATGCGCTGCGGGTACTCGGTGTCAACCCGGTGCAAGCCCTCGTGGTCCCTCGTGTCCTTGCGGCCACCCTGGTGTCGTTGTTGTTGGCATCCCTGGTGTGTCTCGTCGGTATCGCCGGAGGTTTCTTCTTCTCCGTGTTCTTCCAGCACGTAACGCCGGGTGCATTCGCCGCCGGCCTGACGCTGTTGGTCCATGGGCCCCAGGTGATCGTGGCACTGATCAAGGCCGCCATCTTCGGTCTCGCCGCCAGCCTGATCGCTTGCTACAAAGGCATTTCCGTGGGCGGCGGAACGCAGGGCGTCGGCAACGCGGTCAACGAGACCGTCGTATATACGTTCATGGCGCTGTTCGTGATCAACCTGATCGCCACCGCCGTCGCGGTCAAGGCAGGAGCGACGTGAGCCACGCGAGTACACAGTTCCCTCGGCTGCAGCGCACCGTCGCGAGTGCGATCGACGGATGGAACCAACTGGGTCGCCAGACCCAGTTTTACGGCGAAACGCTCAAGGGCATCGGTGATGCGGTCATTCGGTACAACACCGAAGTCGTGCGACTGATAGCACAGATGAGTCTGGGTGTCGGCGCGCTGGCACTCATCGGTGGCACCATCGTCATCGTCGGTTTCCTGACGTTGTCCGCCGGCTCGCTCATCGCAGTGCAGGCCTACAGCCAGCTTGAGCAGGTCGGCGTGCAGGCACTCGCCGGCTTCACCTCGGCCTTTCTGAACGTGCGCCTCGTCGGACCGCTGGTGGCTGGCATCGGCCTTGCCGCGACCATCGGCGCCGGAGCCACCGCTCAGTTGGGCGCGATGCGCATCAGCGAGGAAATCGACGCGCTCGAGGTGATGGGTATCCGGTCGGTGGCGTACCTCGCGTCCACCCGAGTCGTCGCCGGGATGATCGTGGTGATTCCGCTGTACTGCGTTGCCGTGATAATGGCGTTCGTCGCCACCCGGGTCGGCACCACGGCAGTGTATGGACAGTCCACCGGCGTCTACGACCACTACTTCTACACATTCCTCAATCCGGTGGACGTGATTTATTCGTTCTTGCAAGCGATTTCGATGGCGATCGTGGTGATGCTGGTACATACCTACTACGGCTTCAATGCCAGTGGTGGGCCTGCTGGTGTCGGCGAGGCCGTTGGTCGAGCTGTACGTACCTCGCTGATTGCTGCTGTGTTCGTGACCCTGTTCGTCTCACTGGCCCTTTACGGCCAGTCCGGCGGCCTCAACCTCTCGGGATAGCGCGTGAAATCCAAACGGGACAAGGGATTACATCCGGGGTGGTGGACGGTGATCCTGTTGGCGGCGCTCGCGTTGATCATCGGCGGCACCAGCGCGATGTTCGCAGGCACATTCAGGTCGTATGTGCCCGTGACGCTGAAATCCGATCGTGCCGGACTGGTGATGGAACCCGGTGCCAAGGTGAAGCTGCGCGGTGTCAAGGTCGGCCGGGTCGCCGATATCAAGGGCGGCCTAAATCAGGTGAGTCTGCATCTCGAGATCGATCCGGATCAGCTTCAGCAGATCCCAGCTAACGTCCAGGCCAAGATTCGGGCCACCAGCGCGTTCGGCGCGAAGTATGTCGACCTCGTCTATCCTGCCGATCCCAGTCCCAAACATCTGACCGCCGGAGCGGTGCTGCAGTCCTCCAATGTCAGCACCGAGGTGAACACCGTCTTCCAGAATCTGCGGGACGTGCTGCAGAAGGTCGACCCGGCGAAGCTGAACGGAGTGCTGTCTGCGCTGGCCGAAGGCGTTCGCGGTCAAGGTGAGCGTATCGGCGAGGCCACTTCAGACGCTAATGACGTACTCCTCGCGCTCAACCCGCGTGCCGACAGCATCGACCGGGACTTCCAGTCCCTCAAGGGATTCAGCGACACCTACGGGGCGTCGGCGCACGATATTCTGAAAGTTCTCGATTCGGCGAGCACTACCAGCGCCGCCATCACCGACAATGCGGCCAACCTCGATGCGCTGCTCCTCAGCGTAACGGGCTTGTCCCGCAGCGGTATTGAGCTGCTGGGACCCAGCAAGGACAACCTGGTCAAGGCGATCAATGTGCTGGTACCGACGACCGACCTGCTGATGAAGTACAACCCTGAGCTGACTTGCCTGCTCGAAGGTGGGAATGTCGCGGTTAACAACTTCCTGGATACCACCGGCGGTGCGAACGGCAATTCGGTGATCCTCGACGTCTCGCTGCTGGGCGGCAAGGACCCGTACAAGTACCCGGACAATCTGCCCATCGTCGCGGCCAAGGGCGGACCCGGCGGCAAGCCCGGGTGTGGCTCACTGCCCGACGTGGCGAAGAACTGGCCCGTTCGCTACCTTGTCACCAACACCGGCTGGGGTACGGGCAATGACGTGCGGGTAAACCCCGGCATCGGCTTCCCCGGCTGGGCCGATTACTTCCCGACGACTCGTGCAGTGCCGGAACCGCCCAGCCTCCGCTATCCGGGCGGACCCGCGCCAGGGCCTATCCCGTACCCCGGCGCCCCGCCCTTCGGTGCACAGCAATACGCGCCCGATGGCACGCCGCTGTACCCAGGATTGCCACCGGCACCACCGCCGGGTGCGCCGCGGGACCCGAGTCCTGCGCCGGGAGCCGAGCCGTTCATTCCGCCGGTGCCGGCTCAGATGCAGCCCACGCCGCTCCCGCAGCCGTCTGCACCCGCCCCACCGCCACCACCGTTGGTGGGGCCCGCACCCGATGGGGCCGTGCCGCTGCCTGCGGGGGTGCCCGCTCCCTGACCGACAACTTGAATCGACTATCAGCCATAAGGAGTCATCACCGTGAAGGACAACTTGGCAGGCGCGCTGTGGCGCCTTGCCATCTTCGTTACGGTCTGTCTGCTGGGCATGTTCGGCATGTTCGCGATCTTCGCGCAGTTGCGGTTCGAGAAGGATCAGACGTTCAACGCCGAATTCACCAATGTCTCGGGCTTGAAGGTCAACGACTTCGTGCGCATCGCCGGCGTGGAAGTGGGGAAGGTCAAGGATATTACGATCAAGCCAGACACCACAGCGGTCGTCAAGTTCACCACTGACGACACGGTCGTGCTGACCGGCGGCACCCGGGCGATCATCCGCTATGACAATCTCATCGGTGGTCGCTATCTCGGGCTTGAGGACGGGCCGGGAGATAGCCGAAAACTCAACTCTGGGGCCACCATCCCGGTAGCGCGGACCTCTCCCGCGCTGGATCTGGACGCGCTGATCGGCGGATTCCGCCCGCTCTTTCGGGCGCTGGATCCCGATCAAGTGAACGCCTTGACCAGCGAGCTGATCCAGGCTCTGCAAGGGCAGGGCTCGACGATCAACTCGTTTCTCAGTCAGACGGCGACGCTGACCAGCACCCTCGCCGACCGGGATGACCTGATCGGGCAGGTGGTGCTTAACCTCAACACCGTGCTCAGCTCCCTCGGGGGCGACAACAAGCAGTTCGACAAGGCGGTGACGTCACTGTCCCAATTGGTCAGCACCTTGGCAAACCGCAAGCAGGACATCAGCAATGCGGTGGCGTATGCCAATACTGCGGCGGGTGGCGTGGCCGATCTACTCGTGCAGGCCCGACCGCCGTTGAAGAAGGTTGTCGCCGAAGCCGACCGCACCGCGAGCATCGTGGTGGCCGACAAGGGCTACGTCGACAACCTGCTCAATACGCTGCCTGACGCGTATCAGGTGTTGGGTCGGCAGGGTCTCTATGGCGACTTCTTCAGCTTCTACCTCTGCAACATCGTGTTGAAGCTCAACGGCAAAGGAGGCCAACCGGTGTACGTCAAGGTGGCCGGCCAGGACTCGGGCCGGTGCACTCCGAGATGAAAATGTTTCAAGAGCGTAACCCCTTCGTCGTTGGTGCCATCGGCGTCGGGTTGACCGTCGTTCTGGCGGTCGGCGTCCTCAACTACGACCGGCTGCCCTTCTTCAACAACGCCAAGGAATATTCGGCCGACTTCACCGAGGCGAGCGGACTGGCGGCCGGTGCCCCAGTGCAGGTTTCGGGACTCGAGGTCGGTAAGGTCTCCAGTGTCGAATTGGACGGCGCCAAGGTACTGGTGAACTTCGATGTGCGCAAGGACATCCGGCTGGGGGACCGGACCGAGGCTGCGGTCAAGACGATAAGCCTGCTTGGCGCGAAATTCCTGGACGTGGTGCCCCGGGGCGACGGCGAACTGGTCGGCACCATCCCGGTCGACCGCACCAAGCCCGCGTATCAACTGCCCGATGCGCTCGGCGATCTGACCTCGGCCATCAGCGGGTTGAACACCGACCAACTGTCCGAATCCCTTGCGGTGCTTTCCGATACCTTTGCCGATACCCCGCCCCAGTTGAAGGCAGCGGTGCAGGGTGTAGCACGGTTCTCCGACATGCTCGACAAACGTGACGCCGAACTGCGGAACCTGCTGGCCAACGCCAACAAGGCCACCTCAGTACTGAGCGAACGTAGCGATCAGGTGGTCAGCCTGATCGCTGACACCAATGCGTTACTGGCCCAGCTGCGAACGCAAAGCGCTGCGTTGGAACATATTTCGGGCAACATCACTGCCGTCGCCCAGCAGATCAAGGGCTTCATCGCAGAAAACCGCGATCCGCTCAAACCGGCGCTGGACAAGCTCAACGGTGTGCTCGCGATCGTCGACAAGCGCAAGGAACAGGTCCAGAAGGCGATCAAGGGCCTCAACCACTACGCCCTCGGTCTGGGCGAGTCGGTCGGCTCGGGGCAGTTCTTCAAAGCGTACGTGGTCAATCTTCTTCCCGGTCAGTTCCTCCAGCCCTTCATTGATGCGGCTTTTTCCGATCTGGGATTGGACCCCAACGTGAAACTGCCCTCTGAACTCTTCGATCCCCAGGTCGGTCAGCCCGGCACTCCTGCTTTGCCGTCGCCATATCCGCGGACCGGTCTGGGCGGCGAACCGCGATTGAACCTGCCGGACGCGATCACCGGGAAGCCTGGTGATCCGCGCTATCCCTATCGTGAGCCGTTGCCGGCGCCGCCGCCCGGGGGCCCGCCGCCGGGGCCGCCGGCCGCAGGACCACCGAATCAAGTGAGCGTCCCGACGCCCGTGGGGCCGCTCGAGATGCCCGCGCCAGGACAGGTGCCCCCGGTGACTCAGCAAGCCGGCCCGCCGCCGCCGCTGCCGCCTGGCCCGGTCGCGATCGGCCCGGGCGCGCCGGGACCGGCCGGGGTTACCCCGGTGCCGCTCGGTCCGCCACCACCAACTGAAGGGAATCGGTGATGACGCGTTCGCAATACGCGCGGCTCGCGGTAGTCGCGACTCTCGTCGTGGCTCTGGTCGCCGGTGCGGCGCTTCTGATCACTGGAACGCGCGTCGGCAGACAGACGAGATTGGTGGGGTACTTCGCCAACAGCAATGGCATTTTCCCTGGCGACCAGGTGTGGATCCTCGGCGTGCCCGTCGGCAATATTGACACCATCGAGCCGCAACCGGATCGTGCGAAGATCACCTTTCATGTCGATGGCAGATACAAAGTGCCTGCCGACGCAAAGGCTGTCATCCTATCGCCGTCGCTGGTGAGCACGCGCGCCATCCAGTTGACCCCCGCCTACACCGGCGGCCCGGAGATGAAGAGCGGCACGGTGATTCCGCAGAGCCGGACCGCCGTACCGATCGAGTGGGACGATTTCCGCGAACAGCTCAAGCGCCTGGCCCAGACGTTGCAACCGACTGCACCCGGCGGCGTCAGTACCCTGGGGGCGTTCGTCAACACCGCGGCAGACAATCTTCGGGGTCAGGGTGCGAACATCCGCGACACGGTGATCAAGTTGTCCCAGGCCTTTTCCGCGCTGGGCGACCACAGCAAGGATCTGTTCAGCACCGTGAAGAACCTCTCGATCCTGGTCTCGGCGCTGCAGAGCAGTCACGACCTGCTTAGGCAGTTGAATCAGAATCTCGCCTCGGTGACCAGCCTGCTCGCCGATGATCCCAATGCGGTCGGTAATGCCGTCAACACCCTCAATTCCGTTGTCGGAGACGTGAAGAGCTTCGTCGCCAATAACAAGGAGACGTTGGGAACGACGGGGGACAAATTGGCGTCGGTGACCACCGCGCTGTACCAGAGTCTGGACGACCTGAAGCAGACCCTGCACATCGCGCCCAATGCATTCCAGAACTTCACGAATATCTATCAGCCCGCCCAGGGCACCCTGACCGGTGCGCTCGCGGTGAACCAATTCGCTAACCCGGTCCAGTTCCTCTGCGGCGCGATCCAGGCTGCGTCACGACTGGGTGCGGAGCAATCCGCGAAGCTGTGTGTGCAGTACCTGGCACCAATCATCAAGAACCGGCAATTCAACTTCCCACCGCTGGGTGAGAACCTGTTCGTCGGTGCGGTTGCTCGGCCCAACGAAATCACCTACAGCGAAGACTGGCTACGGCCGGATTACGTTCCGCCACCGAGTGGTTCGCCGCCGGGTGTCGGCGGACTACTGCCGCCGGCGGGCGCGCCCTTCACACACTACGGTTACGGCGCTGCCGACCCGCCGGTTCATGCACCGTTCGTCCACACCGTACCGCCGCCACCGCCGGGACCGGTCGAGCAGTCTGCGCCGGCTGATCCTGCCAACGATCTTCAAGGACTCCTGCTGCCGTCCGGAGGTGGCTCATGATGCCATCGCGCCACCGTCGCTCGATGCGTCTGAGCGTCACCGCGGCTCTGGCCGCAGTCTTGGTGATGGCGTCGGCCGGCTGTGCGAACTGGCGCGGCGCGAACTCGCTGCCGTTGCCCGGCACCGAGGGCCGGGGCCCCGGCGCCTACACCATCCGGGCCGAACTCCCGGATGTGGACAACATCCAGCGGAACTCGCGGGTGCGGGTCGGCGATGTGACCGTCGGCAACGTCACCAAGATCGAACGGCGGGGCTGGCACGCTCTGTTGACCATGTCGATCAACGGCGACGTGGTACTACCCGCCAACGCCACCGCCAAAGTGGGGCAGACCAGCCTGCTGGGGTCGCTGCACATCGAGCTCAGCCCACCGACGAACGTGCCGCCGGAGGGCCGGCTGAAAGACGGTGCGCTGATCCCACTTTCGGCGGGTTCGTTTTATCCGAACACCGAACAGACCCTGGCGTCGGTGTCGCTGGTTCTCAACGGCGGGGGCATCGGCAATATTCAGGACATCACGCAGGCCTTCAGTACGGCGTTCCGCAACCGGGAAGGTGATCTGCGGAGCCTGATCACCCAGCTCGACACCTTCATCGGACATCTCAACGACCAGACCAGCGACATCATCGCCGCCACTGACAGCCTGAACAATCTGGTCGGCCAGATCGCCGCGCAGAAGCCAGTGGTGGACAAGGCAATCAAGACGATTCCCGACGCGCTGGCGGTGCTCAACGCGCAACGCAACAACCTCGTCGACGCGCTCGACCAGCTGGGCAAATTCAGCGCGCTGGCGGCGGATTCGGTGAACCAGTCCAAGGACGCGCTGGCCAAGAACCTGCAAAACCTGGGCCCGGTGCTGCAATCATTGGCCGACGCGGGCCCGGCGCTCACCCGTTCACTGGACTTCTTCTCCACCTTCCCGTTTCCCAAACCCACACTGACCAAGTGGCTAAGGGGCGACTATGCGAATCTCACTGCGGTGATCGATCTGACCCTGAGCAGGCTCGACTCAGGCTTCTTCACCGGGACCCGCTGGGAAGGCCAGCTGACCGAACTCGAGCTGCAATGGGGCCGCACCATCGGCCAGATGCCGAGCCCGTACACCGCGCGCAACCCGCTGGTTGTGCCCTACCACCTCGATCAGGGGCCCTGACGTGCATCTGCCTAGACGTATCTGGATTCAGCTGACGATCTTTCTCAGCGTCGCGATGATCTCCGTCAGCGTGATGGCCTTCGGCTATATACACCTGCCGCGGCTGTTGTTCGGAGTCGGAACCTACACGGTCACAGTGCAATTGCCCGACGCCGCCGGCCTTTACGAGCGCGCAAATGTCACTTATCGCGGCACCGAAGTCGGCCAGGTCAAGAAGGTCGTCCTCAACAACGGGGAGGTCGACGCGGTGCTATCGCTGAAGTCAGGCATCGACATCCCATCGGATCTAGACGCGCAGGTGCACAGTCAGAGCGCAGTCGGTGAGCAATTCATCGCACTGCTGCCGCGCAACGGCACGTCCCGGCCGCTGAAGAACGGTGATGTCATCCCTCGTGACCGCAGCACTGTGCCGCCGGATATCAATGACTTGCTCAACGCCACCAACCGGGGCCTGGAGGCCATTCCCGGTGACAATCTCAAGACGGTCATCGACGAGTCCTATACCGCGATCGGTGGTCTGGGACCGGATATCTCACGATTCGTACAGGGATCCACGGCATTGGCGATCGATGCCAAGAATAACCTCAACGACCTCACCAACCTGGTCGACAACGCCGGTCCGCTCCTGGACACCCAGACCGATACTTCGGACTCGGTACACGCGTGGGCATCGCACCTGGCTCAGATCACCCGGCAACTGAAGGTCAACGATCCTGCGGTACGGGGTGTACTGAAGAACGGCGCACCCGCGCTCAAGGAAGCAACCGCGCTCATCGATAGGCTGAAGCCCACTCTGCCGATCATCCTGGCGAACCTGGTAGCCGTCGGTCAGGTTGCCGTGACCTACCAGAATGATATTGAGCAGCTCCTGGTGCTGTTGCCGGAAGGAACCCAGGAGATACAGGGAGTCGGACTAGCGAACCGAAATACCAAGCAGGCGTACAAGGGCGCATACCTCAGTTTCAACCTGAACCTGAACATCCCGCCGCCATGTACGACCGGCTTCCTGCCGGCCCAGCAACAACGGGCGGCCAGCTTGGAAGACTACCCTGACGCCCCGCGCGGTGATCTCTACTGCCGGGTGCCGCAGGATTCGCCTTTCAACGTACGTGGTGCGCGCAACACTCCGTGCGAGACACGGCCAGGCAAACGGGCGCCGACAGTGGCCATGTGCGAAAGCGACGAGAACTACGTGCCGCTCAACGACGGCTATAGTTGGAAGGGCGACCCGAATGCGACGTTATCCGGCCAGCCGATTCCTCAGATGGCGCCGGCCACGCCGGGTTCGGCCGCATCGCCGCCGTCGGCCCCGGCACTTCCACCGATTGCGGTCGCCGAATATGACCCTGCCACCGGTTCCTATACGGGCCCGGATGGAAAGGTCTACACGCAGTCCGATCTTGCGCGCAATGCACCGAAGGAGAAGTCATGGCAGTCGATGCTGCTGCCGCCGGGGGCGGGTTGAGTTCGTCCAAAGGCCACAAGCAGGACGATTCGGAGGAATTCCCAACTGCGGACGGCGAATCCACGGTGGTCGGGTCTGACGATGGCGAGCTGGTCGACTACGAAGATGATGCCGGCCTCAGCCCATCGACTGGTCGCTGGCGGTCGCCGTTGCTCCTGGCGGGCATCATGGGGGCAATCGCGGTGGTGGGGTTGAGCACGCTCACCGGCTGGTTCGGCTACCGGGCCTATCACGCTCACCAAGAGAAGTCAGCACGCGCGCTCTTTCTCCAGGTTGCCCGGCAAGGTGCGGTCAACCTCAGCACCATCGACTACCAGCACGCGGATACCGACGTCCAGCGAATTGTTGATTTGGCCACTGGGCAATTTCATGATGAATTCGCCAAGCGCGCACAGTCTTTCGTGGATGTGGTGAAAAAGAGTCAGTCGTCATCGACTGGTACGGTCGCCGAGGCCGGCCTGGAAGCCGTGGTCGGTGACCAAGCTCGTGCCCTCGTCACAGTATCGGTGACCAGTTCGGTCGCCGGAGGAGAGAAGCAGTCGCCGCGATCCTGGCGTATGCGGCTGACGCTGCAGAAGTCGGGTAACGATGTGAAGGTTTCCAACGTGGAGTTCGTGCCATGATCAAGTTGAGGCGTCATCGAGCTGACGCCGCCGACGAGGTGACGTCGGACGAGGGCTTATCGCCCGATGAGGTGTCGTCGGAAGTTGACCTGTTTGTCGATGATGTCGAAGAACAGGACACGCCGGAATCCGTTGCACGCGCGGTGAATTGGTGGCGGGTGCTGGTCTATGGGGTGCTGCCCGGCTTGGCCCTGATTTTGGCGATGGTTGCCGGTTTCCTGAAGTGGCAGGATTCCTCGGTACGGAACGCCGAGCGTGCGGCTGCCGAATCTCTCCAGGTCGCAAAAGATTCCACCGTCGCGCTGCTGTCGTACAAGCCTGACACGGTCGAGCACGACCTCGGTGCGGCTCGTGACAGGTTGACCGGTACCTTTCGCGACAGCTACACGGGTCTGACCAACGATGTTGTGATACCGGGTGCGAAGCAGAAGCAGATCAGTGTGGCCGTGACGATTCCTGCGGCGGCGTCAGTGTCAGCAGACGCGAACCATGCGGTGGCACTTGTCTACGTCAACCAGACCGTGACGATGGGGAAGGATGCCCCCACTGAGAGCGTATCCAGCGTGCGGGTGACGATGGACAAGATCGGTGACCGTTGGCTGGTATCTGGATTCGAACCGGTCTGACGCGTTGGATGACCTCGAGCTGAGTCAGCCAACGGTCCATTCACCGATCAATCGATCGACAGTGGTCAGCCGGCCGAGAACGGCAATGGTGTTGTTCAGTACCTGTTCCGCATACTCGGAGGGTGTGCCGCCGACGCCATCTCTGGGTACGACGAGATCGAATCCGGCCTGGGTGACGTGTCCTGCGGTGTGGGGTATCGCTACGTTCAGCGATACCCCGACCAGGACGATCGTCTGCACGCCGAATCCCCGGAGTACCGGCAATAATTCGGAATCCAGCGTGGGGAACAAGCCGTGGTGGCGGGCTAGCACGATATCGCTGGGGTCGGATAATTCGGCAACTACTTGGGTGTCGGGAGACCCTGGTATCCAGTGTTCCGTGGCCGGTCCCAACAGACGCCACAACCGCGCAGTTCCGGTCGGCCGGCCACCGAGGGCGCCCTCGTAGGTCGCATGCACGACGCGTGCACCGAACCGGCGGGCGGCGTGGAGCAGTCGACCCACGTTGGACACCAACTCGGAGCTGTCGGCGGCCAGTGCGGGCAGCACAGACTGTGGTCCCAGCACGCCGTTCTGGCATTCCACGCAGACGACAGCCGTAGTGTCAGGGTTCCAAGGTTTCGATGTCATTGGTCCACCCTAGGGCATCAGTTCCGGCAAAAGAAGCATTGTAAATGCTTCCGCAATATGGGAATTCACTCATTTGGCGTCATCGATATCTAAGCTGGAGCCATGCAGATCCGCGCGCACATCGAGTCCGGCAACCCAGCCTTGATCCTTGCCTCGGCGGGCACGATGATCAGCTTTGGCGAGTTGGAGGCACGCGCCAATCGTCTTGCGCACTATTGGCGCGCGGCAGGTTTGCGCGAGGGTGACACCGTCGCGGTGATCATGGAGAACAACGAACATGTGCATGCCGTGATGTGGGCGGCTCGGCGTGCGGGGCTCTATTACGCGCTGATCAACACTCATCTCACCGCGGTCGAAGCCGCATACATCGTCGAGAACAGCGGTGCCAGAGCGGTTGTCGGGTCGCGCGCGATGCGTGAGGTCTGTGTTGGCCTTGTCGAATACCTGCCCAATGGACTGCCGTCACTGTTGTTGATTGCTGACGACGACCTTCCCGGCTGGCAGCGCTATCCGCAGTGTGTGGCGGGTCAGCCATCGACACCGATACCGGACGAGCGCGAGGGTGACTTGTTGCAGTACTCGTCGGGAACTACGGGAAGGCCCAAGGGGATCCGCCGGGAACTTCCGCATACCTCGCCGTCCGAAGCCCCCAATATTCTGATGCCGCTGATGAATGCGGTCGGAATCACCAGTGAATCGGTGTATTTGAGTCCGGCCCCGCTGTATCACACAGCACCGTCATTCTGGTCAATGGTCGTGCAGTCGCTGGGCGGTACGACGGTCGTCATGGAGAAATTCGATCCGGAATTCGCGCTGGAGTGCATCCGGCGCTATGGCATTACTCACGGCCAGTTCGTCCCGGCGATGTTCGTACGAATGCTCAAACTTCCTGAGGCGGTGCGTAGTTCCTACGATGTATCCGGCTTGCAGCGGGTGGTGCATGCGGCGGCGCCCTGCCCGGTCGACATCAAGAAGCAGATGATCCAGTGGTGGGGGCCGATCATCGACGAATACTACGCATCTTCCGAAGCGGTGGGTGCGTCGTTCATCCGGGCGGAGGATTGGCTGGAGCACCCGGGATCGGTCGGTCGGCCCTTGGTCGGCGTTCCGCACATCCTCGGCGAGAATGGCCAGGAGATGCCCCCGGGCGAACCCGGTGAAATCTATTACGAGGGCGGACATTCCTTCCAATATCTGAAAGACGAGGATAAGACGTCGGCAGCTCATGACCCACATGGCTGGGCGACTGTGGGAGATATCGGATACCTCGACAAGGACGGGTACCTGTATCTCACCGACCGCCGCCATCACATGATCATCTCGGGCGGAGTGAACATCTACCCGCAGGAGGCCGAGGATCTACTGATCACCCATCCCAAGGTGCTCGATGCGGCGGTATTCGGCATACCGGACGATGAGATGGGGCAGTCGGTGAAAGGCGTTGTCCAGACCGTCAATCCGGCGGATGCCACCAACGCCTTGGCTACTGAACTTCTCGACTGGCTGCGAAACCGGCTGGCGCACTACAAGTGCCCGCGTTCCATCTCATTCGAAGCGCAGTTGCCCAGGACCGATATCGGCAAACTGTACAAGCAACAGCTTGTCGCCAAATACTCGTCGCCGAAATAGCCGATCAGCCCAGTTTCAGGGTTACCCGCTCGAGCGAAAAGGTGTTCGCGGGGAACACGATCTGTGGTTCCTCACCGACTTTGACCGAAAACTCGGG
>Ga0164242_10005305_pt1 | contig 14357 bp, 14 predicted proteins | sample OricomgcompostMG_FD_108783 | JGI IMG/M metagenome (GOLD analysis project Ga0164242, IMG submission 108783) | Miracle-Growth compost microbial communities from Emeryville, California, USA - Original compost - Miracle growth compost (MG) ... | reverse complement strand
TGCAAGGGGCCCTTTTTCATGATCGGCACGCACCAAAATCATTAATCTTCCACTGCAGCGGAAAACAAATGCACCACCCCATGGTCCACATCATTGAACACCAGCTTCTGGATGCCGCGAATCTCGTCAATCGCAAAGCCGTTCTGGTGCCCGTAGTCGTCGATATCTTCCTTGTAGTTGGTGCGCTTGCCCCATGCCACCGCGCACGCCTGCGCGCCGCACAGCACGTTGTGCGCCACGTCGATGCCGCCCGCACCGGCGCCGCTTTCCACAGGCATCTCGGTTTCAAAGATCATCACGCCGTCCCACATGCCCTTGTAGCGCTGGCCGTGCACCAGCACGCTCTCGCCGAAGGTTGTCGGAATATACGTGTTCAACGCCTTGAAGTCCTCGTCCGCCAGCAAGTCGCGGGTGGCGTAGGGGTGGGCGAACAGCACGTACACCTCCTCCACCTTGTTGCCGTCCTTCAAAAGGAACGGCCGCACCTTGCGCCCGCCTTCCAGCAACGCCTTCCTTTTCGCGCGGCTGATGCCCGCCGTGCTCAGCACATCGTTGGTCGCATCCACATTCGCCAGCGCGGTGGCATGGGTGGCGTTCCAGTTGGCGTCCGCCGCGCCATACAGGTAGCGGCTGCGGTCACGGCCCGCGCTGGTGTCGGTCAACGCCGCCACCAGATCGGCACGCAGCTTGTCGGTGGCCCAGTCCACCAGCGCCTCGCGCGCCTGGTTGCGCAGGTCAAAGGCCACACGCTTCTCGCTCATCTCGCCGCGCAGCATCACACCGTGGCGCAACGTGTCCACCAGCAGGCGCTGGTCGTAGAACACCAGGTCCTCCTCCGCGCCCTTCAGTTGCGTGTCGCCGCTCACACCCGTGCCGGTCAGCTTGGCGCGCAGCTGCACGGTGATGGCGTCGCCGGGCGCCTTGGTCAGCTCCTCCTTCACTTGGATAATGTTATGCGAACTCGTCCCCATGAAGGTGAAAAACGGGTTCTGCGCAAGGTATTCGCTGAACACCTCGCTGCTCCACTGCTCGGCACTGCAGCCGTGCGTGGTCTCAATCGTCGCTGTCATGAATCATGACTTTCCTTTGTTTTCATTCAGCCATTATGGCTATCCTTAAAGCCCCCAAACTTCTGGGGCGTCATTGCGAGGAGCACGGCCCACAGCCGGTACCAAAGCCACAGGCTTTACGCCGCGCGGACGTGGCAATCCAGTCTGTCCCCATCGAGGCCCCCTCTTGTTTCTTGTCTCTTGTATCTATTTTCCGAAAACACGGCCCAGCCCGCCATCCTTGGCAGCCTCGCCATCCGCTGCCGGGCTAAACCCGCCGCCATGGCGCGAAAACACCGGCGACGCCTCCGCCGCCGCAGCCTTCTTGGGCTTCGGCCTGTTTTCCGCCTCGAACTCGGCGCGCATCGCCGCCTTGATCGCCTCGGGAGAACTGCCGTACTTCGCGGTGAACTCCGCCACCGGCTTGAACCCCACCGCCACCTTCAGCGCCGCAATCACCGGGTTGCCGCTGCCCAGCACATCCTGCAACAACTGCGGGTTGGCCTGCACCGCGCGCGCATACACGCTTGAGCCTTCCCCATCCTTGCCGTCCATGCGGATAAGGCTGTCGTAATCAATCCCGAACAGCGCCAGCACCTGCCGCACCATGTCTTCGTCGCGCACAATCTGCGCCTTCCTGTCAGCCGGGATGGGCCCGTCGTCCGTCAACGTTTCATCGCCACCAACCTTGTTTTGTCCCCTCTGGCGCGCCTGCAGCGCCTGCAACTGGCTTTTAATCTTCGCCAGCTTGCCGCCCATGGCACCACCACCCGCACGCGGGTTGCTCAAATCCATCATGTCTGAAATCCTTTATTGAATTACTCACCAAGGCAAAACGCGGGCCCCAGCCCGCGTTCGCCACCGTATCATCCCGTTAAATAGGCCAGCAAACCAAGCCCCAGCGCCATCCCGCAACAAAACAACGCCACCGTGAGTGTAAAACTCACCTTCGGTGCAACGTTCCTGTTCGTATGGATAAGGCGCCCAAGGCAAACACCGCCGCCGAAAATCGCGAAAAGCACCGCAAAGACGACGGTAGGCCAAAACCAGAAGTGCATGACGCGCCTCCATTGTTTCGGGGACTTCCCCGTTCAAACGTTCCAATTTCCGGTCAAAGTATACGTTCCCGCCCAACAAACCTCAAAGCAAAACGCATACCACTGGCTACCTGGTTCCCGGTTCCTGGTTCCTGGCCCCAAGGCCCGCCAATATGGCTTCCTTGTTCGATACCCCGCTGGCCTCCACCAGCACCGCGGGCGGTATCGGCACGCCGGCCTTCAGTAATAGCTCCAGCCGCTGCACGTCCAGCTCGCGCGCGCTCAGGGCGTCCTTCACCTCTTCCACCACCACGTCGTACTGGCCCTGGCTCAAGTCCGGCTCGCGCAGCGGCTCACCGTCTTTATTCCGCACAATATTGCCATGGGCGTCGCGCACCGGCTGGTTCAGCCGCACCAGCCGGGCCGCGCCAAGGCTGTCGGTGATGCGTATCACCATCTCCTCGCTGAAGAACTGGCGTATCAGCGCCAGCACCTGCTCGCCCATGCGCTTTTTCGTCAGGCGCAGCGCATCGAAGGCGAACATCTGGTTCAAACTCCCCGCCATCTGCCGCTGCTGGATGGCCACGCCACTCACCGCGTTGCTCTGTTTGCCAAGGCTTTCGTCGAACACCCCCAGCACCTCCTGGATATCGCGCCCCGCCTGCTCCATCACGCCCACCTGTCCGTTGGCCAGCTCCACGTTCCTTATGATGCGCAGTTCCTTGCCCGCGCGCTTCAGAATGATGCCGTCCGGCCGCGCCGCCTCTTTCGCCAGCGTGGAAGGGTCTTCCACCGCATCAATATCGGCAATCACCTGCGCGGTGTTCAAAAGATGCATGGCCTTGCTGCGCCGCTTGTTCAGCTCGCGCTGCGGGTCGATGGCGGCGCGCACCAACCCATACGGCCGCCCGTCGGCCTTATGCCGCTTGTAAATATACGGTATCAGCGTGAAGTCGTTATGCATAAACTCCAGCGGCCTGTTGTCCAGCAGAACATCGCCCGCGAAATACGCCACGGACACCCGCGGCACCATCGCCGTATCCTCCACCACGGCCCCGGCTACTTTAGTCTCATCCTTGTCGAAGGTGGCCACCAGCCGCCCATCCGCCAGCCGCACCCGCCACTGCTTGGCAAGCTGCTTGTACTGCACCTCCACCACGCGGAAGCGCCCGCCCCGCTCGTCGTAATAGCCCACCTCCTCGCCGCGCCCGGCCACGCCCATGCCATACGCCGCCGCGCCAAAGCCGCCCGCCGCCTTCAATGCCGCCGCCACCTTCGCCCCCTTTTCGGGGAACAGCATCTCCACGCCATCCTCGTCCAGCCAGCGCTCGCGCGCCACAAAGCGGGCGTCGGCCATGTCGGCCCTGCGGCTCAGCGGGTCCCACACCATGCTGAACGGGTCTTCCGCGCGCACAAAAATCTCCACGCCGCGCTCGCCGTCCTCCACGCCCACGTCCAGCCAGCCGATGCCGTCCACCAGCCCGGCCCGGAACGCCGATGAAATCTCCAGCCCCTGCTCTCCGCGCTCGGCCACGTACAACGCCAGGTCGGTCAGCGTCCGCGCGGTTTCCTCCTCGCGCGCGTCGCCGCTGCGGCTGCGGTAGACCATGCGCGTGCGCCCGCCCACTTCGCCCCCGGCAAGGTTGTCAATCTTCCCGGCAATCTTGTTCACCACGATCGCCGCCTGCCCGTTCTCGCGCAGGGCGTCCTCCTCCTCGCGCGTCCATTGCGCGCCGTCGTAAAAATCCCACGCCGTGCGCGCTTCCTCATACCACGCGGCGTAAACCCGGCTTGTCACCGCCGCCTCAAACCAGCCTTTTATTTTGGCCAGAATCTCCTGCCGTTCATCCGTTTGCTTACGCATCGCCGTCATCCTGTTCAACCGTTAAACTCACCCACGCCTCCAGCCGCTCAATCACCAGCCGAAGCCCACTCACGCCATACAGCCCGCCGCCCATGTCGCCGTCAAAGCCGTGCCACAGGCCCTTGCCCTTGCGGAGAACATCCACGGGGTCGTAACTCACCTCCACCCGCACCACGTCATCGGGCCGCGCCTCCACCGCAAAACAGGCCCGCTCCACGCCGTCGCCCAAAAAAACCGGCCTCTGGGGACCGGTACAGGTATAAACGTATTCGCCGCGCAATCGCCCCATGGGCATGTCCTCCGTTGTTGTGTTGATAACCTTCTCAAACCACATTCCACTCCTGCGCCCGCCGCGGCACCGACGCAGCACCGGTGCTGGCCAGTGCCAACCCGCTCGCCAGCGCATAGCGCGTCGCATCCATCAGGTGGTCGTCGCGCTTCACAATCCTGCCCTTGGCGTCCCGCCGATACAGCCGGAACTCCCGCCACCAATCCTCCAAATCCTCAAACACCTTCAACGTGCCGTCCTGCATCCGCCCCAGCATCTGCATCAACCCGGCCTCCACCGCGTTGTCCGCCGGCGTCATCACCAACCCCGCCGCGGCATACGCCTCCATCAAACTGCGCCCGTCCTTCTGCCCCACCGCCTGCCCTGCGGGGTCGCCCACGGCGGGAATCCACGCCCCGCGCCGCAAAATCTCCGCCGCATGCTCGGCGGGAACCTTCTCCGCCGCGCAATACACATCGGTCACATACACAATCCCGCTGGCCGCGTCCTCGGCCAGCCACACCGCCGCGGTGGGGTTGCTCCAGCCGAAGTCCACCCCCACGCACCGCTTCCACCCGGCCGGAATCTTGAACCGCGCCACCGCCACCGCCTTTTCCGCTAGCGGGAACACCCTGCCCCGCCCGCCGTCCGGCTCGCCGAATTCGCGCGCCCGCACCTCGTGCGCGCGCAAACTGCCGCGCAACCGCGCCACGTCCGCACCAAGCAGGTGCGGCGCATCCGCCCACCCGGCGCGCACCACCGCCTTGCCGTCCGCCCGCTCCTTGTCGGTGAAGTGCCGCACCATCTCGGTCAAGCCCAGCAGCGGCGTCATCGTCAGCAGAATGTGCCCGCCCACGGTCAGCGTGCGCAGCAAACATTCCTCATACACTTCCAGCGGAGGCTCCTCATCCAGGTGCACCACCTGCCGCGCGGTGCCCTGGAAGCTCTCGCGCCCCTGGTCGTAACTCTTGAACCCCAGCACGCTCTCGCCACCACAACTATGCCGCACGCGCACGGTATCCACCGCCCCGGCCACGCCGCTCTTGTGGCTCACACCGGCCACCAGCCGCTTGGGAATCACCCCCGCCGCACCGCCTTCGCCCCCACCTGTTCCAAGATAACAGGCCTGAAGTATGTCCCGCGTCGCCTCGCGCGTCACGCTCGCCGCCCACGCCTGCACCGGGGCCTCGAAGCGCACGCCGTCCCACCACGGCGGATACCGCCCGGTCAGGTGGAACGCCACCTCGCACGCCCCGGCCCACGTCTTGCCCACGCGGTTCCCGGCCAGGAACAACCTCTCCCGCGCCCGCGCACCCGCCGCATGGAAATCCCGCTGCCGCGCATGCGGCCTGTACCAGCGCAGCGGGTCGTCGCGCACAAAAGCCAATGCCCGCGCCAACCGCTCATGCTCCACCAACACCGTCCTCCCGCCGCAACCTTTCCACCTCCGCCGCAATCTCATCCAAGCTCATCTCCGGCGTGGAACTCCCCAGCGCCCCCGCACCCACGCGCGCATACACCAGCCGCGCCGCGCCCACGTCGCCGCCGGCCGCCTTCAGCACCATCGCCCGGTCAACATCGCGCAGCATCGCGTCGCTCACCGCGCCTTCGCGCATCCGCGCCACCTCGGCCATCACCTCTTCGGTCATATAGTCGCGCAGGGTGCGGCTGCCCACGCCCACCAGCTCGGCCTGCCGCACGCGGGGCAGGCACTCATGGGCGGGGTTGGCCAGCACCTCCACCACCCTGCGGCGTATCCATTCCCGCATCACAAACCCTTGCTTGGTACGCCCCACCGCCATCGCATCGCCCTCCCTTTTCCATAAAAAACGGGCCGCCCATGGGGCGGCCCGTCGTCAATCGCTATAAACCCTCAACGGCAACGCCGTTAAGAGACTTTTTCCTGTCCAGCCCCGGCGATGACAAATCCTTCATCGCCAGCACCGACATCGGATCCAGCTCGGCCTCCATCATCTCCGCGGCACTCTCAGGCTCACCCTCGTCCAGCACAATCGGCTGGGGTTCCGGCGGGGCCGCCACGGCCTCGCCGTGTTGCCCCTCAAGTTTGAAGATATCCTCAAGCTCCTTTCCCAGCTCATCCAGTGCCTCTCCACCGCCGGAATCCTGTTCCGAACCGTGGAGGATCGCCTCAAGCTCCTCAAGCCCGTCAATGCCGCTGCCCGCACCGCCCGGCAGTTTGCCGTCCGGCACATGCCCATGGGCAGGCACAGTCCGCATGTCCGCCGCAGCCGGTTTTGTCTCAGCCGCCACGGCCTCCGCCGCCGCATCCTGCTCCAGCACGATGCGCACGCCGTTGTCCTGCATATGTTCGACTTCCACGGCGCCTATCAGGGCCTCCATGGTCGGGTTGGTCATGCGCATCAGGCTGCCGCGCCGTTTCGGTACCATGTTGTGCCGAATCGTCATCGCAGCCAGCATGCCTGTGCTGAATATCTCCTCCAGGGCATCGCAGGGTTTCAGCCACGCCTCCAGGTTCATGTTTTTAAGCTCAAGCTTCACCAGCAGGTTGCCGGGCCTCTCCGGCACGGCGTCATATTTCAGGGTCAGCGCCGCCATGTGGCCGCGCGCTTCAAGGTTGGCCATGGCGTCGCTTAGCTTCGCCCAGCCGGAACCCCTTCCCCTCAATTCAAGCTGAATCGTGGTCTTGGTCATCATGTCTGCCTCCTCGGGCGCAAAAGCCGCCGCAGCGGCGCTCAGGTGTCTCAACAGGACGGCAAGCCGCCCGTATTCACATTGCGTATACGATTATCTGCTCCCCGCCGTCAACACACAAGCGTGGCCACAAAAAAGCCGCCGGATGAACTCCAGCGGCATTGTTCATATTGATACCCCATTCCGTGGCATATGTCAATATATTTGAATAAATATCACTTAAAATCATGGATATCTATTATATTGTTGAAGTTATGCTTAAATTCAACAGGCGCCACCACCACCGCCAATAACCCACGCGCCTGCAAAATCATGCCCAGGGTGTCCAGCGCCTCGCGCACCCGCCGCCACGCGGTTTTCTTGTCGCAGCCCAGCACGGCGCCCAACTGGGCGTAACTGTAACGGTAGGCAATCCGCACCCGTATCCCTTCGCGCCGCGCCTTTTCCTGAACCGCCAGCGCCACGGCCAGCCGCCGCCCATCGGCCCAGTCGCCCCATGCCCACAAGCGCAGCGCCTCCGCCGCCCTGCCGTCCATCTTTGCCAACTCCCCCAACGCATCCTCCATTTTCAGCGCCAGCCCAAGCCGGTCGTCGGCATCCTTGGGGAGCCCTGCCCACCCCTTGCCCCACGCCGCCGCCACCCGCCCGGCCTCGGCTTCCACCTCGGCGCCCGCTTCCGGGCTTATCTCGCGCCACACCGGGCTCACCCGCGGGCAACGCCGCCTGCGCAGCACCTCCGCCGCCCAGCGCAACCCCTGTTCCGCATCCTCAAACATGAATCCCTCATGCACCTCATCCTTCATATCCGGTTCTTTCATTGTCAGCATTACCGCAGCCCAGCCACCCGGCGCCTCTCTCTGCACCGCCCCGTCCATCGGTATACTCAACGTATGCAAATAAATTGGCACTCACAAACAATGACTGATAAATCTCAATCCCACATGCCATAAAAACAAAAGCTTAACCAAAAACAAGCGCCCTTCTGGACGCCTCTTCATCCTACATCATACATCGGCTTACGCAGGTTCAATGAACACCGCCGTACCCTGCGCCGCCACCAGCAGCATGGTCTTGTCGCCGCCGCTGATCTCGCCGTAATCAATATCCACGCCGATCACGGCATTGCACCCCGCCGCCTCGGCCTGCTGGCTCATTTCGTGCAGCACCAGCTCGCGGGCCTCGGCCAATGCGTTCTGGAAGGTTCCGCTGCGCCCGCCCACCACGTCGCGCACCTTGGCGAAGAAATCACGGAACAGGTTGGTGCCCATCACGGCCTCGGCGGCCACCAGCGGGCCGTACTTGCGCACGCGGTATCCTTCAACGTAGGGCGTGGTGATCACCAGCATGACAAGCCGAACCTAAGCGCGCTTGGCTTTGCCGCTGCCCGTTTCAACGGTCTCGTCAACCATGTCGAAGCCAAGGTCGGCCAGCAAATCCTCGGCGTAGCCGCCAAAGAAGGCTTCGCGCGCCGCAGGCTCTTCGTCGGCGCTTTCAATCAGTTGCACGCCGGCGCCGTCCACGCCGCCTTGCGGACGCACCGGTAGGGCCACCTGGGCAAACAGTTTATGAGACATGGCATTCTCCTTCCGTTGGTCCGGCCGGGGCCGGGCTGCCTTTTCAGTTATGGTCATGCTAACGGAAAGGCAAACCCCCCGTCAATCGCCCAACAGATGTAGGAACGCCCCGCCTGCCCCGCAACCCCCGCCGCCCGTTTTTTACGCATGGATGCCACAAAAGGGCACAAATCCGCCGCCACCAGCCCCACCGGAAACCCAACCGCGCAGATAAAAACCGTACACAACCGGCCCAAAAACGCGGCAACGCTCAGCGCGTAACGCTCACCGCGGCCGGCGCGGGCCCGGCCTCCACGTCGGCGGCAAAGCGGTAGGTGTTCTTGCCCGCCTGCTTGGAGGCATACATGGCGCCATCGGCCTTGCGCATCAAATCGGCGGCCTGGCTGCCGTCCTGAGGATACAGCGCAACGCCGATGCTGGTGCCCACCTTGTCGGCAACCTTGCCGTTCAGGTCGTACGGGCGGCGGATGCTTTCCAGTATCTTGGCGGCCACACGCTCGGCGTCGCTGCGGTCGCGTATCGCCAGTATGATGGTGAATTCGTCGCCGCCCAGCCGCGCCACGGTGTCGGTGGTGCGCACGCACTCCTGCAGGCGCTGGGCCACCTGCTTCAGCAGAAGGTCGCCGTAGTCGTGGCCAAGGTTGTCGTTCACGCCCTTGAATCCGTCCAGGTCGAGAAACAGCAGCGCCACCTTGCCCAACTGACGGTAAGCCTGCGCCAGCGCCATGTTCAGCCGGTCGTTGAACAGCTGGCGGTTGGGCAACCCGGTCAGCGCGTCGCTGTAGGCCAGCGCGTTCTCGCGTTCCTCAGCCTGTCCTACCTGCTGGCGCAGGCGCACCAGTTCGGTCTGGTCGGCGGCGCTTATAATATAGCCGCCGGGCTGCCCCAGCGCGTCGCGCCACGGCCATATCTTCCAGCTCAGCAGCATTTCGCGGCCGTTCACGTTGCGCCGCTCCTCGTCGCGGCCCACGCTGTGGCCGCCGTCAAGCTGCTGCTGCACCGCCTTCAGGTTGGGGGGAAAATCGGGCATCGCCTGCCGGTGGTCCTGTCCCACGGCCGCCTTGGTGCCCATCACCTCGCCCCAGCTCTGGCTCAGGTAAAGGTAGCGCCAATCGCTGTCCAGCACCGCCAGCGGGCGCGCGCTGTTCTGCACCACCATGCGCAGCAGCTTCTCGCTGCTCTTCAGGCTGCTTTCGTCCCGATGCTCGTGGCTCACGTCGCGCATCACAATCGCCACCTCGCTGCCGCCCAGGGGGAACACCCATACCAGGAACCACATGCCCAGCTGCGCATCCTGAATCTCGCCGTACCACACCTTCTGTGCCCCGGCGCAGGCCTTCACCGCCTCGTCCAGCGGCGTGCCCATGGCGCCGGGCAGCACATCGGTCAGGGCCAGCCCTTCCAGCCCGTCAAGATTTTTACCGCGGGTGCGCACCATCGCCACCGCATTGCGGTTCCAGCGGCGCACGCCCTTGGCCGGGTCGATCACCAGCCACACTTCGGGCGTGCCGTCAAACAGCTCATCCAGCTTGCGGTTCAATAAATCCCAGTTCACGGCGTAGCTGTCGCCGCGCTCGCTCACGTCCTTCAACGTCTGTTCCAGCATGTGCACCCGCTCAAGGTACTGGCTCATCTCGGCGTGGGTGGCGGGGCGGTTCAGCAGCACCACCACCGTAAGCAAGGCGCCCAGCGGCACCAGCCACAAAATCCACACGTGCATCAGCAGGTAACCCGCAAACACCAGTTGGTTTGCCACCATGTCCATAAACCCGCCGTTATGCTGGCTTATGTACGCACTGTGCCAAAACGCATCGCTCAACGCCCCCACGTCCGGCAGCGGCATGCCGCGCAGCATGGCGTCCACCGCCAGCAGCACCGCCACGCTGCCCACCAGGCCCATCATCACAATCATAACCTTGCGCCAGGTGGTGTTAAACTCCATGGGAAAAGCCTTGCTTCATCACAAATTACGTTAGAGTATCCCCTGCAGTTACTCAATCAGGAAGCTACGCCGATGCCCACTTTCCGCCTTCTTTTCCGCACCCTCTGTTTGTTTGGCGCCACGGTTGCCGTCAGCGTGGCGGCGCACGCGCAAGGCGCGCAGGGTCCCGGCATCGGCATCACCGCTTCGGCCACCGATACCGACAATTCACCCGTCATCCTCACCCGCCTCGTGGCCTCGCACAGCGTGGCCGCGCCGGGGCAAACCATCCAGCTCGGGTGGCAGTTCAAGCTGCAGCCGGAATGGGATATCTACTGGAGCAACCCGGGAGACTCCGGCCTGCCGCCTCAACTAAAGGACCCATCGGGCAAGGCCCTCACCCTCGCCTACCCCACGCCCATGGTGCTGCCGCTGCCGCCCATCACCAACTATGGGTATAAAAACACCGCCGTCACCCTCACCACCAGCTACACCGTGCCCACGGGCATGCATAACGGCAAGCAAACCCTCAGCTTCGCGGGCACGTTCCTGTATTGCCATAACGTCTGCCTGCCCGGCCGCGTCACGCTCAAATTGCCCATCGAAATCGCCGCCCGCGCGGTGGCCAATCCGGCCTACACCGCGGCACCGGATATGCCCAAGCCCCTTCCCGGCAGCGTCACCGCCAGCCGCAACGGCAATACCCTGCAACTGAAAATCCCCGACGAACTCTCGCAGGAAGGCGTGCGCTTCATCCCCGCAACCGAAGGCATCATCAACGACAGCGCGCCCCAGGCCCTCACCGGCAACATCCTCGCCATCCCGCTGGATACCGCCGCGCAAACCCCACCGCACCAGCTCAGCGGCCTGCTTGTGGTCAACGGCACCGGTTACGTGGTGAACGCCATCCCGGTCACCGCCGACGCCGCCAGCCTGCCCCCCGGCGGTGGAGATGGCCAGCAGCAGGCCGCCGCCACTCCGCCCCAAGCCATGCCCACGCCGCAGCCGGGCACCACCACCGGGCTGTCCTCAGCCCTTTTTTTGGCCTTCCTCGCGGGGCTGGTGCTTAACCTCATGCCCTGCGTGCTGCCGGTGCTGGGCCTTAAACTGATGGGCCTCATCCGCCACCAGCACGGCCAGCAACGTGTCGCGCAAACGCTGGCCTACACCGGCGGCATCCTCGCCACCTTCTGGGCCTTCGCCGTCATCATCGCGCTGCTGCAAAAGGGCGGCGCGCAACTGGGCTGGGGCTTCCACCTGCAAAATCCCATGTTCGTGGCGGGGCTGGCCATGCTCATGCTCGCGGTGGCGCTTAATTTCTTCGATGTCTTCACCCTCGGCGGCGCCCTCACCTCCCTCGGCGCCCGCCCGTCCGCCGACCCGGACAGCAAACACCCCCTCTGGCACAACGTCGCCATCGGCGTGCTCGCGGTGGTGGTCGCCACGCCGTGCACGGTGCCGTTCATGGGCGCGGCCATGGCCTATGCCTTCACCCAACCCTTCGCCGTCAGCTTCATGGTGTTCACCGCGTTGGGCCTCGGCCTCGCCGCACCGTTCCTCATCGCCGTGCCGTTCCCGCGCGTGTACCGCTGGCTGCCGCGCCCCGGCCGCTGGATGCTCACGCTCCGCCACCTCCTCGGCTGGCCCATGCTCGCCACCGCGCTGTGGTTAGCCTTTGTTTTCGCAGCACAAATGGATAACCTCATCCTCACCTTCACCCTCCTCACGCTGGGCCTCCTTTTTGCCCTAACACTCTGGATTTACGGAAAAAAGCCATCCATCCTCACCGCCATTTTACCGCTATTGGTGCTGGTTGCCCTCCCCTTCGCCCTTAAAAAACCTGAACATCCAATGGCTTGGCAGCCATGGTCGCAGGCTGCGGTGCAGCAGGCTCTCGCCGCCCAACACCCTGTTTTTGTTGACTTTACCGCCGACTGGTGCATCACCTGCAAGGTCACCGAACTCACTGTTTTGAATGATAAAAACGTCAAAAACCTGTTCAACCGCTACGATACCACCCTGCTGCGCGGCGACTGGACCACCCAAAATCCCGATATTACCCAAGAACTTAGCCGTCACAACCGCAAAGGCGTACCCCTCTACCTCCTCTACCTCCCCGGCAGCACGCAACCCCTTGTTTTGCCGCAAATTCTCACCTACCACGCCCTCAAAAACGCCTTCAATCCCAACACCTAAGGCCTAACCACCAACCCGGCTCCCACCTTCACGTTATGTGCTTTAACCCACCCCGCGTTCACTTCTAAAACACTGTTGCTGTCCACCCCCACATCCAGCGAAGTCTCGTCCATCGGCTTGGCATCATTCACAATTCCCACCACCTTGCCGCCGCGGGCAAACACCATATCCAACGGTATCAGGGTATTCTTCATCCAGAAAATATGCCGTCCCGGCTCCTTCCACGTAAACAGCATGCCCGCATCCTCCGGCATGGTTTTCCGGTACATCAGCCCCAGTTCCCGCTCGTCATCGGTATCGGCAACCTCGGCCCTCACTACACTTTGCCCCACCGCCACCACTTTCACCGGCAACGCCTGCGCCTCCCCCCCGTCCGCGTAACACGCTCCCAGCGGCATCGCGCAGACAAGCACCACGGCCAGTTTTTTCATAAGCTTCTAATCTTTCCTTTCAGCCGGTACGCTAGGGCTAACCAGCGGTGCCGCAGGCTTCTTGGCATCTCCACCGGATGTCATGCCGCGCCACACATCCTTCAACAACCCCGGCGTAATCACACTCAGCGGTCTCACATGCACGTCGGGATTATCGGTCGGCCCCTTCAGTTTGAAGTCGGCCACCACCAACGCATCCTGGCTTCCGGTAAGTAACCTTCCCAGCAACGGTATCTTCGCCACCAGCCGGTTCAACGGCAAAGCAGGTGCAAGCTGCCCGTCAATGTTCAGTTCGTTCCTGTCGCCCATGTAGGTGCCGTCAAAGCGGATGCTCATGCTCGGCCCCTCCATGGTGGCATTGTCGAACGTCCAGGTCTTGCCGTCCACACGAACGGGCAGCAACGCCTGCTCAAACAAAATGCTGTCGGTTCCCGCCACAATCTGCTCCAGCGAAAGCAAACTCAACAGCTGCATCAGTGTCGGCGGATTATTAAGCCCGAAATTGTCGATCTTCAAAAGCCCTCCACCCACATTGGGGCTGTCGTAGTTGATCTCTCCACTCAGCGTGCCGCCCTTCAACTTGTCGTAAATCCCCAGCGTCTTTAAAACCGTCCCCAGGTCCTGCACATTCACCGTTAGCTTCTGGCGTGAATCCTTGCCCTTCACCATCGCGATATCCACGGCCCCGTCCTTGCCGGCATGGCCGGTCAGCTTACGCACTGTCCACACACCGTTTTTGGAATCCAAATCGCCCACAACATCCTGTATGCTCCCGTCCTTGGTCAGCAATTGTCCCACGTTCAGGGTCAACCCCAGTGTGTCCGGCCCGTTCTGCGCATGCTTGCCGAATATGTCGAAACCAGAAATATCCAGCACACTGCCGCTCACCTTGGCAACGCCGCCATCATAATTTACCGTCACATTAGTTTTGCCCAGCCGTAGCGGATTCAGGTGAGCCACGGTCGCATTGGGCTTGGCGCCGTCCCATGTAAGATTCCCGGCCACCGCCATGTCCTCGCCGCGCACATCGAGGCTTTTCAACACAATCTTGTTATGCGGGCCGAACACACCATTCGCCGCTACATCCATGGCCACTCCCGCGCCCTTGCTGAAATCCAATTGCTTTACCTCTACCTTCGCGCGCGAAGCATCGGCATCCACATTGAAAGTCCACGTATCCACGGGCCCCTCTTGCATGGTGGAGGAAATCCGCACCGGCCCCTCAAGCACCACCCCTTCCGGATGTTTCGCCTTGGCCATCAGCCATTGCCCCTGCACCGTGCCGCGGGCGCTCAGGCCGATAAGGCTGGGCTTGCCGGGCGTCACATCCTGAATCCATGTAAT
>Ga0164242_10005304_pt1 | contig 14357 bp, 10 predicted proteins | sample OricomgcompostMG_FD_108783 | JGI IMG/M metagenome (GOLD analysis project Ga0164242, IMG submission 108783) | Miracle-Growth compost microbial communities from Emeryville, California, USA - Original compost - Miracle growth compost (MG) ... | reverse complement strand
TCTTCACCGTGACCGCGGTTTCATCCTGCGGCGCCGAGCCCGACACCCAGCTCACCGGGAAGACGCTCAGCGAATCGCTCCAGAGCTCCCGGTCGTGGCCCACCACCACCTCGCCGTGCTCGGCGTCGATGCGCTGGACGTACAGCGGCAGCTTGGCCGAGACCCCCAGACCCTTGCGCTGCCCCACGGTGAAGTGGTGCACCCCCTGGTGCTCGCCGAGCACTTCGCCCTCGGCGGTCACGATGCGTCCGGGCTTCGCCGCGCCGCCCACCCGCTCCACGAAGCCGGCGTAGTCGTTGTCGGGCACGAAGCAGATCTCCTGGCTCTCGGGCTTGTTCGAGGTGCAAAGCCCCAGGCGCTCGCCGTGGGCGCGCACCTCGCCCTTGGTGAGGTGGCCGATGGGAAAGCGCACGTCGCAAAGCTCCGCCTGGCCGAGCGAGAAGAGGAAATACGACTGGTCCTTGGCCGCATCGACCGCGGTGCGCAGCGTGCGCGCGCCCTCCGGGCCGTCGACCCGGGCGTAGTGCCCGGTGGCCAGCTTCGCGCCCAGGGCGCGGGCGCGGCGGAGCAGGAAGTCGAACTTGATGTCGCGGTTGCAGGAGACGCACGGGATGGGCGTGCGGCCCTGCTGGTACTCGCGCACGAACGGCAGCACCACCTTCTCGCGAAACAGCTCCTCGGCCTGGGCCACGTAAAACGGGATGCCCAGCGCATCGCAGACCTGCCGGGCATCGTCGACGTCCTCCGGCGCGCAGCAGCTCCCGCACCGCGCCGGGCCGTCGTAGCTCCAGACGCGCAAACTGATGCCGATGACCTCGTGGCCCTGCTCGTGAAGGAGCGCCGCCGCCACCGAGGAGTCCACCCCGCCGCTCATCGCGACGACGATCCGCTCGCGCCGCTCGGGCGGTATCCGCTCGCGCTGCTCGGACGGGAGCGCCTCCAGAGGAGCGGCTTGGCCCGGGCTCGGGCGCGGCTCAGCGGGCGCTGGAATCGGCGGCGACATCGGTCGGCGTGGGAACGGGTGTGACCTCGAACCAGAACCTCGAACCGGCGAAGTGGCGGCCGTGCTCGGGCTGGCTCTTGGGCGGGCTCTCGACGTTTATCGTCCCGCCGTGGGCCTCCACCAGCTTCCGCGCCACCGCCAGACCGAGCCCGGCGCCGCCCGCCTCGCCCGAGCCGGCGCGCTCGATGTGGTGGAACGGCTCGAAGATGCGCTGCTGCTCGTCGCGCGGAACGCCCGCGCCCTGGTCGTAGACCGCGAAGCGCAGCCGCTCGGCGGTGTACAGCAGCTCGACCAGCACATCGGAGCCCGCCGGCGAGTACTTGATCGCGTTCTCGATGAGGTTGCCCATCGCCTGCTGCACCCGGCGGGCGTCGAGCCGCAAGCTCACCTCCCCCTGGCGCAGCCCCACCGTGCGCACCTGGATGCGCTTGGTGCGCGCCAGCGCGTGCTTCTGGGCGATGACATCGTGCAGCAGCACCACCGGATCCGCGTCGACCGGCTGGAGCCGGTACTCGCCGGTCTCGAGCGCGGCGAAGTCGGCCAGGTTGTCGATGGTGCGTGCGAGCCGGTCGGCGCTCTGGAGCATGGCCTCGACCACCTGCGTCTGCCGCGGGTTGAGCTCGCCCAGCCGCTGGCTCTGCATGATCTTCAGGTAGCCGGCGATGGGGGTGAGCGGGCTGGCCAGCTCGTGGGCAATCGACTGGAGGAACTCGGTCTTGAAGCGGTCGATGGCCTTGAGTCGCTGGTTCGCGGTGGTGAGCTCGGCCACCTTGCCCTCCAGCGTCGAGACCAGGCTCGTCGAGTACTCCTTGAGCAGCCTGGCTTCTTCGCCGCTCCGGAGCTTCTCGCGCTTGCCGTTCAGGTACTCGCGCAGGTGCGCCGGGAGCCGGTCGTAATCGGCGGGCGCATCCACCACCCCATTGCAGCCGGCGGAGATGGCCATCTTGTGCTGATGCCCCGGCTCGGCCAGGGCGACGATGGGCAGCGCCGAGAGGGTCCTGCGCAGGTGGGTGGCGACCGCCGTCCCCTCGATGTCGGGAAGGTGGAAGTCCACCAGGACCAGGTCGGGCGCGCCGCGCTCCGCCGCCGCCACCCCGTCGAGCCCGGTGGCCGCCTCGGTCACCACGAAGCCGTCGCGCTCCAGGACCTGGCGCACCAGCCCGCGGACCTCGCCTTGAGCGGCGATGCAGAGCACCCGCGGCGCCACGGCGGCAGGACCCACGCTGGAGACGCCGTTGCCCATGGCCGCAGCCCGCTCCCCGCCCCCGAAAGGCGGCGCACTATATAGATCGCACTCCAGCGGAACAACACGGCGCGTCGCAAAAGTCGGCCACAGGTTTCCCACACCTCTGCGCTGGCCTGGCAGGCGCGTTCTCGCGGCCCTCGCGATCTTCCAGATTCGGCCGCTAAGTGCCGTAAATGCCACCGCAAGGCTCGCTCGCTCGAATGTCAAGGGCGCCGGCGGGCGCGAGCCTCCTGGGGAGCGGATTGGGGGAAACCTGGGGAGAACCTATTGCTCGCTGCTGGACAACAATTCGCGCAGGGTCTCGGGCGAGTTCCGGCGCGGATCGTCGATGACGGCCTCGAGCAGCCGACGCAGCGCCTGCCCAACCTTCGGCCCCGGCCCGCCGAGCAGCGCGGTCACCTCGCCGCCCGAGAGCGCGAGCTGGCCCACGGTCAGCGGCGGGTCCTCGGCGAGCAGCGCCCGGAGGCGCGCGCGGGTGGCATGGAAGGCGCGGTGGCCGGCCCGGTCGCCGCGCGCCAGCCACCCGGCGCGATGGAGGACCAGGACATCGTGCAGGTTCGCCCGGCCGACCCGGCTCGCGAACCGGCGCAGCTCGGCGTCGGGGATTCCATCCGGCAGCGGCTCGCGAAAGCGGTCCATGGTCTGCACGCGCAGGAGCACCTCGTTCGAGGGCTTGAGCGCCTCGAGCGCTTCGGCGTGACCGAGAAAGAGCGCGGCCAACCGCTGCGCGTGCACCCGCGGGGTGAAGTTCACCCGCCGGAACCGCAGCGCCCGGAGCTCGGCAGGCTCCTCGGCGAGCGCGGCGAGGATCCGATTCGAGAGGCCGGTCTGGACCAGGAGCGCGAGGCCCTCCGAAGGCCGTGGTCCGGTGAGCAGCTTGCGGAGCTCGTCGGCGATGCGCTCGACGGCCACGCGGCCATAGGTCGACGCCCGCGGAATTGCCTCGAGCGTGGGCGGATCGAGTTCGAAGCGCAGCACGCTGGCAAAGCGCACCGCGCGCAGCGGTCGAAGGCCGTCCTCGCCGAAGCGGTCGTCGGGCGCGCCCACGCAGCGAATCTTGCGCAGCCCCAGGTCAGCCACCCCGCCGAACGGATCCACCATCACCCGCCGGTGCGGATCGAAGGCGATGGCGTTGATGGTGAAGTCGCGCCGCGCCAGATCGCCCTCGACCTCTTCGAGGAAGAACACCCGGTCGGGCCGCCGGCCATCGGCGTAGCCCTCCTCGCCACGAAAGGTGGTGACCTCGACGTGCCCCTCAGGCTGCACCACCGTGACCGTCCCGTGTTGGAGGCCGGTGGGCACGGTCTTGGGAAAGAGCGCGAGCACCGCCTCGGGCCGGGCCGAGGTGGCCACGTCGTAGTCGCGCGGAACGGCGCCGCGGAGCAGGTCGCGCACGCAGCCGCCCACCAGAAACGCCCGGTGTCCGGCGAGATCGAGCGCGCGCACCACCCGGGTCGCGTACTCGGGGATGGGCGCGTTCGCGAGCCGCGGCGGAAGACTCATGGCGGTAAAAAAATGGCCCCGACGCGATTCGAACGCGTGGCCTACGGTTTAGGAAACCGCCGCTCTATCCAACTGAGCTACGGGGCCGTGGGCGGTGTTGTAGCACTCCCCGCGCCGCGCGGCCGCTTCCTCGAACCACTCACCGCTTCCGGCGCGGGTTGCGCTCGGACAATGGCGGCTTGGAGATGGGCCTGCCGCTGGCGATGGGTTTGTCGAGCGGTCTGTCGGCAAAGGCCAGTCCTCCGCCGCCTTCGTCGCGCGGCTCGGTGCCGCCGTGGCGCGCCGCACGCATCCGCCCCGACCGGCTCCGCACCTCGCCGCCCTCCGCGGCCTCGACCTCGGGCGGCCTCGCCTCCTCGCCTTCGGAGAGGATGCTCTCCTGCTCGCCTGCGTTCGCCGGATCGCGCGGGAACGAGGGCCAGCCCTGGTCGTACGCACCCGGCGGCAGGGACGGCGTGGACTTCTCGCGCGGCGTGCCGGGCCGCGGCTTGGCCTTCGCGCTGAACGGATCGCACTGGGCCACGCCCGCTCGGCCGGTCTTGCCCGACTCGTATCTCACCGTGCGCGGCGCCACCCGCTTGCCGGAGACGACGCCGCTTCGCGAGCGGCCTTTGGATCTCGCCATGGAACACCTCTTCACGAAGGTGCGCACCGGTCGAGGCGGAGGTCAGTTCCGGCGGTGCTCGCTCGCCGCCTTCGCTTCTCGGCCGGAGCAGGCGTGGCCAGCCTCCAAGGATGAGGCTGTACATCTTCGGCGCGGGGGCGAGCGCGGGCACGCTGGGCCTTCCGGCCGCGCGCGACTTCGGCCTGGAGCTGGCCCGCGCGAAGCCGCGCTGGCGCCGCGCGTATCCGCACCTGGCGCGGGTCGTCGAAGGGCTGCGCCAGAGCGGCGAGACCGAGAGCTGGGATCTCGCCGACGCGTGGACCCGCCTCGACTACCTGACCAAGCTCGCCTGGGCCGTGGACCTCGGCGGCGACCTCGCCGAGGCGAACGTGGAGATGCGCAAGGCGCTGCTCGATGTCTACGGGCGCACCGGCGCGCGGGTTCGGCGCAACGGCCACAAGAGCCAGACCGTCCGCACGCTGCTGCGGAAGGCGCGGCCCGGCGACGTGGTGGTCTCGTTCAACTACGACCTGCTTGTCGAGCAGGTCGCCGCCGAGGCCGGCGTGCACCTGGTCCAGGCGCCGTGCGAGCGCTGCCGCGGCAAGCACCGCTGCGTCCAGCTGGTGAAGCCGCATGGATCGCTCGCCTGGAGGGTCGAGCGCCTCGACGGACAGGCGCGGGTGCGCTGGCGCAGCGCGACGGGCGAGCCGCTCCTGCGCGCCCTCTCCAACCATCAGGTGAGCGAGCGGCTGCAGCCGCTGGTGCTCGGGGTGGTGCCGATCAAGAGCGAGCTGCTCCGCGAGGTGGAGGAGGCGCACCACTCGGCCGAGGTGCACGAGGCGATCGTGCGGCAGTGGCGCGCCGCGGTCGACGCTGCCCGGCGCGCCGATGAGATCGCCGTCGTCGGCTACAGCTTCCCGCCGGAGGACCAGTACGGCAGCTTCCTCTTCTACGAGGCCACCCGAAGCCGGCGGCAAAAGCCGGTCGTGGCGTTCTACGAGCTGGAGGCGAGCGCGTTCGAGGTCGCGCGGCGGCTGGTGGAGGTCTTTGGCGTCTGGCCGACCTGGCGCCGGCCCGTTTAAACGTTGCGCGTCAGCTCCGGTGCCCGCACCTTGTGGGCGAGGTGACACACAATGGATGAGCCCAAGCGCCCGCCGGAACCGCCGACCAAGAAGCCCGATCCCCAGGCCTCCGGCCGAGGCGGAAGCCTGCGCGATGTGAAGACCCTCGAGGATGAGGTCGCCGAGGCCTCCGACGAGTCGTTCCCCGCCAGCGATCCGCCCTCGTTCACCGGGAGCACCGCCACGCGCACGCGCCGGCGATAAAACTCAGCGTCCGAGCGCCCCTTCGAAGCTGCGCAGCCAGGTCTGCAGGCCCGTGGCCTGGACGGGCCCGAGCCGAAGGAGCTGCTTCTGCGCCGCGCTGAGCGACTCGAGCTCCGCGTCGGCGTAGACGTACCCGAGCCCCTTGGCCCGAAGGTCCGGCGCGGCGGCCGGAACGGGCGTGGCCAGAAGCTGCCCGATGGCGGTGTGCAGCACCGCATCGAACTTCTGCCCGGGCTTGCCGATCTCGCGGAACGCCGCCTGGAAGTACGGCGCGACCTTGCCGTAGGCGCGGCCGGCGCGAATGGGGTCGATGGCCAGCACCGCGCGGGTGAACGGCGCGTACCGCTCGAAGCTCTCGGGCGCCGCGACCAGCTTCTCGCCGTGCTTCACCACCGAGAACTCCTTGGCCGGCGCGAGGAACGCGAGCACCGGCCGGGGCGTCTCTCCGCTGGCGATGAGGTTCACCGCTGCAGCCAGTCGCTGCAGGATGCCGGGCTGCGCCAGCCAGCCTTTGACGTCGGCGCTGGCCGAGAGCTCGGCTCCGAGCTTTTGGAGGAGCGCCTCGCCGGAGGCGGCTGAGCCGGGCGCCGGCGCCTCGACCGGAGCCGCCGCCTCGGCCGCGACCGGTGCGGGCGCGGGCGCTTCGACCGGCAGCGGCGCGGAGACCGGCGCAGGCGGTGCGAACACGCCGCTTCGCCACAAGCCCACGCCGACCGCTGCCACGGCGACCAGCCCGAGCGCCACCAACCCGAGCGTCCCGCGCTTTTTGAGCGCGTGCCGCCGACCCTCCGCCGAATCGCCGTACTGCTCGAGCTCGCTCATGACTCTCTCCTCGCGTGCGAACCGGCGGCACGACCAGGCATTCCGCCGTGCGCCGGCTGGGGAGAGCTAATCACCCGCGGCGGTGGCGGCGAGGGGCGCCGCGGGCTCGCGGAACTGCCGGCGGTACAGCTCGGCGTACAGCCCGCCCTGCCCCAGCAGCGCCGCGTGCGTCCCGCGCTCGACGATCCTGCCCTGCTCGATGACCAGGATGAGGTCGGCGTGCTCGATGGTGCTCAGCCGGTGGGCGATGACCACGCTGGTGCGGCCGGCGAGGAGCTTTTTCAAAGCGTCCTGGATGAGCGACTCGGTGCGGGTGTCGATGTTGGCGGTGGCCTCGTCGAGGATGAGCACCCGCGGCTCGGCGATCACCGCCCGCGCGAACGCGAGCAACTGCCGCTGGCCCTGGCTCAGGTTCGCCCCGCCCTCGCCGAGCGGCGCGTCGTAGCCCTTGGGCAGCGCGGCGATGAAGTCGTGGGCGTGCACCGCGCGCGCGGCCGCCTCGATCTCCTCGCGGCTCGCGCCCGGCTTTCCGTAGGCGATGTTCTCCGCCACCGTCCCGCCAAAGAGGAACGGCTCCTGGAGCACCATCGCCATCTGGCTGCGCACGCTGGCGCGGCTGAGCGTGCGCAGGTCGTGGCCGTCGAGGCGGATGGTGCCGCCGGTGGGGTCGTAGAAGCGCGGGATCAGGCTGGCGATGGTGGTCTTGCCCGCGCCGGTGCGCCCCACCACCGCCACGCTCTGCCCCGGCTCGATCTGAAAGCTCACCTCGCGCAGCACCGGGCGCGAAGGCTCGTAGCCGAACTCCACGTCCTCGAACTCGATGCGTCCCTCCGCCCGCGGCAGGGCGATGGCCTCGGGCCGGTCGGCAGGCTCGCTGGGCTCGTCGAGGATGGTGAAGATGCGCTCGGCGCCGGCGAGCGCGCTCTGCATCAGCGTGTAGACGCTGGCGGCGAGCTGCACCGGCCGGAAGAACTGCTGCACGTAGATGAGAAACGCCGCCAGCAACCCCACGCTCAGCTTCGCGTGCAGCACCAGGTAGCCGCCGTAGCCGATGACCAGCGCGGTGGCCAGGGTGGAGAGCACGTCGATCGCCGGGGAGAACGCGCTGGTCACGCCCACCGCGGCGACGTTGGCATCGCGGTTGGCGGCGTTGCGGGTGCGGAACCGCGCGATGTTGTGCTCGGTGCGGTTGAAGGCCTGCGCCTGCCGCACCCCGACGATCTCCTCCTGGAGCTCAGCGGTGACATCGCCCACCGTCTCGCGGGTCTTGCGGTAGGCGCGCCGCGCCCGCGCCGCGAAGAACCAGGTGGTCAGGAGCATCAGCGGGATGATGGCGAAGCAGGCCAGCGCCAGCCGCCAGTTGAGCGCGAGCATCGCCACCAGGATCCCGATGAGCCCCAGCATCGAGCCCACCAGCTGGGTCAGGCCTTGCGAGAAGAACTGGTTGAGGGTGTCGACGTCGCTGAGCAGCCGGCTCATGAGATCGCCCAGCGGCCGCCGGTCGAAGTAGGCGAGCGGCAGCGACTGCAGCTTGGCGAAGAGCTTCTGGCGCAAATTGGCGAGCACGTGCTGGCCGGTGCCGCCCACCCGCATGATCTGCGCGCGCTGCGCCAGTGCGCCGGCGACGTAGACGCCGAGCAACGCGAGCATGGTGAGCCCGAGGCCGGCGAGGTCGCGGTGCTCGATGTCGACGTCGATGGCCCGGCTCACCAGGTAGGGCCCTGCTGCCTGGGCGAGCGCGTTCACGCCCACGAAGCCCAGCGCCGCGGCCAGGGTGCCGACGTACGGCCGCAGCTCGTCGACCAGGCGCCGAGCCACCGCGCGGCGATTGCGCGCGCGCTCCAGCTCCATCGCCGCCATGGCGTGGATGTCGCCCGGACGCCTCATGCCGCGCCCTCGCCGGATTTGCGCTCGGGCCGGAGCTGGGTGCCGAGGATCTCGTTGTAGAGCGGGCTCTGCGCCAGCAGCTCCTCGTGGGTCCCCTGCGCGGCGATGCGGCCCTCGTCGAGGACCAGAATCAGGTCGGCGTCGCGCACCGTGGTCACCCGCTGGGCGATGACGATCGCCGTGCGCCCGCCCTCGCGCATCAGCGCGTCCAGCGCCGCCTGGATCGCGGCCTCGGTCTCGGCGTCGACCGCGGAGGTGCTGTCGTCGAGGATGAGCAGCGGCGGATCGGTGAGCAGCGCCCGGGCGATGGCCAGGCGCTGGCGCTGTCCGCCGGAGAGGCCCACGCCGCGCTCGCCGATGACCGTGGCGTAGCCATCCGGCAGCGCCTCGACGAACTCCGCGGCCTGGGCCGCCTTCGCCGCGGCGCGGACCTGCTCCATCGAGGCCTCGGGCCGGCCGTAGGCGATGTTGTCGCGCACCGTGCCCGAGAAGAGCAGCGCGTCCTGGAGCACGATGCCTATCTGCGCGCGCAGGCTTCCGAGCGTGACCGTGCGGATGTCGTGGCCATCGAGGAGCACGCTGCCCGAGGTCGCCTCGTAGAAGCGCGGGATGAGGTTGGTGATGGTGCTCTTCCCCGAGCCGGTGGTGCCGAGGATGGCCACCAGCTGGCCCGGCTCGGCCACAAAGCTCACGCCGGCCAGGATCTCGCGCTCGCTGCCGGCGTAGCGGAAGTGGACGTCGCGGAGCTCGACCCGGCCGCCGAGCTTGGGCAGCGGCTTGGCGTCGGGCGCGTCGTGCACCTCGACGTGGGTGTCGAGCAGCTCGAAGACCCGCACCGCCGAGGCGCCGGCGCGCGAGAGCTGGGCGGCGAGAAAGCCCAAGGTCATCAGCGGCATGAGCAAGAAGGCGAGGTAGCTGTTGAAGGCGATGAGCTCGCCGAGGGTGAGCTTGGCGTGAAAGATCTCCACGCCGCCCAGGCCCACCACCGCGAGGGTGCCGAGGTTGGCGAAGAAGTTCACGAAGGGGAAGTTCGCCGAGACCGCGTCGACGACCTGCAGATTCTGGTCGCGCAGGCTCTCGTTGATCGCGCCGTAGCGCGCGGCCTCGCGGGCCTCGCCGGAGAACGCGCGCACCACCCGCACGCCGCGCAGGTCCTCCTGGAGGATGGCGTTGAGCTTGCCCAGCGTGCCCTGGAGCCTGCCGAAGAGCGGGCCCATCTTCCCGATGAAGCGCTTGAGCAGCCAGAGGACGGGCAGGATGGAAGCGAGCGCCGCCACCGCCAGCTCCACGTTCATCCAGAACAGCAGCGCGGTGCACCCGAGCAGCATCGCCACCGAGGCGGCCATCTGCACCACGCCGCTGCCCACGAAGGTGCGCACCTGCTCGACGTCGTTGGTCAGCCGGGTGAGGAGCTGGCCGGTCTGGGCCTGGTCGTAGTAGCTGAAGCTGAGCCGCTGGATCCGCGCGAAGAGGCCGTCGCGCAGGTCGAAGGCCACGCCCTGAGAGGCGCGCTCGGCGAGGTAGCCCTGCAGGAAGTTGAAGAGCCCGCGCCCCGCGGCGATGCCCACCAGCCCGAGCACCGCGACCAGCACCTGGTGGGCGCTGCCGCGCGCCAGGCCGTCATCGATGGCGATGCGGATCATCTGCGGCGCGGCGAGGTTCGCCGCGGAGACCGCGAGCAGCGCGAAGAGCGCGCCCAGCGCATCGCCCCGGTAGCGCCGCAGATAGCCGAGCGCGCGCCCGACCGCCTTCACCGCCCCCGAGCTCATCCGTCGCGAAGATCGCTCCATGGTCTCAGTGCATGGGCGCGTCGAGCTTGAGCGCGCGCCGCAGCTTCTGGAGCGGCGCCGGGGCCCACCAGTTCGCCTTGCCCAGAAGCCGCATCGTGGCCGGCACCAGCAGCACCCGGACCAGCGTGGCATCGAGCGCGACCGCCAGCGCCATCCCGAAGCCCACCGCCTGGATGAGCACCACCCGCGCCAAGGTGAACGCGAGGAACACCGCCACCATGATCGCCGCGGCGCTGGTGATGAGCCCGGCCGAGCGCTCCAGGCCCTCGGCCACTGCGGCGGTGTTGTCGCCCTTGCGCTCGAACACCTCCTTCATGCGCGAGAGCATCAGCACCTCGTAGTCCATCGAGAGGCCGAAGATGACGCAGAAGAGCAGCACCGGCAGCGAAGGCTCGATGGGCCGCGGCTCGCGGATGAACAGGTGCCCGTCCTGGAAGACCCAGACCAGCGCCCCGAACGAGCCCGCGATGGAGACGAAGTTCATCAGCACCGCCTTCAGCGGCAGCAGCACCGAGCCGAGCAGCGCAAAGAGCACCAGCAAGGTGACCACCACCACGAAGGCCACTGCCCGCGGCGCCCGCGCGAGCACGTAGGCGGTGGAGTCCACGTCCTCGGCGGTCTGGCCGGTGACCACCAGGGTGCCGTCGGCGACCTGCCGGTTGGAGCGGATGGCCCGGACCACCTGGCGCGCGGCGTCGCTGTCGGCATCGCCCTGGGTGAGCGCGTACATCAGCACCGTGCCACCGTGCACCAGGAGCTTCTCGCCGGCCTCGATTTGCGCGCGGTACATCGGCGGCGGGTGGGTGAGCGTGTCGATGTACGCCGCGCGCGACATCTGCGGCTGGTTGGGGTCGTCGACGATGCTCTGCACCTGCGCGACGCCTGGGATCCTGGCGATGCGCCGCGAGAGGTCGTAGAGCGCGCCGATACGCTCGGCGGTGAGCGCCGGCGCGCTGGGGAACTGCACCACCACCACCTCGCGGTTCTGGGCCAGGGTGGGGAAATCGCGGCGCAAGAGCTCGTAGCCGGCGCGCGCCTCGACCTTGCCGCTGAGCACGTGCACGTCGGCGCGGGCCATGCGCAGGTGCAGAAACGGCACGCCCATGCACAGCAGCACCGCCAGCGTGGGCAGGAGCACCAGCAGCGGGCGGCGCATCACCGCGTTCGCCGTCTGGCTCCAGAACCTCCCCGGACCGGGCTTGCGCGGCCGGAGGATGCGCAGGGCGTGGATGCGCGGGCCGAGCACCGCCAGCAGCGCCGGCAGGAAGGTGAGCGCGAACAGCGCCGCCAGCGCCACCACGATCGCCCCGCCGATGCCCATCGCCTCGAGGTAGCTGTGCTCGAAGAAGAGCAGGCCCGAGAGCCCGGTCCCCACCGCGATCCCCGAGAACGCCACCACCCGGCCCGCGGTCGAGACCGCGCGGGCCAGCGCATCCTTGTAGTCGTGGCCGGCGTCGAGCTCCTCGCGGTAGCGGCTCACGGTGAACAGCGAGTAGTCGATGGCCACGCCCAGCCCGATGAGCGAGCAGACGTTGATGGTGTACTGCGCGATGTCCATGGTCCGCGAGAGCGCGGTGACGATGGCCACCCCGCCGACCACCGCCAGCCCGCCCACGCCCACCGGCAAGAGCGAGGCGATGAGGGTGCGGAAGACCAGCAAGAGCACCAGCAGCGCCAGCGGGATGGAGAGCAGCTCGGCGCGGAGCAGGTCCGACTCGAGGGTGTGGTTGAGGTCACTGGTGAAGGGGATTTCGCCGGTGCAGGCGATCTGGAGCGTCTCCGAGCGCAGCGCCTTGCGGATCTCCGGATAGCTCTTCAGCCCCGCGGCCACGTCGCCCTTGAAGGTGATGAGCGCCAGCGCCGCGTGGGCCTCGGAGTTGGTGAGGCTGTCGCCGAGCAGGACCGGCGCGTTGTCCGCGGTCACCACCGAAGCGATGCGCGGATCCTTGCGCAGCGGCTCGAGCGCCTTGGCCATGGCCGCCTGGAACGCATCGTCGTCCGGGTCGAGGTCCTTGGAGCTGAACGCGGCGATGAAGGTGGCGTCCTGGGGATGGCCGAGCACCTCGGTGACCAGGGCCTGGGCGCGCTCGGCCTCCAGCCCGCGGATGTGGCCGCTGGTCATCGCCCCGCCGCGGAAGAGCAGCACGAAGGCGACCACCAGGAACAGCCCGGAGGCGATGAGCGTGGCCCAGCGGTGGCGGTAGACGAACGGGCCCAGGCTCTCGAACATGAGGCGGGCTCTTTAGATGAGCGGCCCCATGTCGGCAATCGAAAGGGGCTGGCGCGTGCCGTTCCGCGGAGCTAGACAACGCGCCCCAAACGCGTGGAGAGCCGATGTCGCAGGACGTGATCGTGGTGGGTGCCGGCCCGGGAGGTTCGTCGGCGGCGATAACCCTGGCCCGCGGCGGGGCCAAGGTGCTCCTGCTCGACCGCGCCGACTTCCCGCGCGAGAAGACCTGCGGCTCGGGGCTCTCGCCCAACGCGCTCGACGTGGCCGACCAGCTCGGCGTCGGCGAGGAGCTGCGCGCGCAGGCGGCGCCGATTCAGTCGATGAAGCTGGTGACCCCCGGCGGTCGGGCGATGGTGCTCACCTCCAACGTGAACGCGGTGGTGCTGCTGCGGCGGGATTTCGACCACCTGCTCCAGAAGCGCGCGCTCGCGGTGGGCGCGGAGTTCAAGGGCGGGGTGCGGGCGACCGAGCTGATCCGCGAGGGCGGCCGGGTGGTGGGCGTACGCATGGCCGACGGCACCGAGCACCGCGCCCAGTACGTGCTCTGCGCCGACGGCGCCCACTCGATCTTCTCCACCGACCCGCGGCCCAAGCGCAGCATCTCGACCTTGATGGGCTGGTGGGAGAACGCCGACTTCATCCCCGGCCAGATCGAGATGATCTTCGACAAGAACGTCTCGCCGCTCTACGGCTGGCTCTTCCCCGAGTCGCCCACGCGGGTGAACATCGGCATCTGCATCGAGGGTCAGGACGAGCGCGGCGAGAAGACCGAGCGCAACGTCCGCGAGGTCTTCGACCGGTTCCTCGACGACCACTACGCCGGGCGGCTGAAGCGGGCCACCCAGGTGGGAAGGCTCAAGGGCCACCCCATCGTGTACACGACCTGGGTCTCCAACTGCACCGCGCCGGGCGCGCTGCACCTCGGCGAGGCGGCGCGCATCACCCACAACGCGACCGGAGAGGGCATCTCCCACGCGATGCAGAGCGGGGTCTACGCCGCCGATGCGATCCTCTCGGTGCTGCAGCGTCGGGCCACCGAGGACGCCGCCTGGCGCGCCTACACCTGGAAGCACCGGCGGCGGTTCACCGCGGGCTTCGTCGGCGGACACCTGCTGCGCGCGGTGGTGCGCACCCCCCTGCTCGACGGCATGGCGCGCGCGTACCACAACCCCGTCATCCGCGGCGCGGCGGTGCGGCTGCTGGGTTCGGCCTTGGCGGGCGCCTCGGCGCGCGAAGCAGGTGCGGCGCGGTGAGCCCGGTGCTCCAGCCGCCGCGCCCAGCGGGCAGGCTCACTCGGCGTGCGGCAGTTCGACTTCTGCGCCCACCGCAGCCCGGCGCATCGGCGCGCGCAGCAGCCGCTGCGCGGCCTTGGTGAGCCGGTCTACGGCCGGCGTCTGACCGAACGTGCCCAGCTCGCGCGAGCGCTCCGCGGCGACGGTGGTGACCGCCTTGTCCAAGGCCATGCCCAGGCACTCGCTGGCGGTGAGAATGACGCCGCGGACCGGCGTGGCCGCGGCCCGGAGCTGGCCCTCGCGGGCGGCGCCGGCGAACGCGCCCCAACCGCTCTGGCCCACCACCCGCGCGTACTCGGTGATGAACGGCGCGGTGCGGCTCTCGTCGCCGCTGAGGATGGACATCGAGGCCCGGCGGGCCCGCGGGTCCCTCCAGTAGCGGAAGACGCCGTCGGCGATGGCGCGCGCGCCCGGCGTGGCCACGCGAAACACCTCGTAGAGCGCGTACGCGAACATCTCGCGCGCCCGGACGTAGCGGTAGCGCCGCTGCTGGTACGCGAGCAGCGCCTCGTCGGTGCACCCGAACTCCGCGAGCGCCTCGGCGAGCGTCTCGGCGTCATGAAGCGCGAGGGTCATGCCGGTGGCGGTGAGCGGGTGCGAGCAGCCGCCGGCATCGCCCACCAGCGCCGCGCCGCGCGCCGCGCACGACTCGGTG
>Ga0164242_10005303_pt1 | contig 14360 bp, 22 predicted proteins | sample OricomgcompostMG_FD_108783 | JGI IMG/M metagenome (GOLD analysis project Ga0164242, IMG submission 108783) | Miracle-Growth compost microbial communities from Emeryville, California, USA - Original compost - Miracle growth compost (MG) ... | reverse complement strand
CCTTTCGCTGAAGACCATCGCGGCGCTCCGCGCCAACGCCGAGACCGATTTCGCCCACCTCGAGGCGCTGGTCGGCGTCACCTCCGTTTCGGAGCTGTTCGAGCTGCAGACCGCCTACCTCCGCAAGCGCGTAGAGCTGGTGGTGAACCAGACCAAGGAGCTTCAGACTGCCTCGGCCAAGGCCACCGAAGAGGTCGTGAAGCCGGTCAAGGACGTCTTCGAGAAGTCCTTCAAGGAACTGAAGGTCGCCTGAGGCACCTTTTGAGCATTCTCCGCACGGTTCCTCCCGCCGCGCGGAACTGGCGGCTCCTCAAAAAGCCGCAGTTTAAGGCCGGTCCTCCCCCGGCCTTTTTCTTTACCCTTTTCGCTTGCGCCGAAAGCTGTGAGTCTCGAAGAGATCGGCGGTCTTGAAAAAGATCGGCTTTGCTCTTAATGACGCGGTCGTCGGCTTTGCGCGCTTCGCGATTGCGGCATGCGGTTGTAGCTCAGTTGGTTAGAGCGCCGGATTGTGGATCCGGAGGTCGGTGGTTCGAGCCCACCCAACCGTACCATCGGCTTTTCCCGTAACGTACTGAATTTATGTAATAAATTTGTCTTCCCCACAGCCGAATTTGCCGATGTTTATGAATTCGTGCTACGTAATGTATCACTTTTTGTGATACAAATGGGCATTTGGCGTATGGGCCGTAAGCGCGAAGAGCACGATCCCGACAGGTTCCTGCAGGTTCGCGGCGACAGATATCATTATCGCCGGCGGGTGCCGAAGGAAGCGCTCGACCTCGACGAGCGCGCGCCGTTGATCCGCCTTTCTCTCAACACTTCCGATCGTCAGAAGGCTCGCGCGGCCCGGGATTTGCATGAAGCGGCGGACAATGCGTTGTGGGCGTCGCTTCTTATGGGGGATAATCCCCAGGCCGCCCGCGTTCGTCACAAGCTCGCGGTAAAACGTGCCGAATCGCTCGGCTTCGTCTATCGGCCGCTCGCGGAAATTGTAGCGGCGGATACAGACGACACGTTCCTTCAGCGCATCGAGGCCGTTGCCGACCAGCCGGCCGCTTCGCCTGTGGTCGATGCGCTGGTGGGGACGGTCGAGCGCCCGGCCGACAAGATTTCCGAGGCGTTGAAGTTTTTTTTCAGCGACATCGCGCGCGACGAATTGCGCGGCAAGAGCGCCGACCAACGCAAGCGCTGGAAGGCTAAGCGCGCGATGAGCGTAAAAATCTTCACCGATCTGTGCGGCGATCTCTCGATGTACGACATCACTCGCCAGCATGCGCTGAAGCTGCACAAGCACTGGCTCGACCGCGTCGCCCCGGAAGAGGGGGTGCCGACCTGTTCGGCATCGACCGGAAACCGCAACATCGGCAATCTCCGAACCCTCTACCGCGACTATTTCGGGCATCTGGGCTTTGCGGACCGCAAAAACCCGTTCGACGGCCTCTCGTTCTCGGACAAGAAAAAGAGGCAGCGGCGGCGGCCGCCTTTCCCGCATGAGTGGATTGTCGAAAAGTTGTTGAAGCCCGGCGCGCTGATCGGGCTGAACGAGCAGGCGCGCGATATTCTGCTGATGGTCGCCGCACTTGGGGCGCGGCCGAGCGAGATTGCCAACCTTCGGCCGGACATGATCCGTCTGTCGGCGCCTGTGCCACATCTTTCGATCGAGCCGTGCGAGGACCCCGAGGATCCTCGCGAGATCAAGACGGAATCGTCGGTGCGGCGGATGCCTCTTACAGGCCTGGCGCTCGCCGTCATGAAGAAGCACCCTGACGGCTTCCCCAAATACAAGGATCGTGGGGCCTCGCTTTCGGCGCTGCTGAACAAGTATCTGCGCAATCACGGCCTTCTGCCGTCGCACCGTCACAAAGTCTACAGCCTGCGCCACTCTTTCGAGGATCGCATGAAGAACGCCCGGCTGGACGAGGAGCTGCGGCGCATGTTCATGGGCCACACGATCGACCGGCCGGAATATGGCGAGGGCGGCGACATGAAGATGTGGCTCGAGGAAATCACGAAGGTCGACCTTCCGTTCGACCTTGCGATACTGCAAAGCGGTGGCGGACGGCGGAAAGCCGGTCCTCGGTAGCCCTGCAGGCGATAAGCATCCTCTCCAGCCGGTCGTACATCGGCAGCATCTCGCGGCCGCGGTCGCCGCGGGCGACGATGATCTCGGCGACGCGGTCCATGGCGCGCTCGATCCGCTCGGGGGTGACCGGGAGAGGCTCTGGCGAGAAGTGCTTCAAGGCCGCACTTCCTCGCAGGTAGGGCCGTTCGCCAGAGCCAGCAGCACGTCGGCGTGGCAGGGCTCGCCCGGTTTGCACCAGCAGGCGAGGTTCTTGCCGCGCAGCTCCGGCAGACTGGCGCGGAGGGCTGCGGCGGTTTCGCCTTCCGCTGCCATCATCTCACGGAAGCATTGGACAGCGTCCTCGACGGTCGGGACGGCGACGTAGCCGTATGCCGCGCCCTTGAAGACGTGACCGGGTTCGCTACCTGGCGCGACGACGAACGGGTTGCCCCATTTTCCCCGCCTCGCCACTTTGACGGCGGGCAGGCTGTTGACGGCGCGGGAATGAGCCTGGAGATCGAAACCCTTTTTCCGCGAAAGCTGGAGGCGGACGGGGTGCGTCATGGCCGCCGCTCCGGCATAGCGTTGTGTTCGACGCCGTCGAGGAAACGGCCGGCGAGGCTCTTGGTGGCATGCAGGCTGTTGCCGCTGGCAGGCGACCATAGGCGGCCATCGGTCATCAGCTGGCCGGCCGGAAGGTAGCCGCCCCACTGTTTGAAGAAGAAGGGTACGCCGGCGGCGGCGCATTGGTCGCGGATCGAGCGGGCCCAGTCCGGATGCATCGGCCGGGCGCCGTTGCCGCTCTCGCCGCCGACGATGATCCAGTCCGGCTTGACGAACCGGAGCTTCATGTCGATCGGACCGAGCAGCGGTTCAAGGCTCCAGAACCGCTTTGTCGCCGGCACCTCTTCCAGATGTCGGAGGCGCTGGTCGTAGCGCAGTTGGTCTTCCGCCGACGCTCCGATCCAGACGTTGTGCAGTGGCCAGGAATAGACCTCGCGCGCGCCGCCGTCATAGGTGTACCAGTTGTCGTAGATGTCATCGAGGAGGTCGCTCGCCTCGAAGAAATCTCGAGCGCGGTCCGGCCGCTTGGTCAGCACCTGAAAGGTGTGATGACCGGCGATCGCCATGATGGTGAAGACATCAATGATCCAGTCGTCCGGCACGTTCTCATGGAAAAGGTCGCCATGGGCGCAGACGAAGATCCTGCGTGGCCGCTTCCATTGGAGAGGCTGGGTGAGCCATTCGCGGTTGAAGCGCACCTGACCGTTCCAGACGGGCCCGGCCTTGCCGATGGTGGTGAGGCCTTCGCGGCTCGGCAGATGCTTCAGCCGCGTCCCGGCGAGTCGCATGGCATAACAGTTCGTGCAGCCGGGCGAGATGACGGAGCAGCCGGTGATCGGGTTCCATGTCGCCTCGGTCCATTCGATGTGGGAATGGTCAGCCATGGGAATGTCTCGGCTTGGCGCAATCCGGACGGCAGGTTTCGCCCTGGTCGGCATCGCAATAGAGGCATCCGCCGTCGCCGCGGACCTCGTTGCGGCCGATTGCAGCCTTCGCCGCGGCCTCCAGTGCGGCTTTTGCGCGGCGGCGGAAAGCGTCCTGCAATCCGTTGCGGCCGTCGGCGTATTTCGCCCAGGTCTCGCGCTTGCGGCCGATCTGGTCGGCGATGTCGCCTTTGCCTTCCGCATCCAGCAGCGCGAGGTATTGATCGTTGCGATCTTCGTCGTCTTCGAAGAGCGCGATCGCTGCGGCCTCGATCATCTGTTCGGTGATGATCATTCGGCGGCCTCCGGCAGTTCTGCAGCTTCAACGGTGGCTGCGCCTTCCGGTCCCTTCGCCCAGGCGGCGATGCGCGCGTCCTGCGCAGCTCCCCATATGTCGAGTGCTGCCTGATGATGCTGGCGGACGGTTTCGCGGCTGGCGATGGCCTCGCCGGCGCGATGCCGGATCGTGTCAATCTCCTCCGTCAGCCGTTCAGCCTCGGCGCGATGGTATTCGAGCAGCCTGGTCAAGATCGATCCGACCGAGCCGGGAACATCGGCGCCCGGCTTCGGCTCGGCAAAGCCGAAGGCCGGTTCGAAATCGGGGCTGGCAGGATCCTCGGTCGCAACCTTTTCGGTCAGCGCATCGGCGACCCCGTCCGCGACGCTGTCGATGTGCGCAAGCGTTACCGCCTCGCGGCGCGCCGCCCGGTTCTGGCGAACCAACCAAGAAGGCACATGTGGCATGATCCTCTCCTTTCAGGTGAGCGCCAGCCACGCGCCGACGATTGCGCCGGCTGCGATGGAGGCGAGCAGAAGCTTTTCGATCAGGAGGAATTGCGGCCGGGCCTCGAAGGGCCGTGCGCGTTCGCAGGCCGCGTTACAGCCGCATTCCGGCCAATCGCCGCAGAGATCGGCATCGTCGAGCAGGATGGCGGTGGCGTAATCGCCGGCGGAGGAGGGCCTATGCATCGACCTTCTCCAGGCTCTTGCCGCGATTAGGTTCCCCAAGCGCGGCGAGCACTTCGTTCATCGAGATGCAAATGTCGGTCGCGAGGAGCGCCATAAGCTCCGGCTCTTCGCCGTCGCGTGTGAGGATGATAGTCCGCTTGCCCTGCCCGCAGAACCAACCTGCCTCCAGATGAGCGGAGCGGCCACACGGAAGAACAAGCACGCAGGTGTCCGCCCACTGCATGCCCCGAAGGTCAGAAAGGAAACCGCGCGCGGCAATCGGATGCGTCGTCAGGAGCTCTCGGTATAGAGCCGCCGACCAAGTCTGCCATTCTGGGTCGATCTCCGACCAAGCGAAGCCCTTCACGCCGTTGAAGGGATTGCGGAAGTCATAGACTTCATGGCCGGCGTCCCGAAGAACCGCTACTACGCTTGGCTGGTAAGCGTTGCGCCACGATGAAGCGACATAAATTCTAGCCATGGCTACACCCTCATCGGCATAATGACGAACCAGGGCGAGGTGTCGTCGGCCCCATCCTGAAGGATGCGGGCTGGAGAGCCGGCGTCGCCGAGTTCGAAGACGACGTTCTCGGAGGTCGCAGCCGACAGCATGTCGAGGCAGTAGCGGCCGTTGAAGCCGATGGTGACCGGCTCGCCGGCGAGGCATTGCGTCGCCACCGTCTCCTCGGCCGAGCCGGTGTCGGGGTTGACCACGCTCAGCGTCGTCTCGCCGTCGGCGAAGGTGAATTTCACCGCGTGGCCGGAGGCAAGCACGGTGTTGACGCGGTCGATCGCGGCGAAAAGCGCCTGGCGGTCGACGAGGAAGCGGTTGCCGTTTTCGGTCGGCACGACGCGCATATAGTCGGGGAAGGTGCCGTCGAGCAGCTTGGAAACAAGCGTCACATCGTCGAAGCGGAAGCTGACCTTGCTTTCCGAGAGGCCGATCCGCACGTCGCCCTTGTCGGGCAGGATGTGGGAAAGCTGGTTGACCAGCTTGCGCGGCAATATGGCGGTCGGCAGATCGAGCGCCTCGGCCAGCGCGATCGGCAGGCGCGACAGGCGATGCCCGTCCGTCGCGACCGCGATCAGGTCTTTCTCACCCTGCCGGTGCCAATGGATGCCGTTCAGATAGTAGCGCGTCTCCTCGGTCGAGATGGCGAAGGAGACGGTCGCGACCATCTTCTTCAGCGTCTCGGCGGAAAGGACGAACTCGTCATCGCAGCTCGCCGTCGGCATTTCCGGCATGTCGGAGGCGGGCAGGCAGGGAAGCTTGAACTTCGAGCGGCCGGCGCTGATGGTCCACTGGCTGGCGTCGCCGGTCAGATTGATCTCCGCCTTGTCGGGCAGCTTACGCACGATGTCGTGCAGGCTGGCGGCGGGCAGCGTCGTGGCGACGGAAGGGCCGGCCAGCGTGCAGGCGATGGTCGCGGAAACCTGCATGTCGAGATCGGTCGATTGCAGCGTCAGCGTGCCGCCCTCGGCCCGGATGAGCAGGTTCGACAGGATGGAAATGGTGTTGCGCCGCTCGACGACGCGCTGGCAGAGCGCGAGCGCGGGCAGGAAAGCGTCGCGCTGGACGACGATGGCGGAGGTTGCTTGCTTGGAAGCCATGTTGCACCCGAGAAGGAGGATCGCCCGGCCGCGCGGACGCGGCCGGGCAGGGGAGCGATGATCAGGAGGCGGACATTTCCGGATCGCCGGCATTCGTGCGACGGATTTCGGGATCGGCGCCGAGGTGGCCGATCAGGATGACCTTGTTGACGCTGCCGGCCATGATCATGCCCTCGCGACGATGCCGAGATAGCGGTCGAGACGGTCGAGGAAGGCTTCCTCGGCCTTCATCGCGCCCCATGGCTTGATGGCGCCGGTCAGGCGCGGTGCAGGCAGGTCGGCGGCGGGCAGGTGCGGCGCGGCCTTCTGGCCGAACAGCGCCAGCCCCTCGGCGCGCAGCATCCGCTCGTCCATCGCCTTCACCTGGCGGGCGTAGGCGGGCATGCTCGCGATCGGCGGGATGCCGGCGCGCTGCCAGATCGCAGAGTCGAGCGCGGCCTTGGCCGCTTCGACGCCCTTGCGCACCGCACTTGCCACGAAGGCGGCGAGCGGGCGGGTCATTTCGGTTTCGCCGCAGCATGCGCCGGCGAAATGGGCAAGCGCGTCGACCGCCGGCCGCGTCCAGTCGCCGAGCCGGTATTCGTGGCCATCGTGCAGCACGAAATAGCCGGCGAGAACCGCGTCGCCCGTCTCGTTGAAGAGCGCGTCGGCCCCCATGACGGAATGCTGCGCGACGGAATAGGCGAGGCCGGGACAGATGCCGTTGAAGCGCGCGATCTTGGAGAGGGCATTCGCCATGTCGGCGAAGTTGATATCCTCGGCACAGGGGCGCACGAGGTCACTTTCCGTTCCGTCCGGGTTGAAATTGCCGACGGTCGGAATGCGGAACGCGCCTGTCGGGGCTTGCCGGATGCGCTTTTCGGCCTGGGGCCGCAAGCCCGACCGGGCGTCGGGCCTAGTGGTCCGCCCCGCTCCCCGGGTCTTGCCTTCGGCAAGCCCAAGGACAGGCTCAGCGACAGGCGGCAAGGCCGCCGATGCGTCGCGTGAGGCCGAACTCACGACACCACCTTCGGCAGGCTGGCGGCGACGGCGTCGACGACGGCCTTCTTGGCGTGGGCGTACATCTCGCTCATGTCGAGATAGGTGCGCAGCAGCTTCAGGCAGCGTTCGCGCTGATCGTGGTGCGGGTCGAGCACCAGCGCGTGGCGCGCCATGCAGTAGCGGCCCCAAACGACGAGCGTGGCCTGCGTCTCGGCCATGCCGCGCGGTAGCGGCGGGCGGTTGGGCATGAAGATCTTCGCCTTGTCGACGATGTCTTCCAGCCGGTCGGGTGGCAGGCGCAGATGGCGCACGCTGTTTTCGCGCGCGAGCTCGGCCGCCTCGGCACAGAAATCATAGATCTCGCGGGCGGAGAAGCCGCGCGCCACGAGACCGGCAAGGGTGGTGACGCCCTCACGCATCGCCTCGGCCATCTCGACGGCGCGCGGGTGGATTTCGGCGTTGGCCTCGGGATGGATGGGGCGGGTTTGGGTAGAAAAGCGGGATTGCTGCAGCATCAGATCGCGCCCGCATAGGCGACGACGACGAAGCAGAAGCCGACGACGGTGATGAAGGCGATCAGGTCGGTGAGGAAGAGGGCGGCAGAGCGCAAAGGAACCTCCATCGGTGATGCGATGGAGGAAAGGTAAGTTATGCCTACCTACAATGTCAAGCGTCAAAATGTAGGTGTTGGCTACATATGAGCACCAGAGGAGCGAGGCACCGAAGACGGTGGAGAATCATTTGTTCTTGTGTTGTTCCGATTTAGGCGTCATGCTTGGAGCAGGCTTGAGAGTAAGGGGAGGGGGCGATGTGCACCTATTTTGTTGTTCAGGCATATTCCAGAACCCGGCTAGGGGCGCTGGCTGCCGATGCGCCCATTCAGGCAGAAAGCGGAGACCATGCGCTACGGTTAGCGTCGCGTCTTGCCGTAGCGAGGGCAGGAGTTGTTGCGTTCAGCAGGCGCGGTGATCCGGCTACCGGCGACTACGAGGATGCTGAAATCTTGGGCTATTTTGGAGAAGTACCGCCGCTAGAAAGGGCTTTCTCCGCGGCCTGCTAGCGAGCGTTATATTTTCCAACGACGCGATGGCAAATTGGCCAATCAACCCGACTTTCCTTGAAAATTTTCGCCGGATTGTATTGCACTAGTTTCCATTCTCTGTCGTTCATGCCGGCGATGCGTTTGATGATCGCTTGCGCGTCGCCCTTCTCCTTCGGCGGCGTGTGATAGAGGACGACATCTGTGTCGCGCGAAGCAGGAAGATGGGGGTTAACCAACGCGATGTCGCCCTCCCGATAGGCGGGCACCATCGATTCTCCTTTGACCATGATGCCGTATCCGCCTTTGACGTGCTCTAAAACGGCGGGTCTCTTGAAATAGTCGATCGCCTCGAAGGCGACGATGAGATGGCCATCACCTCCCATTGCCGCCGCATAAACAGGCAGGTCTTTGTCCCCCACTAGATTTTTCCCGGGAATGATCTGCGTCGGCTTAGGTGTCGTTAGCGGTGGATATCCGTCTCGCTTCAACAGCCATTCTGCCGATGTGTTCAACAGATCCGCCAGGTCACCGATCCGGTCGATATCAGGCTTCGTCGTGTTGCTTTCCCACTGCGTCACCGAGACGCGCGCTATGCCGAAGTGCTTGGCGACTGCGGCCTGAGTGAGCCGAGCGGCCTCGCGCGCGTAGCGGATCCTCTCGCCAAGGGTATCGATCGTTTGAACCGTCATGCTTCGATTGTAATCGTTGCTTACTTCGGAGGCACCTACCAAAGGGCTTGACAGTGTAGGTAGGTATAGCTTACCCATATGCGTCATGATCGACCTCGTTCAAAAAGGCGCGGAGAAAGTTGGCGGGCTGGGAAAGCTCGCCACCGGATTGGGCATCCGGCATCAGGCTTTCTATTCCTGGAAGAAGGTGCCATCCGCGCGCGTGCTCGATTTCGAGCGCCTCACTGGTATCTCGCGGCACACTGTCCGGCCTGACATCTATGGTCCCGCCTCCCCGACGCCCGGCGCCGGCCCGGATGATCTTGACGCTACGGGCCTGTCCGGGCCGGCTTCCATGGAGGCGGCGGAATGATGGTCGCGGCCTTCGATCTTTTTTGCGTGGGTAGAGCAGCGGTAGCTCGCCGGTCTCATAAGCCGGAGGTCACCAGTTCGAATCTGGTCCCCGCAACCAGTTTGGGGTGCTTCCAGGCGGGCTACGATAGCCTGCGGGCGCGGACGACAGCGGCAACCCAAAGCCGGGTGCCCCAAATCCATACCCCCCGAGAGCGAAGGGCGGTCAGGTACGGCTCGCGAGGCCCCCTGCACCTGTCGAGGCGCGGTGCCTGCACCGCAGGAGCTAAGCTCGCCGCCCGCACATATGGCTTCACGCCGAGGGCTCCGGCCGGGGCGATCGCCATGGCGATCGTCGCCCGGGCGGGCTCGCGGCCTGCAGCCGTTGACCGTAGGGCCGGAAGGACGCGCCTTTGGGCGTCCTTCCGGTGCCGCCCCGGCCAGGCGCCGCCGTGATGGGTTGATGTGCGTGCGGGTTTCCATGCCCGCGATCTGATCCTGTTTTTCTCATTCCCGGTACGGGAAACGCGCGGCGTTTTTCCCGCAACGGGAATGCCTTGCCCAAACTCGAGAGGCGAGCATGCCCATTTCCGAAGCCTGGTTCTACCGCATCAAGTCGGCGCAGAAGGATCTGATCGAGCGGTGCGGCGGCATCGTCCGCGCGGCTGAAAAGTGCTCGACATCCAAGACAGAAGTGGGGCGGTGGAACAACCAGACCGACCCCGACCTGATGCCTCTGCCTGCCGTGCTGCAGCTCGAAGCGGATTGCGGCATGCCGCTGGTGACGGCCGCGATGGCCGACCTGAACGGCAGAAGGCTCGCCGATCCCGACGAATTCACGGCGACCAACGCCAGCGTCATGGCGGCGCATGCGGAAGTCGTCGTGCAGTTCGGCGAGTTGATCGCCAAGGCCGCGATCGCGTTTTCCGACGGCAAGCTGACGCCCTCCGAACTGGCAGGGATCGACCGCAACGCCGCCGCGCTCGAACGCGCGCTTTCCGAACTGCGCAAGGCAGCGGCGATCGGGCGCGGGCAGGGCGGCCTCTCGCTGGTGGGAGGCGCGGCATGAGCCTCGCCTTCGGCAAATCTCTCGCTTTGGCGTTCGGCCTTTTGTCCTCGCCTGCGCATCTCTACCAGAGCATGAAGCCGGTCACCCGCAAGAATATCGGGCGCAACTGGCTGAAGGGCGGCTCGCGCTACACGCCGCATCAGGGTGAGCGCGAATGCGGCCGGCGTCGGCGGCAGATGGCGAAGCTCGAAGCGCGGCGGGCGGCGTCATGAGCTTCTGGAACGAAGAGCGCGTCGCGCGGCTGAAGGAACTGGCGGGGCAGGGGCTTTCCTCCGGCCAGATCGCCAGCCTGCTTGGCCGGGAGTTCGGCTGTGGCGTCAGCCGCAACGCGGTTATCGGCAAGCTGATGCGCGGCAAGGGGCGCTATGGGAAATTGCAATTGCCGGCACGCGCCTATGTGCGCGCCGGCGGGGCCGGAGCCGCCACGCCGCCGCCGACGGCTCCGGTCCAACCTGTTCGTGCGCGCCGTGCAGCGGCGCGGCCTTCCCCCGCTCCGTCTCGCTCTCGCGCTGAAGCGCTCGGCTTGACACCTCTCCCCCTGAAAGGGGGCGAGGAAAGGGTTTCGGTGCCGGCGGTGCTGCCGATCGGGTTCTTCGAGGCCGTCGAGACGGGAAGGTGCCTGCATTTCATCGGCGATCCTTTTGCGCCGGACGGGCCGGACATGCCGGTCTGCGGCGCGGAACGGGCCGAGGGTGCGCTGCCGTTGAACCGCTATTGCCGCCGGCATCGCGCCAGCCAGTACCAGGCGAGGGCGGTGGCATGACGACTGCCATCCTCAATGAGGTCGAGCGCATCGAGAAAGCGTTGGTGGAGGTGTTTCGCTCGCGATTTGGCAATGATGTCTATTGCGTCGATGGAATATGGTTCGTCGCGTTCCAGGGCGAGAACGAGTGGGAGAATAAGACCGTCAATTTGACGGCAATCGCAGGCGATCTGGAGCGCGAACTGTCGTGCTAGATCGCGCAGCCTATCAGCAATTCCTTGAGGCCAAGGCCGCGCCGGCGCCTTCGCTGGGCTTCGAGGTCGAGGCCGGCAGCGTCAACCCGCTGTTGAAGCCGATGACGCGGGCGATCGTGCCGTGGGCCTGCCGCGGCGGGCGGCGGGCGCTGTTCCTGCGCTTCGGGCTGCACAAGACTTCGACGCAGTTGGAAATCCTGCGGCAGTCGATGATGCACGCCGGTGGCCACGCGCTGCAGGTGGTTCCGCTCGGTGTCCGGCACGAGTTCTTCCTGGAGCAGGCGGAGCGGCATCCGGATATCGAGCTTCGGTTCGTCAACCGGCCGAACCAGATGGAGGAGGCGAACAAGGCCGGCGGCGGCACCAAGCTCATCCACCTCACCAACTACGAGACGATCCGCGACGGCAAGCTCGATCCGCTTCTTTTCACGGCGGCGGCGCTCGACGAGGCGGCCGTGCTGCGCGGTTTCGGCGGGACGAAGACTTTCCGGCAGTTCATGGCCACCTTCGCCGGCGATGATCGTCAGGCCGGCGTCAAGCGTGAAGGCGTGCCGTTCCGTTTTGTGGCGACGGCGCTGCCCGACCCGAATGAATATGTCGAGCTGCTCGCCTATGCCGCCTTCCTCGGCGTCATGGATGTCGGAGAGGCGAAGACGCGCTTCTTCAAGCGGGACTCGACCAAGGCCGACAAGCTGACCTTGCACCCGCACAAGGAAGAGGAATTCTGGCTGTGGGTGTCGACCTGGGCGCTCTTCGTCCAGAAGCCCTCCGATCTCGGCTTTTCCGACGAGGGCTACGACCTGCCGCCGATCGACGTGCGCTGGCACGAGATCCCTGCCGATCATTCGACGGCCGGGGCCGAGCGGAACGGGCAGGGACGGCTGCTCGCCAATTCGGCCCATGGCGTGGTCGAGGCGAGCCGGGAGAAGAAGCGATCGCTCGATGCCCGGGTCGACAAGATGATGGCGATACGGGCGGAGGAGCCTGCCGCGCATCGCATCATCTGGCACGATCTGGAGACGGAACGGCACGCCATCGAGAAGGCGATCCCGACGGTCAGGAGCGTCTACGGCCCGCTGCGGGACGATGGCCCCGACGGCAAGGAAGCGCGCGTCGTCGGCTTCGCGCGCGGCGAATTCGCCGAGCTGGCCACCAAGCCGATGATCTCGGGCTCGGGATGCAATTTCCAGAAGCATTGCCACTGGAACATATATCTCGGCATCGGCTTCAAGTTCCACGATTTCTACCAGTCGCTCTTCCGCACCCAGCGATTCGGCCAGACCGAGACCGTGCGCGCCGACCTCATCTACACCGAGGCCGAGCGCGAGACGCGGCGCGAGCTGGAGCGCAAATGGCGGGACTTCGAGGCGCAGGCCGAGAAGATGTCGGCCATCATCCGCAAGTTCGGCCTGGCGGAGAATGCGCTGTCGGGTGCGCTGAAGCGGTCGATCGGGGTCGAGCGGCAGGAGGTCGCGGGCGACGGGTTCAGGATCGTGCACAACGACACGGTGCTGGAAACGGCCGGCATGGAGGCCGACAGCGTCGATCTGATCGTCACCTCGATCCCGTTCTCGACGCAGTATGAATATACGCCCTCCTTCAACGATTTCGGGCACAGCGATACAGACGCGCATTTCTGGCGGCAGATGGATTTTTTGACCCCGGAGCTTCTGCGGGTGCTGAAACCCGGTCGCCGCGCGGTCATCCATGTCAAGGACCGGATCGTGCCGGGCGGCATCAACGGGCTCGGCTTCCAGACCGTCTCGCCCTTCTCCGACGATTGCGTGGCGCATTTTCGCCGCCACGGCTTCGCCTTCCTGGCGCGCGTCACCATCGGCACCGATGTCGTGCGCGAGAACAACCAGACCTATCGGCTCGGCTGGTCCGAGCAATGCAAGGACGGGACCCGGATGGGTCACGGCATGCCGGAATACACGCTCGAATTCCGCAAGCCGCAGACCGACCGCTCCAAGGGCTATGCCGATATCCCGGTCGTGAAGGCCAAGCCCGATTTCGTCTCCGTCATCGACGGGCGGCCGGTTTCGCCGGGCGAGGACGATTTCGACGAAAAGCGCATTCGGCCCGTCGCCGGCACCGGCTACAGCCGAGGCCGCTGGCAGCTCGATGCCCATGGCGTCCACCGGTCGGACGGCAACCGGCCGCTTCTGCCGGACGAACTGGCGCGCCTGGTGCGGCTCGATGGCAAGGCGATCTATCGCGGCTGGAAGGAATGGTGCCTCACCCACGTCCATAACCACGAGCTTCACGTCGCCTTCTGCGAGGCGCTGGACGAGGCCGGCCGGCTGCCGCCGACCTTCATGATCGCGCCGCCGCACAGCGCGCACCCGGCGATCCGCACCGACGTGGCGCGCATGCGCACGCTCAACATGCTGCAAAAGCAGAAGGGCAGGGAGATGCATCTCTGCCCGCTGCAATTCGACATCGTCGAGCGCGCGATCGAGGACTACACGATGCCGGGCGAGACGGTCTTCGACCCGTTCGGCGGCATCATGACCGTGCCCTATTGCGCGCTGCGCATGGGGAGGCAGGCGATCGGCGTCGAACTCAATCCGGACTATTTCGCCGACGGTGTGAAATATGCCGAGGAGGCGGGGGCCGGCCGCAAGGGGCCGACGCTGTTCGACCTGATGGAAGCGGAGATCGTGGCGGCGCAGCCGGCGCCAGCCAGCATCGCCTACCAGCCGGGAGACGCGTTTCCGCTGCCGGACGATATCGACGGGATCGACCTCTATCTCGAGGACGGCGGCGACCCGGTCGCGCTCGCCCGGCATTTCGCGGGGCTGGCGACGAGTTCTGCCGGCATGGTGCGGGAGGCGGCCGAATGAACAGCATTCTTCGGCCTCGGTCGCTTGTCGTATTCGCGCCATCCTATGCAATTGCGTGCGATTGCCTGCGAGTAGATCACGGCGTCAACCCGCGCCACCCTGCGCTTGTTTTCATCCGGCGGGCTTATGAACTGCGCGGACGCGAGCGGCCCGTACCGCTCATTGTGGTTGACCCGTTCGCCAAGCGCAGCCTCGTCGACGACAACGAAATCTATCGCTGGCGCGAGGACGGCCGCCTTCGCGACTGGACGGAGGCCGAGTGGCGTGCGCTCCGCGAGGCGGCGCAATGACCGAACTTCTCCCGGCGCTGTCAGGCTCGCAGAGTCAAACGAGGGTGG
>Ga0164242_10005302_pt1 | contig 14362 bp, 11 predicted proteins | sample OricomgcompostMG_FD_108783 | JGI IMG/M metagenome (GOLD analysis project Ga0164242, IMG submission 108783) | Miracle-Growth compost microbial communities from Emeryville, California, USA - Original compost - Miracle growth compost (MG) ... | reverse complement strand
CCGTGGTCGTGGCCGGCGTCGTCTCCGCGCCCGCGTTCGCGGCCGACGCAGGGACCGTTCAGCAGGCGTCCACTCCGTCCGCCGCCAGCGTGCTGGCGTCGATCGCGAAGGCGAAGAACGCGCACTACTCCGGCACGATCGAGCAGACCAGCGATCTGGGTCTGCCCGAGCTGCCCGCGGGCGCGACGGGCGCAGGAGGGTCGACGGCACAGGCATCCGGCATCCTCGAACTGCTCACCGCCTCGCACAAGGCGCGGGTCTACGTCGACGGGCCGAGCAAGCAACGCCTGCAGGTGCTCGACAGCCTCGCCGAGCGCGACGTCGTGCGCAACGGCACCGACGTGTGGACATGGGATTCGAAGACCCAGAAGGCGGTGCACGTGACGCTGCCGTCGAAGACGGCCGACAGCGCCTCATCCGGTTCCCCCACCGCCACGCCTCAGGATGTCGCGTCACGGCTCGTGAAGAAGGCCGGCGTCGACTCGACGCTCACGGTGTCGAAGGGATCGGTCGCCTCGCGCAGCGTGTGGCGCCTGACGATCACGCCGAAGACGTCCGACACGCTGGTCGGCAAGGCGGTGCTCTCGGTGGACGCGAAGACGGGCGTGCCGCTCGCGGCACAGGTCGACGCCCGCGGACAGAAGTCTGCAGCGGTCTCCGTCGCCTTCACGTCGGTGGACTTCGGCACCCCCGCCGCCTCCAACTTCAGCTTCACGCCTCCGAAGGGTGCGAAGGTGACGCAGAAGTCGCTGCCGTCGCACACCGCGCATCCGGACCATCGCGTGCCTGGGTCGTTCGAGGGCCCGACGGTGATCGGGTCAGGTTGGACGTCGGTGGTCGCCGTGCCGCCCGGCGCGCTCGGCTCGGGCATGTCGGGGCTCACCGCCGACCAGTCGCACCTGCTGAACGAACTCACCCAGTCGGTCGACGGCGTACGAGGCCTGCAGACGTCGCTGTTCTCGGTGTTGATCACGAACGACGGGCGACTGTACGCGGGAGCCGTTCCCCTCACCGCCCTCCAGTCGGCGGCGAAATGAGGCGAGCCGACCCCGCGACGCAGGCATGAGCGCCTTGGCCGGCGCGCCCAGAGCGAGTCGCGCGATCGGCATCAGCGGATTGACCAAGAGGTTCGGGCGGCAGCTCGCCGTCGACGGACTCGACCTGGATGTTCCGCGCGGCTCCGTGTACGGATTCCTCGGCCCCAACGGCTCGGGCAAGACGACGACCATTCGCATGCTGCTCGGGCTGACCGAGCCGACGGCCGGTGAAGTCGAGCTGCTGGGAGAGCGGATGCCACGCGCATCCGCCGCCGTCCTCCCCCGCGTCGGCGCTCTCGTCGAGGGCCCGGCGTTCTACCCGTACCTCACCGGTCGCGCCAACCTGAGCCGGCTCGACGCGGCAGACCCGCGGTCGGTCGCCAGCACCAGGCGACAGCGCGTCGCCGACGCTCTCGAGCGCGTCGGCCTGACCCATGCAGCCGACAAGAAGGCGCACGCCTACTCGCTCGGCATGAAACAGCGCCTGGGGCTCGCCGGCGCGCTCCTTCGCGAGCGGGAGCTGCTCGTGCTCGACGAACCCAGCAACGGGCTCGACCCGCAGGGAACGCGCGAGGTGCGCTCGCTCGTGCGCAGGCTCGCGGACGACGGCGCGACGGTCTTCGTCTCCAGTCACCTGCTGAGCGAGGTGGAGCAGCTGTGCAGCCATGTGGCCGTGATGCGGGCCGGCCGGCTCGTGGCATCCGGCTCGCTCGAGGAGCTGCGGGCCACGGGCGGACACGAGGCGGTGGTGAGCACGCCGGATGCCGGCGCCGCGGCATCCGTGCTCGTCTCGCTCGGCCTCGAGCCTTCGGTCACGGGCGACGTCGTCGTCGCCCCGCTGCAGGAGGCCATGGCGCCGGAGGCGATCGTCGCGGCGCTCGTCGCGGCGGACGTGCGGGTGCGCGGATTCCAGATCACGTCGCCGTCGCTGGAGGACCGGTTCGTCGCACTCACCGGGGAGGGCTTCGATGTCGCAGGCTGAGGCCGCAGCGGGCGCGCGCGAGGCGTCGGTGTCATCCGGCACAGGCGGCATCGCTCGCCGTCGCGTGTTCGCGCTGCTCGGGTCGGAGCTCGGCACGCTGTTCCGCCGCAGGCGCACCATCGCCATGCTCGTCGCGCTCGCCGCCGTTCCGGTGCTCATCGCGATCGTGGTGCGCGTCACGGGAGCAGGGTCTTCAGGGCGCGGACCCGCCTTCCTCGGCGCCATCACCGACAACGGCCTGTTCGTGGCGTTCACCGCGCTCGTGGTGTGCATACCGCTGTTCCTGCCGCTCACGCTCGGCGTCGTCGCAGGCGACACCATCGCGGGCGAGGCGGGGCTCGGCACCCTGCGCTATCTGCTCGTGGCGCCCACCGGACGGCTGCGGCTGCTCATCGTCAAGTACGTCGGCGTGCTCGCTTTCGCGCTCGCGGCCACCGTGGTGATCGTGCTGGCCGGCATCGGCATCGGCGCGCTGCTGTTCCCGATCGGCCCGGTGACGCTGCTCTCCGGCGACACGGTGGATGCCGCAGGCTTCTTCGTCCGCACCGCGCTGCTCGCCTGCTACGTGGCGCTGTCCCTCACCTCGCTGGGCGCGATCGGACTGTTCATCTCCACGCTGACGACGGTTCCGGTGGGCGCGATGGCCGCGACGGTGGTGCTGGCCGGGGTGTCTCAGATCCTCGATCAGCTTCCGCAGCTGGACTGGGTGCATCCGTGGCTGTTCACTCACTACTGGCTCGGGTTCGGGGATCTGCTGCGGGATCCGGTGGTGTGGGACTCGTACGGGCAGAACGCGCTGCTGCAGCTGGGCTACGTCACGGTGTTCGGGGCGCTGGCCTACGCGCGGTTCGCCACCAAGGACATCCTGAGCTGAGCGCAGGTTTCTCATCCGCCGGTCCGCTTCTTATCCGCGGGTCCATTTCCCATCCGCCGGTCCACTTGTCATCCACGGGTCCCGTTCCTAGCGTCAACAGAGGGACCCGCGGACGAGAAACGGACCGATCGCGCACGTCGGACGTCGCACGTGGAGATCGCAGGGACCGTGCCGTGCGGTGTGTCGGCGGCACGGTGCACACTAGGGATGTGCCGGAACTGCCCGAAGTGCACGCGCTGGCCGCCGACCTCGACCGTCGGCTGCGCGGTCGCGTCATCGACAGGTTCGACGTCACGTCGTTCGCGGCGCTGAAGACGTTCGACCCTCCGGTGTCGGTGCTGCACGGGATGCTCGTGTCCGGCGTCGGCCGGCACGGCAAGTTCCTCGACCTCACGGTGGAGCCCGCGGAGGCCGGATCCGGCGAGCGCCTGCACCTCATCATCCATCTCGCCAGGGCGGGCTGGATCCGCTGGCGGGACGCGGCGCCCGTCCCCGCCGCCCGACCGCGAGGCCGCAGCGCGGGACCGCTCGCGGCACGGCTCGTGCTCGACGACGGCTCCGGTCTCGACATCACCGAGGCGGGGACGAAGAAGAGCCTGGCGATCTCGCTCGTGCGGCAGCCATCCGACGTCCCGGGAGTCGCCCGGCTCGGACCGGACCCCCTCGCACCGGAGTTGACCGAGGAGGTGTTCGCCGGCATCCTGTCCGCGGCGGGACGCGCCCAGATCAAGGGCGTGCTGCGCAATCAGGCGAAGATCGCGGGTATCGGCAACGCGTACTCCGACGAGATCCTGCACGTGGCGAAGATGTCGCCCTTCAAGCCGGCGAACATGCCGGCGGATGACGTGCACGCGCTCTACGACGCGACGCAGACGACGCTGAGGGAGGCACTGGAACGCGCGGACGGGCTGCAGGCATCCGAGCTCAAGGCAGAGAAGAAGTCGAACCTGCGCGTGCACGGACGTACGGGTGAGCCCTGCCCGGTCTGCGGAGACACGATCAGGCAGGTGATCTACGCGGACTCCACGTTCCAGTACTGCCCGACATGCCAGACGGGCGGCAAGCCGCTCGCCGACCGCGTTCTCTCCCGGCTCCTGAAGTAGCGCCGCCGCCGTGGGTTGAGCCCGTCGAGCCCACCGTGGGTTGAGCCTGTCGAAACCCCTACCGTGGGTTTGGGCTGGTTTCGACAAGCTCAACCAGCGGTATGCAGGCTCAGCGGGAGGCGGAGGTGGGGACCAGGCGGAAGATGCGCAGCACTCGTCCGCTCGCCCGCTCGTAGCCCCGGTAGCCCGGCCACTGCCGCTGGATGTAGGCCCAGACATCCTCTCGTTCGTCGTCTCCGATGAGCTCCGCCCGCACCGCGATGGGTCTGCCGTGCACGACGGCGACGGCACCCGGATGCGCGATGAGGTTCGCCGTCCACGCCGGATGCGTGTCGCGGGCGAAGTTGCTGCCGGTGACGAGCATCCGGTTGCCGGGCTCGGGGCAGTACATGAGCGTCGTCTCGCGCACGAGACCGCTCTTCGCTCCCGTCGTGCGTAGCACGAGGGACGGCACGAGCAGTCCGCTCGGCTGCACCCTGCCTCCCGTGAGCGCCCTCATCATCCGCTCCAACGGCGGCATGACGGTCGGCCCCACCCTGCGGAAGAACCTCGTTCGCGAGAACCAGGCCACGCCTGCGCGAACGGCACGGAGCGGGGAAAACCTGGGCGACGACGGCATGCCTCGATTCTGCCCCGATGTCACGTTCGGCCCGGCCGTCTCGTCTCAGACCGTGAGAAGTCAGTTGGCGCGAACAGCGCGCCGAAAGGAAGGACGACACGATGCGGGTCTTCGTGGCAGGCGGAAGCGGTGTCCTCGGGAGGCGGTTGATCCCGCGGCTGGTGGAACGCGGGCACGATGTGGTGGCCTCCACCACCAGCGCGGCGAAGCTGCGGTTGCTGGAGGAGCTCGGGGCGGAGGGCGTGGTCATGAACGGCCTCGACGCGGATGCCGTTCGCAGGGCCCTCACCGCGGCCAGACCGGATGCGTTGGCGCACGAGATGACCGCCATCTCGCTGTCGCACGCGGGCAAGCCCGACATCAAGCATCCCGACAGGTGGTTCGCCGGCACGAACCGGCTGCGCACCACGGGAACGGACAACCTGCTCGCTGCGGCACGGGCCGCCGGGGTGGGCACGATCGTGGCGCAGGGGTACGCGAGCTGGAACGGCGACCCGGACGGCCCGGCCGTCCAAGACGAGCAGGCCACCCTCAACCTCATGCCGGGAACCGCCTCCGAAGTCGGCCTCGAGGCGCTGCGGCACTCGGAGGAACGCGTGCTGGATGCCGGCGGCGCGGTTCTGCGCTACGGCGCGCTGTACGGACCGGGCGCGACGGACGACCAGGTGGAGCTCATCCGCAAGCGGCAGTACCCGCTCGTGGGGAACGGGGCGGGGTACAGCTCGTGGATCCATCTCGACGATGCCGCGAGCGCGACCGCGCTCGCGATCGAACAGCATGCGGCCGGTGTGTTCAACATCGTGGACGACGAGCCGGCACAGGCGCGGGACTGGCTGCCCTATCTGGCGGAGTGCGCGGGGGCGAAGCCGCCGATGCGCGTTCCGGTGTGGCTGGCGCGCATGCTCGCCGGCGACCAGGCTGTCGTCATGATGACAGAAGGGCGCGCGTTCTCGAATGCGAAGGCGAAGCGGGAGCTGGGGTGGCACCTGATCTACCCGTCGTGGCGGCAGGGGTTCCGCGCCGAGTTCTCCGCACCCGCTCGACCGGAGGTGCGGGCGTCGTGACCGAGGACCGCACAGGGCGCGACCGGGCCGACGACCGCGCGGGCGACGACAGCGGCGACACCGACGACAGCGGCGAAAGCGGCCGCGTCGAGCAGTTCGAAGAGCTGCGTCCCCTGCTCTTCTCCATTGCGTACCGCATTCTGGGCAGCGTCTCCGGCGCAGAGGACGCCGTGCAGGAGACGTGGGTGAGGTTTCAGGCATCCGGCGCCCGTCCGGACTCCGTGAAGGCCTACCTGTCGACCATCGTCACGAGGCTGTGCCTGGACGAGCTGCGATCGGCACGCGTGCGGCGCGAGGAGTACGTGGGCCCCTGGTTTCCCGAGCCGCTCCTGTCGGATCCGTACGAGGACCCCGAGCGGGCCGCCGAGCTGGCCGACTCGCTGTCGATGGCCGCCCTGCTCCTACTCGAACGGCTCAGTCCCCTGGAGCGGGCGGTGTTCGTGCTGCGCGAGGTGTTCGGCTTCGGGTTCGCCGAGGTCGCGACGGCGGTCGGCCGGTCGGAGGCCGCGTGCAGGCAGGCCGCCGTGCGCGCGAGACGCCACATGGACGAGGGCCGCGGGCGCTTCGAGTCCGACCGGGCTGCCAGAGACGAACTGGCCGACCGGTTCTTCGACGCGCTGCGCGACGGAGACGTCGACGGACTGCGCGAGCTGCTGACGGCCGACGTGCAGCTGGTCAGCGACAGCGGCGGCAAGGCTCCGAACTGGGGCCGCGGCATGTTCGGGGACGCCAATGTGGCTCACGCGCTCGTGGCGATCTACGACGCGTTCCGGAACATCGGCGGTGTCGTCGAGCAGCGCCCCGTGAACGGCGAGCCGGGCGCGATCTTCCGCGATCGCGACGGCCGGGTGCTCAACACGTGGAGCCTGGACGTGCAGGAGGGAAGGGTGCAGGCCATCCGCACCGTGCTGAACCCCGACAAGCTCGGCCATGTCGGCGATGTGGCGGATGCCTGGAGCGTGGTGCGCGAGGCCATGCAGGCCAGGCGCGACGACCACCTCTGAACCTGCTGTGGCGATCGGTGCCGCGCGACTGCTGTTGACTTGTGGCATGACCGATCTGCATCGTGTGACCGTGCTGGCCGGCGGCGTGGGCGGGGCCCGCTTCACGCGCGGCCTCCTCGCCCATCTTCGCGAGGCGTATCCCGATGGGGAGGGCGGGTCGCTCGTCGATGTCACCGTCGTCGTCAACACGGGAGACGACATGACGCTGAACGGCCTGCGCGTCTGCCCCGACCTCGACACCGTGATGTACACGCTCGGCGGCGGCATCAGCGAGGAGCAGGGGTGGGGGCGTGCAGACGAGAGCAGGCGGGTGTCCGCCGAGATCGCCGCATACGGCAGGGGCTGGGACTGGTTCACGCTCGGCGACCTCGACCTCGGAACGCACATCGTGCGCACCGAGCTGCTGCGCGACGGCTCCACACTCAGCGATGCGACCAGGTACCTGTGCGAGCGGTGGCGGCCGGGCGCGCGGATCGTGCCGATGAGTGATCAGCAGGTGGAGACGCATGTGCGGCTGCGCGAGGCGGCGGACGAGCATCCGGCCGGTTCGCTCATCCATTTCGAGGAGTGGTGGGTGCGGTACCGGGCAGGTGTGACCGCCTCCGAGTTCGTGCAGGTCGGGCTCGAGTCGGCCGCCGCGGCGCCCGGCGTGATCGACGCGATCCGTGACGCGGATGTGGTGATCGTGCCGCCGTCCAATCCCGTGGTCTCGGTGGGCACGATCCTCAACGTCCCCGGCGTGCGCGACGCCGTGCGGGAGACGTCGGCGCGCGTCGTGGGCGTCTCCCCCATCATCGGCGGCGCCGCCGTGCGCGGCATGGCGGATGCCTGCCTCACCGTGATCGGCGTGGAGACGTCGGCGCTCGCGGTCGGTCTGCACTACGGGGCGCGCCACTCGGGCGGCCTGCTCGACGGCTGGCTCGTCGACGAGGTGGACGCGGAGGCCGTTCCGGCCCTCCAGGCCGCAGGACTGGACGCGCTGGGCGTGCCGCTGTGGATGCGCGACGTGCCGGCGACGGCACGGATGGCCGAGCAGGCGCTCCGGCTCGCGCTCGCCTGACACGAGCACCCCACAGGATCGGTCCTCGTGCGTAGGATCGCGGCGGGACGGCGCCGAGCGTGATCGGCGCCGGCCGTCGACGAGATCATCGATGGGACCACCAACGGGAACGTTCATCGCGGAACGGGGAGCATGAATGGCAGACAACGCGGGCTACAACCAGCCGGTCATCGACGAGTTCAGGGCCAACGGCGGCTCCGTCGGGCACTTCGGGCGCAAGCTGGTGCTGCTGCACCACATCGGAGCCAAGAGCGGCGTCGAGCGCGTCAGTCCCGTCGCATCCCTCAAGACCGGTCCGGATTCCTGGCTGATCGCCGCGTCCAAGGCCGGCGCACCCGACAACCCGGCCTGGTACCACAACCTGCTCGCCCACCCGGACATCGTCATCGAGACGGCGGACGACGGCGACGTGCACGTGCACGCGACGGCGCTCGAGGGGGAGGAACGCGACGCCGCCTGGCGCGAGTTCACGACGCACAACCCGGGCTTCCTCGACTACGAGCAGAAGACCAGCCGCGTGATCCCTGTCGTGCGGCTCACCAGGCGCTGATGACGGCCGCGCGGGTCGCGTACCGGCCGACGCCGGCGGCCTGAGGACGCGACCGCTCCGCCCGGTCGCACGCGACGTCACCGGGCGCGGCCCGGTTCCCGGCGCGCCGCCACCGGCACGGGGTGCGCTCGCTATCCTGGGCACGAATCAGCTGTATGGCCTCCGATCTGGGCCGCATCCCTTCTTTTCTGCCTCTCCCGTCCGTTCTCGGGCCCGTGCGTGGCCCGTTCCCAGAGGATGCTCGTGCCCGCCAAGCTGCTGACCGTCACCGACGTCTCCGCCCGCCGGAATCCCGTGGACGAGGCCGCGCGAACCGCGACCTCCTCGATGCCGCAGGAGGACGGTACCGCGGCGGAAGCACCGTCGGAGGAGCGGATGGCGCAGGCGCTGGAGGCCGCCCGGGAAGCCGCGGAAGCGGGCATCCCGCCGACGGTCGACGACGCGGAGACGCTGCTCTTCGCCCGCGACGCGGACCTCGACGCCCTGCTGGAGATCGCGGGACGGCTGCGCGACCGGGGCCTGGAACGTGCGGGCAGGCCGGGAGTGATCACCTACTCGCGCAAGGTCTTCATCCCGCTCACGCACCTCTGCCAGGACAGATGCCACTACTGCATCTTCGTGCAGACGCCGGGCAAGCTGGCGAAGGCCGGCATCTCCCCGTTCCTCTCCGAAGAGGAGGTGCTGGAGATCGCGAGGCAGGGCGCGGCGATGGGCTGCAAGGAGGCGCTCTTCACACTCGGCGACCGGCCGGAGAACCGGTGGGCCGTCGCCCGCGAGTGGCTGGCCGAGCACGGATACGCCTCGACGCTCGAGTACATGAGGGCGATGGCGATCCGCGTGCTGGAGGAGACGGGGCTGCTCCCCCTCCTGAACCCGGGCGTCATGAGCTGGGCGGAGCTGCAGCGGCTCAAGCCGGTCGCTCCGTCGATGGGGATGATGCTCGAGACCACGTCCGTTCGGCTGTGGTCGGAGAAGGGCCAGGCGCACTACGGCTCACCCGACAAGGATCCCGCCGTGCGGCTGCGCGTCATCGACGACGCCGGACGCTCCCGCATCCCGTTCACGACCGGCGTCCTGCTCGGCATCGGCGAGAGCGTTCGCGACCGGGTCGATGCCATGTTCGCGCTCCGCGACACGCACGAGCGGTGGGGGCACGTGCAGGAGGTGATCGTGCAGAACTTCCGGGCGAAGTATGCCACGGCCATGATGCACAGGCCCGACCTCGAAGCAGACGAGTACGCGGCGGCCGTCGCCGTCACGCGCCTCGTGCTCGGCGCGGATGCCCGCGTGCAGGCGCCGCCGAACCTCACGGACCACGACGAGCTCGCACTGTTGCTGCGCGCGGGCATCGACGACTGGGGCGGCGTCAGCCCGCTCACGCCCGACCACGTGAATCCGGAGCGACCCTGGCCGCAGATCGACGAGCTGGCCAGGCTGACCGGCAGGTCGGGCTTCGCGCTGCACGAACGCCTCACGGCGCATCCGCACTTCATCCGTGAGGGCGAGCCGTGGATCGACCCTTCAGTGCTGCCCCACACGCTGGCGCTTGCGGATGACGACGGCCTCGCGGACGAGTCTGCCCCCGTCGTCAGCCGCCCCTGGCGCCTCGATCCGCAGGCCGGCACGGCGGAGGAGGCCGCCGGCGGGAGGACTGCCCCTGGGACACAGATCCCCGCCCTCTTGCAGGCAGCGCGACGCGACCCGGCGGGGCTCGACGATGAAGCGTACGTCCTGCTGCTCGGTGCACGAGGCGCCGACCTGGATGCGCTGCGCGCGGTCGCTGACGACGTGCGGCGCGAGCGGGTGGGCGACGAGATCACCTACGTCGTCAATCGCAACCTCGACGCGTCGCTGCTCGCGGCGGACAGCGAGGCGGTCGATCCCCACGGTGGCGCGGCGGCGCCCCGAGTCCTCACGCTCGAAGACGTCACCGCGCTCGCCGACGAGGCGGTCGCGCTCGGCGCCACCGAGGTGTGCGTGCAGGGGCGCATCCGCGACGCGCTGCCGGCATCCGCGTACCTCGATCTCGTGCGGGCCCTGCAGGCCCATCATCCCCAGCTCCACGTGCACGCCTACCGGCCGATCGAGCACCTCGACGCCGCCGCCCGGATGCGCATGCCGCTGACGGAATATCTCTCCGCGCTGCGCGAGGCCGGGGCCGGCACCGTGCCGGGCACGGGAGCGCGCATCCTCGACGACCGCATTCGCGACGTGCTCTCCGGCGGGTCCGAGCTGCCCGTCGCCGACTGGGTCGCGACAGTGGAGGCGGCGCACCGCGCCGGTCTCCGCTCGACGGCCACCATGGTCTACGGCCACATCGAGTCCGCGCGGGATCAGGTCGCCCACCTCAGGATGCTTCTCGAGCTCCAGCGCCGCACGGGAGGCTTCACGGAGTTCATCGCGATGCCGTTCGTACCGCAGGACTCGCCCGTGAGCGTGCCCGGCGCTCGTCCCGGTCCCGATCTGGGCGAGTCGCTCGCCGTGCACGCCGTGGCCCGCCTCATGCTGGCCGGCGCGATCGACCACGTGCAGGCGGCGTGGACCAAGCTCGGCCTGCACGGGACCCGGCTCGTGCTGTGCGGCGGAGTGGACGACCTCGGCGGCGTGCTCATCGACGGCGAGCTCGCGCCATGGGCCGGCCCGGAACAGGGCCGGGTGCTCGGCGTCGCCGACATGCGGCGCATCGCCGACGAGGTCGGCCGGCCGCTCGTCCAGCGCACGACCACGTACGAACGGGTGTCGTCATGACGGACTCCGCCGGCCTGGCGCCCGAAGCGGCGGAGCCCAGCCGAAGGCAGAGCGCGGCGATCCATGCCGACGCCGCGATCGATGCATACACCGCGACCCATGCCGACGCCGCGATGGACAGCCGCAGAGCGATCGAAGTCGACACCGTGATCGTGGGCGCCGGCTTCGCGGGGCTGGGCCTCGGCATCCTGATGAAGCGCCGTAACGCAGAACGGGGTGTCGACGACACGTTCGTCATCCTCGAGCGCGCGAACGACGTGGGTGGCACCTGGCGCGACAACGTCTATCCGGGGGTGGCGTGCGACATCCCGTCGCATCTGTACTCGTACTCGTTCCGCACGAAGCCGGACTGGTCGCGCGTCTACCCGAGCGGGGCTGAGCTGCAGGAGTACCTGCGCGAGTGCGCGCGCGAGGAGGGCCTGCTTCCGCACCTCAGGTTCCGCGAGCCGGTGCATGCCGCCCGGTGGGATGACGTCGACGGGCGATGGCTCGTCACGACGCCCCGCGCGCTCTACCGCGCCCGCACCCTGGTGAGCGCGGTCGGGAGGCTCAGCGAGCCGCGCATCCCGCGCATCGACGGCCTGGACGGGTTCCCCGGCACGGTAATGCATACCGCGGCCTGGGACCCGGGAGCCCCCGTGGCCGGCGCGCGGGTCGGACTTGTCGGCACGGGCGCGTCGGCGGTGCAGCTGCTGCCTCGGCTGGCGAGAAGCGCCGCGCACGTGACGGTGTTCCAGCGCAACGCCCCCTACGTGGTGCCGCGGGGCGACCGCGCGTACACGGCCTCAGAGCTCAGGACGTTCGAGGACCCGGGCGAGCGCTCCCGGGTGCGCGAGGAGATCTTCTGGGCCGCGGAGGCGGCGTTCCCGCAGCGGCTCCGAGTGCCGGAGGCGATCGACGCGCTCAGGGAACGCGCCCGCGCGCACCGCGAGCGACAGCTGACCGACCAGCGGCTCCGCGACGCCATGACGCCGAACTACGAGATCGGCTGCAAACGCGTGCTGCTCTCCGACGACTTCTACCCGGCGCTGTGCAGGACGAACGTCACGCTCGAACCATCGGCGCTGGACCGGATCGACGACTCGACGGCTGTCTCGTCCGGCGGCGGCCGCCACGACGTCGACGTGCTCGTCTTCGCCACCGGATTCCGCGCCACGACGCCGCCGTTCGCCCACCTCGTCACCGGGCGCGGCGGCATCCGGCTGGCGGAGCACTGGGCGGAGGGCATGCGCGCCTACGCGTCCACCGTGGTGCACGGCTTTCCGAACTTCTTCGTGCTCGACGGCCCGAACGCGAGCCTCGGCCACAACTCGGCCGTCTACATGATCGAGGCGCAGCTCGACTACGTGCTCGGTGCGCTCGACCATCTGGCCGGGTCGGACGTGCCGCTGGATATCCCCCAGGAGGCGGAGGATGCCTACGTCGCCGACCTCGACGCCGCCGCCCGTGACACCGTGTGGCTGAGCGGATGCACGAGCTGGTACGTGGACGAGCGCAGCGGCCGTCTCACGCTGCTCTGGCCCGGATACGCGCACACCTTCCGCGAGCGCAACGGCACGTTCGATCCCGCGGCATTCGCGCTGCCCCTGCCGCAGGCGTAGCGGCTCCGTGCGCGTCCGCCACCCCGCCACGCGCGCGGGGCAGCGCCGCTAGCGTCGAAGGCATCCACCGACATCCCTGAGGAGAGCCGTGCCCACGAGCCAGGAGACCCCCGTCCGCGTCGGCGTGCAGATCGCGCCGCAGCACGCCGAATACCAGACCCTGCGCGACACCGTGCTGCGACTCGAGGATCTCGGCGTCGACATAGCGTTCAACTGGGACCACTTCTACCCGTTGTCCGGTGAGCCCGACGGCCTGCACTTCGAGGGCTGGACGATGCTGGCCGCGTGGGCCGAGCAGACCGAGCGCATCGAGTTCGGTCCGCTGGTCAGCTGCAACAGCTATCGCAACCCCGACCTGCTCGCCGACATGGCGCGAACCGTCGACCACATCAGCGCGAAGGGCGGCGAGGGACGCCTCATCTTCGGCATCGGCTCCGGCTGGTTCCGTCGCGACTACGACGAGTACGGATACGAGTTCGGCACCGCCGGATCCCGGCTCGACGAGCTGGCCGAGGCGATGCCGCGCATCGAACGCCGCTGGAGCCTGCTGAATCCGGCGCCGACGCGGCACATCCCGGTGCTCATCGGCGGTGGCGGAGAGCGCAAGACGCTGCGCATCGTCGCCAGGCACGCGGATATCTGGCACAGCTTCTCCGACGCGGACACGCTGCGTCACAAGCTCGGGGTGCTCGACCAGTGGTGCGACACCATCGGCCGCGACCGCAGCGAGATCACCGTCTCGGTCGAGCCCGGGCACGCGGATTCGACGTCGGAGCTCGACGAGTTCCACGGCCTGGGCGCCCGCCTGTTCACGGTCGGCATCAAGGCGCCGCGCTTCGACTGGGACCGCGTGGATCGCCTGCTGAAGTGGCGCGACGCGGTCAACGGCTGAGGCGGAGTCCGCCGGAGTGCGACGCCGCCCGCGCTAGCCCAAAAGGCGGCGCGTCGCGGCGCCGAGGCGCTCGCCGAGAGCAGCCAGTGCGTCCGGCTCGTCGACGTCGCTCCTGAGCGACGACTCGACGGGCACGCCGAGCTCCAGGTATCCAGCGTCGGCGTGCAACGCGCGTGAGTTCGCGCCGAAACGTGTCGGCGCGACGGCGCCGGGTGCGACCGTGATCGTCGTCGTGCCGGTTCCCTCGCCGTCGGCGACGAACGCGACCGGATGCCCGCCCCGCGCCGCCTCCCCCGCCAGGCGCAGCGCGGACGAGAGGTCGGCACTGGTGAGCGCCGGAAGGTCGCCGACCAGCACGGCCGTGAACGCCTCACGGGCCAGCCCTTGCGCATGCGCGAGGCCCGCGGCGACCGCCGCATTGAGACCGCCGCCTGGGTCGGGAACGATCTCGACGGCGAACGGCGCCAGCGCGTCCCGCAGGGCACCGGCCGCCGAGCCGCCGACCTCCTCCCCCGAGCCCGCGCCCGCCCTCGCGCCCGCCCCCGTGGACGACCCCTGCGGCACCTGCCCCGACACGATGACGACCCGGTCGACGCCGTCGGCCCGGGTCACAGCGGCGACGGTGTCGCGCAGGAAGGCGATGGCCAGCTCGCCCCGATCGATGCCGAGGGCCGTCAGACGGGACTTCGCGGCGTCGCCGCCCTTGAACGGGATGACAACGTTCCAGCGCGGCTCGCGGCCCGCGGCGAGCGCGAGGCCGGCGTGCAGGCCCCGACGGTATCCCTCGGCCAGCGCCTCGTCGGTTCCGAGCCGGAACATGTCGGTCGG
>Ga0164242_10005301_pt1 | contig 14364 bp, 29 predicted proteins | sample OricomgcompostMG_FD_108783 | JGI IMG/M metagenome (GOLD analysis project Ga0164242, IMG submission 108783) | Miracle-Growth compost microbial communities from Emeryville, California, USA - Original compost - Miracle growth compost (MG) ... | reverse complement strand
GCGTCGGCGACGATCTGCGTCGGAAGGCTGCGGAGGTAAGCGGCCGGCGCCTTGGCGAGCCCGGCAAGCTGCCCGAAAGACCAGTGCGAGGGATTGACCACATCGCCATCAGCCAGGCCGAGCGACAGGTCGTGCGTTTCCTCGATCGTGGTGGGGTTCGGCGGCGCGAGGAATTCGAGCTTCTTGGTGTCGATCTTGCGCTCGATCGACGCCTCGCGGCGAGCATCGACCGCCCTCTTAAGGTCGCCCAGGGAGAGGAATTTTTCGTCGGCCGGGCGCGCCAGCCATTGGCGCGAGACGACCATGTTCGATTGCCCCTTGCCGAAATTCCCGACCTTGTAGGCTGTGCTTTGCTGCATTTTCCATCAATCCATCAATCGCGCGGCCTCAATCGCCGCTTGCGATATGGATTTAATCCACGCATCAAATGCGTTGCAACTGGAAATGCGGATTTAATCCGCAAAATATTTCGGGAGAAATCCACGCCGCAGGGGTTGCCAAGCCACAAACGACGCGGATATGCCCGTGCGCGGGCCACAGACGCTGACCATAGAGTAGGGGATAGGGGGGCTTAGCGCCCCCCTGTCCCCGTTACCACCGCTGTGGAGTATGGCTTTAAGTACGGTGTCGTTTGTTACGACAGTGCGGGACCGAACATTTTGGTCGCGCTGACGACGAGCCCGATGATTTGGGCCTCGTCTATCGAGACAGGCGGTATGGAATTCGGCACGGCCGGACGAGCTTGAAGCTCGCCCGCCGCTATCAGCCGGATCGAAAGCTCGATATCGCCGATCGCGTTGGTGCGCTGAGCGACGACGACATCGCCCTCGTGATAGCCAGAGCCCTCGGCCTTAAGCAGAACCGTCACGGCCGAGCCGTTCGGGATGCCTAAGCCGGCGGCGTGATCCCCGCGAACCCAATAGGCGGCGAGGCTTTTCGGCAGGAATTGCAGGCTCGGCGCGATGGCGACGAGCGGCATTTCGCCGGCGACCTCGGCGGCGCCCGGCTCTCGCCACGCCCCGCTTTCGATGGTGCCGACGATGCGGATGCTCGCCGCGGCTCGATCGCCGACAGGGGCATCGTCCTTGCGGGGCGTGTCCTGATGCCCGAGGAGATATTCGGGATCGCATTCCAGCGCGGCGGCGGCTCTATCGAGCCCTCCGTCGCGCATCGAGCTTTTCTTGCCGATCAGGAATTCGCGGATATAGCCGGTGCGCAAATTGCCCCGGCGCTCGGCTTCGGCAGGCTTAATGCCCAGGAAATCAAGACGCTCCTGGACACGCTCTCTCATGAGATCGTTCACAGCGGGTTTCCTCAATCAATCAAACAAGCGCTAAAGCGCGTGCGGAACTTATCCCCTGCAAATCCGGAGTGCTAGGGATAAAAATGCCGCATGCAGGTATTGCTTAATGGATTAAATCCACATATCCGTGTGGATTATGTCCATATCCCGCTTCGCCGAACCCAGCCTGTCCACCTCCCGCGCCCGGCTGACCAAGCTGATGGGCACCTATGCGGCGGCTACTGGCTTCCCGGTTTCCTTCGTCGGCTTGATCACGCGCGGCGAGCGCAAGTTCGCGCTCGAATATCTGGAGCGGGATTTCCTGCACGGGACCTACGACATGATCGTGTCCCGCTTGTCCGCCCTCTGGCCCGACGAGAATACCCCGTGGCCAGAGGATATCCCGAGGCTCGCGCCTGCCGACATTCCCGATGATGTCGCCGAGCTGATTGCCGAGCGCAAGGCGAAGATGAGCGGCAAGCCCATCGTGTTGCCGAGCGGCAACCCTTGGCCGGAGGACATCCCCCGGCCCGATGCAGCGTCCATCCCCAACCACGAGGGCCAGCATGGCTAAGAAAATGTCGGGCGCTGATGCCGCCCGCGGCGGCGTCACGTCTGCCGACCTCAAGCGCGTCATCGAGGACATCAATCGCCACAAGGAGAATGCGAGCGAGCATGCCGGTCTTGCCGGCAAGGCGACGCAGCAGGCGGTCGAGCGGTTCGGCCTCGAAAAGACGGCGCTGACCTTCAATGCGCGCCTGTCGCGCATGGAGGCGGCCAAGCGCCAGGGCATCCTCCGCTCGCAGATCGACTACGCCGACAAGCTCGGCTTCTTCGACGAGATCGATGCCTTCGACGACCTGATCGACGTGCTGGAAGGCATCGTCAGGAAGGCCCGCGCCCGCGAGGACAAGCCCGGCGCGATCGACCCGGCCGTCGCGGCCATGACGCACTAATCCCGCCCGCCACCCCGATGGCTACGGGGTAGCGGGCGGCGCGGCCGGCGGGGCGACTGTCCGCGCCTCGCTGGCCGCAGTCAATCCGGCGGCGCGACATGCAGGAACGCGCTGACGGCTAGGGGCGGCGACCGGGTTTCCTCCCCCGGGATGACCTTCACGGACGACAAGCGGTCGCCGCCCCGCCCCCATCCTGCGCTTGATTGAACCCCAGGGCGGCAATGCTTCAATCCCAGGTGACGATCGCCATCGACAACGGCGGCGGCGACAAGTCGAATGTGTGGTTCGTTTTCGAGAGCGATCACAAAGACCTTTTTGATCTTTCCGACGAGCTTGCGGCCGATGGCGTCGTCCATGGCACGCGCATCGATGTGGGCCCCTTGCAGGCTGGCGCGCGCCGGGAAACCGGCCGGTCTGAAATCGTGATCGGCGTCGGCGCCGTGCTGACGATCACGCCCCTCAAATTCACGCTGTTGCCGGCGGGCGAGGCGGCCGTCCAATGAGCCGGGCGATCCTGTTCCTCGATCTCGCGCGCACCACCGGCTGGTGCGAGGGCGAGCCCAACGGGACGCCGATCAGCGGGACGATGCGGATTGCGCCCGATGGGTCCGATAGCCCCGCCGTTTTCGGCGGCATGCTGAAATGGCTGGCGACCCGCCTCCAAGCCTTCCGCCCACGCACCATCGTCTATGAGGCGCCCTTCGATCCGCGCCACATGAGCAAGACGACGTTCAACACCGCCCGGATGCTGCTCGGCCTGCCGGCGGTCGTCGAGGCGACCGCCTACAGCTGCGGCGTCTATGACATCCGCGAAGCCCATGTGAACGACATCCGCCGGTTCCTGATCGGCCGCACGCCTAAGCGCCAGGAGGCCAAGGCGGCGGTGATCGAGCACCTGCGCGGCCTCGGCTTCGACCCGGCCGACGATAACGAAAGCGACGCCATCGCCGGCTGGCTCTTTGCCTGCTCGATCGCGGACGGGCGCGCGGGCGTCCGATCGACGGGGCTTTTCGCAAAGACGGAATAGGACCAACGGCGCCCATCCTGCGGGCGCCCTTTTTTGATTGAGGGGATCGGCGGCTTTGGCGTCGGGGGAAGGCAAGGATTGGCTGGCGAAGCATGCCGCGGCCGTGGCGCGCCAGCTATGGGGCGAGCCGAATAAGCAGCTTTCGTCCAAGGACGAACTGCGGTTCGGCAAGCAGGGATCGGTGTCCGTCATGATCGAGACGGGCGAGTTCTTCGACCATGAGGCCAAGGAGGGCGGCGGCGTCCTTTGGGCCATCGAGCGGATGACCGGGCAGACGGTCGAGGGCGGCCATGCCATCCAGTGGCTCCGCGATAACGGCTATTATGTCGAGGACCGCGAGAGCCCGCCGCCGGCCGGCGGCGGGTCCGCGCCGCGATCGACCGCCCGGTTCGATCGCAATGGCGTCTATCTGCCGAAGCGCGTCCCCGACCATGGGGTGATGACGAAGGCCTACGACTATCACGCGGCGGACGGGACGCTGCTCTATCAGTCGTGCCGCTATGAGTGGGCGGTCGATCATGCGCCCGGCGAGAAGGATCACGAAAAGACCTTTTCGCAGCGCCGGCCGGATGCGAGCCGGAAGGACGGGTGGGATTATTCGGTCAAGGGCATGGTGCAGGTTCCTTATCGCCTGCCCGAGCTTATTGAGGACATCGCCCAGGGCTACGAGATTTTCATCGTCGAGGGCGAGAAGAAGGTCGATCTCCTCCGCGACGTGCTCGGCGTGCCCGCGACGTGCAATAGCGGCGGCTCGGGCAAATTCCCCGACGACCTGCTCGACTATTTCCGCGGCGCCCGCGTCACGATCATCCCGGACAATGATGAGGCCGGCGAGACGCATGTTCGGGTCGTTGGCAACGCGCTGACGGGCCTCGCCGAGCGCATCCGCGTCCTGCGCCTGCCAGGCGTCCCCGCCAAGGGCAGCGTCGATGACTGGATACCGGCCGGCGGCACGGCCGAGCAGCTTTACGAACTCGCCGCCGGCGCGCCGCTATTCGAGGCCACGCCCTACGAGAGCAAGTTCGGCGCGGTCACATGGGCGCATCTGGACGATCCGGGCCCGGCTCATGAGTGGCTGATCAAGGGCATCCTGACGCGCAACGAGCTTTCGATGCTGGCGGGCGCGAGCCAGTCCGGCAAGACGTTCCTCGCCCTGTCGCTGGTGATGGCGGTCGCCCGCGGCGTCGATTGGTTCGGGCACCGCACGGTGCATGGCGGCGTCGTCTATTGCGCGCCCGAGGGATCGACGGGCCTGCGCTCCAAGCGGCTGCCGGCATACCGGCGCCACCACGACCTCAAGACGAGCGACCCGATCCCGTTCGTCCTCCTCCCGCATGCGCTGGACCTGCACACCAGCGACCAGCAGACGAACGACCTGATCGACGAGGTGAAGCATTGGGCCCGCACCTTCCCGGTGCCGCTTGAGCTTGTCGTGATCGACACCTTTTCGAAGGCCACGCCAGGCATGCGCGAGAACGAGAGCGCCGAGGTGAGCCGCGTCCTTGAGCGATGCGATCGGATCAGGCGGGCGACCGGCGCGCATGTGCTCCTCGTCCACCACCTCAATGCCGATGGCGAGAAGCCGCGCGGCCACACCTCGATTTTCGCCAATCTGGAGAATGTCCTGATCTCGACGAAGCTGGCCGACCGCCACGATCGCGAGGGTCGCGTGCTCCGGGAGGTCAAGCTCGCCAAGCAGAAGGAGGGCGAGGACGGCAAGGCCATCAAGTTCGTCCTGCAAGTCGTGGACATCGGCATCGATGCCGATGGCGATCCCCGGACCTCATGCGTCGTCGTCCCGCCGGCGGGCTCGGCGAATACGGAGGTGGCCGACGAGGGCGTGACGGTCGGCGGTAAGACCGCCGTCGTCCTGCGGGCCATCTACGAGGCCATCGAGGCGAAGGGCGTCTTTGCCGATCCATCGTTCAACCTGCCCCAAGGCACGCTGATGGTGGATCGCAAGGAGATCAGCCATCGCGTTGCGCAGCTTGATCTGGGCGGCGACGACGAGGGCGAGGATGCCCCGGCGGGCGACCAGCCCGAGGATGCCGGCGAGGCCGAAAAGCGGGCCAAGGCGGCGCGTCGCAAGGCCATCGAGCGCGCCCGCGACACTCTCTATTCGCGCGATGTCATCGGCATCAACGGCCAATGGATTTGGCTGACCGGCAAGCGGGTCAGGGGCTTTGGCCGGCCGCCTGGCACCAAGGCGCCCGCCAGCCGGGCGCCGGCCGACGATGCCCCGCGCGAGCCGCTTCCATTCGATGAGGGGGAATTCTGATGCACGGGCAAGACCTGTCGGATGTTTGGACGCCTAAGCTCGTCGGCGAGCGTCTGATCGAGGCCGTGCGGTGGGCGCGCTATGCCGCCGGGGCGACGGGCCCCGCCGGCATCGGCGGCGCCATGATGCCGCTCTATCTGCCGACGATCGAGGAGCGGATCGAGAACGACTGGCTCGATCCGCCGGCCGACGAGGAGCCGCCGCCTGTCCGGCGCCAGTATTCGCCGGCGCAGGTGTCCGCCATGGAGGCGGCGCTTTATTGGCCGTCGCGCTATGCGGTGCCCGGCCTGCCGACCTCGGCCCGCATCCTCAATCTCTGGCTCCGCTGCAAGGTCTATCGCGGCTCCAAATTCGGGGACGTGATCGAGCGCCGCGGCGAAATGAGCCGGGCGTCGGCCTATCGCATGCGGGATCGCGCCCTGTCCGCGATTGCCCAGGGCCTGATGCGCGACGGGGTGCCGGTATGAAGGCCGAGGAGATCGCGGCCGCCGGCGCCGCTCCGACCACAATCGCGAAAAAGCGCATGTCCCTGCGATCGCAGATGCTCTGGCTCAACGACCTTCGGCTGCGCTGTCGGATCGATGGGAAGGACGCCAGCATCAGCTTCATCGATCTCACCCAGGACGACCTCGCGACCCTCGACTGCATCATCGAGACGATGGACCTTTTCGACATCTACGGCGCCGACAAATTCGTCCGGGAGCGGATCGAGCGGAGGCGCGGGCGATGAGGGTCCTGTGCTGGTTTGGCTGGCATCGCATCGCCGTCCGCTTCTTGCGCGAGGGCGAATACCGCGGCGGGCATAGCCATCGCGGCGATCGCGTTGTGGGCGTCGCCGTGTGCCGCACCTGCGGCCGTCACCTTTCGGAAGCCGCCGACATCCCGAGGCGGCGTCGATGAGCCTGCATCGCGACCGCTATCTCGCCAGCGCGGCCTTTTTCGTCGCCGCCCTCCATCGCCCAGGCGGCCGGCGGATCGCGGTCTTTGACCGGACCGTCCGCTGGAAATCGGCGGCGAAATCCATGCGCAAATCCGGAAAATCCACGCTTGCGATTGCCTGTGCACTCGGCCGCCCGAGATCGTCGATCGACCGCGTGCTGTCCTTCGGCTGGCGTTTCTAGGCGCATTCCCTGGCATTTCCGCGTCTATGGCCAGCCGACATCACGGCTGGCCATTTTCTTATCCTCGCATCATTTGCGCGGATTTAATCCATATTCCAGTTGCAGTTTCGCGCCGTATCCATATACCTCGTGGATAGCGGCGACGCGCCGCGCCGATTGCTTGATTGAGGAATGCCGGATGCCGAACAACCTAAACGAACTCGCCTCGATCCTCGGCCGCATCGCCCAGGCGATCGCCTGCGGCATCGCCATGCTGGCCTTCTTCTACGTCGTCGGCGGCGGCGGCTGGCTCGTCCTGCCGCCCTCAATCCTGCTCGGGGGCCGATAGCCATGTGCTTCCGCTGCCGCGCCCTCGCCATCTGCGAGCGGATCGATGCGCTCCTCGCCGACGAGGAGACGACCAAGACCGCGCCGACGCTCGCCGGCCTTCTTGGCGAGGCCCGCAATTGCATCGCGACCTATCGGAACGCCGAGATCGTCCATCACGAAATGCTCGGCGGCAATTACCAGCTTGAGGCCGTCGAGCCCGGCAATCAGCCGGATCGGAGGCACTGATGCGGATCGGGGCCGTCCAAAAGCGCATGCGCGAGATCGCGATGCAGCGCTCCATCCCCGAGCTTGCCGCCCTCGCGGACGAGCTTTCGCGCCGCCCGCCCCGTGGCCGCGCGCCGGTCAAAAGCGCCCATTGCGACGACCAAATGCGGATGTCGATCCGGTCCTTCCATATGACGCACCCTGATGCGTCGCAGGTCGAGATCGCCAAAGCCTTCAACGTCAATCCGGGCCGCGTGTCCGAGGCGCTGCGGGGGAAGCGGCAATGATCACCCCGCGTCGCCTCGCCGCCCTCGATCCCCCTGCTGATTTCGATCCGATCCGCGCGCTGGCCGAGGCGCGCGATCTCGCCCGTCAGGGCCTCGATACCGGCGCCGTCCAGGCGGCCGCGCTGGCCGCTCTCCTCCCAACCCCGCCAAAAAGGAAAGGCACTCCCCAATGACCGACACCAGCAATGCCGCCGCCGCCGCGGCCCCGGAGCCCACCGGGACGGGCCTGAGCGACGTGCTCAAGGCCGCCGAGACGAAGGTCGTCGATGTGGCCGAGAAGGCCAAGGAGGCTGTCGCCGCGGCCCTCGACAGCGCGGCCGAGACGGTCGGCGTCACGCCGCCTTTCAGCACCCACTCCGACACGTTGGCGGGCGAGCTATCCAGCCGGGCCGCCGGCTACAAGAAGATGGTCGCCGACCTCGACGCCAAGATCGACCAGCTGCAGGCCGAGCGCGACGATCTCCTGCACGCCTACAACATGCTTTCGGCCGCCATGCAGGTGAAGGTCGGTGACGCCAATGGCTGATGCGGCCGCCGCGCCGGCGGCGATCCGCCCTCTGGCCCGCGAGGAAATCGTCGAAATGCTCGACGGCATTTCGACGATCCGCCATCGGCTTCTCGATGCCCCGCATCGCGTAGCGCTGGACATCGACCGCGAGCTTGAGGGCATCGCATCGTCGCTCGGCGACTGCCTGCCCGGCGGCGGCCCGGCGCTGCGGTGCGAGGCGTGCCGCGAGATCATGGGGCAGGGCGAGGTCGCAGGCGTCAGCGAGGACGGCAACGAGTTCTGCGCCGATTGCGTCGCCCGCTTCAAGGAGGCGCAGGCGCAGCGCGGGCACGAGGCGCTGTGAAGCATCGGCGCGGCCGGCGCCGGCGATCGCGGGCCCGCATCAAGCGCATGGCGGCCCTCAATAGCCATCCCGAATTCGCGGCCGCCCGCAATGCGCGGGCGGCGGCCCTGATCGGCGAACGGGGCGATCGCATGCGCCGCCGATCCCTGATCGCCAGGCGCGGCGGCGTCGATGTCCCGCCGGAATTGGAGGCCGCATGGCGCGACCTCAAAAGGAAGAAGCTGACCAATGCCGAGGCGGCCGCCGCGCTCGGGCTCAAGATGGAGAGGGGGCGTCGTGCAAGACGAGATCAAAAGGGACGAGACGGGCGAAGGGGCGGAACGCTACGCGGGGGCGATGATCGAGGCTCTCCATAAGGCCGCCGCCGATGGCAAGCCCGATATCCGGGCGGCCCTGACGGCGCTGTCCATGATCCAGGCGGACCTCGTGTCTCGTGTGCCCGACCGCAAGGTTCGGCGCTCGCTCATGGCGGGCCTCGACACGTTCCTGCGACGGCGCGTCGTCGCCATCATCGCCGCCAACGGCCCGATCGCGAGCGAGGCCGACCATGGCTGAGACTTCCGCAATCCAGTGGACGGACGGCACTGTCAATTTCTGGTGGGGCTGCACCAAGGTCGGCCCCGGCTGCGACCATTGTTATGCCGAGGACTTGAACATGCTCCGCGGCACCGGGCAATGGGGCGTCGGCGCGCCCCGCCGTAAGATCAAGGGCGCCATCGCCCTGATCCGCAAATTGCAGCGCGAGGCCGACAAATTCGAGGCCGCCCATGGCCGGCGACGGCGCATCTTTATGCACTCGATGTCGGACGTGTTCGACAATGAGGTCGATGCGGCCTGGACGATCGAGGCGTTGGCCGAGGCCGAGGCCGCCGATCGGCTCGACATCCAGATCGTGACCAAGCGCGTGAGCAACGTCGAAAAGATGGTGCCGTCGCACTGGCGCGATGGCCAATGGCCCCGCCACATCGGCCTGATGATCACCGTGACCGATCAGCGCGAGGCCGATCGGGATGTGCCGCGCCTGCTCAATCTCAAGAGGCGGCTCGGTGTCCCATGGGTTGGCTTGTCGATGGAGCCTCTGCTCGGCAGCGTCGATCTCCGGAACATCGAGGCCGATGGCGAGACGATCATCGACGCGCTGGCGGGGTTTGCTCGGCGCGGCGACGAGGCATGGGACTGCGAGCCGCTGGATTGGGTGATTGTCGGCGGCGAGAGCGGCCGGCATGCCCGCCCCATGGACCCGGATTGGGCGCGCGATCTTCGCAACCAGTGCTTCCGGGTCGGCGTGCCGTTCTTCTTCAAGCAATGGGGCGAGTGGGCGCCGGGCGGGAACACGGCCGAGGCGCACCATCCGGTCGATGATGGGCACGGCATGTGGCGGTTCGGCAAAAAGGCCGCCGGTCGCTTGCTGGATGGCGTTGAGCACAACGATATGCCGGAGGCGATCGATGGCTGACCGCCCGATCCCCTTCTCCGAGCCGATGATCCGCGCCCTGCTGGCGGGGCGGAAATCGCAAACTCGCCGGCTCCTGCGCAAGCCATCGCTGGCGGATGCCATGGGCATCCCGACGACGAAATATGAGGTCGGCGATCGCCTGTGGGTGCGGGAGGCTTGGCGGACCTATTCGCGCTTTGACATGTGTGCGCCACGCGATCTGCCGGAGGGCCTGTACGTCTGGCACGAGGCGGATGATGGCTATAAGCCCAAAAGCCGCTTTCGGCAGGGCATGCACATGCCGCGATGGGCGTCCCGGCTGACGCTGACCGTCTCGGATGTGCGCGTCCAGCGGGTTCAGGACATCAGCGATGCGGATGCGATAGCCGAGGGCATCGATCCGACCCACATTCCCGGCGAACCCTGGCGGAACTATCAGCCGGGTCGATACCTCGCCAATTGGGCCGTGCCGTCGAACAGCTACATGACGCTGTGGGACAGCCTCAACGCCGATCGCGGCTTCCCCTGGGACAGCAATCCGTGGGTCGTCGCGCTGACCTTCTCGGTGACGTTGGGCAACATCGACGAACTGGCGGGCACGCCATGACCGCCGCCAGCGCATCTAAGCATCAGGTCCGGTATCGCATCGTCTTTTACCGGGGAGGCGAGCCGGATGCGCAGGAGCGCATCATCAAGGCGTCGAGCGGCCCCGAGGCTCGGATCAGGTTCCTCAATATGACGGACATCGCCTTCACGCCGGTGGTCGTCAAGGACGTGATCGCGCTGGACGGCCCCGAGGCCGAGCCGCAGGCCGACCCGGCCTTGGTGATGGCCGGCAAGTCCAAGAAGGAAAAGGCGAGCAAGCCGCTCACGCCAGCGCAGGCGATCAAGGCGGCTGAGCGTCGCCTGGCGAACGCGCGGGAGTGCTCGGCCAAGCTCCTCGCCGAAGGCAATTATCAGCGAGCGGCTTTCCAGGCGCAGCTTGCCGCCCAGGCGAAGCGCGAGATCAAGGCCCTTCAAGCCCAAATCCAAGCCAAGGAGGCCGCCGATGAGCGGTAGCCGAACGGGGACCGATCATGCGGTCCTGATCCACATCGACGCCCAGGGCTTCCTTGAGGTGAAGCAAGGGCCGGACGCGCTCGTGCTGTTCATCGACGAGCGCACCATGGACGGGACCGTGCTCGTCGTGCCGAAGGCCGATGACATGCCCGACATCCTGTCCCGCATCAAATCGAGGCCCATGGTCAGCGACGTGGGCGCCGATCCCCGCCTTGAGAAGCCGCTTATGGCCCTGCGCCGGGGCCTTATCCACGTCAGCGAAAGGACTTCGTGATGAACGACAGCACCACCACGGCCGCGCCCGAGCCGATCAAGATCGGCCAGTTGGTCGCCACTATGAAGGGCGCCAGCTTTTGGGGAAGGGTGATCGGGCTCCATGACCTCGATGGGGATAAGCCCGGCGCCGTCGTCGAGGCCGTGGCCGAAGGCTTCGAGGGGACGAGGCACGTCTATCCGCTGGCACAGCTTACCCATTATAGCCCATCGGGCGCGGGGCCGCTTAACGATGCGGCGCGGGATGTTCTCGCCGAGCGCCGCCGCCAGATCGAGGTCGAGGGGCGGACGCCGGCCTGGGATGACGTGCACCGTCAGGGTGAGCTTGCCCGCGCCGCCGCGACTTATGCGCTGGCGTCGGCGCATTGGCCCGAGGTGTGGACCGTCTTGGACAAGCCTGTCCGCGAGAATTGGCCGTGGGCGCTGCGCTGGTGGAAGCCCAAGGATCGTCGCCGCGATCTCGTGCGCGCCGGCGCGCTGATCCTCGCGGAGATCGAGCGGCTGGACCGAAAGGCCGCCGCCGAGCATGTCAACGATGCGGTCGGCTATATGACGGCCGGGCTGCGCTTCGAGGCCAATCCGAGCCCGATCGACGATTGGGCGAAGGAGGCTGTCGAAGGCGGGGCAGTCCAGCCCGACCTAACCGAGCGTGCCTATCAGGCCGCCCGCAAGGTCATCGAGGCGATGCCGGTCGGGACGACGCTGGACCGCCTCAATCGAGCAGCGATCGAGGCGGCCGTCGAGGTCGTGACGCGCCACCATCAGGGCGCGCCGACCGCCTGGATCGTGCGCCCCGACGGTATCGAGCCCCGCATCTTTGCCAGCGAGGCGGACGCTCGCGCCGAGGCCAAGACGTGGCTCCGGGCGAGGGTCGAGCCCCTTTATTCGTGAGGGCGCGATGCCGACCGCCTATTACGTCAATGATCTCGGCTCGCTCACCCGCTGGCAGGTCGTCCGGTTCCTCTATCCCTTGCAGGGCGGCGTCTGCCTGATCTGCGGCCGCTACCTGCGCCGGGTCGAGGCGTCGATCGACCATGTGATCCCGCGCGCCCTCGGCGGCCCGCATGGCATCCGCAATTGGGCCCTCGCGCATCGGCGCTGCAATACCCTCAAGGGCGCTCGACTGCCAACCGACGAGGAGCGCCGGCGTCATCGCCGGCTCGTCCGCAAGATCACCATCGCAATCTGGCGGATGCGCCTCGCGGCGCTGATCCGCGCCATCATAATCAGGGAGAAAGCGGCATGATGTGGGTTCTGATCCTGACCTTTTGGGCCGGCTCAAGCTTCGGCCAGGCCGAGCATTCAACGCTCGCAACGGCTGTAGCACCCGGCTCGTATTCGACGCTGGCGGCCTGCAATACGGCCGGCGAGGGCGCGAGCAAAGGCTATAACGGCGGCGCCAAGGTCGAGTGGACCTGCGTCGAGCAGGAACCAAAGCTATGACGCGGGACGAGCATTATCTGACCATCCTCGCCGAGGAGTGCGCCGAGGTCGCGCAGCGCGTAAGCAAGGCGCTGCGCTTTGGGCTTGGCGAGGTCCAAGCGGGCCAGCCGCTCACCAACGCCCAGCGGATCGAGGAGGAATTGCGCGACCTGAGCGCGGTGGCGGCGATTTGCGAGGAGCGCGGGCTCGTCGATCGAGCCCGCGCTACGCACGAGGAGGTCCGGGCCAAGAAAGAGAAGATCGAGCGCCATTTTGAGATTTCCCGCGAGCACGGAAGGCTGGTCGAATGAGCGATCCGGCCCGCCGGCTCGCCCATGGCGACGAATTTCCATATGACGCGCCGGACGAGTGGTGGCGGGCGACAGGAGGCGATCCGCCGGCGCCGCGCTCCTGGGCGCATCGCGCCGCCCGCGGGGTCATCGCCGATCTTCAAGATCGTCGCGGGATCAAGTGGAGCTTTGACGATATAGACGAGGACACCCGCGCCGAGGTCGTCGAGAGCTTGGCGGAGATCATCCGCCTGGCGCGCGTCGCGGCGCCCGATCGGCGGTATCGGGTGGTGGCCGCGTCCAGATGGCCGATGCGGAAGGGGAAATATCGGAAATGAGGCATCACCCGCATCTAGGAATTGCCGCGCTCATGCTCATGAGCCGCACCGTCAAGGCGATCACTGAGGACCATGCGCGCGACGCCCTCGATGCTCAGGCCCGCGCTGCCGGCGAACGGCTGGCCGAGATCGAGGAGGCCGGCCACGACCAGCAGCCCTTGACCGCGCCGGCTGAAAGCCGGCAGGTGCGCCGCGCGCGGGAGCGGCGCGAAAGGAAGATGCGGCGATGAAATTTCGAGGTCGGTCAGAAGCTTGGGTGGCAGCCCTTTTGGGCAGCCGGAAATGGGTGTCCCTGAGCAATGGCGAGAAGATCAGCCAGACGTCGCTGATGGGCCATTATACTGACGATACGCCCGGCGGCTGCCCTGGGCGCGCGTGGCTGTCGCGCGAGGAGTTCGATGCTTGGGCCGCCGCGACCAACGCATGGTCGGACTTTCTGGACAGCATAAGGCACAGGTATCGGCACCATCCCTCTGTCACCGCGGCCGACATCGCCGAGGCGCGGCGGCTCTTGCGGCTGGACGAGCCGCTGCCCGACCTCGACGAGGACGACCAATGAGCGCGCCTCGGATCATGTGCGCCGTCTGCGGCCATGAGGTCGAGCGGGTATCATGGACGATCGACCCGGATAGGGGCGGCACCAAGCTGATCGCTTACTGCCACGGCGACAGCGACACGATGTTCATTTCCCAAAACGACCTATATCTCGACGGGCCCAATGGCCCTTTGCAGGCGGCCCTCAAGGGCGGCGTCGTCGGGACGGCATTTGCAACAAAGCGCCTGCCTTAGCTCCTCTGGGCGGTGCCAATTCGAGACGGACGATACCGTAATGGCAATTGAGTTGATGACTGGGGATTGCAGGGACGTTCTGGCGACGATGGCCGACCAATCGGTGCATTGCGTCCTGACCAGCCCGCCCTATTTCCGGCAGCGAGACTACGGGATGCCGGGCCAAATCGGCCAGGAGGAAACGCCTGCCGACCTCGCCGATGCGCTGTGCGACGTTGCCGCCAGCCTGAAGCGCGTCCTCCGCGACGATGGCGTTTTCTGGCTACAGATCGGCGACACATACGCCGCCGGCGGCAATGGCGGGGGCGGCAGGTTGGTCGCTCAGCGGCGCCAGTGGACCGGAGCGCACGAGCGCAAGGGCTGGCGCAGGCAGTCACCGGGGTTCAAGGAAAAGGATATCACGCTAACGCCGTTCGTGGTGG
>Ga0164242_10005300_pt1 | contig 14364 bp, 25 predicted proteins | sample OricomgcompostMG_FD_108783 | JGI IMG/M metagenome (GOLD analysis project Ga0164242, IMG submission 108783) | Miracle-Growth compost microbial communities from Emeryville, California, USA - Original compost - Miracle growth compost (MG) ... | reverse complement strand
CGCAATTGTGTGCCGCATTGTCTCCGCTTTCTATCCCCGTTTTCTTGGCTCGTGGTTGTGTGGGTATGGCGAATCCCCGCACCTTGGCTAGGGTAGGTGCGGGGATTTGCGGGGTGAGGCTACTTGAGAAATTCGGGGTCGATATCTCCCTCCTTTGTGAGCGCGAGTCTGAGCGGGAGGATGAGGCGCTTTAGACTCGTCAGTTCGTTTCGAGTCTCATCCCAAGCGCGTAGCGTCTTGAAATATTCCTGCTCGAAAGGTGCAATGTACTTTTCGAGTGCGTCAGCGAATTCGTTGATCGCGCGCTCCGGCGTGACCTTGTGACCGCGTTCGACGCGGTAGGCGACGTAGGCGGCTCTCACGGCTTCGATGCTTGTCATCAGCGCGCTCCCTCATCGTCAAGCGCGAACAGTGTGAACAGGTCACGGGAGCGCGCGGACGCGGTCGCGATGAGAGGCCCCGGCTTGTCAGCGTAGACAGCGCGGACAAGCGCGCGCGCCTGGTCAGCGCGACGGTTGACGCGCTCGAGGTCCTCGAGCGCTGTGACTGCCCCATAAGTGTCGATTGTGCGACCGGCGGGAATCTCATGGACGGCCCCGCTCGAGAATCCGACGTGGAATGAGGGACCGTCAGCCGTGACGTAGAGCACGATTCCGAGAGCGGTGACCGTTCCTGGTGCAAGGTCCTCAACACGAACGGTGAGGTGTCGCGAACGGTGATCGTAGTGAATGGGCGCGTCATCGTTCGCGAATTCGCGCATGATGAGCGTGACCATTTCTGCGGGAATCTCGAGGTTCCGATTGCACCAGTCGGAACCTATGCGCGTGAGAATGTCAGTCATTTCGTCGTGACTGATTCCGAGAATCCTGCCGAGTGCGTTGATCGTGGTCATCGTGATTGGTCTCCTTTATTGTAGTGCTGGAATGGGTGCGAGACCGGCGGCCGCTGGTCTCGGTTGTCAGTCGACCGTGACCGCCTCATAGCGGATAAAGTTACAGTCGTGGTCGTGCTCATCAGTGACGATGAGCACTCCCTCGTCTCGAAGCGCGTCTTCGACCTTGCGGTAGATGCGTGCAGCGGTGTCGAGCGCGAGGGAGTACATGTCGCACCAGGTTCGCACGTCGCTCTTGCGGCTCATCGGCTCACTGACGCTGAGAACGTCGATCAGGCAGGTGAGCGTCCGGCGGTAGTCGATCCGCGCGTCACTGTCGAGAACCTCGAGGATTGCCGCGACCTCGAGCGCGAACTTACCGGCGCGGATGACCAGCGTCCACGGCTCGAACTGCTCGAGGCGACCGTGTGGGGCGGACTCGCGGTGGATGACGTTCATGGCAGGCTCCCTAGCCTAGTGGAGGTCGGTTCGTTGACCGGATACCTAGACTCTACACACTCCGGGAATCGGCGTCAAGGGGTCTCCGAAAATTTCTTCCGCTTCTTGTTCCACTTGGCAATCCGCGTCTTGAGCCGCTTCCGCTTCGCCCTAGCAGACTTGACCTTGCTTGTCAACTTCTTGTATTTCTTCGCATACATGTTCCACTTAACCTCATCTTTCGCGCGCTCATACTCGTAATGCCACGGTTCGAGGTATCGGGGGTCCTTTGCCCAATCGGGGTGAATCCAACCGTAATCTTGCGAATGCTTCTCGAGCCAGTCCCACGAATTTCCAGTGAAATCAGCCGCGCGACCGTCCCCATGCAAAGACGTCCCAGGTACCGCTACTACGCCAGCGCTTGAGGTGCGCACGTATCGGATTCCATCGAAATAGCGGACGTCGCCAAATGGTCCCGTACCGGTTCGCTGAGCGGTATACCGCGCAAGAAAGATGCTTTTCTGCTCATTGAATGTTCGGTATGTTGACGTAAAAGCAAGGTGCCGTTTTGTATCCGCGAAATAGTCTAGGTCCATTCGGCGGATTGAAGCAGCGGCACCGCGACGGAATCTACCGCCGAGTACGGTGCGCAGATTCTTAGCGGGGATTCGACCGTTGTCACTCATCAGGATTCGTCTGATCGTCGGGAGGGGTCTCTACGGAGTCGCTCGAATTCTGGGCATTGTTAGTGAGGTTAGCGAGCGCGGTAGTAAGTTCTTTCATTCGACCGTTTGTGTTCTCAATAGTCTTGGCAGAATTAGCCTTTGCAGCGCTAGCGGAATGAGCCGCAAGCGCTGAGAGTCCAGCAGGGACGATGAAGCCGATAAAGGACATGTACGTGTCAAGGTCGCTATTGATAGCGTCAAGTACGACAAACCCAGTAGTGAATACCGTGACGAGAACCGCGATAAGAATAGTGGTAAGACGAGACAATTTAAAGACTCCTTAGTAGGTCGAAATGTAAGCGTTCCCGCCGCCACTAAAACTGAGCAGTAGATAGAGCAGCCCGTGAGGGTTAGCAGGAAGCGAGAATTCATACCGATAGTTACTGTCCACGGTATCGAAACCGATAATGCGCGTGGATACAGTGATATCGCTTCCGCTACCAAGAACGCTTCGCATAAGGTCTGCCCTAGTGCATGTAGCGTTGATTAGTTGAATGTAAAAGTTGACGTCATTACTTGAGGGTGGGAGTCTGACGAAAGCGTTAGCAGTTCCGCCATTGATAGAGACTTGAGGGAACGATTCGGAGGGTGCAGTGAGAATGAGAGGCTGATTAGGATATCCAGGCGCCTCGAGGATTTCCATATTGTAAGTTGTCTGAGAGACATTAGCGCTAGCGCTTCCCTGGACACGAACGGGATATGTTCCATAGAAAGGCAATAGAATTTCGAGCGGAGTATTAAAAGCAGCGACACAAGCGAGAGGAATTCTGACAGTGTAATCAGGCTCTCCCGCTGACGTATTATCGAAAGTGAATGCTAGGTCAATATATTCACCAGGTGACGTTTGTGTTCCAGTAAGACTAAATCGGACTAGCAGACTAGAGCCGATCTGGTCTCCGTCTGGATTGACATTGACGTCGAAACTAATGCTCGAACTAATAGCACCTGAATAGCCTGGAACAAGGCGACCGGTGCCGAGAATATGTACCGGGGTGAGCACTCCCCCGATATTCACGGTTGAGCCGTTGACGCTTACGTCTCCGTCGATTGTCGCATTGACGGTTCCGCTTGTAATTCCGACGTCTCCCTGGATAGGTACGACAGCATTGGAAATGTTCGCGTTGACGTCTCCGGTTACCGCGATGCTTGCGTTCGTGATGTTAGCGTCGACGGTCCCGTCAATTGTCGCGGTGACGGGACCGGTGATTACAGTGTCGACACTTCCTAGAGTGACGTTCTCAGCATTGTAGAGAACAGTCAGGGTTGACGATTCCCCTGCCTTGCAGACAGCCCACAGTTCGCTATTGGCAGGCCACTGGATAGCGCTTTGAGGCTTCAATTCAATACCATAATTCATATCAGTCACAGCAGAACTGACGTCAAGATAGACGTTGCTCGAGCCTGCATTTTGAATCGTTGACGCCTGAGTGAGTGACTGAGTCAACTGGACAGCAGAACCGCTTACGGGAATAGTAGTCATTTCAGTTACTCTCAATCCAAAGATGCACCGTCACGTCAACATGTCCAGTCGAATCGACAATACCGTAATTGACCAAGCGACCATAAATCTCGCTTTGCGTGTCCAACTCGAGAGGCGCGGTAGGCGACGATGCCTGGTGACCGGTAGCGCGATAAAGGAAACCACCGTCCGCCTGCAAATCCGACAGACTACCGAGAAGAATCCCTGCCTGCCCAGAGCCTGAAAGGTCAAGCGTGATAAGGACCCTCGAGCGGTTGGCATCAGCAGAGAGAAGCCGGACAGGTGCCTCAGCCATGACAGTGAATTCACTACTAGGCATCGAAAGCGTGTAATGAATTCCCGTACCATTGAGACTGGCGGTAGGCTTTGTCCTCACGTCAACCTGGACAGCATCCCCAACAGTCTGAGCAGCAGCGATAGAGACAGCATCGTCAGGATAAGGCTTTCCCTGAGACTTTTGCGGAACAGCAAAACTAGGATTCTCAGGAACGATACCAGCGAATTCATTCGTGTTTACGGGACCGTTATAGGGAATGGGAGCGTCAACCATCAGACAATACCTTTCGCGACAGAGACCACAGTCTTACCGACAGCGGACTGAGACGTCAGCAGGATAATAGCAATCCAAATAAACCATGCGCCTAGAGCCACGACACCAATTCGCTTCCACGCGCCTGGGGACATGATGAAAGAGAAAGGTGCTAGCCAGTCAGGCAGACTTAAACCGGACAGCGCGTTAGAGACTGAATCCGCGACGCCCGACAAAGGCGTCTTGACATTCTTAGTCAGGTTAGAACTAGCGGCCTTTTTAGGGTCGCTTGTCAATCCTCCCTTACCGTCGTCATAGAGAGGTCTTCCCTTTTCGTCATACTTTCCCGTTGACGGTGCTGGACCGGGAGCGATGATTACAGGGTCGCTCATCGTCAGAGCCCAAACATTTTCAGCATGGGATTACTGGACACCTTTTCGAGCATAGGCTTTGCATTCTCGAGGACGTCGGTAGCCTGAGCAATGAGAGGCTCTAGATTCTTGATAAACGAATAGATGTAATCCACCTTTTCGTCGGTTGTCAGAGAATCATCCTTGAGAAGCGGATAATCCTCGAGGACAGGACTCTCGAGAGTAGGCTTCGTGTCATTGCCGATATGCTCAATCATTTCTAGTCTCCTTGTCACTTCTTAGCAGCGGCGAGAGCCGCCTTAGCAGCAGCACGCTTAGAAGCGGTAGTAATGACAGCCGACGTCGCCTTGTCAAGACGAATACGCGCCTGCTTCAACTTGGTTTCGTTCATGCTACCTGTCTTGCCCTTGTTATGCTTCTTATTCGCGTCCTTATAAGCGGCGTTAGCAGCGGCCTTTTCCGCCTTGGCGGACTCCCAAGCGGCGGTTGCCTGATCGAAAGCCGCCTGAGCACGTGCAACGTTCTGAGCCTTGACCTTTGCAGCAGCAGCAGCAGCGGACTCCTTGACGGTATCAGTAATCGCTTTCTGAACCGCCTTGTCGTCAGTTGCTTTCTGCTTTGCAACCGCCTCCTTGATCTTGTCAGTGACTGTCTTGTCATCGTCAGGCGTAGGCGTAGGCGTAGGCGTAGGCGTAGCGACTGTAGGAATGTCAACGTCATCAGGTGGCAGACCGACAATGCTGATTGCGTGATTGACGATTGCGGCTTCCGTGCTCGACAGTTCAGCACCATAAAGATATTTCTGCAATGCGACCTGAGCGGTAAGCGTTGACGTACCGGAATTGACCGCTGCGGCGACCGCCTGCATAAGCCATTGGTGCTGAGTCAAATCCGCCTTGTCACCAGGGTTATTCAGGTCGCTGACAGAGCCGACAATTCCGCTCCCGTATCCCACAGCGCTCTCGGGATTATCCTTACTGATACCGGCGTCGTCATCGTCGGTTGTACTGGCATTTCTCAGGTTCGCGTACCAGGCATAAGCGACGATGATAATTCCGATAATCAGTCCCCAAACCCAGACCGGGAAAGGTCCCAACTTGTCACGCAACTTATCGAACATGAGTCACTTTCCCGTAATCTTGTTGAGCAGGACGGAAAGAGCCGGATTGAGGAAAGCAGCGCGAACCTCACTGTCAGTCGGAAGATTCGTACTGTCAGCCGACATAGCACGCTTAGCGGTATTCTTCCGCTGGAAACCGACATAACCAGACTTGTCAGTAGTAACCGGAGTCACTCCGCCAAGGAAATCGCCATTGAAAGGCTGAGACTTTGAACGGTACGAACGAAAGCCGGTCTTGACTCCCTGCATAACATCATCGCGAACCTGACTGACTCCGCCAACAGCCTGATTAATGTAATCAATACCACCATGAGGTGAATTGGCGGTAGGGTTGAATTCCGCGTAGTCCGCTCCCTGATAAACCGGATTGTCGATGCCTCCCGGAGTGACGTTGCTTGTCATCGCGGAAGCGTAGGGACCGGTATCGTTAAAAGGGTCCTCATTCATGAATTCGAGCGCGGTAGCCATTGTGGTTACCTCACTTGCCATAAGCAGCGCGCTGAATCTTGCTAAACCCTGTTAGCGTGCTCTCAATCACCTTAGCGGTAGGCGCACCAGGTCGAAGCGCAACCCCGACACCGGTAACGATAAGCGCGGTAACAAAAACCGAGACGATTCGATCAACCATGATATTTCCTTTCAGTTACCCTTGACCAGAGCAGAAAACCAATTGATAAACGGGACCCCGTCTACCAGCAGAGTGTGAAGCAAATTCACGCCTGCAAGCGCGGCGGCGAGAGACCAGTCAACGAACTGTCCGATAGCGGTAAGTCCTGCAAAGAGCGCGACATTAGCGAACACCACCTGGAACGTCTTTTCAGTGTCACCCTTGCGCACGGCAGCGAAAGCATTGATCGTCGCGCTAGTAGCAACAATGCTAGCGATAGTGGAGACATTAGCCATTAGTTGAGCACGCTCCTATGCACGTCTGAATTGTCAGTAGTGGAAGCGGTACTATTGCCGCCGATATATTCCCAATGCCAAGGCTCCGGATTGACGCCTCCCTGCCGCGACCAATCAGGTTTTACCCACCCATACTTAGGTGCGTTTTCCATCATCCAATTGTAGGTCGCTGAACCGAAATGGTTGATTCCCGAACCTAGATCGACAGCGCGACCCCAACCATGATTTGACGTTCCCGGAGTAGCAGCAAGCGACCCCTTAGCAGCCTTTGTCGCGACCTGAGCAGCATAGGACCGATAAGAACTAGTGATACTGATATTGTTCCCGAACTTCGCCTTGAAAGCCTTGTTCAAAGCCTCGAGAGACCTAGCAGCGCCGGGGATGAGTCGTGCGCCGGGAGAGAATTTCACGCCTGACAAGTCGGTAGCGGAAAGTTTCCCGCTGACTCCCGGCTGAGACCATCCCTTGGCGCTCGAGCCGCTCCCGGTACCGCTACCTGAATTGCTAGCAGCGGTACCGGGAGCATTAGGACCGGGATTGAGAATTCCCGTGTTGGAATCAAAGTCTGTTACTCCCGACTGAGTCCAGTTGCCTGCCATACGCTTGAATGTTCCCGCGATATCGCTAGGGTCCGCGATAAGCGCGCGGATTGTACCGATAGGCGCGCGATTCTTAATCCCGCTGTCAATCAGGTAACCGCCTACGCTGATAAGCGCTACAGCCGGTAGTTCCATGCGCATGGCTATTTTACCTATCCGTTCTCAGAGATAGCGACGGTAGACAAAGACACCAGCAGCGGCGAGTGCAGCGATGATGAGAAGATTCTTAATGCTCATTGTCATTCTCCTTAGAGGTTTGCATTCTTGAAGACGAGACCACCGAAAACCCAAAGCAGCACCAGCCCAATACCGACAAGGGCAGCGGAAAGATGCAGAGTGCTGACAGCCTTAGAAGCAATCTCAGACGCGGTACTCGCAACGTCCGAATTGCTGTCAACCGCCTTGAGCACTACAGGGGTCTCGGTAGGCGTGTTCGACGTGGGAGCATTCCCACCATAACCGGCGGGAGCATTGACAGCCGAATTCATGGCGGTAGTATTCTTCATCATCTTAGCCATGATTGATTACCTCCTTACTTACCGTAGAGGTAAGAGGGATCCTTAGTCGTGACGACCTCAGTAAGCATTTGGAACTTACTAGCATCGCTACCAAAGTCCTGAGCGCGCCACTGCATAAGGGTCGCATTAAGCGTCGTGAGCAACTGAGCGCGAGTGTTATTTGGATCGCCTGCCATAGAGCCAAGGAGTGTGTGCCACGGCAGAACAAAGACACCGGAATCGAGACCGTCGTCACCGTCAAGCGCTCCACCAGTACCAAACCACCGCTCCATGAGAAAAGTCCACTCGTTCTTTCGCAGAGCGAAGCGCGGCTGATTGTCAAGGAAAAGTTCCATCAGATCAGGCCACGAACTTGCAGAACGCTTACCGTCACTGTCCCGAAGCGTCAGGATAGACGTGCGAATGACGTTACCGACATTCACAGACTGGACCAACTGTGTACCGGGAGAAACGGTAGGCTGTTCGATTTGCCACACAGAGGTCCCGTCGCTAGGCGGAGTAGTGGCCTGAGCACGTCCCTGAGCATCAGCAGCGGCAGGGAGGTCGAAATACCAGACGGTAGCATTCACGGCAATGGTGGCGCTGTCAGGCTGAGTCGAATAGATTCGCGAAAGAGCCGCGAACGTGATCTCAGTCTGATAAGAGGCGTTAGAAGCCAGTGCCGGAATAGAACCATAAGCGGTCTCGGGATCAAGCACAACTGGAAGCCAAAGGAAGAAATGAGCGCTTCCATCGGACGTGGTAGTCGAGTACTGAGTCCCAAACTTGGGATTCGCATAGGGACCGAAACCGGGTGCTCCCTGAGCACCATACTTATTCATCAGGTAGAGCGAATAGCCATTCACGGGAGCAATGAAATTCACGCCTGCCGCGTTGCGGAGATTGATACTCTCGATAGCGTTAAAGGGAGCGTCGTCAGCAAAGACAGCGCTACCGCTTGCGAGAGTACCGGAAATCGTCACCTCGAGAAGAATGCCACTTACATAACCGACAGCCGGAATCTGCACCGGAGACGTATTCGTGGGAGCGCTTGCAGAAAGATCAGTAGAGGGAACGTTAAACGAATGCCGCGAGGAATACTGGGAAGCGACCTCAAAAGGAATGGTCGCCACGGGAGCATCAGCCATTTTAGATTACCTTTCAGAATCCGAGACTAATCCACGCCTGAGCAATACGATTATCAGGCTTAGAAATTGCGAGAAGATGCAGCGCGCCAAAGATGACTGCCACATAGAGGAAGACGACGATTGCATTAGCGCCGCTGAGCCGGAAAACAGGCACCGGAACATTAGCCATTTGATTTCTGCCTTTCCGTAGGTTATTAGCCTACTGCCTTGTGTTGATTATAGCAGGTGATCCGCCTGCTAGCGAGGGTTGATAGATAAAGTCGTGACGAGTCGGCAAAGCCGCCAATTCGTTCGCCAATTCCTTAGCGTTAACACCTCCCAGATTACTGAGCCTTTTCACGTCCTCAGCAAGATAGGTTCGCGCGACGTAAGCGTGAGACGAATTCGATATAACCGCTAGCGGAACATGGGCGGGACGCTGAGCCAAAGACAAGATACTCATCCCAGAACTACGGCCTATGTAATGCAACATTTCAATTTGCTTACCGACTCCGCCAAACTTAGGATTGACCATGTAGGCTAGTTCGTCGATAAAGACTCCCCAATTAGTCGCCTTAGTCAGTTTGTTAAACGCTTCCTTAAAGACCCGAGTCTGACGATCCGCCCAATCAACAGCATCTTCCTTACGCTTAGGCTTAGGCCAGATCACAATCTTATTCATCCAAGGCTCTATGTCACCCCAAGATTCCACAAATGACCAGTCCGCGAAATCCTTGCTGAGAGTCTTATCTCGAGGCTTGACACCGAAAGCGACAACATGGGAGCGCTTGTCGAGAAGCGACTTAGCAAGCGTAGTCTTCCCGCTCTCAGTCGGTCCCGCGATAAAAACATGCTGACCTTGCTTCCAACGCAATCCCGCTAGATGATCGTTGAATGCTTGACGCTCATACGTCATCGTTAGCCTTGCCAAATCGCGCCTTGATTTCCTGAGCAGCAATCGCTCCCACGGGAACAAGCGTCATCGCATTAGCAGCAAAGAAACCATATCGCCCGCCGGTCTTACCGAGAGAATTAATCCGCTTGACCATTTCCTTGTCCTGAGCAAGAAACGAAGCATTCTTTTCCTGCAAGCCTGCAATGCTCATTGACAAGGTGCCTGCCGCTTCCGTCGCGCCTACCATCGTCAGAATCATTCCCAGAGCAGAATAGGCGAAATCAAGCGTCGCAAGCGCTTGCTTGATATCGCTTGAGCCTCGAGAACCGGTAAGGTTCGACGCGCTCGAATTCTTCTTGTGATCCTCACACTTAGTAGGCTTCCTCCCGCGACCTGAATAGAGGTAACCAATATCCTTGCCGCAAACCGTGCAATTCATTCCCGAACCACTGTCAGCGCTGAAATCGTTATCAACATCAGGAATGTCAGTCAGATTAGTAGGCGTAGTCTCCGCGATCATATTACTTTCCATTCTTCCATTCGCTCAGGGTACGGTAAAACCAATGCTTCCGCGCAGTCTCGGGAACCTCATCCTTTTCATCGTCTCCCGGAAGCGGCTCATCAATTTCTGCCGCTACCGACTCGGTAACAGCGTCGTCCATATCTTCCACAGTCTCATCAGTGGATTCGATCTCATCTTGCTGAGCCGCCACCACCTCGCCTACGATTCCTACGTCTGTCGCTACATCGTCCGTCCGAATCTCATTGCTGAGAATGCGCGACTCCATATCGCCGACTCGGATTTCAAGCGCTGTCAGTCGCGATTCGTGATCGAGCGCGGTATCCGTAGTCGTCTCGTTCACGGGAGGCTCAACGATCACCACAGTGTCGGAATTATCTGCTGAATCATCGTCGGTCGATTCGCTGTCTGGCTCTACAGAAATGTTAACGTCAATGTCAGGACTATCAGACTCGACATTAGAAACATCATTGTTGTCTACGTTAACGTTCTCAGTATCGTTATCGTTTTCCATATCTCTCCTTGACACGCATGATAGAATGAGAGGGAGCGAGAACGGGAGACCATCGTTCCCGCTCCCTCTAGCAGGCAATACCGCCTGCTAAGGAAAGCATAGCATTGGAGACTAGAAATGAACAGTAAGACGATTGTTGAGACCGATTCCCGCAGTGTTATCGACAACGCAAAGTTGGCGAAGACGCCTGACGATGCTGTCAAGGCATTCACGCAACTTGGATTCGACGTTTTCGACAAGGAGGCAGATGGAATCCTCTCGCTCGAAATCTGGGATGACAAGAGCAAGTTGATTTCAGTTCCGTTCCTCATTCTCGAATGGCGCTTTAACACCGGCGACATTGGCGACTTTGTCTCGGTTGAATTCATGTTGCAGGACGGAACTAAGGGAGTCTTCAATGATGGCTCCACAGGGATTCTTCGGCAGTTGCAGCAGTTGACGCTTGTTCGTACTGAGAGCAATCACCCATCACCTACCGCCGGTCGATTCGTCTCAAAGGGTCTGAGGGTTTCACGCTATCAGGCTGAAATGCAGGACGGGTCGATGAGAGCGGCTGAGACATATTACCTCGCCTACTGACAGTAGGTGACTCTCGAGGACGGGAGCGATTCACGGAATCGCTCCCGTCCTCGCCTATCACGGGAGAAACATGGCAAAAAGAAATCGCGATTACCACGCTGAGGAATTGCGCAGGAACGCGCTAGCACAGTCGCTAGGATTCAAAAACCGCTATGAAATGCGGAAAGCACGCGAGGCGAAGACGTTCCCTAGCGCGAAAGAAATTCGAGAGAACAAAGAAGTTCGTCGCGAGGTGAAAGCGCTAAAGCAGCGCGTTGCCTACTTTAAAGAGCGTGAAAAGGAACAGCAGAATTTTTTTGAGTATGCTTCAGGTGAGAGAACTCGGAAGAATGCAGGGCGTCGTGATGCTGAATCACGCAAATGGTCATATCAGCACTCTAGACAAGGCGCGACAAAATTTCGGGACTCATGGCCCGCCGCGCGAAAAGACCTTTATTTTCGCGCTTTCGTAAAGCAGTGGACGGTCGCTAATGACGAACGGGACTTCGAGCCGGTTTACGAATACATGATCGAATTTGGAGACCACGAGCCTAGTGAATACGACAAAAACCCTTACAAGTCTAACTGACATTCCTGACCTCGAGCGTGCACGTAGGGACCGACAGAACGTAGCACGAAACAATTCCCGCGCCGTCAAGCGACGTAACAAGGAATTCGTTGCGTGGGATGGCGAGGGAGTAAATAGGGCTGACGGTTCCCACGATTACGTTCTGCTAGCCAATAGTGACGGGAAGCGAATCACCTCAACGTCGCACCTTTCCACGCTCGAAATATTCAACTACCTGACAGACAATTCTAGGTGCGGTACGATCAACGTGATCTATGGCGCGTCATACGACTTCAATTGTTGGCTAGCAGATATCGACCGCGCAACGCTTGAATTGCTCTATGAAACTGGAAGCGCTGTCTGGCGCGGCTGGTGGATTCAATGGAGGCAAGGAAAGACGCTATCAATTGCTAACGGTAAAAAGCGCGCGCTTTTCTACGATGTCATATCATTCTTCCAGCAAGCATTTGTCAAAGCATGCGATTCCTACCTAGGCAATCGGTTCGAGCATCGCAACATGATCGTTGAGAACAAGCGACTCAGGTCAACATTTCGACCAGCAGACATTGACGAAATCATTCGGTACAACGATGCCGAACTGACAAACCTTGTATCTCTCATGAATGAATTGCGCACGCGCTTGCACAACGTCGGATTGTTTCCCTCTCGCTGGGACGGTCCCGGCGCAATCGCGGTAGCGCTTATGCAGAGGGAGGGAATCAAGGCACACAAAGCCGAGTCACCTATCGACTTGAAACCTGCCGTACGTAGCGCGTATTTCGGCGGTAGATTTGAGGTTATCAAATGCGGGCACTCAAGACTTCCCGCATACGAATACGATTTGAATTCTGCTTATCCGTGGGCTCTCCTTGACGTGCCTAGCCTTGCACAAGGTGAATGGGCAAAGATCAACGAACAATCCACACTTCCATTTGCGGTCTCGAGAGTGACCTATAAGGGTGCGAATTCAGGCGCGCTACCTCAGCCGCTCCCGTGCCGTCAACCTAATGGAACAATTTCCTATCCACGTAACGTTACCGGATGGTACTGGCAACCGGAAATCCTAGCCGCTAACGAATACGTTCACAAATTCGGCGGCACGCTGACAATTCACGAGACGTGGGAATTCAGAGAAGCGACAAACGATAGACCGTTCTCGTTTATCAAGCCGCTCTATCAACAGAGAAAGAAATTGAAAGCAGCCGGGGACGGTAGCCATGTAGGAATCAAACTAGGCTTGAATTCCCTCTATGGGAAACTTGCTCAGCAAGTAGGTGCAAAACAGAACAGTGATGGAACGTGGCGAATTCCTCCATACCACCAATTGGAATGGGCAGGATATGTCACAAGTAAATGCCGCGCAGCAGTCCTGAGTCTCGCTATGAAAGATTTACGCGCTGTCATTGCCTTTGAGACGGATGCAGTATTCCTCTCGCATAAAGTTCGTGCCAATGAGGGGAGCGGACTAGGACAGTGGGAATACGAACAATTTGACAACCTAACCTACCTACAATCAGGAACCTACTTCGCAACTAAAGAGGGTAGCGAGGTCGCTAAAACCAGAGGTGTCGATAGAGACACGCTGACTCGCGAACAAGTCTTGTCTGCAATGCACGCTGGACAACCGACTGTCGAATCACGATTGACGCGGTTCATAGGACTCGGACTAGCCTTACAAGGTCAATTTGACAAATGGAGACATTGGATTACCGCACCTAAAAACCTCAGTCTCGAGGCTAAAGGAAAACGCATACATATCCCGTGCAACGCTTGTGTCGGTAGCGACTTCTCACTAGGTGGATTCCACCGGACTATTATCGGCAATGACGAATCAACTGTGAGCAGTGAATACCAAATATTGTGGGAAAATCCTGGTGACATGAGTGAAGCATTAGGAAGCCTGAGAGAATCACACTATGAAGGAATCGCATATGAAGACGATTAGAAAAGCGCGATACAAAACCGCTAAGTACCTCATCGCGCTTGACAATCTCGAGGTTCATGCTGTCTACCGCCTACCCTCGAGAGGCGCGCTAGTGCTAGGACGCGATGGGCGAATGCACGAATGGATTCGACTCTACGCTTGACGAAGCAAACCTACGTGCGATAGAATCAAGGCATCGCCAACCGGCGACAACCGACTCATGTAGGAGACTGACAATGCCTGACAATGACCTCATCGCCATCCCCAAGGACATTCGACGCGCCGGACGCAAGCCTAAGCCGAATCCGTTCATGGAGGTCGCGCGGCTTCTCAATGACAACCGAGACAAGGCAAAGCCTTTCGATATCCTGGTTGCCAAGGGCGAGAAGCCTGAGGATTGCATCAATGCATTCAAGCGAAACTTTCGCAATGCGGGAGAGGCTCTCGACTGTACTTTCCGCGTTTACACTCCCGACGCTGACAAGCCGCTAAGCGTCATCGTCTGGGCAATCGACCGCATCAAGCGACCGCGAAAGAATTCCGATTCGGCGGAGTGATAGCCGCCTAATCGGTAAACCGTGAGGCTCCTTTTACTCCGTCTCGTAGCCTCACCCCGCAAATCCCCGCACCTACCCTAGCCAAGGTGCGGGGATTCGCCATACCCACACAACCACGAGCCAAGAAAACGGGGATAGAAAGCGGAGACAATGCGGCACACAATTGCG
>Ga0164242_10005299_pt1 | contig 14364 bp, 15 predicted proteins | sample OricomgcompostMG_FD_108783 | JGI IMG/M metagenome (GOLD analysis project Ga0164242, IMG submission 108783) | Miracle-Growth compost microbial communities from Emeryville, California, USA - Original compost - Miracle growth compost (MG) ... | reverse complement strand
CTTGCGAGGTTGTTGATCACCACGATGCCTTTGTTCAATTCACCGTTATAGCGGACACCGGGATCTGTTACTCCATGCTCTATCACTTTTGTCAGGGCCTGCCGGTTATCCCACATCAGCCTGTTGAAGTTGGTCACATGCACCACGAGTATTTCCCTGCTGCCGATAACATGCTTTGTATCTGTAGGTGTTTCACGGGGCGGATCATGCTCTAAGTAAACCTTGGGCAGCTTTCGTTGCTGTGCGGAAAGCACTTCGTATTGGTCCACCAGGTAATTCTTTGCAGACTGGAAAAGGATACAATCAAAATCCATCTCCTGCAGGTGCTCCACATCCACCTCATGCACATTTTCCCCGAAAGGGAAAGTATCTCCTTTTCCCTGGTAGCCTTCACTTTTCTTGCTGTTGACAGGTATGTAAATCTCATACCGTCCCTGCGATAAATAAAAAAGATAACTGCCATGCACATGCCAGGTGAATATTTTCAGTCTTTCCGTTGATATAAGGTTGTCAGCTTCCATATATTGAAATGTTGATCGTTGTGCCTGTATATTACCGGCTTTCATTTTTTAGCATGCACGCCTGCTGGCAATAAGAAGAAGCCTGGCGGACAAGTGACCGGCAGCCGGAACATATCGGTCACCTGTCCTTTGCAAATGATTTATAAAAATTTAATGCCAAAAAGCGCTTCTCCCACTGCTTCAAGACATTGGCCCCTTTCAGATAGAAATACTTTTTTTCATCAGAGAGTTCATTGTGGTATAACATCTACATATTTCCACGTTTTTCCAAAGGATTGCTCTTCATTACTTTATTGAAAAGCGTGGTGGAACAGCGCAGGAAGCAGGGAAAAGATGCGAAGCAGCACCTGTCAGCGCTGCGGAACGATGCTTGCAATGATAAATGATATAAAACATATGCAGCAAGCAAAACTGCATGCATCGCAATGATCATTGTAATTGATAAGGTACCTGTATAAACATAAACAACAACGGTTCAACAGCATTGAAAGATGATGGAAAAGACAATGATATCGGTCGTCGTGCCTACGTTCAACAGGCCTGCCCTGGTGCTGCGCTGCCTGCAGCACCTCATTCGCCAAGATATTCCCGCATCTTTATTCGAGATCATCATCGTGCACGACGGGCCCGGTCTCGCGAGCAGAGAGGCGGTCGAATGCTTTTTATCTTCATCAGCCAGCATTCATTCTTCTGTACAATATTATGAGCAGCCCTTCAGGGCAGGACCGGCTGCTGCCAGGAATTTCGGCTGCAGGATGGCAAAAGGCCACCTGATCGCTTTTACCGACGATGATTGTCTGCCGCAGCCGGGCTGGCTGAAAGCTTTCCTGGAGGCCGCAGAAAAGAACATCACCGAAGAGATCGCCTTTACAGGCAGGTTGCAGGTGCCGGTATCTTCCCTTCCCACGGACCATGAAAAAAACACGCAACGGCTGGAAACCTCCACTTTCATCACGGCCAACTGCTGCTGCACAAAAAAAGCCTTCGGGAAAGTAAGAGGCTTCGATGAACGCTTTACTACGGCCTGGCGTGAAGACAGCGACCTTGAATTTTCTCTCAGGAAATTCCACATCCCGATCGTTCATGTTCCCGGTGCCATAGTCGTGCATCCTGTACGGAAAGCCTCCTGGGGCGTTTCGCTCCGGGAACAGAAGAAAAGCGCTTTCAATGCCTTGCTGTATAAAAAGCATCCCCGGTTGTACCGCGCGCACATACAATCCCATCCCCCCTGGAATTATTACCTCACTGTATCATGGCTGGCATTTGCAACAGTGTGCCTTTTCGCGCATGCTTACTTCCTCTCGTTTGCTTTGTATGCAGCTGTAGTGTGGATGACATTTCGTTTTTTTCTCAGGCGGGTCAAAGGTGCTTCCCATTCTTTTTCCCACCTGGCTGAAATGGCGCTGACTTCTTTTTGCATTCCGGTGCTTTCGGTTTTCTGGAGATTGTACGGCGCCCTGAAATTTAAAACCTGGTTCCTATGAAAGTAAAAGATCTGAAAAACATCGGCATATTCCGCGCCTTGCAACTGGGCGATATGCTGTGCGCCATTCCTGCGATACGGGCCCTGCGTCATGCTTGTCCCGGCGCGCACATCACCCTCATCGGCCTGCCCTGGGCCGCTTCGTTGCCGGGCCGCTTCTCACATTATTTCGACGATTTCATTTGCTTCCCGGGCTATGAAGGATTGCCCGAGCAGGAACCGGTAACGTCAGCTTATCCTTCTTTCCTGGAAGAAGTGCGGCGCCGGGAATTCGACCTCCTGCTACAGATGCAAGGCAATGGCAGCATCGTCAACGAACTGCTTGCTGACTTCGGTGCGAAAAAAATGGCCGGCTATTTCAAAGACCATCCTCCTGCCGGCCAGGAATATTTTATCCGTTATCCTGATCATGGCTACGAAGCAGAACGACACCTGCTGCTGATGCGAAAGCTCGGCATCACTGCCCGGGATGCGCGGCTGGAATTCCCCCTTCTTGAAAAAGATTTCCAGGAACTGCAGCAACTGCACCTGCCGGTGGAAAAGAAAAAATACCTCTGCATACATCCCGGATCAAGAGACATGAAACGGCAATGGCATCCCAAATATTTTGCAGCCATTGCCGACCATTACCTGCACGAAGGATGGCCGGTGATCATTACGGGTACACAGGATGAGCGATACATTGCCCTGGAAATGATCAAGTACATGAAGGGCATCCCGATCAACATGACGGGGCGTACAAGCCTCGGCGCCGTTGCGCTTCTCATCAGGGATGCATTGGGGCTGGTGTGCAACTGTACAGGTGTCTCCCATATTGCTGCTGCCATGAGAACACCCAGCGTGGTGATCAGCATGGACGGGGAGCCGATACGCTGGGCACCGCAGAACAAAACCCTGCACCGTGTAACGGATTGCTCGCTTCACCCGCAATTCAACGAAGTATTTGAAAAAGCAGTAGCGCTGACCGCGCATGAAAAGAATACATTGCCTAAAAGAGAAATGGCTTTCTGAAAGCGCCAGGCTTGCGGTGTGAGGAAAGTTACAAAAGGTTACTGGTAAGAGAAGATCGGATAGGCAGGTCGCTGTTTATGTTTTCTGGTTGGAGATATAACGGCACATCTCGCGGAGGGTATCTTCGTCCATGTTCACCGGCGGCTTTCCTGCGGCTTCCCAGTCAGAAAAGATAACAGCTCCTTCCTGGGAAACGGTGAACAAAAAAATGTCGCCGAAGAAAATATCAAATACGATCATCTCGCCATAGTCTTTTTCCTGGATGATGAACTCCCTGGCTTCGCCGTCTTTTTCGTACTTGTAAACCGTTCTTTTCAATGGTTCCATAATTGCCATGTTTAGGATGAAGATGCTTCACTTTTATTATAGCTTAACAAAAATGATTCCATGATGGCAGGTCTTTATCCGTATCACACAAACCGGCCATCCCTGTATTGAAAAAAGTACGACAGGAAAATTACCGGCCAGTGAAGAACTGATATGCTCACTTATCACGCTCTGCCATTTTGTGAGCAAGCCGAGCGGATCCTTGTAAAGGGGCTTTGGTCACCAGGAATGAATTGATGACCAGCGCATCAAAAGGGGATGTCCAGAAACAGCCGAGCGCATCCTGCGGCGAACAGACGATCGGCTCGCTGCGCGTGTTGAAGGACGTATTGATCAATACCGGCACGCCTGTCAGTTCCCCGAAGGCCTGCAGCAGGTCGTAATAAAGCGGATGCTGCTCACGGTTCACCGTTTGTATGCGCGCTGTCCGGTCCACATGGCATACCGCCGGTATTTTTTTCAGTTTCTGAGGACGCACATTGTACACAAACAGCATAAAGGGAGAGACAGAAGCATCTTCAAACCATTCGGATGCTTTTTCTTCCGGCACAACAGGGGCTACGGGCCTGAAGTCTTCCCTTCCCTTGATATCATTCAGCCTTGCCTGCATGGAAGCCTTCAGCGGCGAAGCAAGTATGGAGCGGCCTCCCAATGCCCTGGGGCCGAATTCCATCCGGCCCTGGTACCAGGCCACGATCTTATCTTCCGCGAGCAAAGCGGCGGTTTCCCTGGCCACATTCTTCAGCCGCTTATAGGGCGTTTTCGTCCACTTCAGGTAGTTTTCCACTTCTTCATCCTTGTAGGAAGGGCCCCAGTAAGCATGATCCATCCGGAATTTGCGGCTGCCTTTCCTGTGCCGTGCATCGATCCACAAAGCTGCTCCCAGGGCCGTTCCCGCATCGCCTGCAGCGGGTTGCACCCAGATGTTCCTGAAAGCGCTCTTTTGCCGGATCACGCCGTTCAGCACGCAATTGAGGGCCACACCACCCGCCAGGCACAGGTTCTGCTCGCCCGTGTTTTTGTACAGCCAGTCACTGATCTCCAGCACGGTATCTTCCAGCACTTTCTGCAGGGAATGTGCAATATCGAAATGAAGCTGGCGAAGCGGTTCTTCCCTCCGGCGCGCCGGGCCAAAACGTTCTTCCAGCCGCGGCTCCTTTACCGTAAACCTGCCTTCGGGCAGCAGCCTGATCAACCTGCGGAAATAATCGCTGTACACTGGCTTCCCGAACGAAGCAAGCGCCATCACCTTGTATTCATCGGACGACCGCAGGAAGCCCAGGTATTCCGTCACGCTTTCATACAGCAGGCCCAGCGAATGCGGCATGTCCACATGTCCGATGCGGACAAGATCGTTCTCTTCGCCAAGATGATAGGAAGTGGTGACCTTTTCACCCCTGCCGTCGATGGTGAGGATAGCGGCCTTCCTGAAAGGCGAAGCATGAAAAGCGCTGGCTGCATGACAAATATGATGCTCCACGAAATGCCATTTCCCCTGGCTCAGCCTGCCACCGGAAAACACCTGCTGAAGATGATGCGGATAGCCGCTGAGCAATTGCCGCGGCGCATTGACAATGGAAGACAGGAACAAAGGATCCCATACGGACATCCACTCTTTTTCATGCGGATGCAGGCTGGGTTCCAGCGGCAGGCTGATGGTAGGCTTCAGCGCGTGTTGATTAAGCAGCAGGTAAGGGTCGAATGAATACGCGGTGTGCGCCACGTCATTGATGTGGATGCCCGCTTCCCGGAGGCAGTAATGGATCGCATGATAAGGAAGCTCATAGGTGGAAAAAGGAACTGGTCTCTTTCCGTGCTTGATGCGGGTAAAGCGCTCCTCCTCTGCTGCTGCCACCAGGTTGCCGTCTTTGAGAAGACAGGCGGAAGAATCATGAAAAGCAGCATTGATGCCTAAAACGTACATAAATACACAATTAAATTTCTGGTGAACGACCGGAAATGCGGCTCCGGATGATCGCCGCGATCATTTTCCTTTACTTTGCCAAAAGAAGATTTAAAAAACATGCCGCTTTATCAAATGTGGGCTTTGAACGCCGGTCACGTCACTGCAGGCCGTCCCTGGCATGGTGCCTGCGGCAGCACAGAACAAGCCCGGGTTTGCTGCAACAACATGCCGGCTTGCCGGCCATGTTGTGGAATGGGAACTGATTTCGTGGAATTTGCTCCCTAAATATGATAAGGGAGAGACGGCTGCAAGACAAACGCTCATTGGCTCCATGCTCTTTGGTCATTGTTCTGCGCAACAGGCGAAGCTCCTGACAGCGACTCATTATTATTCCTCCTGCCCTTGCAACTTTCTTCTATTGGTTTACATAACCTGCACAGCATCCTGTATAGCAATGGAATGATTCTTGCGCCGCCCTCGTTACATATCCTATTGAACAATTTCGTGCATTCAAATTCAAAACAGAATGCGGTGCTGCAGACCGCGTGACTACCGTGTCATCCCTGCAGCATGGACCTTTAAACTACTGTTCCTATGAAAAACATTTTAATTGTTGAAACAGATCCGTATGCCAGCGATCGCCTGTGCCGGTACCTGAAACGCAAAGGTTATGAGCCGGACAAGGCATCTTCAGGAAAGCATGGACTGGAGCTTTGCAAAAGCCGGGATTTCGACCTGGTATTCTGCAATGAATATTTTGAAGACATGGATGGCTGTGATTTTGTACATGAGCTCATGCTGCTCAGGTCCAACACCTATGTGATCGTCATGGGCCATTCAGACGTAACGAAGGCAGTGAAGGCGCTGAAAATGGGTGCTTATGATTATCTCGAGAAGCCGCTGGTGCCCGATTGCCTGCTTGATGTCATTCAAAAGATCCCTTCGCAGCCTGCAGAGCATGCTCCTTTCTCCGCAGCGCAGCACAGCGAAGCAGCTACGCATCCGGGCGGCACGGCACCTGCACATCTCCCCTATATCACAGGCATATCACCGGCCATGCAGGAGATCTATCGGCAGGTGCACCTCGTTGCGCCTACTGACTACAGCGTGATCCTGTACGGGGAAAGCGGCACGGGCAAGGAAGTGATGGCCCGCATCATTCATGAAAACAGTCCGCGCAGCCACATGCCTTTCGTCGCAGTGGATTGTGGCACATTGTCCAGGGAATTGGCCAATAGTGAGCTGTTCGGTCATGTAAAAGGGTCTTTTACAGGTGCCTGTGCCGACAAAGCCGGCTATTTCGAGATGGCCGACGGTGGCACGCTGTTCCTTGATGAAGTAGCCAATTTATCGTATGAAACACAGGCAGCCCTCCTGCGGGTAATACAGGAAAAAAAATACAAGCGTGTTGGTGATACAAAAGAAAGAACGCTCGACATCCGGATACTCGTCGCTTCCAATGAGAACCTTCGTGAAGCATACAGAAAAGGGAAGTTCCGCGAAGACCTGTACCACCGCTTCAATGAATTTACGCTGTCCATCCCGCCCCTGCGGGAAAGGAAGGAAGACATTCCTCTTTTTGCCGACTTTTTCCTGCAAAAAGCCAACAAGGAGCTGGGCAAAAAAGTAAGAGCTTTCAGCGATAAGGTGGTGGAAAACCTCTGTTCTTATCCATGGCCAGGGAATATCCGCGAGCTCAGGAATGTAGTGAGAAGAGCCGTTCTTCTTGCGAAGGGAAGCATCATAACAGGCAAATGTATTTCACTGCACCAATATTTGCGGCCCCAGCCGGCAGATGCAACGGAGAACCATGCCGAAAAGCCGCTTTCCCGGCAAAGCTACATGCAGGAAGAGGTAGGCCGTGCCGAGATGCAGGTCATCATGAAAACCCTCAGCAGGGTAAATTTCAACAAATCCAAGGCTGCCCATGTGCTGCAAATTGACCGCAAGACCTTATACAACAAGCTAAGATATTACCAGCATATCTCGTGAGATACCATGGTACAATGCTTCTCAGAAAGCAGGCGTGCCGATGTACCCCAATCTGTGGAAATAATTGTACGCCCGTCATGCCTCATCTGTTAAAAAGGGTTTTAAAGCCTTTGTATGTAAGCAATTTGTATTTCTGGCAGCATTATTATTGATAAAATGAAGAGAAAGGAATGAGGTGGAGGATCCAGGATCGAACAAGAAAGGAAATAAGAAAGAAAAAATAAAGGAAGAACAGACAATAAGCAGCTACCAATTCTTATTTCATCACTTATAAAAAATCAGGAAAATGGAAAACAAAAAAAATGAAACCATGCGGAACTCAAAGTTCCACCGCCTGTTCGTAGACCAGCTAGAGGATATGTATTGGGCCGAAAAGCACCTCGTAAAAGCGCTTCCGAAAATGGTAGAGGCATCTACTTCCGAAGAGCTGAGCACCGCTTTCTCTGATCACCTGACGGCAACTGAAAACCACGTGAGCCGCCTGGAAGAAGCTTTTCGCATGCTCGACCAAAAGGCCGAAGCAAAGAAATGTCCTGCAATGAAAGGCATTGTGGACGAATGCGAAGAGATCATTTCGGAAACGGAGGAAGATACCATGGTCCGGGATGCCGCCCTTATTCTTGGTGCACAGAAGGCAGAACATTATGAGATCGCCACATACGGAAGCCTGATCACACTGGCCAAAACCATGGGGCATGAAGATGTGGCCGACCTGCTTGTGCAAACGCTGGAGGAAGAAAAAGAGGCCGACCAGTTGCTGACACAGTTAGCCAAAGGCTATGTAAACGAAGAGGCTTCCATGCAGTAAACGTTCTGCAGGATCGCCCGGATAAAATCATTGTTTGCTCATTCATCTTCAGGCATGTTCTTCACCACATTCGCGATTTGCTTTATTGTCCTGATAGGCGTATTGGTACTCGCCTTGAAGAAATTCAGGAAGCGCAGCGACAAGCATGAATGACCAGGTATCCGTTTATCCTGCAGAAGCCCAAAGTGGCACGAAAAAGTGAAAGTTGTTTAATCTTTTCTGTCAGCAGGATCGTTAAACAACTTCACTTTTATATAAAAAGACAATATAACAGTATCGTTATACAGCAGGCCTACTCCATTCTCTTACACCCGGATCAAATGATTGCTAACTTTTAAAACAACAGCTATGAAAAAAACAGGCTTTTTAATACCAGTTATCCTGCCGGTGATGCTTCTTTTCGCATGCAACGGAGGAGGCAACAGGAGCAGCGTGCAGACAGCCGATTCGTTGAACGACATCAACCAGCCGGTGCCCCAGGCCGACGCAGATTTTATGATAGACGCCACCCTCGGAGGCATGCAGGAAGTGGACATGGGAAAGATCGCCCAGCAAGAGGGTGTAAATCCCCGCGTAAAGGCTTTCGGCAACATGATGGTGACCGATCATAGCAAAGCGAATGACGGACTGAAGAAGCTTGCGATCACGAAAAATATCGCCATACCTGATTCGCTGGATGATACCCATCGTGCAGAAATTGACCGCCTCGACGAGCAGCATGGAACAGATTTTGACAAAACATACATAGACATGATGGTAAAAGACCATGAAAAGGATATCGATGAATTTGAAAAAGCGGCAGACCAGGTGCGCGATGGTGATATCAAAACATTTATCACCCAGACCCTGCCCATACTGCGGGTACATCTTGATTCTGCCAAGGCCATCCAGCAGGATATGAAATGAGGTCGGAAGCAATAAACTGCAGTGCTGCATGAATCTCATGCTCTTTGCTTAGCTGCACATCCTGCATAAAATTATGAATTGTAAACAAGGGTTTGTACATTGTTGGTGAAAGGAATATCGGGTGACGTTCGCTTTCAGGGAGATATATTTTTTAAAACAGGAATAAGCCGGGGAAGAAAAAGCATCAGCAAGTAAAATAAACGAGATAAATGAAAAGGCCGTTTAATGAAGTGCCTGCACACCATATTATCCCCAAAGCACCGGCAGCCTTGTATGCAACGGATGAGAACGGATTGCTCACTTATTACAACGATGAGATCGCTCAGCTATGGGGATACTATCCCTGCGTGAAGGATCCTGCAGAACAGGTTTTTGGCGCCTGGAGATTTTACCATGGCGATGGCTCTGTCCTTCCCTATGAAGATTGCCCGATGGTACAGGTGCTCCGGAACGGCAAAAGCTTCCGGGCAAAAGAGATCGCCGTAAAAAAGCCCGATGGCGTACGGCTGGTGATGCTCGTCAATGCCGATCCGATCCTGTCAGAAAAGGGGCTGCTGACAGGCAGCATCAATATCCTGCAGGACATCACCTGCAACAAAGGACTGGATGAAAATATATGGCGGCTGGCGGCAGTGGTGGCATCTTCCTATGATGCCATTATGAGCAAAACCCTGGATGGGGTGATCGTAAGCTGGAACAAAGCCGCGGAACGAATGCTCGGCTATACCGCCCGCGAGATCATCGGGCAGAACATCGAACGGCTCATCCCGCCTTCCAGACGCGATGAAGAGAAGATCATCATCGACAAAATAAAGCACAATGAGCGGGTGGATTGGTTTGAAACCACGCGTCAGACGAAAGATGGCAAAAACATCCCGGTGTCGCTGACTGTCTCACCGGTGAAAAATGCGCTGGGCAAGGTCATCGGTGCATCCACGATAGCCCGCGACATCAGTGTGCAGGCAGAAGCGCAGAACAGGCTGAAATTCTACAACCGCAAGCTAAAGCAGCTCAATGATTTCAAAGACGGCTTCATCGGCCTTGCCAGCCATGAGCTGCGGACACCGCTCGCGGTGATCAAAGCCAACCTCCAGTTCGTCGAAAAGCACATACCCGAAAGCGAATGGACAGCCTTTATCCACAAGGCCCTTGTGCAAACCGATAAGCTGGCAGATATTTTGTCCAACCTGCTGGACATTTCAAAAATACAGGCCGGCAAGTTCAGCCTACAGCTCAGCCAATTCTCTTTTAAAAAACTTTTAGACGAATGTGTTGATAACATGCTGCTGCTGAAGCATACACATGCCATCGAAAGGCATTACGACCTGGAAGGCGTAACTGTCTTTGCAGACCGCATCAGGATCGAACAGGTGATCATCAACCTGCTTTCCAATGCTATCAAGTACTCACCGGGAAAAGACCGCGTCATCGTCAGGAGCTACCTGGAAGGAGAAAAGCTGGTGGTCTGCGTGGATGATTTCGGGCTGGGCATCTCAAGCGAAGAAACGGACAAGGTATTCAACATGTTTTTCCGTGCTGAGGAAATGCGCCTGTACCCCGGCCTCGGAGTAGGCCTCTACCTGTCGCGGCAGATCATCAAGGGACACCGGGGGCAAATATGGGTGAAGAGCAAGCCCGGAGAAGGCTCTTCTTTTTGCTTCAGGATTCCGCTGCAGGCCAGCGAAAAAAGAGAATAAGAGCACATACCCTGGCCTTCCCTGTCTCCCCTTCAACAGGGTTATCATAAAAGATTATCACATTATTTCTTTAATTTCACAAGCATCTTTATGCCATGATGGTTACATGGAACTTTAAAAGATGAAAATGAGAAAAACGATCCTTCTCATCGAAGACGAAGAAGAGCTGCTGTCCATTCTGACAACGATCCTCGCAAAAGCGGGCTATGAAGTGCTCCCCCGATCCGGTTGGAAAGACACGGTGCTGGATCCTGCATCATTGCCCGATCTGATCCTGCTGGACAAATACCTGCGGGGAGAGAACGGCCTGCACATCTGTAAAAGAATAAAAAGCAGCGAAAAGACCCGTCACATACCGGTGATCATCCTTTCGGCATCTCCCGGCTCAAATGAAGAAGTTTCGGCTGCGCAGGCAGATGAGTTCGTGGAAAAGCCTTTCGACATCAACCTGCTGCTCAACATGATCGGGGGCTATCTCGCCTGAGCTTGCAGCAGCTTATATCCTTTTGCGTTATTTATTTGTCCCGTGACGGGTTGGCCTGTCGAAAGCCTTGCGCAATTCATCCTTTGCTTCTTCGAGGATGTTTCGCTGCCTGTCGTCAAGCTGGTCGCCGGCACGGTTGATATAAAATGTAAGCATGGACATCGCCGACCGGAAAGGCGAAGCTTTCCGGTGATGGCTGCTTTCCGCAGATTTCTTCAGTGAACGGGCGATCTTTTTGGGATCTTTCCAGGTAAAGACATCTTTTTCCAGGTCAAGCGCATGGCTGTGCTGCGTCACACGGGCAGACCATTTGCGGCCTTTTTTTGCGCCGGAGGCAGAACGCTTTTTTGCAGGAGCTTTGGTGGGCATGATAAGATGATTTTGATGAACAAATGCCGGTACTTTTATTGCTGTCCGGCAACTGAATTAATTCAACACAAAGAAGGAACCAAAGAAAGCAATGATGCAAAAACAAGATGCGATATGAGATGGCCGCATATGCGCTCACAGGCAAAAGCAAGATGATGAATGCCGGCTTTGCTGCAGCGATCTTCCTGAGCAAAATTTTCCCCATACTGTGTGCCGGGAAGCCACGTCCTTCCTGAGAAAAATGCTTTGCCGCCTGCGTGTTATACGCCTGTATCATAATATATCGTAAGCGGCAAGCCCTCTCTTCATAAAAAGTTATTTCCACTCTTTATTCCTTTGGCATAATTCTTCTGCCTTACAAAATCGTTGAAGCATCTCAGCATCTTTATCCTTAACACTTAAAAGAAAAGATCATGGAACAGACACCTGGCAATAACGATGTTCTTACCGACAGGCAGCAGGCTTCGCTGCTGACAGATTTCTTTGCGCAGGAGCTCAGGCATATGTATGGTGCCGAAAACCGCCTGGTAAAAGCCCTTGCCGTCATGGAGGAACAGGCAACGACCGAAGAATTAAAAGAAGCTTTCGAAAACCACCGCCTGGAAACAGAAGAGCATGTGGAGCGGCTGGAAAGTGTTTTTGAGATGACAGGCATCAGCGCAGAGCCGGAAAGATGTGAAGCAATGGAAGGGATCTTCAGGGAAGCCGAGGACATCGTAGCCAGCACAGAAAGAGGCAGCATGACCCGTGATGCAGGCCTGATCGTCGCGGCACAGAAAGCGGAACATTATGAGATGGCAAGCTACGGCAGCCTGGTCACCCTTGCCAGGACGCTCGGCATGCCGGACGTTGCCGAGGTGCTGGCACAGACCTTACAGGAAGAAAAAGCTGCCGACGCCGTATTATCCGGCATTGCCGGCAGCCAGATCAACATCACTGCAAGCGATGAAGAAAGATAAGTGGCCTGCACCTTTTGTGCAATGTCAATGCGTCTCCGTCATACTCCTTCCCTTTTTACAGAATACTTGTTCATAGATCAGAAAAACACACAACATGAGTAAAACGGTCAGTGATCACCTGGTAGCAAGGCTGCTCGACTGGAATGTCAAACGTGTCTTTGGCTATCCCGGCGACGGTATCAACGGCATTATGGGCGCCCTTAACCGGGCAGACGGCCAGATAGATTTTATCCAGGTACGGCATGAAGAGATGGCGGCTTTCATGGCCTGCGGCCATGCAAAGTTTACCGGCGAAACAGGCGTATGCATGGCCACTTCAGGCCCCGGCGCCATCCATTTGCTGAACGGCCTGTACGATGCCAAGATGGATCACCAGCCTGTCGTGGCCATCATTGGCCAGCAGGCCCGCGCAGCCCTCGGCGGCAGCTACCAGCAGGAAGTGGACCTGATCAGCTTATTCAAAGATGTAGCAGGAGCTTACGTGCACATGGCCTCAGAACCAAGCCAGACAAGGCACCTGGTGGATCGCGCTTTCCGCATTGCACAGGCCGCGCGCACCGTTACCTGCATCATCATTCCAAACGACGTCCAGGAAATGGATGCAGCAGAACCGGCCCGCAAGCATGGCACCATTCATTCGGGAACTGGCTATTCAAGACCCCGCATATTACCCGCCGATGCGGATCTGCAAAAAGCAGCAGCCATATTGAACACGGGTGAAAAGGTGGCCATGCTCATCGGTGCCGGCGCATTCGGGGCTGAAGAAGAGATCCTCGAAACAGCAGACCTGCTGGGAGCAGGCATCGCCAAGGCCCTGCTCGGCAAAGCAGTGATCCCCGACGACCTGCCCTATGTGACAGGCTCTATAGGCCTGCTCGGCACCAAGCCCAGCTGGGACCTGATGATGGAATGCGATACTTTGCTCATGATCGGATCAGGATTTCCTTACTCCGAATTTTTGCCACCGGAAGGACAGGCCAAAGGCGTGCAGATAGACATCGACGGCAGCATGCTGGGCCTGCGCTACCCCATGGATGTGAATCTGCAGGGAGACAGCAAGGAAACACTGCGCGCCCTCATTCCGCTGCTGCAGCTAAAAAGAGACCTGACCTGGCGGCAGCACATTGCCGATGAGATAAAAAGATGGTGGAAAATACTGGAGGCACGCGCCATGAACGAGGCACGCCCCATTAATCCGCAACGGGTATTCTGGGAGCTTTCCTCCCGACTGCCCGATCACTGCATCCTGACCTCGGACTCCGGCTCTGCCGCCAACTGGTTTGCCCGCGATCTCCGCCTGCGGAGGGGCATGATGGCTTCCCTTTCAGGGAACCTGGCTACCATGTGCCCCGGTGTTCCTTATGCGATCGCCGCCAAATTTGCTTATCCCGACAGAACGCCCATTGCGCTGGTCGGCGATGGCGCCATGCAGATGCTGGGCAACAACGGGCTGGTCACCATTTCAAAATACTGGACGCAATGGAAAGACCCCAGCTTCATCATCCTTGTGCTCAACAACCATGACCTCAACCAGGTGACCTGGGAGCAACGCGTCATGGTAGGTGATCCCCGTTTTGATGCTTCACAGGAATTGCCCGAGTTTCCCTACGCGCAATATGCTGAAATGCTCGGCCTGGAAGGAATACGGGTAGAAGAACCGGAGGAGATCGTGCCGGCGCTCGAACGCGCGCTTGCCGCCAAGCGTCCCGTGGTGCTCGACGTGGTGACGGACCCCAACGTGCCGCCCATGCCGCCTCACATCAACTTTGAGCAGGCCAGGGCCTTTGCATCTTCCATACTCAAAGGCGATGGCAATGCCATGGATATGATACGACAGACATACAAGGAAGCGATCAAAAATTATTTTCCCTGACAGAATGATAAATCTTCATGTATAGCAG
>Ga0164242_10005298_pt1 | contig 14366 bp, 14 predicted proteins | sample OricomgcompostMG_FD_108783 | JGI IMG/M metagenome (GOLD analysis project Ga0164242, IMG submission 108783) | Miracle-Growth compost microbial communities from Emeryville, California, USA - Original compost - Miracle growth compost (MG) ... | reverse complement strand
GCCTCCCGGTCGGTGCCGAGCATGCTGATCAGCGACGCCGCCGCGGTCGCCCGCGTGGCCGTGGCACGGAAGGCCCGCGCGGTGGCGACGTGATTGCGGCGCAGCACGGCGAGCTGGTCGGGGGTGAGCCCGTCGATCTCGTCCACATCGGCATCGCCGCCGGCCTCGGACGGCGCGGCCACCGGTGGCGCGGCCGGATCCGGGGCAGGCTTGGGCACGGGCACGATCGTCAGGCTCAGCGTCGACAGCACGTCCGGGTCGACGTCCTCGCCGGGCTGCACGAAGTAGAACCCGATCGTCCCGAGGGCGGTGACGTCGACGTGCACCTTGCTCTGCAGCGAGAACTCGCGCACCGCGAAGTCCGAGACAGCGTTGGTCATGGACGACAGCCGGTCCTGCAGCCCGTCCAGCGCGTGCTGCACGCCGGCGGCCACGTCGTCGGACGACCGGGCCGGCCCCTGTAGCTGCGTGATCTTCAGATTGAGCGCGGCGTTGTCGCTCTGCAGCTGCGCGACCTGGGCGCGCAGCGTGTCGACGATCTGCTCGAGGTTGGACGTCGTGCCGACGGGATCGGCGCCGGACAGCGGGGTGAACAGCCCGGGCTTGCCGTCGACCGTGACGATCTGATCGGGACCCACCCGGGTGAGGTCGAGACCTGGGGCGGGCTGCACGGTGATGGGCACTCCGACGGGCGCGGCCCGGACGGGCGGGTCAGCCATCGTCAGCTCGCCGGCGGCAGCTCGCCGCGTTGCGGAGCGAGCGTCACGCTGATCCGGGTGCCGGTCGCGGACGAGTAGCCGAACAGCCCGGCGGTGACGGGGTTGAGCAGCCGGCACAGCAGCCGGGTCTGCGTCGTCTCGGCCGAGCTGACCCGCACGGCCTCGGCCGACAGCTCGATGTCGACGCTGACCGAGTCGAAGGCGTACCAGAGCGGCGGTACCGCGAGCGTCCCCGGCGGTGCCGCCGCGAACTGTTGGGCTCGTTCGCGCGCGTGGTCGTCGAGGACGTCCTGTGCCTCGGCGACGGCCTGGACCGCACCGGCCAGCAGCTCGCCCAGCTCTGCTTGCTGGGTGCTGCCGGCCGGTGCGGCCGTGGGGGGAAGGCTGCTCAGAACGTCACCGTCGCCGAGGAACCGACGATGCCCTTGCGCACGCTGATGACGTGGTCGACGGGCGTCAGGTCGGGGTTGTCACCGACGAACTGCCGGGTGAGCTCGATCGTCACCGATCCGGTGCCGTCGGTCTGGCTCGCTCCGGTGTAGGCCCACGCGACGCCCTGCGTCGAGATCGCGAGTTCCTTGTTCGCGATCGGGTTGCCCTGCGCGTCGGTGTAGGTGAGGACGACCTGCATCGTGCGGGACGTCTCCGGCGAGCCGACATCGGTGATCGGACCGGGGTCGATGCCGATGCTCGGCCCGACGATCGCCTGCCGCGGTTTGGGCACGCCGATGTCGTGACGCGGCTCGAGCACGGCGTTCATGCGCAGCAGGCCGACCGAGCTGTCCATCCGGAACGTGCTGTCGGTCGTGACCTGCGAGTCGTCCCACTGGAAGTTGTTGTAGCCGCCACCGAAGATGATGCCGATGCCAGCCTGGCCGTCACTGCTGCTCGAGGTGTTGACGTCGGTGTCGGTGTGCGCCGCGCTGGCGAACTGGCTCGCGGTGAAGCGTCCCTGCAGGCGCACCTGCGTCCACTGGTAGAGCACCGGATCGATGAAGTCGATCAGCGGCAATTGCTGGGTGAAGGTCTGCGCGCCGGTGATGTCGCCGTTGTCGTCGTAGTCGATCTCCTGCACCGCGATGACGTCGACGAGCGTCTTGGCGAGCGCGGTCGTCGAGTCGGCGGCGGTCTTGTTCAGCTTGGTCTGGGTGTCGGCGACAGCCTTGCCGGTCAGCTTCACCAGGTCGCCGAAGGCCATGCCTGCGGTGGCGAGCTGTCCGCTCACATCGGGACTGGTCATGGGGGAATTCCTTCAGATCGTGAGGGAGAACGTCTGGGACATCGACCGCAGCCACACCGTGACCGGCTGCTTGATCGCGCCCGTTCCGGAGTTGGGGACGTTGCGCGTGACCGTGACCGCGATCTGCCCCTCCGCGTTGGTCGTGCTGCCGGTGAACGGCGCCGTCGTCGAGAAGCTCGTGCGCAACGTGCCCGCGTCGACGCTCAGCGGCTGGCTCGGGTTCACCGCACCGGCCGCCGTGAGCACCGAGATGAGCAGCTCGCACGACCGGTTGACACCGCCGCCGGACACCGACGTCTCGGTGATCGGCCCCTGCGCCATGACGATCTGCGGGCCGACCGACACCTGCGACGGCACCGGGAACTTGCCGGTCGTGCGCGGGCCGAGGATCGCGTCCAACCGCACGTCACCGGCCGACCAGCTGGACTCCTGGCTGTGGTTCTCGGTGAACGTCTGCGTGTTGTCGTAGTCGTAGTCGTAACCGATCCCGACGAACCCCCAGAACAGCCCGACCCCGCCGACGCCGCCGCCCTGCTGCTCGGCGTTGAACTGCAGGCCGTTCGACTCGTCGAACGCGCCGACTGACAGGTCCATCGAGATCGCGACGCGCTTCCACTCGTGGATCGTCGGCATGAAGAAGTTCAGGACGGACAGGTCCGTGCTGACCAGTTGGGTCTGGGACGGGTCGGGCAGGCCGTCGTCGTCCAGGTGCTGGATGACGTCGGTGACGACGGTGATGTCGGTGTTCGCCAGGTCGTTGACGGTGTCGATCACGCCCTGGTCGAGCGCGGACTGCGAGTCCGCGACGCCGGTTCCGATCGAGGAGAGCACGTCCCCGAACGTCGGCGCGACGGTGGCGAGCTGGCCGCTGACGTCCGCCGGCGCGGGCGTATCGGCCGGCCGGAACGCCAGCGCGGCGGCGAGCGGGGACGCCGCGGGCATCGCACGGCTCCTGGGTGCGACGACACCGGCGGTCGCCTTCGCCGGCGTGCGGACGGGTCGTTCCGCGGTGCGGGTGCGGGTCGCCGCCCGCGGCCGTGATCGCGCCGGGCTCGCTTTGCGCGCCCGGCTGTTCGTGTCAGCCATGCCTACGCTCCTTCGCCTGCTCGGAAGGCAGCGAGGAGCGAGCGAACAGCACCAGCCATCACGCGCCCCCCCGGCTGCGCCTGTGGATGGTTCGGGAGCATTGCACTGCTTGACCGGTCCGGACAGGGCTCGCGATCAGCTGTGCAGGCGTTGGCCGGGTCCGGTCAGGACGTCCTGAGATGCCAGGTGAGCAATTCGCCCGATCCGCCCGGTTCGAGATCGATGCCCCATGCTGCGTCGCCGACCGCGAGGCGCCCGTCCGGCAAGGTCCACGAGCCGCTGAGGACGAGCACGAACGCCGTGCCGGGGATCGGCCCGGACGACGTGCGGACCTCGAGTCGCAGATCGTCCAGGTCAATAGGCAGCCTGGCTGTATATGTCGACGGATCGTCCGCCTGGGACAGCAGCGACATCTGCAGCAGCCGCAACGGCTCGGACCGGGACGGGTTGGTCTCGGCGTGCCGCACTCCCCCGGCGGTCCGCTGGACGAGCACGTCGCCGGCGCCGACGGTCATGTCGACGCCGGAGCCCTCGTGCCGCAGCCGGCCGGCGAGCACGACGCTGACGATGTCGACGCCGCGGTGCGCGTGCTCGGCGAAACCGGCGCCGGGCGCGACGACGTGCTCGTCCACCGCGACGAGCGGCCCGACGCCCACCCGGCTCGGGTCGTAGTGCGGCCCGAACGAGAACACCGACCGCGTGACGATGCCCGGCTGCTCGGTCACGAACCGCTGATCCGCGGGCACCACCCGTCCAGTGGTCACTTAGACCGTCCAGTGGTCAGTTGTAGGTGACCACTGGACGCGAAAGTGACCACTGGACGAGCGGTCACGGGCGGTGCGCGTGGTCGGCCGCCCACGCGAGCAGGTCGTCCCGCCCCCAGGTGTTGACGATCGTGCCGACGTCGACCCCGCAGCGGGCGGCGCGCTCGCAGCCGTTGCGCTGCCAGTCCAGCTGCCCCGGCGCGTGGGCGTCGGTGTCGATCGAGAACACGCAGCCCGCCTCGACCGCGAGGCGCAGGAGCCGCTTCGGTGGGTCGAGCCGCTCGGGGCGCGAGTTGATCTCGACCGCGACGCCGAACTGCGCGCACGCGGCGAACACGAGCTCGGCGTCGAACTCGGACTCCGGGCGGGTTCCCCGTCCGCCGGTCACGAGCCGGCCGGTGCAGTGCCCGAGGACGTCCAGGTTCGGGTTGCTCACCGCGGCGACCATCCGCGGTGTCATCTCCGCCGACGGCATGCGCAGCTTGGAGTGCACGCTGCCCACGACGACGTCCAAGCGGGCGAGCAGCGACGGCTTCTGGTCCAGCGTGCCGTCCTCGAGGATGTCGACCTCGATACCGGTCAGCACCCGGAACGGGGAGGCGTCCCCGGCCGCGGCCTCGGCAGCGAAGCGCTCGTTGAGCTCGGCGACGACGTCCAACTGCTTCTCGAGCCGCTCGGCGGACAGCCCGTTCGCCACGGTCAGTCGCGGCGAATGGTCGGTGAGGACGAGGTATTCGTGCCCGATCGTGCGCGCGGCCAGCGCCATCTCCTCGATCGGCGAGCCGCCGTCGGACCAGTCGGAGTGTGCATGGCAGTCACCCCGCAGCGCGGCACGCAACGCGGCCGTCGCCTCGTCCAACGGCTCGTCCTCGGTGGCGAGCAGCCGGCGCAGGTACACCGGTTTCTCGCCGCGCAACGACTCCTCGACGCAGCGGGCGGTGACGTCGCCGATGCCCTTGAGCTTCGACAGCGTCCCGGCGGCCGTCCGTTCGGCGAGCTCGTCGGCGCTCAGCCCGTCCACCACCGCGGCCGCTGTTCGGAACGCCCGCACCCGGTAGGTCGGCTCGGCTGCGCGCTCGAGCAGGAACGCGATCTGACGCAGGTCGGCCACCGGATCGCGCGCCTCGCTCATACGGCTGACCCTAGGCGCGTGGCAAGCTTCCTGCGTGAGGCCGGGCCTGAGCGAGGAGACGATCCGCCGCATCGAGCAGGCGACCGGACGTCTGGCCACGCAGAGCGTCGCGCGGATGGACGAGCAGCTGCCCTGGTTCCGCGCGCTGCCCGCCGACCAGCGCTCGTGGGTCATGCTCGTCGCGCAGGCCGGCCTGCAATCGTTCGTCGAATGGCTGCGCCAGCCCGACGACGTACTGCGGCTGACCGGTGAGGTGTTCGCGGCGGCGCCGCGCGCGATGGCCCGCTCGGTCACGCTGCAGCAGACCGTCGAGCTGATCCGGCAGTCGATCGACGTCGCCGAGCTGAACCTGCCGATGCTCGCGGGCACCGAGGACGAGCGGCTCGTGCGCGAGGAGCTGCTGCGCTTCAGCCGCGAGATCGCGTTCGCCGCCGCGCGCGTGTACGCGATCGCCGCGGAGAGCCGCGGCTCGTGGGACGACCGGCTGGAGGCGCTGGTCATCGACCGGCTGGTGAGCGGCGCCGACGTGGGCGAGGCGCTGCCCAGCCAGCTGGCGGCGCTCGGCTGGCGCGCGCCCGGCCCGATCGCGGCGATCGTCGGCACCGCCCCGGACGAGCCGGACGGCGACGTGATCGGCAAGGTGCGCACGCTGACCCGCAGCCTCGGCCTGGACGCGATGGCGGGCGTGCACGGCACCCGGCTCGTCGTCGTCCTGGGCGGAGCCGAGGACCCGGGTGCGCTCGCCGAGAAGCTGCTGTCGCTGTTCGGGGACGGGCCGGTGGTGGTCGGGCCCGCGGCGGCCGACCCGACCGACGCGGGCGAGGTCGTCCAGGCGGCGCTGTCGGGGCTGCGGGCCGCCCCGGCGTGGCCGGCGGTGCCGCGGCCGGTCAGCGCCGACGACCTGCTGCCCGAGCGACTGCTGCTCGGTGACGCGGACGCGCTGAGCCAGCTCGTCCAGACCGTGTACCAACCGCTCGTCGAGGCCGGGGACGTCCTGGTCGACACCGTGTCGACGTTCCTCGACACCGGCGGCGCGCTCGAGGCGACCGCTCGCGCGCTGTTCGTCCACGCCAACACCGTCCGCTACCGGCTGCGCCGGGTGGCGGAGGTCTGCGGGCAGACACCCAGCGACCCGCGCGGTGCGTACGTGCTGCGCCTGGCGCTGACGATCGGGCGGCTCGAGGAGCTGGCCTGAGCCGGTAGCAGGTCGTTCAAGCAATTGGGGCGATCCGACAACGGGCTCTCAGGTCGGGTCTGCGAATTCGGGACATAGTGTCCCGTGATGCACGCCATAGCTGTAGGTCTCCTACAAACCACGTGGCGTAACGCTGTCCGTGTCCTCCTCGCCGTCCAGCCCCCGACGAGGCCAAGCTGGTAGCCGTGATCGCCGTCTTCGCGCCCGGCCAGGGCGCCCAGTCGCCCGGCATGCTCGCCCCGTGGCTCGAGTTGCCCGGTGTCGCCGAGGAGCTGGCCGAGTACTCCGAGCTGACCGGTCTGGACCTCGTGCGGCTCGGCACCACGGCCGACGCCGAGCAGATCAAGGACACCGCCGTCACCCAGCCGCTGATCGTCGCGCTGGGCGTCGTCGTCGCCACCCGGCTCGGTCTTGAGGCCGACGGCGAGCGTGTCGTCGCCGGGCACAGCATCGGCGAGGTGACCGGTGCCGCCGTGTCCGGTGCGCTGACCCCGGCCCAGGCCGTCGCGTTCGCCGCCCGCCGGGGCGCCGAGATGGCCGCGGCGTGCGCGCTCGAGCCGACCGGCATGTCCGCGCTGCTCGGCGGGGACCCGGACGAGGTTGCCGCGGGAATCGAGGCCGCCGGGCTCGTCGCCGCGAACCGCAACGGTGCCGGGCAGATCGTCGCCGCGGGCGCGCTTGACCGGCTCGCGGCGCTGGCCGAGAACCCGCCCGCCGGCGCGCGTGTGCGCCCCCTGCAGGTCGCCGGCGCGTTCCACACGCACTACATGGCGCCGGCCGAGAAGGCGCTCGCCGAGTTCGCCGAGTCGTTCACGCCGTCCGACCCGCGTCCGATCCTGCTCTCGAACGCCGACGGCGCCGCGGTCTCCACGGGGACGGACCTGATCGCGCGGCTCGTCCGCCAGGTCACCCTGCCGGTGCGCTGGGACCTGTGCCTGCGCACCTGCGCCGACCTCGGCGTCACGGCCGCGATCGAACTGGCCCCGGCGGGCACGCTGACCGGCATCGCCAAGCGCGAGCTGTCCGGTGTCGAACTGCTCGCGGTCAAGACGCCCGACGACCTCGAGGCGGCCCGCACGCTCGTCGCCAACAGCTTCCAGCACAACCAGGGCGACCACCTGCTCGACTTCCGCATCGTGGTCACGCCGGCCAAGGGTGTGTTCACCCGCGCGGACGACCTGGACGAGGGCGGCGCGGTCGCGCGCGGCACCCGGCTCGGGACGATCCGCACCAACCGCGAGGAGCACGCGATCGTCGCTCCTGCCGCCGGCGTGCTGACCGAGTTCCTGCGCCACGACGGCGACATCGTCGCGGCCGGCATGCCGGTCGCGCGCATCGCCGACAGCTCGGACTACTGAGCCCGTCGGCTCACCGAACAGAGGAGTAGGAACCGCATGTCGCTCACCGCGACCACCGGCCCGGCCAGCAGCAGGCTGCTGGGCCTGGGCCACTACCGGCCCGGCAACGTCGTCACCAACGCCGACCTGATCGCGCGTGGCGTCGACACCGACGACGAGTGGATCCGTACCCGCGTCGGCATCGCCGAGCGCCGCTGGGCGGACCCGGACGAGACCGTCGTCGACATGGCCGAGGCCGCGTGCAGCAAGGCGCTCGCGAACAGCGGTGTCGCGGCGTCCGAGGTCGACCTCGTCCTCGTCGCGACGTGCACGATGCCCGACGCGATCCCGAACGCGGCGCCGCAGCTCGCCACGCGGCTCGGCATCGACGCGCCGGGCGCGTACGACATCAACTCCGGCTGCTCGGGCTTCGTGTACGCGCTGAACATCGCCGCCGGGGCGATCCGCACCGGGCAGGCGCGGCACGTCCTGGTCACCGGCGCCGAGCGGTTCTCGGGCTGGCTGGACATGACCGACCGCTCGACCTGCATCATCCTGGCCGACGGCGCGGGCGCCGCGGTCGTCGGACCGTCCGACGAGATCGCGATGGGTCCGACCGTGTGGGGCAGCGCCGGCGCCGAGGCCGACAAGATCGTCATCGATCCGCAGACGAAGTTCTTCCGGCAGGAGGGCCAGGCGGTCTACCGCTGGGCGACCTCGTCGATGGCCCAGGTCGGCATCGAGGCCTGCGAGCGGGCCGGCATCGACCCGTCCGAGCTCGCCGCGTTCATCCCGCACCAGGCGAACCTGCGCATCATCGACCTGCTCGCCAAGAAGCTCGGCGCCACCAACGCCGTGGTCGCGCGCGACATCGAGACGTCCGGCAACACGTCCGCGGCGACGATCCCGCTCGCGATGTCGCGCATGGTCGAGCGCGGCGAGATCCCGTCCGGCGCGCCCGTCCTGCTGCTCGGCTTCGGCTCCGGCCTCGCGTACGCCGGCCAGGTCGTGCTGGCACCCTGAGTTCCGTCCCTACCGATCGCACCACCCATCCATGAAAGGACACCCATCCGTGGCCACTACCGAGGAGATCCGTTCCGGTCTCGCCAGCATCCTCGAGGAGGTCGCCGACGTCTCCCCCGGTGACGTGACCGACGAGAAGAGCTTCGTCGACGACCTCGACGTGGACTCGCTGTCGATGGTCGAGGTCGCCATGGCTGCCGAGGAGAAGTTCGGCGTGAAGATCCCGGACGACGAGCTGCCGAAGCTCAAGACCGTCGGCGACGCCGTTCGCTACATCGAGTCGAACGCCTGACCCACCAGCTGTACAGCCTTACTACATACCGAGCGAGGAAGTTTCAGTCATGACCATCCGTACCGATGACATCGTCGTCACCGGCCTGGGCGCGACGACCCCGCTCGGAGGTGACGTGGCGACGTTCTGGGCCGGCCTGCTCGCAGGCCGGTCCGGCGTCGTCGCGCTCGAGCAGGACTGGGCGAAGGACCTCACGGTGCGCATCGCCGCGCCGATGGCCGTCGACCCGACCGAGATCATCCCCCGGGTACAGGCCCGCCGGCTCGACCGCAGCGAGCAGGCCGCGCTCGTCGCCGCCCGCGAGGCGTGGGCCGACGCCGGCTTCACCGGCACCGCGCGCGAGAACGGCCTCGACCCGACCCGCGTCGCGGTCGTGCTGGGCACCGGCATCGGCGGCGTCACGTCGCTGCTCGGCCAGTACGACATCCTGCTGGACAAGGGCCCGGGACGAGTCTCGCCGCTGCTGATCACGATGAACATGCCGAACGGCCCGGCCGCGCACGTCGGCATCGAGCTCGGTGCGCAGGCAGGCGTCCACACGCCGGTGAGCGCCTGCGCCTCCGGTTCCGAGGCGATCGCGCTCGGCCTCGACCTGCTTCAGCTCGACCGTGCCGACGTCGTGGTCGTCGGCGGCACCGAGGCGTGCATCCACCCGCTGAACATCGCCGGCTTCGCGCAGATGCGCGCGATGTCGACCCGCAACGACGAGCCGCAGCGCGCGTCGCGTCCGTGGGACAAGGGCCGCGACGGGTTCGTCCTCGGCGAGGGTGCGGGCGTGCTCGTCCTCGAGCGCGCGTCCAACGCGAAGGCACGCGGTCGCACGCCGTACGCGGTGCTCGCGTCCGGCGCGATGACCTCCGACGCCAACGACATCGTGCAGCCCGACCAGGCCGGCCAGATCCGCGCGCTGCGGCTCGCCGTCGAACGCGCGGGCATCTCCTACGACGACGTCGTGCACGTCAACGCGCACGCGACGTCCACGCCGGTCGGTGACATGGGCGAGGCCGGCGCGATCGCGCAGCTGTTCGGCGAGGACACCGTCGTCACCGCCACCAAGTCGATGACCGGTCACCTGCTCGGCGCCGCCGGGGCGATCGAGGCCGTCGCGACCGCCCTGACCGTCAAGAACGATGTCGTGCCGCCCACGATCAACTTGGACGACCCCGACGACGAGCTGCGCGTCGACGTCCCCCGCGAGCCGCGCGAGATGACGGTCGGCGTCGCCGTCAACGACTCGTTCGGCTTCGGCGGCCACAACGCGTCACTGGTCTTCACCAAGGCCTGATCGGAGATCCCATGAGTGCCGTCCTGGAAGAGACCGCGATCGACCCGCGCGACCCCGAGTACCGGCTGGGGCTGCTGTTCGACGAGGGCAGCGTGCACCTGCTGCGCCCACGCGACACCAGCGGCGCGGTCGCCGCGCACGGCCTGATCGACGGCTCGCCCGCGATCGCGTTCTGCACCGACGCCACCGTCATGGGCGGCGCGATGGGACGCGAGGGCTGCCAGCACATCGTCGACGCGATCGACGCCGCCGTGCGCGAGCGCGTGCCGGTGCTCGGCCTGTGGCACTCCGGCGGTGCGCGGCTGGCCGAGGGTGTCGAGGCGCTGCACGCGGTCGGCCTGGTGTTCCAGGCGATGATCCGGGCGTCCGGGCGCGTTCCGCAGATCTCGGTCGTGCTCGGCCCGGCCGCCGGCGGCGCCGCCTACGGACCGGCCCTGACGGACGTCGTGATCATGTCGACCGGCGGGCGCGTGTTCGTCACCGGCCCCGACGTCGTCCGCTCGGTCACCGGCGAGAACGTCGACATGGAGTCCCTCGGCGGTCCGGACACGCACGGCCGCCGCAGCGGGGTCGTCCACATCGTCACCGCCTCGGACGAGGAGGCGTTGGCCACCGCGCGCGAGACGGCCACGCTGTTCGCGCAGCAGGGTTCGTTCGACCTCTCGACCGTTGGTCCAGACCGGGACCTCGCCCAGCTGCTGCCCGAGAACCCGAAGCGTGCCTATGACGTGCATCCGCTGATCGCGGGCGTCCTCGACGACGACACGTTCCTGGAACTGCACGCCCGCTGGGCACCGAACGTCGTCACCGGCCTGGGCCGGCTGACCGGGCGCACCGTCGGCGTCATCGCGAACAACCCGCTGCGTCTGGGCGGCTGCCTCGACTCGCCGTCGGCCGAGAAGGCGGCGCGATTCGTGCGGATGTGCGACGCGTTCGGGATCCCGTTGGTGGTGCTCGTGGACGTCCCCGGCTACCTGCCCGGCGTCGGCCAGGAGTGGGACGGCATCGTGCGCCGCGGCGCGAAGCTGCTGCACGCCTTCGGCGAGGCGGTGGTCCCGCGCGTCACGCTGGTGACCCGCAAGACCTACGGCGGCGCGTACATCGCGATGAACTCGCGTGCGCTCGGCTCGAACCGCGTGTACGCGTGGCCGGGCGCCGAGGTCGCCGTCATGGGCGCGTCCGCAGCCGTCGGCATCCTGCACCGCAAGAAGCTCGCCGCGGCGCCGCCCGGCGAGCGCGAGGCACTGCACCAGCAGCTGGCCGAGGAGCACGAGCGCATCGCCGGCGGCGTCGGTCGCGCGATGGAACTCGGCGTCGTGGACGAGCTGATCGAACCGTCCCGCACCCGCTTCGAGCTGGCCCACGCGCTGGCCGAGCTGCCGCCCGCCCGCGGCGCCCACGGCAACATCCCGCTCTAGCGGGCCCTCGTCCCCGACCGACAGATTCGGGGCTACCGCTGCGACACGCCGTCGCGAACCGGCTACCCCGAATCTGTCGGGAGCGCGGGCGGGTCAGACGACCTGGTGCAGGAGGGTGACGGGCGCACCGGCACCGCCGATGCGGTACGGCTCGAGCTCGGCGTCCCAGGCGGTGCCGAGCAGTTCGGCGAGCCCGTGCTGGAACTCCTCGCCGCTGCGGGCACGCGACAGCAGGCCGCGCAGCCGCTCCTCGCCGACGACGACGTCGCCGTTCGCGGAGATCATGCTGCGGTGGAAGCCGCGGCCGGGGACGTAGGCGAGCCGCTCACCGTCGGACATGGACGTGCCGTCCTCGGTGATCTCGAAGACGAGCATCGGCCACGAGCGCAGGGACGCGGCGAGGCGTGCGGCGGTGCCGACGCTGCCCGTCCAGGCGGCCTCGGCACGAAGGTGCGTGGGCGCGGCGGGCTGGCCGGTCCAGTCCAGCCGCGCGGGGCGGCCCAGGACACCGGCGAGCGCCCACTCGACGTGGGGCGCGAGCGCGGACGGGCAGCAGTGCATGAACACCACGCCCTTGGTCGAGGGCATGGTGCGACCGCTCTGCTCACCCGTGCGGGCGTTCGTCATCGCACACCTCCACTGATCGACGGCGACGCCTTCCCCAGCGGTCCGCTCGATTCCGAGAGGTGTTCCGACCCATTGTGGCGCATGGGGCCGGTGTTACGCCAGTGCTAGCTCACCGAGCGCAGTTGACCACGAAACGACCGGCCAGTGGTGCATCTGGGGCCGATGTGAAATTCGTGTCGCGTCGCGACGGGCCCACGATCAGAACAGGACGACCGAGCGCAGCACCCCGCCGCGGGTCATCGCCCCGAACGCCTCCTCGACCTGGTCGAGCGCGATCGTCTCGGTCACGAACGTGTCCAACGGCAGCCGGCCCTGCTGGTACAGATCGATCAGCATCGGGAAGTCGCGCGAGGGCAGGCAGTCGCCGTACCAGGCGGACTTGAGCGCGCCGCCGCGGGAGAAGTAGTCGAGCAGCGGCAGGTCGAGGCGCATCTCGGGCGTCGGCACCCCGACCAGGACGACCGTGCCGGCCAGGTCGCGTGCGTAGAACGCCTGCTCGTAGGTCTCCGGGCGGCCGACCGCCTCGATGACCACGTCCGCGCCGAAGCCACCGGTGAGCGCCTGAATCGCCGCGATCGGCTCGGTCTCGCGCGAGTTGATCAGATGCGTGGCGCCGAGCGAGCGAGCCCACTCGAGCTTCCGGTCGTCGACGTCCACGGCGATGATGGTCGCCGCGCCGGCCAATCGCGCGCCCGCGATCGCCGCGCAGCCGACGCCGCCGCAGCCGATGACCGCGACGCTGTCGCCGCGGCCGACCCCGCCGGTGTTGATCGCGGCGCCCAGCCCGGCCATCACGCCGCAGCCCAGCAGCCCGGCGACCTCGGGACGCACGGTCGGGTCGACCTTCGTGCACTGGCCCGCATGGACGAGCGTCTTCTCCGCGAACGCACCGATGCCGAGCGCCGGCGACAGCGGTGTTCCGTCGGCGAGCGTCATCCGCTGCGCCGCGTTGTGCGTGTTGAAGCAGTACCAGGGACGTCCCCGGCGACAGGCCCGGCACTGACCGCAGACCGCCCGCCAGTTCAGGATCACGACGTCGCCGGGCTCGACCTCGGTGACGCCGTCGCCGACCGCCTCGACGACGCCGGCTGCCTCATGCCCGAGCAGGAACGGGAAGTCGTCGTTGATGCCGCCCTCGCGGTAGTGCAGGTCGGTATGGCAGACGCCGCACGCCTTCACCTGGACGAGCGCCTCACCCGGTCCCGGGTCCGGCACCAGGATCGTCTCGATCCGGACCGGCTCGTGCTCCTTCAGACTGACGACACCGCGCACCTCGGAGGTCATGCAGCCGATCCTGGCCGCGCCTGCAACGAATGACCAGGCTCCGCGCGTCATTCGATCGACATCCCGGAGGTGGCCGTGGCGCATCGATCCGCCCGCGTGCTGATGGCGTCGTGCGCGGCGGTCACGATCCTGGTCGCGGGCTGCACCCCGGGTTCGCACGCGCACAGCGCGAAGCCGCGCCGGGCGGTGCCGGCATCCGGATCGACTCCCCCGCCCGCGACGCGCACCGCGCCTCCGAGCGCTCCGGCGCGGGACCGTTCTGCAGCCGTCCGGTCGTGGCGACCGACCGTCCTGGCTAGAACCCCGGTCCTGCAGGACACGCTCGTCGGATCCCGGCGTGCCCTGTACGGCATGGTGCTGGGCGGGACGAACGCGCTCGTGCGTATCGACGCGGCCACCGGCCGAATCACCGCCCGCCATGCCGTCTCGCGCTATCTGCGGGAACGGCCGCTCATCTGGCGCGGCGACGTCTGGCTCGTATCCGCACCACAAGGCCGTCCGACCTTGGTCGAGTACACGCGAGACCTGCGGATCGTCAGCCGCACGCCACTTGGCGTCACTGACGGCCCGATCCCGGTCGCTGCCCTCGCGCTCGAACTCCGAGTCGACATGATCTTCGCCGTGGTCGGCGACGAATTCATTCAGGTGAGCGTGGGTGCGCACGGCCCGGGCAAGGTCATGTCCCGCTACCGCGGCCCGAGGACGACCGTCACCGCAACAGCCGTCGATCCGATCGGCGGCATCTACGTGGCCGCGCACGACCGCGTCTTCGACTTGCGCTACGGCAGGTGGCGCACAGTCGGACGGTCCTACGGCAGCGATGGCACCATCAGCGATCTTGCTGCCTTCGGCGGAGTGTGGGTGGTGCACGGCGAGGGCATGGCGGAGTCTGTCCTCGTCCAGTTCCCTGGATCGAGACGGGTGAAAGGGATGGCCGGCGGGTATTCGACCGCCTTGCCGTCGG
>Ga0164242_10005297_pt1 | contig 14367 bp, 12 predicted proteins | sample OricomgcompostMG_FD_108783 | JGI IMG/M metagenome (GOLD analysis project Ga0164242, IMG submission 108783) | Miracle-Growth compost microbial communities from Emeryville, California, USA - Original compost - Miracle growth compost (MG) ... | reverse complement strand
ATCATCATCCGTCCGACCAACGACTTCCGCGGCAAGTCCGAGGAAAACATCATCTGCGGCAACACGGTGATGTACGGCGCGATCGAAGGCGAGGCGTTCTTCCGCGGCGTCGCGGGCGAGCGCTTCTGCGTGCGCAACTCGGGCGCGACGGCGGTCGTCGAAGGCACCGGCGACCACGGCTGCGAGTACATGACGGGCGGCACGGTGGTCGTGCTCGGCGAGACGGGCCGCAACTTCGCGGCCGGCATGTCGGGCGGCGTCGCGTTCGTGTACGACCCGGACGGCACGTTCGCGCTCAAGTGCAACAAGGCGATGGTCGCGCTCGAACCGGTATTGCAGCAGGTCGAACAGGAACGCACGGTCGACCGTGCGCTGTGGCACGCTGGCCAGACCGACGAAGCGCTGCTGAAGGGGCTCGTCGAGCGCCACTTCCAGTTCACCGGTTCGCCGCGCGCGAAGGCGCTGCTGGAAAACTGGGACGAGGCGCGCCGCCAGTTCGTGAAGGTGTTCCCGACGGAATACCGGCGCGCGCTCGGCGAACTGGGTGCGAAAAAGGCGAAGCAGGAAGAACTGGCCGCCTGAGCGCTCCCGACCGACGACCAGCCGAAGCATCGACGCAACAGCGCCCGCCGCGCGCCGCACGAAAGTGCGCGGCGGCGGGCGCCGATCCCCTCACCGAATACATGGATAGACGAGAGCCACATGGGTAAGGCAACCGGTTTTCTCGAATTCGAACGCCGCCACGAGGCGTACGAAGCACCGCTCACGCGGGTCAAGCACTACAAGGAATTCGTCGCGGCGCTGTCCGACGACGACGCGAAGATCCAGGGCGCACGCTGCATGGACTGCGGCATTCCGTTCTGCAACAACGGCTGCCCGGTGAACAACATCATCCCGGACTTCAACGACCTGGTGTTCCGCCAGGACTGGAAGACCGCGATCGAAGTGCTGCATTCGACCAACAATTTCCCCGAGTTCACGGGCCGCATCTGCCCGGCGCCGTGCGAAGCGGCGTGCACGCTCGGCATCAACGACGATCCGGTCGGCATCAAGTCGATCGAGCACGCGATCATCGACAAGGCGTGGACCGAAGGCTGGGTCGAGCCGCAGCCGCCGAAGCACAAGACCGGCCGCAAGGTCGCGGTGGTCGGTTCCGGTCCCGCGGGCCTCGCGGCCGCGCAGCAACTGGCGCGCGCCGGCCACGACGTGACGGTGTTCGAGAAGAACGATCGCGTCGGCGGCCTGCTGCGCTACGGGATCCCCGACTTCAAGCTCGAAAAGTGGCTGATCGACCGCCGGATGCGTCAGATGGAAGCCGAAGGCGTGACCTTCCGCACCAACGTGTTCATCGGCAACGGCGAACTGCCGGCGTTCATCGGCAACACCGCGAAGGAAACGGTCTCGCCGGACGAGTTGAAAGAGCAGTTCGACGCGGTCGTGATCGCCGGCGGCTCGGAAACGCCGCGCGACCTGCCGGTGCCGGGCCGCGAACTCGCGGGCATCCACTTCGCGATGGAATTCCTGCCGCAGCAGAACAAGGTCAACGCGGGCGACAGGCTCGACAACCAGTTGCTCGCGAAGGGCAAGCACGTCGTCGTGATCGGCGGCGGCGATACGGGCTCCGACTGCGTCGGCACGTCGAACCGCCACGGCGCGAAGAGCGTCGCGCAGTTCGAACTGCTGCCGCAGCCGCCGGAAGAAGAGAACAAGCCGCTCGTATGGCCGTACTGGCCGGTCAAGCTGCGCACGTCGTCGTCGCACGAGGAAGGCTGCGAGCGCGACTGGGCGGTCGCGACCAAGCGTTTCGAAGGCAGGAACGGCAAGGTCGAGAAGCTGATCGCCGCGCGCATCGAATGGAAGGACGGCAAGATGGTCGAAGTGCCGGGCTCCGAGTTCGAAATGAAGGCCGACCTCGTGCTGCTCGCGATGGGCTTCACGCAGCCGGTCGCGTCGGTGCTCGAAGCGTTCGGCGTCGACAAGGATGCGCGCGGCAACGTGCGCGCGTCGACCGAAGGCGACCGGTCGTACTACACGTCGGTCGACAAGGTGTTCGCCGCGGGCGACATGCGGCGCGGGCAGTCGCTGGTGGTGTGGGCGATCCGCGAAGGCCGCCAGTGCGCGCGCTCGGTCGACGCGTATCTGATGGGCTCGTCGGAGTTGCCGCGTTAAGTGACGGCGGATGGCGGGCGAGGCCGGCGCTTCGGCGCCGGCTCCGCCCGACGCGGGCGGCCGTCGGGCCGAACCCGTCCGAACGGCCGCAGCGGCCGGCACCGGCGCCGCAGCCGTTCCTGTCACCGCTAAACGCAGAAATTGAACCCACGATCACGACGAGCCGGGCACCCGCAACGGGTGGCCCGGCTTTTTTTTCGTTCGGCGCGCGTCGGGCCAAGATGGCGGCTCGTGTCAGGAGAGACCGATCATGCGGGATCCATCGCCATCCGATGCGTGGCAACGCTGTTTCGTCGCGCTCGCGCCGGACGACGCGTCGCGCGACGCGCTGACGTCGGCCGCCGTCAGCGTGCCGGACCACGCGCGGCGCGTGCCGTATGCGCAACTGCATCTGACGGTCGCGTTCATCGGCGCGCTGCCCTTCACGCTCGGCGACGCGCTGTCGCGGCGGCTGCAACAGCGCACGCTCGCGCTCGCGCCGGCGCCGGTCGCGCGGATCGAATGCTGGCCCGGCGACGCGAACCCGCGGCTGAGGGTGGCCGTGTTCGCGATGAACGACGAATTCGTCGCGCTTGACTGGCACGTGCGCTCGTCGATGATCGAAACCGGGCTGCCCGTCGATGCGCGGGCGTTCCGGCCGCATATCACGCTGGCGCGGTTCGCGCGCGACGCGGCCGCGGTCCCGCCGTCGTTCGATGTCGCCGCGCTGCCGCCGATACGCTTCACGTCCGTCGTGCTGTATTCAAGCACGCGCGCGACGCAGGGCGCGCGATATCAGGCGCTGGCGAGCATGCCGCTCGCGTCGTCCGCTTGAGCGCGACGCGTTCCGTTCGCGTCACCGCAGCCGGTAGCGCGCGAGCGTGAGTCCGTCGAGATCGAGGTCGGGCGTGTGTCGCGTGACGAGATCGGCGACCGCACGCCCCGAGCCCATCGCCATCGCCCAGCCGGTCGAGCCGTGCCCGACGTTCAGCCACAGTCCGTCGACGCCGCACGGACCGAGCAGCGGCGGGCCGTCCGGCACCATCGGCCGGCGCCCGACCCAGAACTGCGCGGACGACGGCGTCGCCGAGTGCGGAAACCAGTCGTCGAGCACCTTCATCAGCGTCTGCAACGCCTGCTCGCGCAGCGTCGCGTAGCGGTTGCCGAGTTCCGCGGTGCCGGCGACGCGCAGATGCGTGCCGAAGCGCGTGATCGCGGTTTTCAGCGACTCGTCCATCAGCGCGGCGCGCGGCGCCTTCTGGTCGTCGACGACCGGCAGCGTCGCCGAATAGCCTTTCACCGGATAGAGCGGCAGCCGCACGCCGAACGGCTCGACGAGCGCGGCGGCGTCGACGCCGAGCGCGATCACGACCGCGTCGGCGGCCAGCGTGCGCGGCGGCGCTTCGCGGCGCGACGCGCGCTCGCCGTCCGGCTGCGGCAACGGCGGGGTGAACGCCTGTTTCGGCGCGCGCCGGTCGCGCCGGGGCGTCAGCGCCCGCACGCGTACGCCGCGCACCCGGCCGCGCTCGACCTCGACGCCGGCGGCCTCCGTATCGAACAGGAACGCCACGCCGTTCGCCTCGCAGACCGTGCGCAATTCGCGCGTGAAGCGCGCGCAGTCGCCGGCTTCGTCGTCCGGCAGATAGATGCCTGCGACCGGTTTCACGCGCGACCATTGCAGGCCCGGCTCGATGCGCGCGCATTCGTTGGCATCGACCTCGCGGTACGCGATGCCCGCATCGCGCAGCACCGCGAGCGCCGGCTGCGCGAGCCCGACGTCGTCGTCGGTACGGAACAGTTGCAGATAGCCCTGGGTGCGTCCGTAATCGAACGCATGCGTCGCGCGAAACGCGTGCAGGCAATCGCGGCTATAGGTCGCGATGCGCTGCATCCGCTGCTTGTTCACCCGAAAGCGCGCGAGGTCGCACTCGCCGAGCCAGTTGGCGATCCAGCGCCACTGCGCCGGGTCCAGCGTCGGCCGGAAGATCAGCGGCGACGCCGGCTTGAACAGGTATTTGAGCAGCTTGAGCGGCATGCCCGGCGCGGCCCACGGCGTCACGTAGCCGGGCGCGATCACGCCGGCGTTGCCGAAGCTGGTGCCGAGCGCGACGCCCGGCTCGCGCTCGATCACGGTGACGTCGCAGCCGCGCTCGCTCAGATAGTACGCAGTGGCGACGCCGATTACGCCGGCGCCGAGGACGATCGTTTTCATGCGGATCGCGTCGAGGGAAGCGGCTCGTATTGCACCATGTCGTCGGTCATCGCGCAGCGGTTTCCGCACCGAGCGGCTTGCCCTTCGTCTCCGGCAGACACAGCGCGGTGACGATCACGAGCAGATAGCCGAACCCCGCGACCACGCCGATCGCCTTGACGAGCGTCATCGACTGCGCGAGCGTGCCGACGAGGATCGGGAAGAACGAGCCGAGCCCGCGGCCGAGGTTGTAGCAAAATCCCTGGCCGGACCCGCGGATCGCGCCCGGATACAGTTCCGACAGATACGCGCCGATGCCCGCGAAGATGCCCTGGACGACGATGCCGAGCGGAAAGCCGAGCAGCAGCATCGCGCTGTCGGTGATCGGCAGCATCGTGTAGGCCATGCCGAGCACGAACGAGCCGACCGCGAACAGCACGAACGACGCGCGCCGGCCGATCAGGTCCGACAGGATCGCGCCGACGATATAGCCGGCGAACGAGCCGACGATCAGCACGATCAGGTAGCCGCTGGTGTTGAACACCGACAGGTGGCGGACGGTTTTCAGGTAGGTCGGCAGCCACGTGGTGATCGCGTAGTAGCCGCCGAGCATGCCGGTGCACAACAGGCTGCCGAGCAGCGTCGTCGCCAGGTGTTCGCGGCCGAAAATCTGGAAGAACGACGCGCGGGCCGCGGTGCCGTCGCGCTGCGCGCGCCGGGTCGCGAGGTAGACGTCCGGGTCGCTGACGTTGCGGCGCACGTACAGAATCCACAGCGCGGGCACGATGCCGATCCAGAAGCACGCGCGCCACGCGAGCTGCTCGGGCAGCAGTGCGAAGAACGCCCAGTACAGCAGCGCGGCGGCCCCCCAGCCGAACGACCAGCTGCTTTGCACGGTGCCGACCGCCTTCGCGCGATGCTGCGGCGAGCGGATCGTCTCGGCCATCATGATCGTGACGACCGACCATTCGCCGCCGAAGCCGATGCCCTGCAACGTACGCGTCGCGAGCAACTGCCAGAACGACTGCGTGAAGCCGGACAGGCAGGTGAACACCGCGAACGTCGCGATCGTCCATTGCAGCACGCGCACGCGGCCGTAGCGATCGGCGAGGATGCCGGCGAGCCAGCCGCCGATGGCCGACGAGATCAGCGAACTGGTCGCGATCAGCCCCGCTTCGCCCTTCGTCATGCCCCACGCGGCGATCAGCGTCGGGATCAGAAACGAGTAGATCATGAAGTCGAACGCGTCGACGGCGTAGCCGCCGAAGCCCGCGTACAGCGTGCGGCGTTCGCGCGCGCTCAACTCGGTGAACCATTGAAACGATTGCATCGCGGATCCATTCCCCTTTGTTCGTTGTAATACGGCGGGTGTCACGGGAAAGCGGCATCGTCGGCCATCCGGCGTATGGCGCGAGCGGCATCATTCTACGGTGCGAGGCGACGCGGCGGCCACTGTTGCAAAAACCGGGCGATCGGGCGCAATGCGGCCGGCAGCCGATGAACGGCGACGATGCGGGCGAGCTCCACCGCATGGCGCCTGGATGGAGCGACTCGTCCCTGATCGGCGCAAGCGAATGGATGCCGTCGAGCGGCACGCAGCCGCGAGCCGGCCGCCGGCGTTCAGCCGAGCGTCAGCCCGCCGTCGACATGGATCACCTGGCCGGTGATGTGCCGCGCGGCATCGGATAGCAGGAACGCGACCAGCGCGGCAACGTCGTCCGGTTCGGCGATGCGGCGAAGCGGCGTCGCGTCGGCCGCGCGCGCCCACGCGGGCGCGTTTTCGGCGCTCGGTCCGCGATCCTTGCGCGTGTAGCCGGGCGCGACGCAGTTCACCGTCACGCGGTGCGGCGCGAATTCGGCGGCCGCGGTCTTCGCGAGCGATTCGAGTGCGGCCTTCGCGGCGGCGGTGGCTGCGAACGGCGCGTCCGCGCGATAGCGATGTGCGACGAACGAACTGAGCGCGACGACGCGCCCGCACGCGGAGCGGCGAAGCGGCCCGGCCGCGCGCTGCACGAGCGCCGCGAACGAGCCGGCCATCGACGCGAACGCCCCGCTCAACGCGGCCGCATCGAGCGCCGTCAGCGCCTCGCGCTGCGCGTGCCCTGCGTTCGCGACCAACTGGTCGAGCGCGCCGAATTGCGCCAGCGTTCGATCGACGATGCGCGCGGCCGCGTCCGCGTCGGCGAGGTCCGCGCAGACCGTCGCGCAGCGTGCGGCGCCGCGCTGCGCGCAGTCGGCGGCGACCGTGGCCAGACGCGCGCGCGCTTCGGCGTCGGCGCCGCGCGCATGCAGCATCAACGCCGTGTCCGGCGCGGCCAGCCGGCGCGCGAGCGCGGCGCCGATCCCGGCGCTTGCGCCGGTGATCAACACGACGCGCGGCGCCGACGCGCTCATGCGGCGACCGGAACCTCGGGCGTGCGCGCGATGTCGAGCGTTTCGCCGTGGAACGCGGCGAGCGCTTCGCGGTGCGCGACGCTGACGACCGCCGCCTTCGGCAGCCGTTCGTTGAAGAGCCGGTAGAGGCGCGCTTCGTTGTCCGGATCGAGCGCGCTCGTCGCTTCGTCGAGGAACAGGAAGTCCGGCTTGTGCAGCAGCACGCGCGCGCCGGCGAGCCGTTGCTGTTCGCCCGGCGACAGCACCCGCGCCCAGTGCGCGGAGTCCTGCAGGCGGTCGACGTAATCGTCGAGCCGGCACGCGCGCAGCGCGTCGCGGCATTCGTCGTCGTCGTAAGCGTCGTGCGGCGACGGATACGTGAGCGCGGCCTTCAGCGTGCCGATCGGCAGATAGCTCTGCTGCGGGATGAACATCATCCGCGCGTCGACCGGCGCGTCGATCGCGCCTTCGCCGAACGGCCACAGGCCGGCGAGCGCGCGCATCAGCGTGCTCTTGCCCGCGCCGGACGGCCCGCGCACGAGCCAGCGCGCGCCCGGTGCGATCGCGATGTCGGGCACCGCCGACAGCGGCGCGCCGTTCGGCAGCGCGAGCTTCAGGTTGCGGGTCGTCAGACGGTTCGCGTCGACGAAGTGCAGGTTGATGCCGCCGTGCTCGGTCGCCGGCGACACCGTTTCCTTCAGACGCGGCGCCTTCACGACGCGGCGGAATTCGCGCAGACGATTGACCGTCGCGCGCCATTCGACGAGGGTCGAATAACTGTTGATGAACCACGAGAACGAGTCGCTGACGGTGCCGAACGCCTGCGAGATCTGCATCAGCACGCCGAACGTGAACGCGCCCGCGAAGTAGCGCGGCGCGGCGACGACGAGCGGAAAGATGATCGCGATCTGTCCGTAGAAGCTCAGCACGAACGTGAGCCGCTTCGTGTACTTCATCACGCGCCACCAGTTGTCGCGGATGTGCGCGAACAGCCCCTGCGCGTTCGAACGCTCGGTGTCCATGCCGTCGTAGAACGCGATCTGCTCGGCGTTTTCGCGCAGACGGATCAGCCCGAAGCGGAAGTCCGCCTCGACGCGCTGCTGCTGGTAATTGATCGACACGAGCGGATGGCCGACCTTCTGGATCACGAACGAACCGAACACCGCGTAGAGCGCGGCGGCCCACACCATGTAGCCCGGAATCTCGACCGGATGGCTGCCGAGCGTGATCGTGATCGCGCCGGCGAGCGTCCACAGGATCGTGACGAACGACACCAGCGTGACGACGGTGGACAGCAGGTCGAGCGTCAGCGTCAGCGTGCTGGTCGCGAACGATTGCAGGTCGTCGCTGATCCGCTGGTCCGGGTTGTCGGCGAGGCGGTCGCGCTCGATCCGGTAGAACGCACCGTTGCCGAGCCAGTCGTTCAGAAAGCGCGTGGTGAGCCACTGGCGCCAGCGAAAGCCGAGCATCTGCCGCAGATAGCGCCCGTACACCGCGAGAATGATGAAGCCGAACGCGAGCCCGCTGAAGATCATCAGCAGATGCGGGAACTGCTGGACGTTCTTGCTTTGCAGCGCGTTGTAGAACTGCGCGCTCCACGAGTTGAGCCGCACGTTGATCCAGACGACGAGCAGGTTCATCACGATGATCGTGACGAGGAGTCCCCACGCGACGAAGCGTTCCTCGGAAACCCAGTACGGTTTGATCAGGCTCCAGGCCGAGATCTTCGGATCCTGTTCGGCGGTGGGGCGGGAAGAAAGAGTGGTCATGAGCGTCCTGATGGTGGTCGGCCCGTAGCCGGTGGCGGTGCGCCGCCTTCGCGCAAGGCGCTCGCGAGGCGTCGCGGCGACCGCCGCATTGTGGCCAGCACCGCTTAAACCTGACTTAACGGCCGCGGCGGCGCGGCCCTGCGGGGCATTGTGCCAGAGCCGGCGACGCGCGCGACATTGCGCTCCGCCGCTGCGCGCAGACCGCGCGCCCGGCCGCGGAGCCCGGCGCCGCCGCGGTTTGCGGCCGGCTTGCGTTTTGTGGTCTAATGGCCGCTGACGAAACAGGGGTGCTTCGCGGGTATGCCCGGCGTACCGCGGCGAGGCTGAGAGAGACCCTTCGCACCCGATCCGGGTAATACCGGCGCGGGAAGTTTCCGGTCAGTCTTTGGACGGCGCGATGCTACGCGCGTCCAGCTCCCGCCGGGCAGCGTGCGCGGCATCCGTTCACGGATCCGCACGCCTGCACGGCCGGCCTTGCCAGCCGGTTTCGTCCTTGGGTACGTGTGCTCTGACGTACGGAAAGGATACGATGACCGCTTATCTTTCAGTTGATTCGATGGATCCCGCCCTCTTTGCTGGCGCGTTCGCGCGTGCGCGCGCGGGAGTCCCGTCATGAACGCGGGCGCGCGGCAGGCCGATTTCGCGGTGCTCGGCGGCGGCCTGTGCGGCCGGCTCGTCGCGTGGCGGCTCGCGGGCGCGGGCCATCGCGTGTCGCTCCATGAGCGCGGCCCGGCCGACGGCTCGCAGGCGGCGGCGTGGATCGCGGCCGCGATGCTCGCGCCGCTCGCGGAAGCGGCCGTCGCGGAGTTGCTGATTACGCAGCTTGGCGTCGCGTCGCTCGATACCTGGCCGCGCATTCTCGCCGAACTGCCCGAACCGGTGTTCTTCCAGCGCAACGGCACGCTCGTCGTCTGGCATCACGCGGACCGCACCGAAGCGCCGCTGTTCGAGCGCCGCGTGCGCGCGAACGCGCCGCGCGACCTCGCCGACGACGGCTTCGTCGCGCTCGCGGGCCCGCAGATCGACGCGGCCGAGCCGGCGCTCGCCGGCCGCTTCGCCCGCGGCTGGCTGCTCGCCGGCGAAGGGCAGCTGGACAACCGCCAGGCGCTCGCCGCGCTCGCGGCCGGCCTTGCCGCGCGCGGCGTGCAAACGCACTGGAACACCGCCGTCGACGACGCGAAACTGCCGGACGCGCACGTGACGATCGACTGCCGCGGGCTCGGTGCCAAGCCGGTGCTGCCGTCGCTGCGCGGCATCCGCGGCGAAGTCGCGCGCGTGCACGCGCCTGGAATCGGCCTCACGCGGCCGGTGCGGCTGTTGCATCCGCGCTATCCGCTGTACATCGCGCCGAAAGAGAACGACGTGTACGTGATCGGCGCGACCGAGATCGAAGGCGAGGACATGTCGCCGGTCAGCGTGCGCTCCGCGCTCGAATTGCTGAGCGCGGCGTTCGCGGTGCATCCGGCGTTCGGCGAGGCGCGCATCCTCGAACTCAATTCGCAGTGCCGGCCGACGCTGCCCGATCACCGGCCCGCGCTGGTGTGGGACGGCGCGCGCACGCTGCGCGTGAACGGCCTGTACCGGCACGGCTTCATGATCGCGCCGGCGGTCGCCGACGAGGCGGTGCGCGTCGGCGAGGCGCTGCTCGACGGCCGGCTCGCGGACGCCGGCGGCTTCGACGCGCTGCGCCGCGAATCGCGCTGGGGCGACATGCTGCGGATCGACGACGCGCGCCAGCCGGCCTGACGCCACGCGCGACCGGCACGGCCGATGCGCGCCGCCACCCTACGACTACATCGCAGATAGCAGAACGATCGACATGGACATCCAGATCAACCAGAAGCCGCTGGCGCTGCCCGACGGCGCGACCGTCGCCGACGCGCTGGCCGCGTACGGCGCGCGTCCGCCGTACGCGGTCGCGCTGAACGGCGATTTCGTCGCGCGTGCGCAGCATGGGGCGCGCACGCTGCAGACCGGCGACCGGCTCGACGTGGTGAGCCCGGTCGCCGGCGGCTGAACGCCGCTTCGGCATCGTTCGCCGGAAGCCGGCTCACGCCTTCCATCGCGAGATTTTTTGTCATGACTACGATAAATTCCCCCGCCGACGACGCGCTTACGCTGTACGGCGAAACCTTCGCGAGCCGTGTGCTGCTCGGCACGTCGCGCTATCCGTCGTTGCAGTCGCTGTCGGATTCGATCGACGCCGCGCGGCCCGGCATGGTCACCGTCGCGCTGCGCCGGCAGATGAACGACGGCGGCGCCGAAGCCGGCTTCTTCGATCTGCTCAGGCGCCACGCGGTGCCGCTGTTGCCGAACACCGCGGGCTGCCTGAGCGTCGACGAAGCGGTGACGACCGCGCACATGGCGCGCGAGGTGTTCGAGACCGACTGGATCAAGCTCGAACTGATCGGCGACGACTACACGCTTCAGCCCGATCCGGTGGGACTGATCGAGGCCGCGACGCGGCTCGTGAAGGACGGCTTCAAGGTGCTGCCGTACTGCACCGAGGACCTCGTGATCGGCCGCCGGCTGCTGGACGCGGGCTGCGAGGCGCTGATGCCGTGGGGCGCGCCGATCGGCACCGGCAAGGGCGTCGTCAATCCGTACGGACTGCGGGTGTTGCGCGAACGTCTGCCGGACGTGCCGCTGATCGTCGATGCCGGGCTCGGCGTGCCGTCGCACGCGTGCCAGGTGATGGAGTGGGGCTTCGACGGCGTGCTGCTGAACACGGCGGTGTCGCAGGCGACGCATCCGCACACGATGGCGCGCGCGTTCGCGGCGGCCGTCGACGCCGGCCGCGCCGGCTATCGGGCGGGACCGATGATGGAGCGCGAGACGGCGCACGCGAGCACGCCGGTCGTCGGCATGCCGTTCTGGCATCAGGATGGGAGCAACGCATGAGCGTAAAACTGACGTTGAAGGACCGCGAGCCGTTCTGGCCGCCGGCGGACGAACTGACCGAGGCTGCGGAGCGCATCCGCGCGTGCGTCGGCGACTGGCCGCCGACGCACGCGCCGTGGCGCGTGTGCCTGACGCCGCCGGACGAGCCGAACGGCGGCGACCTGATCGTCGTGACCGACGCCGGTCCGCACGTCGCGAACATCGCGCGCTGGATGACCCAGGGCGCCGGCGTGATCGAGGCAGCCGATGATCGCGCGACGCTGCATCTCGGCGGCGAACGCTACGCGCTCGAAGGCCCGCTGGCGGAGGACTGGATCGCGGCGCTCGCCGCATTCCTCGATTGCGGTTTCGCGCCGCACGACGCGCTGGTGCTGGCGCTCGCATGGCGCGACGGCGACGAAACGCGCACGAACGACGCGTGGCCGGTCGACTTCGCCCGCTTCCCGCGCGTGCTCGGGCTGCCGGCGGCGCCGGCGCAGCCGTTCGCGCCGTGTCCGTCGACGCTCGGCCTGTATCCGGTGCTGCCGTCCGCCGACTGGGTCGAGCGCGTGCTCGACTTCGGCGTGAAGACGGTGCAACTGCGCAGCAAGCAGCCGAAGTCGCCGGCATTGGTGACGGAAATAGAACGCTGCGTTGCAGCCGGACGCCGACACGACGCGCGCGTCTTCATCAACGACCATTGGCGCGAGGCGCTCGACGCGGGCGCGTACGGCGTGCACCTCGGCCAGGAGGATCTGCGCGAAGCCGATCTCGCCGCGCTCGCGGCGGCCGGCGTGCGGCTCGGTCTGTCGACGCACGGCTACTACGAGATGCTGACCGCGCTGCATTTCAGGCCGAGCTACCTCGCGCTCGGCGCGGTATTCGCGACCACGACGAAAGCGATGCCGACCGCGCCGCAAGGCCTGGCGCGGCTCGTGCGCTACGTGAAGCTGCTCGACGGCGTGGTGCCGACCGTCGCGATCGGCGGCATCGACGGCGGCGCATTGCCCGACGTGCTCGCGACCGGCGTCGGTTCGGCAGCGGTCGTGCGCGCGGTCACCGAGGCCGCCGATCCGGCGCTCGCGGTTGCTGCATTGCAACGCGCGTTTACGCAATAATGAGCCCCCTGTAGCGGGTGCCCGGCGGCGCCCGATACGGCAAGCAGCATCGACACACGACGGGGCGCGTCACTGAAGTAATTTCACGATGGCCCTATAATTCCGCCTTCGTGTAATTGGACTGTCAGCCTGGTGCCCTCTTCAACTGAGACCCTTCTGGAGCTGCGCGACGTCGACTTCGGCTATAGCGACCGGCTCGTCCTGTCCGGACTGAACATGCGTTTCGCGCGCGGTCAGGTGATCGCGGTGATGGGCGGTTCGGGCGGCGGCAAGACGACGGTGCTGCGGCTGATCGGCGGGCTCGTGCGCGCGAGCCGGGGCCAGGTGCTGTTCGGCGGCGAGGACGTCGGCGCGCAGACGCGCGCGGGCCTCTACGCGCTGCGTCGCAAGATGGGCATGCTGTTCCAGTTCGGCGCGCTGTTCACCGACATGTCGGTGTTCGAGAACGTCGCGTTCGCGCTGCGCGAGCACACCGATCTGCCGGAAGAACTGATCCGCGACCTCGTGCTGATGAAGCTGAACGCGGTCGGCCTGCGCGGCGCGCGCGAGCTCGCGCCGTCGGAGATTTCCGGCGGCATGGCGCGCCGCGTCGCGCTCGCGCGCGCGATCGCGCTGGACCCCGAACTGATGATGTACGACGAGCCGTTCGCCGGCCTCGATCCGATTTCGCTCGGCATCACCGCGAACCTGATCCGCACGCTGAACAACGCGCTCGGCGCGACCTCGATTCTGGTGTCGCACGACGTGCCGGAATCGTTCGCGATCGCCGATTACGTGTACTTCCTCGCGAACGGCCGGGTGCAGGCCGAGGGCACGCCGGCCGAACTGCGCGCGTCGACCGACCCGACCGTGCGCCAGTTCATCGACGGCGCGCCGGACGGCCCGTTCCGTTTCCACTATCCCGCGCAGCAGTCGCTCGGCGCGGACTTCGGCATCGGCGGGGGGCGCGCATGATCAGCGCGATCGGACGCGGTGTGATCGACGGCATCACGAACGCCGGCCATGCGGCCCGCTTCTTCGTGCGGCTCGTGCTCGAATTCTTCCCGCTGCTGCGGCGGCCGCGGCTTGTCACGAAGCAGATCCACTTCGTCGGCAATTATTCGCTGCTGATCATCGCGGTGTCGGGGCTCTTCGTCGGCTTCGTGCTCGGCCTGCAGGGCTATTACACGCTGAACCGCTACGGCTCCGAACAGGCGCTCGGGTTGCTGGTCGCGCTGTCGCTCGTGCGCGAACTCGGGCCGGTCGTCACCGCGCTCTTGTTCGCGGGCCGCGCGGGCACGTCGCTGACCGCCGAAATCGGCCTGATGAAGGCGGGCGAACAACTGACCGCGATGGAAATGATGGCGGTCGATCCGGTGCGCGTCGTCGTCGCGCCGCGCATGTGGGCCGGCGTGATCGCGATGCCGATTCTCGCGGCGATCTTCAGCGCAGTCGGCATTCTCGGCGGCTACGTGGTCGGCGTGCTGCTGATCGGCGTCGATTCCGGCGCGTTCTGGTCGCAGATGCAAAGCGGCGTCGACGTGTGGGCGGACGTCGGCAACGGCGTGATCAAGAGCATCGTGTTCGGCTTTGCGGTGACGTTTACCGCGCTGTATCAGGGCTACGAGGCGAAACCGACGCCCGAAGGCGTGTCGCGCGCGACGACCAAAACGGTCGTGTACGCGTCGCTCGCGGTGCTCGGCCTCGACTTCCTGCTGACCGCGCTGATGTTCAGCTGACGGTCGCGTCAAGCGCGAGGCGGCCGCCGCGTGTAGGCCGCCGCCCGCGCAACGGATTCTGATTGGGATGACGATGAAAAAGACTGCTCTCGACTTCTGGGTCGGCCTGTTCGTGGTGCTCGGCTTCATTGCGCTGCTGTTTCTCGCGCTGAAGGCCGGCAACATGAGTT
>Ga0164242_10005296_pt1 | contig 14372 bp, 13 predicted proteins | sample OricomgcompostMG_FD_108783 | JGI IMG/M metagenome (GOLD analysis project Ga0164242, IMG submission 108783) | Miracle-Growth compost microbial communities from Emeryville, California, USA - Original compost - Miracle growth compost (MG) ... | reverse complement strand
GCTCCGGCGCTCCTCAAACCGGCGTTGGCACGCCCCCGGTCGGATGGCGCCGTTGGTCCCGCCGGTGCGGCGCGTGGAGCTTGAACCCCAGCGCCACCAGCAGCGCGCCAAAGAGGATGGCGTAGATGCCGATCAGCCACGCCAGCGCGAGCGCGCCGGTGCTGGGGAGGATGTAGAGCAAGAGCCCGAGGGCGATCGAGAGCACGCCGCTCGCGGTCAGGAGCCACTCGTGCCGCATCAGGCTCCGCAGGCGGACCGCCGCCGCCACCTGCGCGATGCCCACCAGCACGGCCCAGAGGGCGATCACGAACAGGAGCGCCATCGCGGTGAGCCCCGGCCAGAGGAAGGTGACCACCCCGGCGACCACGCTCGCCACGCCTGCGAAGAGGAGCCATCCCCAGCTTCGCCCTGCCCGCGTCGCCCGCGCGGCCAGGGTCAGCGCGAACACCCCGTCCACCAGGGCATAGAGCCCAAAGAGAATGACCAGCGCGAACAGGGTGAGCCCAGGTGCCACCAGCGTCAGCACGCCGAACAGGACCGCCGCCAGCCCCCGCACCACCAGCGCCCACCAGTGGGCCGCGAGGTCACCCACGTTGGGGCCTGGGTCTTCACGGATCGGATCTTCGAGGACGTCCCTGTCCATTGACCGCTCCTCTCGCGTCGCCTGGGCCTAACCTTGAGGCCGCCGAGCGAAGGCGGAAGCTACAGGGCCCCCGCGTCCGGCCCGGTCGGGCGGTGGAGGAGCGCGCAGCCGACCGAACCCACCCGTCCCCCTCCCGGCGCAAGGCTCCGCCGGACCGCTCCGAGGCGAGCGGGAGCTCGACGCGCGGACCTGGGACGCTTCATCGGGGGGGATGGCTCGAGGCCTGTGCGTGCAGGACAGCCGGGCGGGCGCTCAGCGGATCGCCCGGCTCACGCGCGTCTTTGCCTTGGCCACCCCGGCCGCGCTGCCGGGCTCGGTGACGTCCCACCCGCGCAGCTCGCGCAGCCAGTCCGGGAAGTGGACGGCCACCGCGCGCCCCAGCTCCGCCTCGCCCTCCGGCGGCACCGCCCGGGCCAGCGCCTCGGACATCTCCACCGCGCTGGCGAAGCGCTGCGTCCGGTCCTTGCGCAACGCCCGCTCGATCACCCGCCACACCTGTTCGGGGATCAGCGGGTGCCGGGGCGCCTCGTCGGAGACGATCGCCTGCATCGTCTCATCCTCCTTCTCGCGCCAGAACGGCTGCACCCGGGTCAGCGCTTCGTAGAGCACGAGCCCCATCGCGAAGAGGTCGCTGCGCGCGTCCACCGGGTCCCCCACCGCCTGCTCCGGGGACATGTAGAGCGCCTTCCCCTTCACCACGCCGGGGAGGGTCACCGTGCGCTGGAGCCGCATCTTGGCCACCCCGAAGTCCAGGACCTTCATCCGCCCGTCGAACCCGACCATCAGGTTGGAGGGCGAGAGGTCCCGGTGGACCAGGTTGAGCGCCCCGCCGTCCTCCGCCCGCAGGGTGTGCGCCGCGTGCAGCCCCGCCAGGGACTGCACGATCACCGTGGAGGCCAAAGGCAACGGCAGCGCGCCAATGGGCGAGTCCAGCACCCGGCCCAGGTCCACCCCGCGCACCAGCTCCATCGCCAGGTAGTAGGCGCCGGCCACCTCGCCGAAGTCGTAGACGCTCACCAGGTTGGGGTGCGAGAGCCTCAAGCCGATCCGCGCCTCGTCCAGGAACTGCTGCACCAGGTCCGGGTCCGCGCACAGCTCGGGGAGGATGCGCTTGAGCGCGACCACCCGTCCCACCCCGCCCGGCCCCACCGAGCGCGCCACCATCACCTGCCCCATCCCGCCCGCGCCCAAGGGACCCAGCAGCTCGTAGTTGCCGATCCGCGCGTGGGGCCGGAAGGCGGTGCGCTCGGAGAGCTCGTCCAGCCGCTCCAGCGGTCCGCGCCCTTCGCTCAGCGCCAGGAAGCCCAGGAGCGCCGAATCCAGCTGCTCGCCCAGCGCGTCCACCAGCGCCATCACCTGCGCGCCGCCGTCGGAGAAGTGCCCGGGCAAGGAGAGCGCGTAGGTCCCCAGCGGCAGCTCGCCCAAGGAGAGCCGGTTCACGAACAGGGTGTGGCCGTCGTCCAGCGCGTGCGGCCCGGGGGTCTGGAGCAGCTCCTCCACCGGCGCCACGAAGCGCCCCAGCTGCCGGGTGAGCACGGGCCCGTCGGTGCCCAGGAGCCGCACCAGCCCGGCGTCGGCGTGGATCATCCGCGCGGAGTGGGAGAGGAACACGTCCACCGCCGCGGAGAGCCCCAGCCGCTTGGCCAGGCAGTCCTCCAGAAGCGCGTCCGCGCTCTGGATGGCGTGGACCAGCCCGCGCCAGAAGCGGAGCTCCTCGCCCTGAGAGTCGAAGCGGAGAGGGGGAGGGGTCAAACGGTGGGGCCTCCGGAGGCCGGACGCGGGCTTTGCTGCGCGTCGATCAAGAGCGGAACCGTCCGGTCATCCGGCCTTCGACTGGTCTCCGTAGATCGCATCCGCGATCCGGTACGCAGACCCTTCGAGCTGCTGGATGGCCCCCTTGAGCTGGACCGGATCGTTCTGCTGCAAGAGCCCCTTGAGCTTCTCCACGTCCGACTGGATCTCCCCCAGGTCCTTCGGGGTGAGCATGGACGCGTACTCCTCCAGCGCCTTGCCGGTGGTGTAGAGCAGCCCGTCCGCGGCGTTGCGCAGGTCCGCCAGCTCCTTCTTCTTCTTGTCCTCGCTGACGTGGGTCTGGGCGTCCGCGATCATCCGCTGGATCTCCTGCTCGGAGAGCCCGGAGTTGCTCACCACCCGGACCTGCTGGACCTTGCCGGTGCCCAGGTCCTTGCCGGAGACGTGCACCAGCCCGTTGGCGTCGATGTCGAAGGTGACCTCGATCTGCGGCACGCCGCGCGGCGCCGGCGGGATGCCCTCCAGCTGGAAGCGGGCCAGGGTCTTGTTGTCGGCGGCCATCTCGCGCTCGCCCTGGAGCACGTGCACCACCACCAAAGGCTGGTTGTCCACCGCGGTGGAGAAGACCTGGCTCTTCTTGCAGGGGATGGTGGTGTTCTTGTCGATGATCTTGGTGAACACCCCGCCGGCGGTCTCCACGCCCAGGGACAAGGGCGACACGTCCAGGAGGAGGACGTCCTTCACCTCTCCCTTGAGCACCCCGCCCTGGATCGCCGCGCCGATGGCGACCACCTCGTCCGGGTTGATGCCCTTGTGCGGCTCCTTGCCGAAGAAGGCCTTCACCTTCTCCTGCACCTTGGGCATGCGGGTCATCCCGCCCACCAGCAGCACCTGATCGATGTCCTTGGCGGTGAGCCCGGCGTCCTTGAGCGCCAGGGTGCAGGGCTCGAGCGTGCGGTCGATCAGATCGTCCACCAGCTCTTCCAGCTGCGCCCGCTCCAGGGTCTCCACCAGGTGCTTGGGGCCGGTGGCGTCCGCCATGATGAAGGGGAGGTTGACCTCCGTGTCCGGGGCGGAGGAGAGCTCGTGCTTGGCGCGCTCGGCGGCCTCCTTCAGGCGCTGGAGCGCCATCCGGTCCCGGCGCAGATCCAGCCCGCCGTTGGCGTCCGAGAACTTCTTCGCCAGGTAGTCCACCAGCCGCTGATCGAAGTCCTCGCCGCCGAGGAACGTGTCGCCGTTGGTCGCCTTGACCTCGAAGACGCCGGCGTTGAGCTCCAGGATCGAGATATCGAACGTCCCGCCGCCCAGGTCGTAGACCGCGACCTTCTCGGTCTTGCCTTCCTTCTGCTTGTCCAGGCCGTAGGCCAGCGCCGCGGCGGTGGGCTCGTTGATGATCCGCAGCACGTCCAGCCCGGCGATCCGGCCGGCGTCCTTGGTGGCCTGACGCTGACCGTCGTTGAAGTAGGCGGGGACGGTGATCACCGCTTCGGTGACCGGCTCGCCGAGATAGTCCTCGGCGGTCTGCTTCATCTTGGAGAGCACCATCGCCGAGACCTCCGGCGGGCTCGCGGGCTTGCCGCGCAGCTGCACCCAGGCGTCTCCATTGGGCGAGGCCACCACGCGGAACGGGCTGAGCGCGATCGCCTTCTTGGCTTCGGGCGAGTCAAAGCGCCGGCCGATCAGCCGCTTCACGGAGAAGATGGTGTTCTCCGGGTTGGTGATCGCCTGCCGCTTGGCGATCTGCCCCACCAACCGCTCTTCGGTCTCGGTGAGCCCGACCATGGACGGCGTGGTGCGGCTGCCCTCGCTGTTCGGGATGACGACGGGGTCGCCGCCCTCCATCACCGACACGCACGAGTTGGTGGTGCCCAAATCAATTCCGATGATCTTGCTCATCTGCGCTCCGCCCCCCGACGGCTATTCATCTGCTTCTTTTTGCGCGGCCTCGGCGCCCGGCTCGGGTGCGCTGGGCTTCTTGGCGACGACCACCAGCGCCGGCCGGACCAGCCGCTCGTTGAGCGTGTACCCCCGCACCAGCTCCGCGACCACGGTGTTCTCCGGGACCTCGGCGGTCTCCTTCTGCTGGATGGCTTCGTGCAGCCGGGGATCAAACGGCTGACCGGTGGCGCTGAAGCCCTTGATCCCGTGCTTCGCGAGCGTGTCCTCGAGCAGCTTGCGCACCATCCGCACGCCCTCCAGCAGCCCCGTCCCCTCCGCGCTTCCGGCCGCGTGCTCGATGGCGCGGTCGAGGTTGTCGGCCACCGGGAGGAAGTCCTTGAGGAGGCGCTCGGCGCCAAACTTCTGGACCTCTTCCTTCTCCTTCGCCGCCCGCTTCTTGAAGTTGTCCAGATCCGCCATCGCGCGGAGGAGCTTCTCGTGCTCCTCGCGCAGCTTCTCCAGGGTCTCCCGGCCCTTGGCGGTGGAGAGCTCCACCTGGGCCCGGAGGCTCGCAAGCTCCGCCTGCTCCGCGGAGGGCTCGGCTGTGGGCTCGGTGGCGGGCTCGGTGGCGGGCTCGTCCGCGGCTGCCGATTCGATGGGGACCTCGAGGTCGTCTGAGATCGCGACCTCGTTCACAGGCGCTGCGCGCTTCTCCACGCTGCGCAACGCCGCCTCGATCACGTCGGAGCCGATCTCCGCGTTGAAGTTGCCTTTATCGGTGGACACAAGGCGGAGTATCGCACGAGGGCGCACTCACCCCAAGTGACCGGAATCCATCACGAAGCGGACTTGGGCTTCTTCTTGCCGATCGACTTGGCGCTCGCCTTCCCGGCTGGCTTCGCGGGCGCGGGCGCGGCGGAGGCCTTCTTCTTGCCCACGGTCTTCTTGGCGGGCGCGGCGGCCCTGGCCGGGGCGGGCTTGGAGGCGGGCTTGGCAGCGTCCTGGGGAGCGGTCTTCTTCGGCGCGGCCTTGGGCGCGGGCGTGGCGTTCACCGGCGTCTTCTCCTCCGCGGCCCCCTTCCAGGTGACCTCCGCCTTCTTCACCGCGGACTCCATCGCCTCCGCCGCCTGGTCCGCGGTCTTCTTGGCCCACGCGCCGATGTCCCGGAGCCCTTCCTTCACCTTCCGCTGGTTCGCGGGATCGCGGACCTCGCCCAGCAGCCGCTGCGCTTCGACCTTCAGGTCGTCGCTGGTTCGCTTGAACTCCTCACTCGCCCGCGCGAGGAGCTTCTGGAACTGCTGCTGCCACGGGTTCTCCGGCATGGTCTCTCCCTTTTCTCTCTCTGACGGGCCTTCTGACGCACCGCGTCTTAGCTCAACATAGAGGCGGCGGCGGCGAGTCGCAAGGAAGAGACGTGGAGAAAGTCAGCCCGATTGCGAAGTTCAACCCCCGAAGGGACGGCGGGCGGTGCGGTGCGCGAGGGTGGTGTAGAAGTCGGTGAACGAGCCTTGGAGCTCGATCCTGCCTGGTTCCGCCTCGAGGTGCGCGGTCCAAAGCCAGCCCCGGTCGCCGTCATCGAAGAGGCGGTGCAGCAGCGGTGCGCCGCTCCACCGGTCCCAGGAGACCACCCGGCTTCCCTGGTAACCCACGCCGTTGAGCACGCCCTTCTTCTGAAGCACCAGCTCCCGGCAGAGCTCACCGGGGTGGAGCGCGGCGAGCGCTTCGGAGAGGGAGAGCGTCCCGCGCTGGAGGGCCTTCCAGCGGTCCTGGGACAGAGGCGCCCGCTCCCGGACCAGCACCCGGCGTTGCTCCTCCAGCGCGCCGAGGGAGGAGCCGGAGCGTCCCCCCTCCGCCGTCCCCGACCGCGCCGAGCCCGGATCCCAGGCGAGGAGCGGCCGTTCAACGGTGAGGGTGTCCGCCTCGAAGACCATCCGGAGGCCCGGCGCGCGGGCGTCTTCGCCCTCGAGGGCCGAAACGGAGACAGCAGCTGGAGCGGCGACGGCGGCGAGAAGCGGGGGCACGGGGGGCTCTCTGCGAAGGGGAACCTGGGTCCCCGATGCAGCGCCCTTGCCGGATAAAAAAGCCTGTTGTTTCCACGGGTTGTGGTGACGGGAGTCTCACCCGGTGGACCCCGTCGTCCCCTCCGGCGGACGGTGCCTCAGCGGGCCCCGAGCGCCGCCAGCGCCGCCGCCCAGACCTCTTTGAGCGGGACGTCCTTGGCCAGCGCCACGGCGCGGCAGTCGTCGAACTCCGGCGCGGTGTTGAGGACCTTCCCGTCGCGGAGCCCCAGCTTCACCTTCACCGGGCCGAAGGGGGTCTGGACGGTCTCGAAGCGCCGCTCCAGCGCCACCCGCTCCACCCGCTGGAAGCGCACCCCGAGCGTGGGGGTCTCTCGCAGGATGCAGTCCACCGCCGCCTCGCGCTGGTCCGCGCCCACCACCACCCCGAGCACGTGCCCCGGCCTGCTCTTCTTCATCGTCACCGGCGTGACAAAGACGTCCAGCGCGCCCAGGCCCAACAGCCGCTCCATCGCGTGGGCCAGGAGCTGCGGCGAGCAGTCGTCCAGGTTCGCTTCGATCACGAACGTCCCGCCGGCGAAGCTGTGCGCCGCGGTCCCCAGGGTGCCGCGCAGCACGTTGGCGCGGTCGCGGAAGTCCTTGGTCCCCACGCCGTAGCCCACCCGGTCCAGGGTCAGCTCGGGCGGCGGGCCGACCTTGGCCAGGACCTTGAGCAGCGCGGCGCCGGTGGGAGTGGTGAGCTCGCCCACGCCCTCGAAGCGGACCGGGACCCCGCGGAGGATCTCCACCGTCGCCGGCACCGGCACCGGGAGCGACCCGTGAGCGGTCTTCACCAGCCCGCTCCCCAAAGGTGGCGGCGCGGAGAAGATGGCCGGCGTCCCCAGCAGCTCCACCGCCACCGCCGCGCCGCAGACGTCGACGATGGAGTCCACCGCCCCCACCTCGTGGAAGTGGACGTCGTTGACGGAGACGCCGTGGATCTTCGCCTCCGCCTCGCCGATCACCTGGAAGATCTCCAGCGCGCGCGCCTTCGCCGAGGCGGACATCGTCTGGGCGCCCTGGATCAGCTTCTGGATGTCGGACAGCGCGCGGTGCGGCGGGTCCACCTCGTCCAGCACCACGTCCAGGTGGGTGCCGGTGATCGCGTGCCGCTCGGCGCGGGAGGTGGAGAGCCTCCAACCGGGGACCTGAAGCCCCTGGAGCGCGGCGGAGATCGCCGCCGGATCCACCCCCAGGTCCACCGCCAGGGCCAAGAACATGTCCCCGGCGATCCCGCCCACCGGCTCCAGGTAGAGGACCTGGCTCACTTGGCGCCCTTCCGCAGAGGCTTGCTGGAGCGGGCCGGGCGCGCGGGCCGGGCGGACCGTCTGGAGATGAGGGCCGCGTAGAAGCCGCCGCCGAAGCCGTTGTCGATATTCATCGTGGCCACGTTGGAGGCGCAGGAGTTGAGCATGGAGAGCAGCGCGGAGACGCCCTTGAAGTTCGCGCCGTAGCCGATGGAGGCCGGCACCGCGACCACCGGGATGCCCACCAGGCCGCCCACGACCGAGGCGAGCGCGCCCTCCATCCCGGCCACCACCACCACCGCGTGCGCGTCCTGGATCTCCTCGCGGCGGTGGAGCAGGCGGTGAAGCCCGGCCACGCCCACGTCGTAGATGCGGGCCACGGTGGCGCCCATCGCCTCGGCGGTGACCGCCGCCTCCTCGGCCACCGGGATGTCCGAGGTGCCGGCGGTCACCACCGCGACCTTGCCGGCGCGCGGCTTGCCCTGGGCCAGGTGAAAGATGCGCGGCACCGGGTGGTATTTGGCCTTGGGGAACTCCGCCAGGAGCGGCTCCGCCTTCTCCTGCGCCAACCGCGTCACCAGCACCGGCTGCCCGCGTCCGGCGAGCACGCGCACGATCCCCAGGCACTGCTCGGGGGTCTTGTTCTCTCCCAGCACCACCTCCGGGAAGCCGCGGAGCGAACGGTGGGTGTCCACCGTGGCGAACCCCAGCTGCGCGAAGGGCAGATCCTTGAGCGAACGCGTGGCCTCGTCGACCGAGGTCTTCCCTGACTTCACCTGCGCCAAGAGCGCGCGGAGGCTTCTCTCATCCATCCGCGGCGCTTTAGCGCAGCGCCACCGGCCACGCATCCACCGTTGGCGTACAATGGCCCGCCTGGCCGGAGGGGCGCGTTGACGCATCTGTGGATCGAGATCGCCATCCTGGTGCCGCTCTTCATCGCCGCGGTGCTCGGTCTGCTCGCGTTCCAGCGCCACCGCCGCAAGCCGCCGGAGTAGCCAAAGTCCAGCTCGGCCCGAGGCGAAGCGCGCTGCCCGAGGCCGCCCGGCCCGCTAGACGCCCAGGCGCTCCAGCAGCGGCCGGACGCTCTGGGGCGCGGGCATCAGGAAGAGCTGCCCCACCACCGGCGGGGAGAGGAGCTGGGTCTCCAGCACCAGCGCCACCTGCCCGGGCTCACCGCCGGCCACGGCCATGGCCCGGACCACCTCTTCCGCCGTGCCTTCCAGGAGCGTGGGGACCGACGGAATCAGCCGGTAGCCGGTGAGCTGGCTCAAGGCGGTGAGGCACGCGGATCCCAGGATGTTGGAGGTCTCCGCGAGCGCGTCCCGGGCGGCCTCGGCGATGGTGTCGCACGGCGCGTTGAGCAACAGCGCGCACAAAGACTGCGCCGCGTCCTCCGGGAGCACCAGCGCCAGCACCCCGTTCACCTCGCCCAGGATCCCCAGGAAGGCGGCCACCACCCGCTCGCCTTCGCGGCCGACCAGCGCGGGCACAGACGCTGTGTCCACCAGGCTGGCGCGGGAGACCTCGATCGCCACCTTGCGCCCACCGACCAGCCGGGAGAGCGCGTTGGCCGCGTGGCCGGCGCCGACATTGGCGACCTCCCGAAGGGCATCCAGCTGTCGGTCGTTGGGGGTCACGCGAGCAGCCTCGGCACGTCCAGGATGAACACGGGTCGCCCCGTGCCCAGAATCGTGACACCGGAGAGGCCCGGAACCAAGTCCAACGGCTTGGCCAACGGCTTGAGCACCGCCTCCTCCTGACCCAACAGCCCGTCCACCGCCAGCGCCACCCGGCCTGGATCCGCCTCCATCACCACATACGGCCGCGGCCCCTTGGGCGGGTGCTGGGCCACCCCCAGCAGCGCGGAGAGCTCCCGCACCGGGACCAGCGCGGTGCCGTGCGGCAGCATCGGCTCGCCCAGGCTCTGGGAGAGGGACTGGGGGTCCATCTCCATCGCGCCGGCGACCTTGGTGATGGGGAGCCCGTAGATCTCCGCCCCCAGGCGCACCAAAAGGAGGTTCACCACCGCCACCGTCAGCGGCAGGCGCAGGGTGATGCGGGTGCCGCGGCCGCGCTCGGAGTCCAGCTCCAGCGTGCCGCCCACCCCCTCCACCACCCGCTTCACCGCGTCCATCCCCACCCCGCGCCCGGAGATCTCCGAGATGTCCCGCGCGGTGGAGACGCCCGGGAGGCAGGCGAGCATCAGGGCCTCGCGGTCGGTCAGGCGGGCGGCGTGCTCGGCGGTGATCTGGTCGCGGGCGATGGCGGCGGCCTTCAGCTTCGCTGCGTCCATCCCCCGGCCGTCGTCTTCAATCTCCACCACCACCCGGTCCCGCGCCCGGCGCACGGTGATCAGGATCCGGCCGCGCGCGCCCTTGCTCGCCGCCGCCCGCTGCTCCGGCGTCTCCAGCCCGTGGTCGATGCAGTTGCGCAGGATGTGCAGGAGCGGGTCCGCCAGCTCGTCCAGGATCGCCCGGTCCAGCTCGATCTCCGCGCCGGCGATCACCAGATCCACCTCGCGGCCCATCTTGCGGGCGAGGTCCCGGGCGGCGCGGGGCAGCCGGTCGGTGATGGTGGAGAGCGGCGTCATCCGCACGCTCATCACCTTGCCGTGGAGGTCGCGCACCAGCTGGTGCACCCGGTAGATCCCCTCCTCCATCGACGGGCGGTGGGCCTCCGGGAGCCCCTTGGCCAGCTCGCGGATGCGCGCGGTGGCGAGCATCAATTCGCCCACCGAATCCAGCACCAGGTCCAGGAGGTCCGTCCGCACCCGCACCGAGCGCTGCGGCTCCACCCCCACGGGCTTCGGTCCCTCCGGCGCGGCGGGCGCGCTCGGTGGCGGCTGGCCGTAGACCACCGGGGCCACGCTCGTAACCTCCACCTCCGGGATGTTGCGGAGCACCTGATCCACCGCGTCCCCGCCGCCCGAGGTCTCGATCTCCAGCGCGATCCGCCCGTCCGGCAACCTCCCCGCCTTCAGGTCCTCCAGGGGTGGTTTGAGGTCAAACAGGTTGCCCAGCATGGAGAGCCGGCGATGGACCAGGAACGCGCGCACGCCGGGGGCCTGGCAGGTGGGCAAGACCCGGAGCCGGACGGCGAAGCGCGGGAGGACGCCCAGCGGCCCCTGCGGCTCGGCGGGGACGGGCTCGCTGGTGGGGGCCGCTCCCGGGGCCGGCGGGGCAGAGGGGGTCCCGGCGCCTGGGGTCTGGCCCGGGGCGGTCGGCGCGGGGCGGGTCACCACCACGTTGGTCGCCACCCGGGTGGGCGCGGGCGCGCTGCCGGTGAGCAGGGTGACGTGCTGGGAGAGGCTCTCCAGAAGCGCGTGGGCCGGATCGATGGCCGTCCCCTCGCCCGCGGCGCGGACCTGGGAGAGGAGCATGTCGGCGGCGGCCAGGAGCAAGTCCACCAGCTCCCGGCTCTTGCGGTAGGGCTCCTTGCGCAGCGCCTCCACCAGGTCTTCCGCGCGGTGCGCCAGCTGGGCGATGGGCTCGTACCCCATCGACGAGGACATCCCCTTCACCGAGTGGGCGTGCCGGAACAGCGAGTCCACCGCGTCCGGGCTCTCCACCTTCTCCAGCTCGACCAGGTCCCGGCCCATCGCCTCCAGGTGCTCGGTCGCCTCGGAGACGAACAGCCCGAGGTACTTGGACATGTCGAGCGGCGGCATCGGTGCTCTAGGACCTCCAGCGCCTCAAAGGCATCACCGCTTCAAGCCTGAGACCTCAGCCTTCGCCGATGACCTTCTTCACCACCGAGAGGACGTCCTCGGCGCGGAACGGCTTGACGATGAAGTCGGACGCGCCGGCCTCGATCGCCTCCATCACCAGAGACTCCTGCCCCAGGGCCGAGCACATGATGATGGTGGCCTTGTCGTCGGTCTTGACGATCTCCCGGGTGGCCTCGATGCCGCTCTTGAAGGGCATCACGATGTCCATCGTGGTGAGATCCGGCTTGAGCTCTTTGTAGCGCTCCACCGCCTCGAGGCCATTCGCCGCCTCGCCGACCACCTCGTAGCCGGCGGACGAGAAGATGTCCTTGATCATGTTGCGCATGAAGATTGCGTCATCAACGACCAGGACCCGCTTAGCCATGGAAAGCGCTGCCTCCGAAATCATGCTCCGTACAGGGGCGGAGCGTAGCACCGACCCCTCGTAACACCATTCACTTCGTGGCGAACAGCCCCGTGACGGCCCCATCCAGCCCATCCGGGTCCAGGACCGTGACCGCCTGCCCGCCCAGCCGGGCCACCCCGCGCACCTTCGCCTCCGCCCGCGCGGTCGAGGGCGCCACCCGCTCGATGGACTCGATCCCGTCCACTTCCGTCACCAGGAACCCCAGGTCCCGCCGGCCCCGGTCCAGGAGCACCACCTTCAAGGAGGGGGAGCTCCCCTCGATCTCCAGCAGGGTCCGCAGGTCCACCACCGTCACCACCCGGCCGCGGAGGTTCATCACCCCGCGGACGGCAGGCGGGGTGCGCGGGACCTGGGTGAAGCCTTCTGGCGGGAGCACGACCTCGCGCACCGCCCCCAGAGGGAGGGCGAAGCGGTCCTTCTCGATGCGGAAGACGACGTGGCGCATCAGGGGATCAGGTCCGGAACCACAGAAAAGTCGCGGTCAGGAGACCGCTCCCACAGGTCGAGCGTCACAGATCAGGTCCAACGGTTCGAGGACTCAGGTCGGCGGCACGGTGCACCGGCCTCACCCGCCGAGCCGGAAGCGGCGGACCACGTTCTGCAACTCCACCGAGAGGTTGGAGAGCTCCTGGGCGGCCGAGGTCATCTGGGTCACCGCGGCGCTCTGCTCCTGGATCACCCCGCGCACCTCGTCGGTGGAGCTGGCGTTGCCCTTGGCCACGCCGCTGATCTCCCGGATCGCCTGCACCATCTCCTCGCTGCCCTTGAGCTGCTCGCGCGCGCTCTGGGAGATGAGGTGCACCTTCTCCGCGCCCTTGCGCGCGGTGTCGGTGATCGCGCCCATGGAGCGCAGGATGGTGGTCAGGTCCTCGCGGCCTTCGGTCAGCTCTTCGATGCCCTCGCGCATCGCCGAGACCACCGCCGCGGACTGACCGGAGATGTCCCGCGCCAGCCGGCTGATCTGCTCCGCGCTCTTCCCCGCGCTCTCCGCCAGCTTGCGCACCTCATCCGCGACGACCGCGAAGCCGCGCCCGTACTCGCCGGCGCGCGCCGCTTCGATGGTGGCGTTCAAGGCGAGCAGGTTGGTCTGCTGCGCCACCTGGGTGATCACGTCCACGATCTTGGAGATCTCCTGCGTCTTCTCTCCGAAGGCGAAGACCTCGTGGCTGGCGGACTCCACCCGGGAGAAGACCTTGTTCACCTTCTCACCCGCGAGCCGGGCCGCCTTGCTGCCCTGCTCCGCCGCGCCGGAGGTCTCGCCGGCGGTGCGCGCCGCGTCCTCGGCGGACGCCGCGGTCCGTTCGATGGAGCCGGCCATCTCCGTGATCACCTTGGAGGCCCGGCCCACCAGCTGGGTCTGGGCCTCCGCGCCCTTGGCGATGGTGTGGATGGAGCTGCCCACCTCTTCGGTGGCGCCGTTCACGTTCTCCGCCGAGCGCTGGAGGTCGTTCGCCGAATCGGAGACCGACTGCGCGGTGTGCTGGATGTGGCCCACCAGCTCGCGCAGGTTCTCCTGCATGTGGCTGATCGCCGTGGCCAGCTCGTCGATCTCGTCCTGACCCAGCCCGGGCTCGGTGACCACCGGCTTGGAGAGGTCTCCCCGTGAGATCTCCAGCGCGGAGCGCGAGAGCACCTTCACGCGGGTGATCTTCACCAGGAACGACGGCATCAGGAGCGAGAGCGTGAGGGTGATCACCACCGTGGCCACCGCTTCGGTGACCCGGCTGCCGTGCGGGAGGAGCACGTGCGCGAAGAAGAGCGCCGCGCCGAGCACCAGGTACCCGGCGAGGATCTTCAACCGGAGCGAGAGCGTGGTCCCGGCGGAGCGCTCCTCGGCGCGGGTCAGGCGCAAGGGCTCGCGCCGGATCGGCGGGCCTGTCTGGAGATCATCTCTGAGGGGACGTCGCAACGCGGCTTCTCGATTCCTGCGATTCCTGGAAGGCGGCCCATTCTGCCGGATCTGCCGGGATTTTCATCCAAAGTGGTCGTGACCCGGCGGCGGAGCGACCGCCCGGCGGCCTGGCGTCCCAAACCGTACGGCCCGGCCGGAGGTCAGCGCCCCCACCCGGGTCACCCGTTCTCCCGCGCGCCGGGCCGCCATCTCAAACGCCCGCGCGCGCGCGGCCGGGACCGCGAGCAACAGCTCATAGTCCTCGCCGCCCCGGGCCGCCTCCTGCCGCGCAGCCTCCACCGATCCGGTCTGCTCCAGGAGCGCGCCGGAGAGCGGGAGCGCTTCCATCGCCACCCGGGCGCCCACCCCGGACGCGCGGCACAGGTGCCCCAGATCCGCGCCCAGGCCATCTGAGAGATCGATCGCCGCCGAGGCAAAGCGCCGGGCCAGCAGCCCCAGCCCCACCCGCGGCGTGGGGCGGCGCTGGCGGCGGGCCAAGGCGGAACGTCCCCGCCCCTCGGCGAGCGCGCGCAGGCCCACCCGCGCATCGCCCAGCGTCCCGGACACATAGAGGAGGTCCTTGGCCTTTGCCCCCGCCCGGGTGAGCGCCTGACCTGGCTGGGTGTGTCCGGCGGCGGTGAGGGTGAGCGAGAGCTCGGCGGCGGCGGTGAAGTTCCCGCCCACCAGCGCGATCCCATGCGTCCGGGCCAGCGCCGCCATCCCCTTGGCCAGCCGGGTGACCTCGCGCCGGCCGTAGGATCTGGGCATGGC
>Ga0164242_10005295_pt1 | contig 14372 bp, 11 predicted proteins | sample OricomgcompostMG_FD_108783 | JGI IMG/M metagenome (GOLD analysis project Ga0164242, IMG submission 108783) | Miracle-Growth compost microbial communities from Emeryville, California, USA - Original compost - Miracle growth compost (MG) ... | reverse complement strand
TGCTCGACCTGCACGTCGTCGACGGCAGGCTGCGACGGGCCAGCCTGGGCGGGGTGGTCGGCGACAGCGCCGCCATCCTCGAGGATTACGCGATGCTGGCCACCGGCCTGCTGGCGCTGTATCAGCTGAGCGCCGAGGACAGCTGGCTGACCGCCGCGACCGACCTGCTCGACACCGCCCTGGCGCATTTCGCCGATCCGCAGCGGCCCGGCCGCTGGTTCGACACCGCCGACGACGCCGAGCGGCTGATGCTGCGGCCGGCCGACCCGCTGGACGGGGCCACCCCGTCGGGCGCGTCGTCGGTCACCGAAGCCCTGTTGACCGCCGCGCACCTGGTCGGCGGCGAGCGCGCCGAGCGGTACCTGCGCGCCGCCACCGACGCGCTGCGCGCGCAGGCGGTGCTGCTGGAACGCGCCCCGCGCACGGCCGGGCATTGGCTGGCCGTCGCCGAGGCCGCGGTGCGCGGGCCGCTGCAGATCGCGGTGGCCTGCGACCCCGCCCGCTCGGCGCTGCTGGCCGACGCGCGACGGCTGGCGCCCGGCGGGGCGATCGTGGTGGGCGGCCCGCGGGATTCGTCGGAGCTGCTGTCCGGCCGCGACCGGGTGGCCGGCGCCGACGCCGCCTACGTATGCCGCGGCCGGGTCTGCGACCTGCCGGTGACCCGCACACCCGAACTGGCCGCCGCCCTGGGTGCGCCCGCGCCCTGACCGCGAGATACCCTGCGTCGCATGCCGAATGACGCCAAGACCGACGCGATCAGGAACACGGTCCACCGCTACATCGAACTGGTCGCCAAGGGCGGCGCCGACGACTTGGTCGAGCTGTACGCCGACGACGCCACCGTCGAGGACCCGGTCGGCGGCGAGGTGCACATCGGCCGCCAGGCCATCCACGGCTTCTACTCCGCGCTCGACAACCTGCAGCGCGAATGCGAGCTGCTGACGCTGCGGGTGGCCGGCAACGAGGCGGCGTTCCACTTCCGGCTGACCGTGACCGCCGGCGAGCACCGGATGGTGATCGAGCCGATCGACGTGATGGTGTTCGACGGCAACGGGAAGGTCGCCGCGATGAAGGCGTACTGGTCCCCGGACGACGACGTCAGCCGGCCGTAACCCGGACGATCAGGGCGTGGCCAGCCACGCATGGTCGCCGGTGTAGAACACGGCGAACCACATGGCGATGTAGTGCAGGATCGCCGCGATCGCGGTGAGGGCGTGGAAGAACTCGTGGTAGCCGAACGTGCTAGGCCACGGATCCGGCCAGCGCAGCGCGTAGAAGATGCCGCCCACGCTGTAGAGCACCCCGCCCACCGCCAGCAGCACCATCGCGGCCACCCCGGCCTGGTGCAGGATCGTCGGCGCATACCAGATGGCCACCCAGCCCAGCAGCAGGTACAGCGGCACCCCCAGCCAGCGCGGCGCGGTCGGCCAGCAGACCTTGAGCGCGATGCCCGCCAGCGCGCCGCCCCACACGATGCACAGCACCACCACCCCGGTGTTCTGCGGCATCACCAGCCGGGCGAACGGGGTGTAGCTGCCGGCGATGAACACGAAGATCATCGAGTGGTCCAGCCGCTTCATCCGGGTGCGGGCGGCCTCGGTCTTCCACTTCACCCGGTGATAGGTGGCGCTGACCGCGAACAGCGCGACCGTGGCCGCGGCGTAGATCAGCGTCGAATGCCCGGCGCGCGGCGAGGCGGCCGCCCACGACACCGACACCAGCGTGGCGCCGGTGATGACGGCCAGCCACGCCGAGTAGAAGTGGATCCAGCCGCGCATCCGCGGCTTGCCCAGAACCTGGGCGGCGCCTTCGACGAGCTGCTCGACGGTGTTGCCCGGGACGATCGCCTCGTGATCGGGCTCCGGGTTGGGGGCGGTGCTGGTCTGGCTGCTCATGTCTCCTGGGGGTGGTCTGCCGGATAGGGATGCAAGGGATGCGGCCGGCGGCTGCTCACCAGTCAGAGTAGCCAGGAACGGCCGCGGCGCCGTCGCGAGCTGTGCGGCGACGGCCCGCACGACGCGGCCGAAATCAGCACCGGTGAAACGATCGCCGCTGGCAGTAGGGTGTGTGTTCGTGGAAATCATTCCGCCGCGACTCAAGGAGCCGCTGTACCGCATCTACGAGATGCGGTTGCGCCAGGAGCTCGGTGCCGCGAAGGCCGACCTGCCCCGCCACATCGCGGTGCTGTGCGACGGCAACCGGCGCTGGGCGCGCGACGCCGGGTACGACGACGTCAGCTACGGCTACCGGATGGGCGCGGTCAAGATCGCCGAGATGCTGCGCTGGTGTCAGGCAGCCGGCATCGAGATGACCACGGTGTACCTGCTTTCCACGGAGAACCTGCAGCGCGACCCCGACGAGCTGGCCGGGCTGATCGAAATCATCACCGACGTCGTCGAGGAGATCTGCGCGCCGGCCAACCGGTGGAGCGTGCGCACCGTCGGCGACCTCGAGCTGCTCGGCGAGGAGCCGGCCCGCCGGCTGCGCGGCGCCGTCGAGTCCACCCCGGTCGAGGCGTCCTTCCACGTCAACGTCGCCGTCGGCTACGGCGGCCGGCGGGAGATCGTCGACGCCGTGCGCTCGCTGCTGAGCAAGGAACTGGCCAACGGGGCGACGGCCGAAGAGCTGATCGACGCGGTCACCGTCGACGCGATCTCGGAAAACCTGTACACCTCGGGGCAACCCGATCCGGACCTGGTGATCCGCACCTCCGGCGAGCAACGGCTGTCGGGTTTTTTGCTGTGGCAAAGCGCCTACTCCGAGATGTGGTTCACCGAGGCGCACTGGCCGGCCTTCCGCCGGGTCGACTTCCTGCGGGCGCTGCGCGACTACAGCCAGCGGCACCGCCGCTACGGCAAATAACCCGCTGCCCGGAAGGCCTTAAGCAGCCGTCGACCTGCGTGCCACACTTGGTGCATGGCTGCGCTGTCAGCGGTGGTGTTCACGCTGAGCGCCTGGCTGGGCCTGTATCTGGCCGCCCGCGATCCGCGCAAACCCGTCCTGGTGCTGGCGGCCATCGGACTGTGCGGGTTCGCGCTCGTGGTGGGGCTGGACGCGGTCCGCACCGCCAGTCCCGCGCACGCCCCGCTGCTGAGCCGCGTCGAGATCTACCTGACGGCGGTGCCCGGCGTGGCCTGGTTCGCGGTGCTCGTGGAGCTGTCCCGGCCCCCCGACGGCTGGCGCAGCCGCACCCGCGAGGTGCTGCTGGTGGCCGGGGTGGCGGCGCTGACGCTGCTCGGCGCGGCGCTGGCCGGCAGCGTGGACGGGCCGCTGCGGCCCGGCCACTGGCTGATGATGGCGGCGATCTCGGTGTCGACCCTGGGCGCGATGGCCGTCGCGTTGCGCCGGCCGCGGCGGCCCCGGCCGGCCGTCGGGCTGGCCGTCACCGCCACCTTGTTCTTCGCGCTGGCCAACGCGATCCTGATCATTCCGCTGGGCCTGGTGCCCAGCTGGCTTGCGCTGGCCTCGACGAGCTGCGACGTGCTGGGGCTCGGCGTCGCCGTCGCGCTGTGGGACGCGTTCGACGAGGGGCACGCGCTGCGCGCCGACATGCTGCGCTCGTTCGCCGGTTCGGTGGCGGTGGCCGTGCTGTTCGGCGGCCAGGCGCTGATCGGGCTGGCGGTGACCCGCGCCGATCCCGGCGCGCGGACCGCGCTGACCGTGCTGCTGTTCACCAGCCTGGCGATCGCGATCACCGTGCAGGTGCTCGCGGATCCGCTGGCCGGGCTGCTCGACCGGCTGGCGTTCTCGAAATCGCCTGCGCTGCGGGCGGATCGGGCCGCGCTGCGGCACACCGGCGCGGCGCTGCCGCTGCGCCAGGAGCATCCGCTGGACGGCGTCGACGACGTCACCTTCGCCAGGCTCACCCGTCGGGCACTCGGGCACTACGGGGATCTGACCAAGCTGGTCGCCAGCCCGCTGACCGCGTTGCCGGTGATCGACGAGCGGCTGGCCGCCCGCGGGGCCCCCGACCAGCCGATCGAGCGGGCCACCGAGCTCAAGGCCGTGCTGGCCGACGCCATCGCCCGGCTCAAGCCGCGCGACGGCGGCGACTTCGGGACCACCGAGGAGTGGCGCCACTACAACTCGCTGTATTTCCCCTACGTCGTCGGGGTGCGCGCCTACGCCCAGAACGCCACCGCGTCGGGCCTGGATCCGACGGCTCGGCAGGCCTGGCAGTGGTTCGTCACCGAGGTTCCCCAGCGCTCGTTGCACAACTGGCAGAACGCCGCCGCCCGGCTGATCGCCGCCGACCTTCGCGGGCGGGTCCCGGTTCCCAGCGAGTAGAACGGGTACTGCAGTCACCGCGGTCGCCGGACGGCACAGCGCTGTGCCCCGCGCCCGCGACCAGGCCACTAGCCGACACGGACTGGCGCGTGTCAAATATTTACCCGCTGACGGGAATAGCCGGGTGAACCAGCTGGTCATACAACTCGTGGCAGCAGTTGGCAGCGCCACGAGTCGATATGGCAGTGCTCCGGCGGCACGCTCAAACCTGTTCGACACCAACCCGCCATCGCGAGGAGTAATCACATGAGCACTGTTTCCGGGGTATCCGGCGTCACCGTCCGGCCCCTCTACGACTCGACCGACTCGCTGTTGCGTTTCGCGGTGCGCGCCGACGCCACGCTGACCGGATTGTGCGGTCTGGCCGTCGCCGTCGCCGCCGATCCGCTCTCGTCGCTGACCGGCCTGACGTCCTTCCAGGAGTACATCGGCGGAGCCTTCTTCGTGCTTTACGGCCTGGTGGTGTTCAGCCTGGGCGCGCTGCCGGACCTGCGCCGCGCGGGTATCAGCATCGTGGCGGCCAACGCGGTGTTCACACTGGCCGCGATCGTGGCCGCCGGCGTGTTGCCGCTGACCGGGGCCGGAGTCGCCCTGACGCTGGCCAGCGCGGCCTACACGGCGGCGTTCGCCGCCGTGCAATACGCGGGAGTGCGCCGGCTCGAGACGGCCTGACCGCCGGCCGGCGCCGGGCTCACAGCTTGCGCAGCCGCAGCCGGTTGATCGAGTGGTCGGCGTCCTTGCGCAGCACCAGGGTGGCCCGCGGCCGGGTGGGCAGAATGTTCTCCACCAGGTTGGGCCGGTTGATCGAGCGCCAGATCTCCCGGGCCGCGGCCACCGCCTTGGTGTCGTTGAGCGCCGCGTAGTGGTGGAAGTGCGACTCGGGATCGGCGAAGGCGGTGCTGCGCATCGCCAGGAACCGCGAGATGTACCACTGCTCGATGTCTTCGATCCGCGCGTCGACGTAGATGCCGAAGTCGAACAGGTCCGACACCATCAGGGTGGGCCCGGTCTGCAGGACGTTGAGGCCCTCCAGGATCAGGATGTCGGGATGGCGGACCACGTGCTTGGCCCCCGGGATGATGTCGTATTTCAGGTGCGAATACACCGGCGCGCAGGCGTAGTCCGAACCGGACTTGACCGACGTCACGAACCGCATCAGCGCCCGGCGGTTGTAGCTTTCCGGAAATCCCTTGCGGTGCATCAGGTTTCGCCGGTCCAGCTCGGCGTTCGGGTACAGGAACCCGTCGGTGGTCACCAGGTCCACCCGCGGGTGGTGGTCCCAGCGGGCCAGCAGCGCCTGCAGCACGCGCGCGGTGGTCGACTTGCCGACGGCCACGCTGCCGGCCACCCCGATGACGAACGGCACCGGCCGGTCCGGGTTTTGCTGAGGTTCGCCGAGGAACTCGGCGGTGGCGGCGAACAACCGCTGCCGGGCGGCCACCTGAAGATGGATGAGCCGGGCCAGCGGCAGGTAGACCTCTTCCACTTCCAGCAGGTCGATTTGTTCGCCCAGGCCGCGCAGGCCGACCAGTTCCTCCTCGGTGAGGGCCAGCGGCGTGGACATACGCAGCGCACGCCATTGCTTTCGGTCGAACTCCACATACGGGCTCGGCTCGCTAAGCCGCGGCATAGTGCAAGTGTGGCAGGGGCTCGTCCGCGCCCGACGGCAGGGCTGGCGAAAAGCCGGCCCTGGATAGACTGGCGCCGTGACTGCTGCACCTGACGCTCGCCCCACCGCATCCGACACGGCGTCGCTGATGTCGGCGCCGCTCGCCGACATCGACCCCGACATCGCCGGGTTGCTGGGTCAGGAGCTGGGCCGCCAGCGCGACACGCTGGAGATGATCGCCTCGGAGAACTTCGTCCCGCGCGCGGTGCTGCAGGCCCAGGGCAGCGTGCTGACCAACAAGTACGCCGAGGGGCTGCCCGGCCGCCGCTACTACGGCGGCTGCGAGTACGTCGACGTGGTGGAGAACATCGCCCGGGATCGGGCCAAGGCCCTCTTCGGCGCCGACTTCGCCAACGTGCAGCCGCATTCGGGTGCCCAGGCCAACGCGGCCGTGCTGCACGCGCTGATGACGCCGGGGGAGCGGCTGCTGGGTCTGGACCTGGCCAACGGCGGGCACCTGACGCACGGCATGAAGCTGAACTTCTCCGGCAAGCTCTACGACGTCGGCTTCTACGGCGTCGACCCGACCACGCACCTGATCGACATGGACGCGGTGCGGGCCAAGGCCCTCGAGTTCCGTCCCAAGGTCATCATCGCCGGCTGGTCGGCCTACCCGCGGGTGCTGGACTTCGCGGCGTTCGCGTCGATCGCCGACGAGGTCGGCGCCAAGCTGTGGGTCGACATGGCACACTTCGCGGGCCTGGTCGCCGCCGGGCTGCACCCGTCCCCGGTTCCGCACGCCGACGTGGTGTCCACCACCGTGCACAAGACGCTCGGCGGCCCGCGCTCCGGCCTGATCCTGGGCAAGCAGGAGTACGCCAAGTCGATCAACTCCGCGGTGTTCCCCGGCCAGCAGGGCGGGCCGCTCATGCACGTCATCGCCGCGAAGGCCGTCGCGCTCAAGATCGCTGGCACGGAAGAGTTCGCCGACCGGCAGCGGCGCACCCTGTCCGGGGCGCGCATCCTCGCCGAGCGGCTGTCGGGCGCCGACGTGGCGGCCGCCGGCGTGTCGGTCGTCAGCGGCGGCACCGACGTCCACCTGGTGCTGGTCGACCTGCGCAACTCGGAGCTCGACGGCCAGGCCGCCGAGGACCTGCTGCACGAGATCGGCATCACCGTCAACCGCAACGCCGTGCCCAACGATCCCCGGCCGCCGATGGTCACCTCCGGGTTGCGGGTGGGCACGCCGGCCCTGGCCACCCGGGGCTTCGGGGACGCCGAGTTCAGTGAGGTCGCCGACGTCATCGCCACCGCGCTGGCGGGTGGCCGCGGGGCCGATCTGGCGGCGCTGCGGGACCGGGTCACCCGGCTGGCCAGGGATTTCCCGCTGTACGAGGGCCTCGAAGACTGGTCGCTGGTCGGCCGGTAGCCGGCCGCTGGGGACCAAAGTCACCACTTTGCCCGCGGCGGCGCGGACGATTTCACGAACCTGTGTACGCAAGTTACAGTTATCTCCATGGCCGAAAGACCTGTCGCTAACGCGCTGACCCTGGAACTCGAGCCGGTTGTCGAAGCCAACATGGATCGACACCTGTCCACCGAGGAACTCTGGTTCGCCCACGACTACGTGCCGTACGACCGGGGCGAGAACTTCGCCTTCCTGGGCGGACGCGACTGGGATCCGTCGTCGGCCACGCTGCCGAGGCCGCTGACGGACGCCTGCGAGATCATGCTGCTGCTCAAGGACAACCTGGCCGCACACCACCGCGAGCTCGTCGAGCACTTCATCCTCGAGGACTATTGGGGCCGCTGGCTGGGCCGGTGGACCGCCGAGGAGCACCTGCACGCCATTGCGCTGCGGAATTACCTGGTGGTGACCCGCGAGGTCGACCCCACCGCCAACGAAGAGGCCCGCGTGCAGTACGTGATGAAGGGCTACCGCGCCGACACCTACAGCCAGGTGGAGACCCTGGTCTACATGGCCTTCACCGAACGCAGCCACGCCGTGTTCTGCGAGAACCTGTCCGCAAAGCTCGAGGAGCCGATCCTGTCCGGGCTGGTCGACCGGATCTCCCGGGACGAGCGGCGCCACGAGCTGTTCTTCTCCAACCTCGTCGCGCACTGCCTGGAATACACCCGCGACGAGACGATCGCCGCGATCGCCGCCCGCGCGGCCGAGCTGCAGGTGCCCGGCGCCGACATCGACGCCTACCAGGACAAGCTGCGCAACGTCGCCGAGGCCGGCGTCTTCACCGAGAATGACCTGCGCCAGGTGATCTCCGACCGCATCCGCGCATGGGGTGTGGCCGACGAGCCCGCCCTCAAGCCGTTCGTCATCGGCTGACCCTTCTTCGCGCGCCGGCGCGCACCCGTCGGCGCGCCTGCGCTGCTGCGCAGCGGCCACGAGAGTAGCGTCGTTCTCGATGGCCAGCGTCATGCTCTGCTGCCAGGGCGGCACCTCCCGTCACCACAACGGAAGGACCGGCCCCGGTCCTGGTGCTGCGGTTCCCGCCGACATGCCTGCGCGGGTCCGCGCGGGCTCATCCCGCTCGAGGAGCGCTACGTGACCGATATCCGGACCTACGTGATCGACACCTCCGTGCTGCTGTCCGACCCGTGGGCGTGCAGCCGGTTCGCCGAACACGAGGTGGTGGTCCCGCTGGTGGTGATCAGCGAACTGGAGGCCAAACGCCACCATCACGAGCTGGGATGGTTCGCCCGCCAGGCGCTGCGTCTGTTCGACGATCTGCGGCTGCTGCACGGACGGCTGGATCAGCCGATTCCGGTTGGGACGCAAGGCGGTTCGCTGCACGTCGAGCTCAACCACACCGACCCGGCGGTGCTGCCCGCGGGTTTCCGCAGCGACAGCAACGACTCCCGGATCCTGAGCTGCGCCGCCAACCTGGCCGCCGAGGGCAAGCGAGTCACCTTGGTGAGCAAGGACATTCCGCTTCGGGTCAAGGCCGCCGCGGTGGGACTGGCCGCCGACGAGTACCACGCCCAGGACGTGGTGGCCTCCGGCTGGTCGGGGATGCACGAGCTCGAGACCGCGACCGAGGACATCGACGCGCTGTTCACCGAGGGCGAGATCGACCTGGCGGAGGCGCGAGACCTGCCGTGCCACACCGGAATTCGGCTGCTCGGCGGAAGCTCGCACGCGCTGGGCCGGGTCAACCCGGACAAACGTGTGCAGCTGGTCCGCGGCGATCGGGAGGCGTTCGGGCTGCGCGGGCGTTCGGCCGAACAGCGGGTGGCGCTGGACCTGCTGCTCGACGAGTCGGTGGGCATCGTGTCGCTGGGCGGCAAGGCCGGCACCGGCAAGTCGGCGCTCGCGCTGTGCGCGGGCCTGGAGGCGGTGCTGGAACGGCGCACCCAGCGCAAGGTGGTGGTCTTCCGTCCGCTCTACGCCGTGGGTGGTCAGGAGCTGGGCTACCTGCCCGGCAGCGAGAGCGAGAAGATGGGCCCGTGGGCGCAGGCCGTCTTCGACACCCTCGAGGGTCTGGCCAGCCCGGCGGTGCTCGACGAAGTGCTGTCCCGCGGCATGCTCGAGGTGCTGCCGCTGACCCACATCCGCGGCCGCTCGCTGCACGACTCGTTCGTCATCGTCGACGAGGCGCAGTCGCTGGAGCGCAACGTGTTGCTGACCGTGCTGTCCCGGCTGGGCACCGGCTCGCGGGTGGTGCTCACCCACGACATCGCCCAGCGCGACAACCTGCGGGTGGGCCGCCACGACGGGGTCGCGGCGGTGATCGAAAAGCTCAAGGGCCACCCGCTGTTCGCCCACATCACCTTGCTGCGCAGCGAGCGGTCGCCGATCGCCGCGCTGGTCACCGAGATGCTCGAGGAGATCGCCGGGCCGCACTGACGGCGCCTGGTTTCGCAGGGCTCGCTCGTAACGCCACGGCGATTCCGGGGCCCGGTTTGCGCCCTGCCGTTACGAGCGGCGGCCTCGCCGCCCCGGGTTGTACGGCCGCTTTCGATAAACTTCCACGGTGGCGAAACGACCCGACACCCTGGCCTGGCGCTACTGGCGCACGGTCGTCGGGGTGCTGGCGGCCGTCGCGGTGCTGGTGATCGGCGGGCTGACAGGCCACGTCACCCGCGCCGACGACCTGAGCTGCTCGGTCGTCAAATGCGTGGCGCTGACGTTCGACGACGGGCCCGGCCCGTTCGACGAGCGGCTGCTGCAGATCCTCAAGGACAACGACGCCAAGGCCACCTTCTTTCTGATCGGCAACAAGGTGGCCGCGAACCCGGCCGGCGCCAAGCGCATCGCCGATGCGGGAATGGAGATCGGCAACCACACCTGGGAACACCCCAACATGACCACCATCCCCACCGAGGACGTCGCCGCCCAATTCACCAGGGCCAATGACGCGATCCACGCCGCCACCGGCCGCACCCCGAACCTGTACCGCCCCGCCGGCGGGCTGTCCAACCCGGTGGTGCGTCAGACCGCCGGTCAATTGGGGCTAGCCGAAATCCTTTGGGATGTCATCCCTTTCGATTGGGCCAATGACTCCAACACCGCCGCGACGCGGTACATGCTGATGACCTACATCAAACCGGGCTCGGTGGTGTTGTTCCACAACACCTACTCGAGCACCGTCGATCTGGTGTACCAGTTCATCCCGGTGCTCAAGGCCAACGGCTACCGGCTGGTGACGGTCAGCGAACTGCTGGGGCCGCGAGCGCCCGGCAGCAGTTACGGCAGCCGGGAGAACGGCCCACCGGTCAACGGGCTGCGCGACATCCCCGCCTCAGACATCCCCAAGCTGCCCGACACGCCCTCGCCGAAGCCGATGCCCAACTTCCCGATCACCGACATCCCCGGGCAGAACTCCGGCGGGCCGAACAACGGTGCCTAGCACGCGGGCAGCTACAGAGGAGCGAAAGTCCGCTCGGCGGTGGCTGTTTCGCTACGGGCTGGACATGAGCCTGTCGTATGTGCTGGCCGTCGGCGAAGCCGCGGCCATCCTGATCCCGTTGCGCGGCCACACGTCCGTCGGGGTCAACGCCGACTTCGCGCGGCAGAACACCGGGCCGGTGCTGGCGCTCATCGCGCTGGGCATCATCGGCGTCGCGGTGGCCGGCGCGCTGAGCCTGGCTCCCACGCTGCGCTGGTATGTCGCGGGCGAGGAACCCACGCCGCAGCAGCGCGACGCGGTGATGAAGCTGGCCGGCCGCCAGTCGGCGATCCTGGTGACCGCCTGGGCGGTGAGCGGTGGGATCTTCCTGCTGCTGAATGTGGCTGGGGGAGCACGACTTCTGCTGCCCATCGCGCTCGGCGCGTTGCTGGGCGGCTCGGCCGCCGCCGGCACCGGGATGCTGCTCGCCCAGCGCACGCTGCGGCCCATCATGCGGGCGGCCACGCTGGGCGCCGAGCCGCGGCTGGCGGTGCCCAGCGTGTACGCGCGGCTGGTCCTGCTGTGGTTCCTGTGCAGCGCGTTCCCCATCGCCGTCATCGCGGCCTTGGTGGTGCTGCGCTCGTACGGCTGGTTGGTCGAGAAGTCCGCGTCGCTGGATGTGCCCATCCTGGTGGTGTCGCTGGCGGCGCTGGTGCTCGGGCTGCCGACGATGATCTTGACGTCGCGCTCCATCTCCGATCCGATCGGCGAGGTCGTCGATGCGATGGCCGAGATTGAGCACGGCCGGATGGAGACCTACGTCGGCGCCTACGAGCGCTCCCAAATCGGCAGGCTGCAAACGGGTTTCAACCGGATGGTGGCCGGGCTCGCCGAGCGTGACCGGCTGCGCGACCTGTTCGGCCGGCACGTCGGCGCGGACGTCGCGCAGCGCGCCATCGAAGAGGGGGCGTCGCTGTCCGGGGACGTGGTGGAAGCGGCGGTGCTGTTCATCGATCTGGTCGGCTCCACCCAGCTCGCGGAAAGCCGCCCCCCGCAAGAGGTCGCGGAGGTGCTCAACGACTTCTTCCGGATTGTCGTCAACGCCGTCGACGAACACCACGGTCTGGTCAACAAATTCGCCGGCGACGCCGCGCTGGCCGTCTTCGGGGTGCCGTTGCCGACCAATGAGCCGGCGTCTGCGGCGCTGGCGACGGCCCGCACGCTCGGTACCCAATTACGGCAGTTGCCAGTCGATTTCGGGATCGGTGTGTCCGCGGGCCGGGTCTTCGCCGGTAACGTCGGCGCCGAGAACCGGTACGAATACACCGTGATCGGTGACGCCGTGAACGAGGCGGCGCGGCTGGCCGACCTGGCCAAGACCGCCGACCGCAGAATCCTGTGTTCGGCGGCGGCGATCGAGGCGGCCGGCGAGGCCGAACGCGGGCACTGGGCCGAATGCTATTCCACCGTGCTGCGCGGGCGATCCGAGACCACCCACGTCTCGGCGCCCACCGGTTAGGACTTCGCGACCTTGAGCGCGGCGATGATCTTGCCGATCAGTCCGGCCGAGGCGCTGTCACCGATCGGTGTGCTGCCGATGAACACGCTGACGGGTTTGGTGTCGACCGCGATGATGGTGACCGAATCGCCCTTGACGTTGCGGGTGGGGTCGGCGATGGTGACGTCGGCGTCGGCCCGGACCGCCTTGGTGCCGTCGACGGTGATCGGTGACGTCTTGATCGGGCCCAGGGTGGGCATCGCGTTCGCATAGCCGGGCCCGTTGGCCAGGCACTGCATCAGTTTGGTGGCCTGCGCGGTGAGGTCCATGCTGGGGACGAAGTTGGTGACGCCGACCTCGGCGGTCATCATCCACTGGTTGGCCCCCGGAACATCCTGGGCCACGCCCAGCGCACCGATCAGGTTCGGGCCCTGGTCGTCGGAGAACACCGTCCACCCCGACGGCGCCGCGTTGGCCGGGAACGAAAGCTTGCCCGCGGCGATGGAGTCGGACCGGGGCATGTCGCCGCCGGACACGTTCGGGGTGCAATCGGTGGCGTTCTGCGCCGAGTTCTTCGGCTGCGACACCGAGGTACTGGTGGACGACGGCGTGGCGCCGGACGGCTTGCTGCCGTGCCCGCCCTTCATCACCACCAGGGTGGCCACCAGCGCGATCACCGCCAGCACGACCAGCCCGGCGACGATCAGCCAGGGCAACTTGGAGCCGGGGCCGCCGGGCGGCGGTCCCGGCGAGTAGGGCCCGCCGGGACCGAACGGCTGTCCGAGACCGGGATACGGCGCACCCGGGTACGGGCCGCCCGGGTAGGGGCCACCCGGGTACGGGTAGCCGCCGCCCGGCGGCGGGTAGGGATACGGACCGCCGGCCGGATACTGCCCGGGCTGCGGATAGGGGCCGCCCTGTGGCTGACCGCCCTGTGGCTGACCGCCTGGTGGCTGGCCGCCCCAATTCGGCTCCTGCCCATAAGGATTGCTTCCGTAGGACCCCGGGCCGTAGGGACCGCCGGGAGGAGCCGTCATCGAAAAACCATCCTTACTGTCATCAACCGCCGTCACCGAACGGTCGGCTCAGTCCTGCGGCTTGACCTTGGCCATGGCCAGCACGTCGAGCCGGCGGTCGAGCTCCTCGAGCGACAGCTTGTCGCCGATCAGCCCGCGGTCGATGACGGTCTGCCGAATCGTCTTGCGCTCCTTGAGCGCCTGCTTGGCCACCGCCGCCGCCTCCTCGTAGCCGATCGCCGAGTTCAGCGGCGTCACGATCGACGGTGAGGATTCGGCGAGCTCGCGCAGGTGCTCCACGTTGGCGCTCAGCCCGCTGATGCAGCGCTCGGCGAACAGCCTCGACACGTTGGTCAGCAGCTTGAACGACTCCAGGATGTTGCGGGCCATCATCGGGATGTACACGTTGAGCTCGAAGGCGCCCGACAAGCCGCCGACGGCCACCGCCGCGTCGTTGCCGATCACCTGCGCGGCGACCTGCGTAACCGCTTCGGGGATAACCGGATTCACCTTGCCCGGCATGATCGAGCTGCCCGGCTGCAGATCGGGAAGGGCGATCTCGGCCAGGCCGGTCAGCGGCCCCGAACCCATCCAGCGGATGTCGTTGGCGATCTTGGTCAGCGACACCGCGATGGTGCGCAGCGCGCCGGAGGCCTCGACCAGCCCGTCGCGCGCCGCCTGGGCCTCGAACGAGTTTGTCGCCGTGCGCAATTCGCTCAATCCGGTGGAGGCGATCAGCGTCTCGACCACCTTGGCGCCGAAGCCGTCGGGAGCGTTGAGGCCGGTGCCCACCGCGGTCCCGCCGATCGCCAGCTCACCCAGCCGGGGCAGCGTGGCCCGCACCCGCTCGATGCCGGCCGCGATCTGGCGGGCGTATCCGCTGAACTCCTGGCCGAGCGTCACCGGCACGGCGTCCATCAGGTGAGTGCGGCCCGACTTGACCACGGTGTGCCACTCGCGGGCCTTGCTCGCCAGGGCGTCGTGCAGCACCTGCAGCGTCGGAATCAGATGGCGCACTGCGGCTTCCGTGGCCGCGATGTGGGTTGCGGTGGGGAAGGTGTCGTTCGACGACTGCGACATGTTGACGTCGTCGTTGGGATGCACGGTCACCCCGT
>Ga0164242_10005294_pt1 | contig 14374 bp, 14 predicted proteins | sample OricomgcompostMG_FD_108783 | JGI IMG/M metagenome (GOLD analysis project Ga0164242, IMG submission 108783) | Miracle-Growth compost microbial communities from Emeryville, California, USA - Original compost - Miracle growth compost (MG) ... | reverse complement strand
TGCATGTCGAGGCGCTCCTCCATCGCGAGCCGCATCGGGTTGGTCCACGGCTCCGCGCCGAAGATGCCGATCTGGAGCGACGAGCTCCGCGGGTCGATGCCCTGCCGCTCCATCTCGTCGGCGATGTTGAGCATGTACGACGGGGTCACCATGACGATCTTCGGCCCGAAGTCGGTGATCAGCTGCACCTGGCGCTCGGTCATCCCCCCGGAGACCGGCACGACCGTGCAGCCCAGCCTCTCCGCGCCGGCGTGCGCGCCCAGACCGCCGGTGAAGAGGCCGTAGCCGTAGGCGTTGTGCACGATGTCGCCCGGCCGTCCACCCGCCGCCCGGATGGAGCGGGCGACCACCGTCGCCCAGACGTCGAGGTCGTGGGCGGTGTAGCCGACCACCGTGGGGCGGCCGGTCGTACCGGAGGAAGCGTGGATCCGGCTCACCTGCTCGCGCGGGACAGCGAACATGCCGAACGGGTAGTTCTCCCGCAGCGTCGCCTTGGAGGTGAACGGGAGCTTGGCGAGGTCGGCCAGCTCCTTGACGTCGTCGGGGTGGATCCCGGCGTCATCGAGCGCCTGCCGGTAGTGCCGCACGTTGTCGTAGGCGTGGCGCACCGACCACCGGAGCCGCTCCAGCTGCACGGCGCGAAGCTCGTCGAGGGAGGCCTGCTCGATCGGCTCGAGACCCAGGTCGGGGGTGATGGGCTGCGGCATCGGGTCCCTTCCCGCTCAGCGGCCGGTGAAGGTCGGCGTGGTCTTGGCGAGGAACGCGGCGACGGCGCCTCGGTGGTCGGCGGTCTGCCCGAGTCGGGTCTGCGCGGCCGACTCGTCGGCCACGCTGTGTTCCAGGGACGTCGAGCCGGCCAGCAGCCGCTTGGACTCGGCGTACGCGCTCGTCGGGCCGGCCGCGAGCCGGCGCGCCAGTGCCAAGGCGTCCTCGAGCGCGGCGCCGGGCGAGGTCAACCGACCGGCGATGCCCCAGGCGGTGGCCTGCTCGGCGGTGAAGCTCTCGGCGAGCAGGACGAGCTCGCGGGCCCGCGCCTCGCCCACCGCCCGCGGGAGCGTGTAGGACAGGCCCGAGTCACAGGTCAGGCCGATGCCGGTGAACGCGGTGGCGAGGACGGCCTCCCGGGAGAAGACGCGCAGGTCGGCCGCGAGGGCGAAGCCGAGCCCGGCGCCGACGCAGACGCCCTCCACCGCGGCGATGACCGGCTTCGGCATCGTCGCCAGCGCCAGCGTGATCGGCGCGTAGTGGGCGTCGACGGTGGCGAAGACCTGGTCGGGAGCGGCCTCGAGGGTCGCCGCGTGCTCGGCCAGATCCTGGCCGGCACAGAAGTGGCCCCCGGCCCCGGTGAGCACGACGGCGCGCACCTCCGGCTCGCGCGTCACCTGCATCAGGGCGTCCCGGAGGGCGACCTTGACCTCGGTGTTGAGCGCGTTGCGACGCTCGGGGCGGTTGATGGTGATGGTGGCGACCGCATCGTGCCGCTCGATCACGACGGAAGACATGACCCTCCTTGCTTTATTACTGACCGCTCGGTCAGTATTGCATCACACACGCTGAGCCCGCCAGAGCCGAAATCCGCTGACGGCGATGCGAGAGGATGAGCGCCATGCCGGACAGCACCACCACGAGCCCCGCGGCCAGCCCCGCCGACGCGGCCGCGCCCCGCCGCGGCCGCGGCCGCCCCGGCTATGACCAGGAGACGGTGCTGCGGCGCGCCATCGACCTCTTCAACCGCCAGGGGTACGACGCGACCAGCGTCACCGACCTCGCCAACGAGCTCGGACTCAGCAAGTCGGCCGTCTACCACCACGTCAGCAGCAAGTCCGACCTCCTCGAGCAGGCGCTCGATGAGGCGCTCGACAGCCTGGACGACGCCCTCACCGCCGCCCGGACGGCACCCGACGCCTCGGCGTACACGCGGCTGCGACTCGCGGTGACGGGCAGTGTGCAGACCCTGATGGACAACCTCCCGGCCGTCACCCTGCTGCTGCGCGTGCGCGGCAACAGCGAGCTGGAGGAGAAGGCCCTGGCCCGGCGCCGGGCCATCGACGACGCGCTCGCGCAGATGGTGCGCGACGCCGTCGACGAGGGCGCGCTGCGCGCGGACATCCCGCCGGAGCTGATCAGCCGGCTGCTCTTCGGCCAGGTCAACTCCCTGACCGAGTGGGTCCGGCTCGACGGACGCTATGACGCGGCCAGGTTGGCCGAGGCGATCACGGCGATCGCGTTCGACGGCCTGCACGCCTGACCTCCCCGGCTCACAGCTCGATCGGGCGGCCGAGTGAGCGACTCCGCCCGCGGAAGGTCGCGAGCACCGTGTCCCCGCGCCTGACACTCACGTCGTAGACGCCGCTGCGGCCGTGCCGGGCGACCTCGACGGCCTCAGCCACCAGCTCGTCACCCACGCGCCCCGGCTGGAGGAACTCGATCGAGAACCCGGAGGCGACCGTCGCCTCGCCGTAGCTGTTGCAGGCCACCGCGAACGCGGTGTCGGCGAGCGCGGCGATGATGCCCCCGTGGGCGGTGCCGTGGCCGTTCACCATGTCGTCGCGGACGATCATCTGCAATCGTGAGCGCCCCTCCGCGACCCACAGCAGCGCGATGCCGAGCGCCTTCGTGGCGGCGTCGTCGCGCAGCATCGCGTCGGCGTACTCCTGCGCGCTCACCACGCGTAGAACCCCCGACCGCTCTTGCGGCCCAGCTCACCGCGCTCAACCTTCTCGCGCAGCAGCGCCGGCGGCTCGAACCGGGGGCCGAGCTCCTTGGCGAGCGCGTCGGCGATGTCGAGGCGTACGTCGAGGCCGACGATGTCGGTGGTCCGCAGCGGCCCGACCGGATGGCGGTAGCCGAGCGTCATCGCGGTGTCGATGTCCTCCGCCGAGGCGACGCCCTCCTCGAGCATCCGCATCGCCTCCAGGGCGAGCATGACGCCGAGCCGACTGGAGGCGAAGCCGGGAGAGTCGGCGACGGTGACGCCGGTCTTGCCCAGGCCCGCCACCCAGCCCTGGGCCCGGGTCACCAGCTCGGCAGCGGTCTGCCGCCCGACGACGATCTCCACCAGCTCGCTGGCCGGCACCGGGTTGAAGAAGTGCAGCCCGATCAGCCGGGCCGGGTCGGCAAGTCCCTGCGCCAGGGTGGTGATCGGGATGGAGCTGGTGTTGCTGCCGATCGCCGCACCGGGCGCGACCCGGGCGATCCGTTCCAGGATCTCGCGCTTGAGGTCGAGCAGCTCCGGCACCGCCTCGACCACGAGCTCGGCGTCGGCCAGCTCCTCGGCGACGGTGGTCACGCTCAGCCGGCCCGGCACGCCGGTGAAGCCGCGCTCCACGGCCTTGGCCAGGCTCTGCTCGACCCGGCCCTGCGCGGCCCGCGCGGCCTCGGCTCCGGACTCGACGATGGTGACGTCGCTGCCGCAGAGCAGGAAGGCGTGCGCGATCCCGGCGCCCATCCGGCCTCCGCCGTACACGCCGACACGAGCGGGAACTGCAGTGCTGCTCATGGTCATCCCTTCCTGCGCTCGAGGAACGCGGTCATCCGCTGCTGCTTGTCCTGGGTCTCGAAGAGCACCGCCTGCGCGAGGTCGTCGACGAACGGGTGCGCCTCGGGCGGGGCGTGGAAGACCGACTTCGCCAGCCGGACGGCCAGCGGCGCGTGCCGGACGATCCGATCGGCCCACCGCTGGCCGGCGCCCTCGAGGTCGGCCGGCTCGACGACCTCGTTCAGCAGCCGGACGGCGAGCGCCTCCTGTGCCGAGAGCAGCCGGCCGGTCAGTAGCAGCTCCTTGGCCAGCGGCTCCCCCACCAGCTCCTTCAGCCGCCAGGTGGCGCCGGCCGCCGCCAGGATGCCGAGTCCGGCCTCGGGGTTGCCGATCTTCACGCCTGGGGTCCCGATCCGGAAGTCGCAGGCGTAGGCGAGCTCGGCGCCCCCGCCCAGGGCGTACCCGTCGATCAGACCGATGACGGGCATCGGCAGCCCGCGGATCCGGTCGAAGATCCCGGAGTTGATGCCGCGCAGCGCGTCCTCGCGGCGGCGCTCGCGCAACTGGGCGATGTCCGCGCCGGCGGCGAAGACGCCGGCACTGCCGGTCAGGATCGTCACCCGCGGCGCCTGCTCCAGCAGCGCGCACGCGTCGTGGAGCCGGTCGACCAGCTCCTGGTCGATGGCGTTCTTGACCTCGGGCCGGTTCAGCCGAAGGACGACACGGTCGTCGTGCTCCTCGACGATGAGGCTCTCCACGGTTGCCTCCTCAGGCGTCGAAGTCGATGCCGACCTGGTCGCTGACCGGGTAGGTCTGGCAGGTGAGGACGTAGCCGGCGTCCACCTCGGCGGGCTCCAGGGCATAGTTGCGCACCATGTCGACCTCGCCCGAGCAGACCTTGGCGCGGCAGGTCCCGCACACCCCGCCCTTGCAGGCGAACGGCAGGTCGCCGCGGTGCACCTGGGCGGAGTCGAGCAGGGTGCGGTCGCGCGGCACGGCGTTGGTGGTGCTGCGTCCGTCCAGGATCACCGTCACCTCGCTGGCGGCGGCGTCGATGGCCGCGTCGAGATGGCGCAGCTGCGGCGGTGGCTCGTCGACGTAGAACAGCTCGAAGTGGACCCGCTCGGCGGGCACGTCCAGGTCGGCGAGGACCTTGCGAGCGTCCTCGATCATGCCCAGCGGACCACACAGCCAGACCTCGTCCATCGACGCGATCGGGACCACGCTGGTCAGGATCGCCCGCAGCCGATCGGCGTCGAGGCGGCCGGTGAACAGCTCGACGTCACGGGGCTCGCGGGAGAGCACGTGGATGAGGTTGAAGCGCTCGCCGTACTGGTTCTTCAGGTCGGCGAGCTCCTCGGTGAACATCACGCTGATGGTGGTGCGGTTGCCGTAGAGCAGGGTCACGCTCGAGCCGGGGTTGGCGAGCATCGAGCCCACGATCGAGAGCATCGGGGTGATGCCGGAGCCGGCGGCGACGCACAGATGGTGCGCGGCCACGCTCGGGTCGGCTCGGAGGCTACCGCCCGGGGCCTGCACCTCGATCACGTCACCGGGACGTACGTCGTGCACGAGCCAGGAGGAGAAGAGACCGCCGGGGATCTCGCGGACGCCGATCCGAGGCTGCTCTCCCACCGGTGCGCAGATCGAATAGGTACGCCGATGCTCGGCACCGTCGATGACGCGGCGCAGGGTGAGTGACTGTCCGGCGGCGAAGTCGTACCCCTCCAGCTCGGGCGGCACCTCCAGGGTGACCGCCACCGAGTCGTCCGTCAGGGGCTCCACCCGCGTGACCCGCAGGGCGGTGAAGCCCGCCCCGGAGCGCGCGGGCGCTGCAGCGGTGCTGGCCATCAGATCTCCTTGACGTGCTCGAAGGGCTCCAGGCAGTCCACGCAGCGGTAGAGCGCCTTACAGGCAGTGGAGCCGAACTCGGAGGTGACCTCGGTGTCGACGCTGCCACAGCGCGGGCAGGTCACGCTGCGCCGTACCGGGCGGAGCGTGAGCGCGACCGGCCCGTCGTGCCGTCGGGCGGCGCCCGGCGCGGAGATGCCGTGGGCGGTGAGGGCATCCTTGCCGCGCTCGGTGATCCAGTCGGTGCTCCAGGGCTCGGAGAGGTCGACCCGGACGGTGACCTCCTCGAAGCCGGCCGCCCGCAGCTCCCGACTGAGGTCGTCGCGCATCGCCGCCATCGCCGGGCAGCCGGTGTAGGTGGGGGTGATCGCCACCTCGACGCCGTGCTCGGTCAGGCGTACGTCACGGAGCACGCCGAGGTCGGCGAGCGTGAGCATCGGCAGCTCGGGATCGGTCACCGCCTCGGCGGCCGCGCGCGCCCGTTCCAGCAGCGCCTCCCGGGTCGGCGCCGCCATCGGGCTCACCAGCGACCCGTCGGATGCTCGCGGGCGACCACCTGCATCTCGGCGAGCAGCTTGCTCAGCGCCTCGGTGTGCATCCCGTCGCGGCCCTTCAGCCGGCGGACGCCGGCCAGCGGCGCGGTCTGGGGGCGCGTCACCCCGGCGACCGCGAGGACCTGGTCGAGGACGACCTCGACCTCGGCCGCGAGACCGGAGGGGTCGACGCCGATGCCGGCCGCGGCCAGCTCGGCCTCGACCTGGTGGGAATCGAACAGCTCGGGCCACAGCGGCAGCAGACCGGCGAGGCCGTCGAGTACGCGACGCCGCGACTCGTCGGTGCCCTGTGCCAAGGTGAGGAACCAGCGCCCGGCGAAGTCGCGGTGGTAGGCCAGCTCCTTGACGCCCTTGGCCGCGATCGAGGCGAGCACCTGGTCACGGCTGGCGGTGAGCCGCTCGAAGAGCGCCAGGCGGTACGTCGAGAACAGCACCAGCCGGGCGATGGTCTCCCCGAAGTCACCGTTGGGAACCTCGACGAGCCGCACGTTGCGGAACCCCTGGTCGCCCCGGAAGAAGGCGAGCGCGTCCTCGGCCGGCACCGAGGGGCCGGGACCCGTCGGTCGAGCCTCTCGGGACCCTGGCACGATCTCGGGGTCGGCCGCGGCCGCGCGCGTCAGCAGCAGCCGCGCCTGACCGAGCAGGTCCAGTGCGATGTTGGCGATCGCGATGTCCTCCTCGAGGTCGGGGGCGCGGCTGGTGAGCTCGGCGAGGCGGTGCGACATGACCAGGGCGTCGTCGCCGAGCATCAAGCAGTACGTCGCCAGCGTGGTCGGGTCGACCCCGTCGGGAACGGTGGTGTCGACGCCGGCGAGGGGATCCTCGCTGTGCTCGAACTCCTGGCCACTGCCGAAGGCCCAGTGGGCGTCGTCGACGAGCAGGCCCTCGTAGGCGCTGTCGTGGTCGTCGGGCTGGTGGGTGTGGATCTGCGTCATCGTCGTGTCCCCTCGACTCACATGTGCGGGACGTTGGCGGGGATGTCGTAGAACGTCGGGTGGCGATAGACCTTGTCACCGCTCGGCGCGAACATCGGGTCCTTCTCCCCCGGGCTGCTGGCCAGGATCTCGGTGGACTTCACCACCCAGATCGACACGCCCTCGTTGCGACGGGTGTAGACGTCGCGCGCGTGCCGCAGCGCCAGCTGGCCGTCGGGGGCGTGCAGGGAGCCGACGTGGACATGGTTGAGGCCGCGCTTGCTGCGGACGAAGACCTCGTACAGCGGCCACTCGGCCTGCGGCCGGTCCTGGTCCTGGCTGTGCTCGCTCATCCGTGGACTCGGTCCTGGCCCTTGGCCGCGAAGGCGGTGGCGGCCGCACGGACCCACGCGCCGTCGTCGTACGTCCTCTGGCGGTGGGCTAGGCGCTGGGCGTTGCACGGGCCGCCGCCCTTGACCACCTGCCAGAACTCGTCCCAGTCCGGGGTGCCGAAGTCGTAGTGGCCGCGCTCCTCGTTCCAGCTCAGCTCCGGGTCGGGGAAGGTGACGCCGAGGGCCTCGGCCTGTGGCACCGACATGTCGACGAAGCGCTGACGCAGCTCGTCGTTGCTGTGCCGCTTGATCCGCCAGGCCATCGACTGCTCGGTGTTGGCCGACTCCGTGTCCGGCGGGCCGAACATCATCAGGGCCGGCCACCAGAAGCGGTCGACGGACTCCTGGACCATGGCGCGCTGCTCGTCGGTGCCGCGCATCATCGTCATCAAGAGCTCGTAACCCTGGCGCTGATGGAAGGACTCCTCCTTGCAGACCCGGATCATCGCGCGGCCGTACGGGCCGTAGGAGGTCCGACACAACGGGACCTGGTTGCAGATCGCCGCACCGTCGACCAGCCAGCCGATGGTGCCGACGTCGGCGTAGGACAGCGCCGGGTAGTTGAAGATCGAGGAGTACTTCTGCTTGCCGGCCAACAGCAGCCGGGTCAGCTCGTCGCGCGAGACCCCGAGGGTCTCGCAGGCGGAGTAGAGGTAGAGCCCGTGCCCGGCCTCGTCCTGGACCTTGGCGAGCAGGATCGCCTTGCGCCGCAACGAGGGGGCCCGGGTGATCCAGGCGCCCTCCGGCTGCATCCCGATGATCTCCGAGTGCGCGTGCTGGGCGATCTGGCGCACCAGCGTCTTGCGGTAGCCCTCGGGCATCCAGTCGCGCGGCTCGATCCGCTCGTTGCTCGCGACAGTGGCGTCGAAGAGCTCCTGCAGCGTGTCGGCCGTCCCGGTCGTCACCTGGCTCATCCGTCCTCCCGATCCCGCGCTCGAGATATTTACTGACCGCTCGGTCTGTATTAGCGTGGCACAGGTCAGAAAGCAGCACAAGCCCCGAGAAAGGGTCGTCGTGAGCCGACTTCTGGAGAGCTACGTCGCGGGCAGCTGGTACCGCGCCGCCGACGAGGGCGAGCCCCTCTACGACGCCGTCACCGGTGAGGTGATCGCCCGGCTGTCAGCGACCGGACTCGACCGGGGCGCGATGGTCCGGCATGCCCGCGAGATCGGCGGGCCCGCGGTGCGGGCCCTGACGTTCCACGAGCGCGCGGCCGTGCTGAAGGAGGTCGCGGCGTACCTTGCGGGCTTCAAGGAGGAGTTCTACGAGCACTCCTACGCCACCGGCGCCACCAAGCGCGACGCCATGGTCGACGTCGACGGCGGCATCGGCACGTTGCTCTCCTTCGCCTCCAAGGGTCGCCGCGAGCTGCCGAACGACACCCTCTACGTCGATGGCGCCACCGAGCAGCTCGGTCGGGCCGGCACGTTCGTGGGGCAGCACGTCTATACCTCGCGGCCGGGCGTGGTGGTGCAGATCAACGCCTTCAACTTCCCCGTCTGGGGCATGTTGGAGAAGCTCGCGCCCACCTTTTTGGCCGGGCTGCCGACGATCGTGAAGCCCGCTCCGCAGGGCGCCTGGCTGGCAGAGGCCGTCGTCCGTCGCATCGTCGAGTCCGGGCTGATGCCGCAGGGCTCGCTGCAACTGCTGTGCGGCAGTCCCGACGGACTGCTCGACGAGCTCGGCCTGCAGGACACAGTGGCGTTCACCGGCTCCGCCGCGACCGGCGCCCTGCTGCGCCAGCACCCCCGCGTCGTCCACGGCGGAGTGCGTCTGGCCGTCGAGGCCGACTCCCTCAACTGCTCCGTCCTCGGCCCCGACGTCACCCCGGAGGACCCGGAGTTCGATCTCTACGTCAAGGCGATCCTCACCGAGATGACCGTCAAGGCGGGCCAGAAGTGCACCGCGATCCGGCGCGCCATCGTGCCGGCCGTCCACGCCGACGCGGTGATCGACGCCCTGTCGGCCAGACTGGCCGGCGTCACCGTCGGCAACCCGGCCGACGAGTCGGTCCGGATGGGCGCGCTGGTCAGCACCGCCCAGCGCGACCGGGTCCGGGACTCGATCCGCGCGCTGAGCAAGTCGGCCGACATCGTCTTCGGCGATCCCGACCACGTCGAGGTCGTCGGCGCGGACGCCAAGGCCGGCGCCTTCATCTCACCGGTCCTGCTCAAGGCGCACCCCGGTGCGGAGGAGCCGCACGACATCGAGCCGTTCGGCCCGGTCGCCACCGTCTTCGCCTACCACGACCTCGATGAGGCGATCGCGCTCGCCGTCCGCGGCAAGGGCAGCCTGGTCGGCTCGCTGGTCACCCACGACCCCGTGGTGGCGCGCGAGGTCGTCCTGGGCATCGCGCCGTACCACGGCCGGTTGCTCGTCCTCGACCGCGAGGACGGCAAGGAGGCCGCAACGGCCGGCGGCCACGGCTCGCCGCTGCCCGTCCTGGTCCACGGCGGCCCCGGCCGCGCCGGCGGCGGCGAGGAGCTCGGCGGCATCCGCGCCGTACTGCACCTGATGCAGCGCTCCGCGATCGAGGCGTCCCCCGACGTCCTGACCGCCATCACCGGCACCTGGACCGGCGGCGCCAAGCGACACCTCACCGAGGTCCACCCCTTCCGCAAGAGCCTCGCCGAGCTGGCCGTCGGCGACACCATCGCCAGCCAGGCGCGGCGGATCACGCTGGCCGACATCGAGCACTTCGCCGAGTTCACCGGTGACACGTTCTATGCGCACACCGATCCGGAGGCCGCGGCCGCGAACCCGCTCTTCGGCGGCATCGTGGCGCACGGCTACCTGGTGGTCTCCATTGCGGCCGGGCTGTTCGTGGACCCCCAGCCGGGACCGGTGCTGGCCAACTTCGGGGTGGACAACCTGCGGTTCCTCACCCCGGTCAAGGCGGAGGACACCATCGCCGTCACGCTGACCGTCAAGCAGATCACCCCGCGCACATCCGCCGACTACGGCGAGGTCCGGTGGGATGCGCTCGTCACCAATCAGCGCGACGAGCCGGTCGCGACCTACGACGTCCTCACCCTCGTCGCCAAGACGACTGCGGGAGCGGCAGCGCCGAGCCAGGACTGAGCCGGCAGCGCTGGCCGGGAGGGGCGATTCGCGCCCCCTCCGAGGGGTGGGCTAATCTTCGGGAGCGCTCTTCGGAGCGTGACCACGGGCTGTGGCGCAGCTTGGTAGCGCACTTGACTGGGGGTCAAGGGGTCGCAGGTTCAAATCCTGTCAGCCCGACCATGGCGAAGGGCCTCTCACCTGGGCATACTCGGGTGAGAGGCCCTTCTGTCTTCGCCCCGGTTCCTCGAGTCGAGCGCCTCGATTCAGGGTCTGCCCGCGGGTCTTCATGACGAGTCACCCGTGAAAGACGCCGGTCGAACTGCCCTCTTGGGGACGTGTGCAGGGATGACAAGAACCGCCCGCCCGGGGAGAGCGCGAGCACCTTCGCGGCGGTCGCTGCATCGAGCTGCTCGTCGACCACGGTCGCCACCGTGTTGCGGAACGTATGGGGCACGGGCGAGACGACTGACCCGTCGACCGGTGATCTCGTCGATACGTCGCCCAGTGTCGAGACCATCGGTACGGCGCGGGCGGCTGGGCTGCGATCTTGCTGGGGAGCTAGAGAGCCGTGCAGTCGTGCCCAGCGATCTCTCGCGAGGTTGCGGGCCCGACGGATGCGGGCAGGCTCCGGACAGCGGCGCACGCCACATCCGATTTCGCTGAGGCGGCGAGCGCCGCCGCCGATACACACCCTGTGTCCTCACGTCCTCCGCTCGGCTCCCCGGTGACGCTCGAGCGCGACGGTGCTGCCTGGATGGAGGCCGAAGCCGCCCGGTACGACGGGGGCGACGTCCTGCTCACGCGGCGCGAGCACAGTGTGGCACTGGGCGACGTACCGGTGCCGGTGGTGCTGGTGTGGACCACGGCCGGGGGCGTCTTCCGGATGGAGGGGCACCTCCGTCAGGAGGCCGGCGAGTGCCGGGTCTCCCCGCTGGCGCCGGCCGACCGGACCCAGCGACGGGAGTACCCTCGGCTGCTGCTCAGCACGCCGATGCGGCTGTGGACCTCCGGCGGGGGCTGCCGCGCCGTCCTGGCGGACATCAGCGAGGCGGCACTGCGGGCACGCCTTTCGGTCGCGACGGCGAGTGGCGTGGCCGGCGCGCTCGATCCGGGTGGCGAGGTGCGGGTCGCCTTCACCCTGCAGGAGACCGACTTCATGCTGCACGGGACGGTGCTGCGCGAGCGGGAGAGCGACGACCCGGACAGCGTCGACATCATCGTCGTGCTCGACATCCCGTCGCGGACGGCCAACGACCTGCGCCGCGCCATCGCGTTCGCCCGCGCCGAGCGCGATCAGGACCCCTGACCCGCCGAGTGGTCACTTTCGGCGGGTCGAGTGGTCACCTCGTGCGCTTGCGCCTCTCCCGGACCCGCTGCTGCAGCACGATCGGCGTACCGACGAAGCCGAAGTCCTCGCGCAGCCGACGCTCGATGAAGCGCTCGTAGGACGCGTCGAGCTTGCCCGAGGTGAACAGGATGAACGTCGGCGGCGCGGTCGAGGCCTGGGTGCCGAAGAGCACCTTCGGCTGCTTGCCGCCGCGGACCGGGTGCGGGTGCTCGGCCACGAGCCGGCCCAGGAACGTGTTGAGCGCCCCGGTGCCCACCCGCGTCTCCCAGCCCTCCAGGGCACGGTCGATCGCCGGGACCAGCCGGTCGATGTGCCAACCGGTGCGGGCGGTCAGGTTGACTCGCGGCGCCCACTGCACCTGGACCAGCTCGCGCTCGATCTCCCGCTCCAGGTAGTAGCGCCGGTCCTCGTCGACCAGGTCCCACTTGTTGAAGACGATCACCAGCGCGCGACCGGCCTCACGCACGGTCTGCAGGATGCGGATGTCCTGCTCGGCGATGGACTGCTCGGAGTCCAGCACGAGCACCGCCACCTCGGCCCGGTCGATTGCGGTGGTGGTGCGCAGCGAGGCGTAGTACTCGTGTCCCGAGGCCTCCTTGACCCGCTTGCGGATGCCGGCGGTGTCGATGAACTTCCAGGTGCGTCCGCCGAGCTCGACCAGCTCGTCGACCGGGTCGACCGTCGTACCGGCGACGTTGTCGACGACCACCCGGGTCTCGCCGGCGAGCTTGTTGAGCAGCGAGGACTTGCCGACGTTGGGCCGGCCGACGAGCGCGATCCGGCGCGGCCCGCCGATCTCGTTGCCCTCGGGCATCGGCGGCAGCTCCGGGAGCGCGGCTAGGACCGCGTCGAGCAGGTCGCCGGAGCCGCGACCATGCAGCGCCGAGACCGGGTACGGCTCGCCCAGGCCGAGGTTCCACAGCGACGCGGCCTCGGCCTCGGTGCGCATGTCATCGACCTTGTTGGCGGCGAGGACGACCGGCTTCTTGGCCTTGCGCAGGACCCGGACGACGGCCTCGTCCTCGTCGGTGATGCCGACCTTCCCGTCGACGACGAAGAGGACGGCGTCGGCCAGGCCGATCGCCAGCTCGGCCTGCTCGGCGATCCGCAGTGCCATCCCCTTGGCGTCGGAGGACCAGCCGCCGGTGTCGACGATGGTGAAGGAGCGGCCGTTCCAGTCGGCGTCGTAGGAGACCCGGTCGCGGGTCACGCCCGGGACGTCCTCGACGACGGCCTCACGACGGCCGATGATCCGGTTGACCAGGGTCGACTTGCCCACGTTGGGCCGGCCGACCACCGCCAGCACCGGCGTCGGGCCGACGTGCTCGCCGTCGTCGCCGAAGACGTCGGCGTCGAAGTCGCTCGTCTGCTCGGGGCTGGGGTTGTCGGAGGGGGCGTCGCTCATGATGCTCCTTGGTCGAGGACCGGGGTAGGTACGGCGGTGGCGCCTGGCAGCGGCCCGGGAAGCTCCCGGCCGGTCTGCTCGCGCGCGTGGGCGAGATGGTCCAACAGGTGCTCACGCAGCAACGCCGATACGGCGGCGACGTGTTCCCGGCGGCGCGGCCAGGGCACCTGGGCGGTGGTGAAGGCAGGTCCGAAGACCATGTCGATGGTGGCGCCGCGGGGTGGCAGCGAGTTGCGCGAGCCACCGGGCTCGCGGCTGCCGAACATCGCCACCGGCACGACCGGCGCTCCGGTCACCATGGCGAGGTAGGCGGCACCGTGGTGGAAGACCTCGTAGTCCCCGGGGCCGCGGGTGCCCTCGGGATAGAGCCCCACCGCGAGGCCCTCGCGCAGCACCTTGACACAGGACTTGATCGCGTCCGGGTCGGCGCCGTCGCGGTGGAGCGGGATCTGGCCCGCCGCGTGCAGGAAGGGACCGGCGGCACCGCGGAACATGTCCTCCTTGGTGAGGGCGTGCACCGGCCGGGGCGCGAACACCGCCAGCAGCGGGCCGTCGGCGACACCGATGTGGTTGGAGCAGAAGATCACCGGGCCGGTGGAGGGCACCTGCTCGGTCGTGTGCAGCCGCACGCGGTAGCGGCGTCGGATCACCCAGCGCCCGAACCAGCGGAACCGGTAGAGGAGCCAACGCCGCGGTAGCCGGACCCGAGTCGTGTCGGGCAGGCCGGTCATGACGTCGCCTGCTCCTGCGGCGCCTTCGCGGTACGTGCCTGGGCGGCGAGCGCGACGACCTGGTCGATCACCTCGTCCAGCGTGTACGGCGTGGTGTCGAGGTGGACCGCGCCGTCGGCGGCGACCAGCGGGGCGGTGGCCCGGCCGGAGTCGATCTTGTCCCGGGCCTCCAGCGAGGCCTGCACGGCGGCGGCGTCGGTGCCGCCCTCCTCCAGGGAGCGGCGGGCGGCCCGGGCGGCCGGGTCGGCGGTGACGTAGAGCTTGAGGTCGGCCTGGGGCCAGACCACCGAGCCGATGTCGCGGCCCTCGACGACGATGCCGGCGCCGTCCAGCGCCCGCTCGATCACGCCGCGCTGCAGCTCCAGCAGCCGGGCGCGGACCTGCGGCACCGCGCTGACCGGCGAGACGGCACCGTTGACCGCCTCCGAGCGGATCTCGGTGGCGACGTCGGCGCCGTCGAGCGTGATCGCCGGCGCGAGCGGGTCGGTGCCGGACTCGATCCGCGGACGGTCCGCGACCGCCGCGACAGCGGCGGCATCGTGGACGTCGACGGCGTGGCTGAGCATCCACCAGGTCATGGCGCGGAACATCGCACCGGTGTCGAGGTAGCGCAGGCCCAGCCGGGCAGCAGCGCCGCG
>Ga0164242_10005293_pt1 | contig 14375 bp, 13 predicted proteins | sample OricomgcompostMG_FD_108783 | JGI IMG/M metagenome (GOLD analysis project Ga0164242, IMG submission 108783) | Miracle-Growth compost microbial communities from Emeryville, California, USA - Original compost - Miracle growth compost (MG) ... | reverse complement strand
GCCGACAGGATCGCCGGGTTCACGTCGGTCTCGTCGCGCGGGAACAGCGCCTCGTAGCCGAGGTTCATCAGCGCCTTGTTGGCGTTGTAGCGCAGGAACTTCTTGACGTCCTCGGTCAGCCCCACCTCGTCGTAGAGATCCTGCGTGTACTCCACCTCGTTGTCGTAGAGCTCGAACAGCAATTCGTACGTATAGTCCTTGAGCTCTTGACGTTTGGCGTCGTCGACCAGCGCCAGGCCGCGCTGGTACTTGTAGCCGATGTAGTAGCCGTGCACGGCCTCGTCGCGGATGATCAGCCGGATCATGTCGGCGGTGTTGGTCAGCTTGGCCCGGCTCGACCAGTACATCGGCAGGTAGAAGCCGGAGTAGAACAGGAAGCTCTCCAGCAGCGTGGAGGCGACCTTGCGCTTGAGCGGCTCGTCGCCCTTGTAGTACTGCATCACGATCTCGGCCTTGCGCTGCAGGTTGGGGTTCTCCTCCGACCAGCGGAACGCGTCATCGATCTCGGCGGTCGAACACAGTGTGGAGAAGATGTTGCTGTAGCTGCGCGCGTGCACCGACTCCATGAAGGCGATGTTGGTGTAGACGGCCTCCTCGTGCGGGGTCAGCGCATCGGGGATTAGGCTGACCGCGCCGACCGTGCCCTGGATGGTGTCCAGCAGCGTCAGGCCGGTGAACACCCGCATGGTCATCTGCTTCTCGTGGGCGGTCAGGGTGGCCCACGACTGCAGGTCGTTGGACACCGGCACCTTCTCGGGCAGCCAGAAGTTGCCGGTCAGGCGGTCCCACACCTCGGCGTCCTTGTCGTCTTGCAGCCGGTTCCAGTTGATCGCCGAAACGCGGTCAATCAGCTTCATGTTTTCGCTCACCAGAACCCCACTTCACGCGCCGTAGTGCCGGAGGACGTCAGGCTCCAAACACTACCCCTGGGGTACGACAACGCGGTGCAACACAAGAAGTTGTGTTTGCGTGTCGCCGACGCCGTTCGATCGTTTCCCCTCCAGTATGCGGCGCGCGTGATGTACCATCTGGTACATGTTTACCGAGGACAGCGTCGAGATCGACGCGCCGCCGCGGTTGGTTTGGGACGTCTTCACCGACGTCGAGCGCTGGCCGGAGTGGACGGCGTCGGTGACGTCGCTGACCGGCCTGGACGGGCCCGCCCTGGCTGTTGGCCGACGGTTCGCCATCAAGCAACCCGGCATGGCCAAGCTGGTCTGGCAGGTCACCGAGCTCATACCCGGCGCGTCGTGGACCTGGGTGCAGCGCTCCCCCGGCGCGCGGGTCGCCGCCACCCATCACGTCAGCGCGCGACCCGGAGGCGGTACCCTGGTGCGCCAGCAGCTGGATCAGCGCGGCGCGCTCGGCGCCCTGGTGGGCCGGCTGATGGCCAAGAAGACCAAGCGCTTTCTGGCGCTCGAAGCCCGGGGCCTCAAGGCCCGGGCCGAGCTACTCAGCCGCGCCGATGGCGCGCACCCCTGACCTGCAGCGGCGCCGGGAACTGCTCGATGGCCTGATCGCCGAGTTCGCCGCCGGCGGCATCGGCGACCGATCGCTGCGCCGGGTGGCCGAGGCCGTCGGCACCAGTCATCGAATGCTGTTGCACCACTTCGGATCCCGGGAAGGCCTGCTGCTGGCGATCGTCGAGGAGGTGGAGCACCGGCAGATGCGGGTGCTGACCGAACTGCCCCGCGAGCCGGCCGAGGGCTTCGCCGCGATGTGGGCCGATCTGCGCCGACCCGAGCTGCGCGAATTCGAGCGCCTCTTCTTCGAGTGCTACTCGCGCGCCGCCCAGGGCGAAAAGCCTTTCGCCCGAATGCTTCCCGACGCCGTCGACGACTGGCTGCGGCAAGCCGAAAGCCACGCCGGGGCGCCGTTCGACCCGGCGACGGCGCGACTCGGCCTGGCCGTCATCCGCGGCCTGCTGCTGGATCTGGTGGCCACCGGCGACGAGGCCGGCGTGGACGCGGCCGCCCGGGCGTTCGTCAACCTGTTAAACGCCGGCGCGTGAGCCGATCCCGTAGAACTGGTACTCCTGCGGTTTGACCGCCCGGGTCGCCCGCCAGTACTCCCAGGTGTAGCCGCCCCAGAGCACGGTGTTCTTGCCGTGCTCGTCCAGATACCAACTGCTGCAGCCGCCGCTGTTCCACACCGACGGGCCCAGCCGGCGCTGCAGCTCGTCGTTGAACCTGTCCTGCGCGGCCCGGGTCGGCGCCAGCGCCTGGGCGCCCAGCTTGTCGCAGGTGGCGATCGCGTCTGCGACGTAACGGATTTGGGATTCGATCATGAACACCACGGAGTTGTGCCCCAGCCCGGTGTTGGGACCCAGCAGAAAGAACAGGTTGGGCACGTCGGCCACGGTGATGCCGCGGTGCGCGCCGATACCCTCGCGGTTCCAGCGGTCCACCAGATCCTCGCCGTGCAGTCCCTTGATCTGGACGTAGGTGTAGGAGTCGGTGACGTGAAAACCGGTGGCGTACACGATGACATCGACCGGGCGGTGCGTTCCGTCGGCGGTGACGATGCCGTCGGGCGTGATCCGCGCGATGTGATCGGTGACCAGTTCGGTCTTGGGGTCGGCGACCGCGCTGTAATAGGTGGAGGAGTTCAGGATTCGCTTGCAGCCGATCCGGTAGTGCGGAGTCAGCTTGCGCCGCAACTCCTTGTCCTTGACCGAGCGGCGAATGTTGTATTTCGCGTAGGCCTCGATGACCTTGAGCAGGTTCGGCCGCTTGGTCATGCCGAACGCCAGGGCCTCCTGCCCCCAGTAGATGGCCAGGCGCACCAGCGCGCGCAGCCCGGGCACGTTCTCCATGGCGGCGCGCACGGCCGGCGGGATCTCCGGGTTGGACCGCGGCACCACCCACGGCGGAGTGCGTTGGTAGAGCTGAAGTTCGGCGACCTGGCCGACGATCTCCGGCACGATCTGGATGGCGCTGGCGCCGGTGCCGATCACCGCGACCCGCTTGCCGGTCAGGTCGACGGTGTGGTCCCACTCGGCGGAATGGAAAGCGGGACCGGCGAATTCGTCGCGCCCCTCGATGTCGGGCAGCGACGGGATGTGCAGCGCGCCGGCGCCCGAGATCAAAAACTGCGCGACGTATTCGCGCCCGTCGGTGGTGAACACGTGCCAGCGGTGCTCGTCGTCGTCCCAGTGGGCGCGATCCACCAGCGAGTTGAACTCGATGTAGCGGCGCAGGCCGTACTTCTCGGTGACGCCCTTGAGGTAGTCCCAGATCTCCGGCTGGTAGGAGAACGGGTTCTTCCAGTCGGGCTTGGGCTCGAACGAGAACGAGTAGAGGTGCGACGGGATGTCGCAGGCGCAGCCGGGATAGCTGTTGTCTCGCCAGGTGCCGCCGATGTCGTCGGCCTTTTCCAGGATGACGAAGCCCACGCCCTGTTTCTGCAGCGCGATCGCCATCCCCAGGCCGGAGAACCCGGTGCCGATGATGACGGCGCGGGTATGCACCGGCTTGGCGGCCTTGGCCGCCGGGGTGGGCGCGGTTTCGGTGTGTGTCACGACGTCGGTCACGGTCGTTCGGTCCTTCTATCCAGGCCTGTCTCAGGTCGGCGCTCGCTGGCATCGTCGGCCGTAGCCACCCCGCTGGCGCAGATACCCGGTACCCAGGGTATCGGTTTGGACGAGTTTTATCGATATGCCCCGGCGCTGTCAACGCCGGGGGGCGGCTCAGCTCACCGCGGGCTTTCTCACCACGGCGTCGTGAATCGGCTGGTCAGGGTTCATGGTGATGCCCAGCGTCTCCGCGGTGCCGATGATCACCGCCATCATGATGGTGCTCAGGTGCGCGACGAACTGGGCCCGCGACATCAGCCGCGGGCTGTCCGGTTCCGGCCCCAGCCACCACTCGGTGGCCGAGGCCGCCGACCCGAAGGCGGCGTGGGCGGCCAACTCGACGGCCGCGTGGTCCAGCTCCATCTCGCGCAGCTCGTTGTCGAACAGGTCGGCCATGGCCAGGGTGATCTCGCGGCCCTCGTTGAGGATGGTGACCGTCGACTGGGGGGTGCCCGTCGAGCGCCCCTGAATGAACACCCGCAGCACATTGGGATGCTTGTCGACCAGGGTGACGTACTCCTCGACGCTGCGCCGGATCACCTCGCGCGCCGAGTCGGTCTTCAGGTCGATGGACGGGAAGATCGCCGTCCACAGCATGTCGCGCAGCCGCTCGCCGATGGCCTGGAACAGGTCGGACTTGTCGTGGAAATGCCGGTAGATCTTGGGCTTGGCGGTGCCGGCCTCTTCGGCGATCTCGCGCACGGACAGCTCGGGTCCGAGCCGGTCGATGGCGCGAAACGCAGCGTCGACGATCTCGTTGCGGACCTTCTTGCGGTGCTCGCGCCAGCGTTCGCTGCGCGCGTCGACCTTGGCCCCCGGCTTGGTAGCCGAGTGGGGCCTGGCAGGTCGGGGCATTCTCACCACGTCAAGCACTGTACCCGGTGGCGGCTTCTGACCTGGGCAGATCGGCGCGTCCGCACCTCGCCGAACGTGCGCTGGTTGCGAAATTCGAGCCGAAAAGTCGCAACAGCTACACGTTCGGCGGGAGGGATCACAGCATGCAGGACACGCAGCCCTCGACCTCGGTTCCCTCCAGCGCCATCTGGCGCAACCGGATGTAGTAGAGCGTCTTGATGCCCTTGCGCCAGGCGTAGATCTGCGCCTTGTTGACGTCGCGGGTGGTGGCGGTGTCCTTGAAGAACAGCGTCAGGCTCAGCCCCTGGTCGACGTGCTGGGTGGCCGCGGCGTAGGTGTCGATGATCTTCTCGTAACCGATCTCGTAGGCGTCCTGGTAGTACTCCAGGTTGTCGTTGGTCATGTAGGGCGCCGGGTAGTAGACCCGCCCGATCTTGCCCTCCTTGCGGATCTCGACCTTCGACACGATCGGGTGGATCGAGCTCGTCGAGTGGTTGATGTAGGAGATCGACCCGGTCGGCGGCACCGCCTGCAGGTTCTGGTTGTAGATGCCGTGCGCCTGCACCGACTCCTTCAGCCGCTTCCAGTCGTCCTGGGTGGGGATGCGGATGCCGGCGTCGGCGAAGAGCTGGCGCACCTTCTCGGTCGCGGGCTCCCACACCTGCTCGGTGTACTTGTCGAAGAACTCCCCCGACGCGTACTTGGAGCGCTCGAAACCCTTGAAGTGCGTGCCGCGTTCGATCGCGATGCGGTTCGACGCGCGCAGCGCGTGATAGAGCACCGTGTAGAAGTAGATGTTGGTGAAGTCGATGCCCTCTTCGGAGCCGTAGAAGATGCCCTCGCGGGCCAGGTACCCGTGCAGGTTCATCTGCCCGAGCCCGATCGCGTGAGAATCGTTGTTGCCCTGCTCGATTGAGGGCACCGAGGTGATGTGCGTCTGGTCGCTGACGGCGGTCAGCGCCCGGATGGCCACCTCGATGGTCTGGGCGAAGTCGGGCGAGTCCATCGTCTTGGCGATGTTCAGCGAACCCAGGTTGCACGAAATGTCCTTGCCCACTTTGGCATACGACAGGTCGTCGTTGAACAACGACGGCGTGGAGACCTGCAGGATCTCCGAGCACAGGTTGGAGTGGGTGATCTTGCCGTCGATGGGATTGGCCCGGTTCACCGTGTCCTCGAACATGATGTACGGGTAGCCCGACTCGAACTGCAGCTCGGCCAGCGTCTGGAAGAACTCCCGCGCCTTGATCTTGGTCTTGCGGATGCGGGCGTCGTCGACCATCTCGTAGTACTTCTCGGTCACCGAGATGTCGGCGAACGGCAGCCCGTACACGCGTTCCACGTCGTACGGCGAGAACAGGTACATGTCCTCGTTCTTCTTCGCCAGCTCGAAGGTGATGTCGGGGATCACCACGCCCAGGCTCAGCGTCTTGATCCGGATCTTCTCGTCGGCGTTCTCGCGCTTGGTGTCCAGGAAGCGGTAGATGTCGGGGTGATGGGCGTGCAGGTACACCGCGCCGGCCCCCTGGCGCGCCCCGAGCTGGTTGGCGTAGGAGAACGAGTCCTCCAGCAGCTTCATGATGGGGATGACGCCCGAGGACTGGTTCTCGATGTTCTTGATCGGCGCGCCGTGCTCGCGAATGTTGGTCAGCAGCAACGCGACTCCGCCGCCGCGCTTGGACAGCTGCAGCGCGGAGTTGATCGAACGCCCGATGGACTCCATGTTGTCCTCGATGCGCAGCAGAAAGCAGCTCACCGGCTCGCCGCGCTGCTTCTTGCCGGAGTTCAAAAACGTCGGCGTGGCCGGCTGGAAACGGCCCTCGATGATCTCGTCGACCAGCTTCTCGGCCAGCCCGGTGTCGCCGGCGGCCAGGGTGAGCGCGACCATCACCACCCGGTCCTCGAAGCGCTCCAGGTAGCGCTTGCCGTCGAAGGTCTTCAGCGTGTAGGAGGTGTAGTACTTGAAGGCGCCCAGAAAGGTCGGGAAGCGGAACTTCTTGGCGTAGGCGCGGTCCAGCAGCGCCTTGACGAAGTTGCGCGAGTACTGGTCGAGAACCTCACGCTCGTAATAGTTTTCGCGGATCAGGTAGTCGAGTTTCTCGTCCTGATTGTGGAAGAAGACGGTGTTCTGGTTGACGTGCTGCAGAAAGTACTGGCGCGCGGCGAGGACGTCCTTGTCGAACTGGATCTTGCCGTCCGCGTCGTACAGGTTCAGCATCGCGTTCAGCGCATGGTAGTCCGTTTCGTCGGGCAAGCCATGAGCGCCGGCGGTTACAGGCTCTGCAGCGACGGTTGGTGACACGTCTGTTCCTTCCAAAATTCAGCTAAGCCCGCTCGGACGGCGTCCACGTCGTCCTGGGTTCCCATCAGTTCGAAGCGGTAGAGGTACGGAACGCCGCACTTGCGCGAGACCACGTTTCCCGCGTAGGCGAATTCGGCGCCGAAGTTGTTGTTGCCCGCGGCGATGACGCCGCGGATCAACGAACGGTTGTGCTCATTGTTCAAAAAGGCGATGACCTGTTTGGGGACATAGCCCCCGGCGTTGAGGTCGGGCGTGGCCCGCCCGCCGCCGTAGGTGGGCAGCAGCAGGACGTACGGGTGGTCCACCTCGATCCGCCCGTGCAGCGGTATCCGGATGGCCGGGATGCCCAGCTTCTGCACGAAGCGGTGGGTATTCTCCGAGACCGAGGAGAAATAGACCAGGTTGCGTCCCGTGCTGTCCATGGCAGCGCAACCTCCTTACCTGACGTCTTGCCGCTCTGTTGCCTAGGCGCTCAGTTCCGCCCCGGCCAGCGCCTTGATCCGATCGGGCCGGAAACCCGACCAGTGGTCGCTTCCGGCCACCACGACGGGAGCCTGCAGGTATCCCAGCGCCATCACGTAGTCACGCGCCTCGGGGTCGAGCGTGATGTCGACCTTTTCGTAGGCGATGCCGTGCTTGTCCAGCGCCTTGTAGGTGGCGCTGCACTGCACGCATGCCGGCTTGGTGTACACGGTGATGGTCATCGCATGCCGCTCCTTCGCGGAAGAGGGGGAACCCAACGGACTGGCAACTACTTTTGGACTGCTTGTTTGCTACCTTCAGCGATCCGGCAGGCCCCCGGATTCCCGTCCTGCGGCGGTCGGGTGCCGAAGACCTGTCTTCGACAACTCGCCGCCGATTTCGGGGGGTTCCGCCGCGCCCGCGGGGCTCGGTGGTCCTGGGATCTGCCGGTGCTCGAAACACTACACCTAGTGGCTCACTAGATGTCGAGATACAAGATGTTCTGAATAACAATTTTGAAATTCCCTGGTCGTAAGGCCTGTGTCGGACAAATTCGGACACCCGCCCCGGCGTGTCGCAGATCACACGCCGGGGGGACGCCGTCTCTGCCCATCGGTATAGCAGCGGGCACCGACAAGGCCCGGATCACGCCGCGAACCGCGCCGGGCCCACCCGCAGCCAGCAAAGCCGCCAGCCGAAGCTGGCGGCTTCTGCCATGCCGGTCTCACAACCTCGCTGGTCGCCCGGTGACCGGGTTGTCGATTTCCGCCAATCAGCCGACCTCGGCGGCCAGCTTGCCGACCACGTCGCGCACGTTCGCCGACAGTTCGGCATGCTCGGCGGGCGCCTTGCCGGCCAGCGTCTTGAACGGCACGGACAGCTTGATCGACTCGACCACCCGCGCCCCGGCGATCCCGAAAGACTTGCGGGTCTCGTCGTGCGCCCACACTCCCCCGTACTGGCCGAAAGACCCCCCGATGACGGCCAGCGGCTTGCCCTTCAGTGCGCCGTCGCCGAACGGGCGGGACAGCCAGTCGATCGCATTCTTGATGACCGCCGGGATGCTGCCGTTGTACTCGGGGGTGACCACCAGCGCGGCGTCGGCGTCGGCCGCCGCGGCGCGCAGCGCGGCCACCGGGGCCAGCGTCGGCGCGTCGCTGGTCATCGCGTCGTCGATCTCCTCGTTGTAGAACGGCAGCTCGCCGAGCCCCTCGAAGACGGTGACGACGACGTCCTCGCCGGCGACAGCGCTCGCCAGCTCCGCGATCTGGCGGTTGATCGACGCCGAGCGCAGGCTTCCCACTAATGCCAAGATTTTGATTGCCACGATTCGCCAGTTCCCTTCGGTTGTTGGTGTCCATCCTCGCACGGGCCAACCGGACTATGGTCCGTTTTATTCCGGCAGCGTTAAAGTGCAGGAGTGAGCGGTGTCGAGCAGCGGGGTCAACTGCGGTTCTGCGATCCGCGGGTTCCCGCGCCGGAACGCGGCGACGCTGCCCGCAATCGCGCACTCCTGCTGGACGCGGCTCGCCGCCTCGTCGCCGAGCGCGGGGCCGATGCCGTCACGATGGACGACGTCGCCGCGGCCGCCGGCGTCGGCAAGGGCACCTTGTTCCGCCGGTTCGGCAGCCGGGCGGGTCTGATGATGGTGCTGCTGGACGAGGACGAACGCGCCATCCAGCAGGCGTTTCTGTTCGGTCCGCCGCCGCTGGGGCCCGACGCGCCGCCGCTGGATCGGCTGGTGGCCTTCGGCCGGGAGCGGTTGCGCTTCGCCCACACCCACCACGCGCTGTTGTCGGCGGCCAACCGCGACCCGCGGACCCGCTACGGCCCGCCGTCCGCCGTGCTGCGCCGCCACGTGCGGGTGCTGCTGGCCGCGACGCACACCACCGGCGACCTCGACGCCCAGGCCGACGCGCTGCTGGCGCTGCTCGACGCCGACTATGTGCACCACCAGCTCAACGACCACGGCCACACCCTGCAGACGTTGGGCGACGCGTGGGAAAGCCTGGCGCGCAAGCTGTGCGGTAACTGATGAGCCCCCGCTGGGTGCTGCACGTCGACCTCGACCAGTTCCTGGCGTCGGTCGAGTTGCGGCGCCGTCCCGAACTGGCCGGCCTGCCCGTCATCGTCGGCGGCAACGGCGACCCGAACGAACCGCGCAAGGTCGTCACCTGCGCCTCCTACGAGGCACGCGAATTCGGCGTCCGCGCGGGCATGCCGCTGCGCGCCGCCGCCCGCCGCTGCCCGCCAGACTCGGGGGTGACGTTCCTGCCGTCCGACCCGGCCGCCTACGACGCCGCGTCCGACCAGGTGATGGGGCTGCTGCGCGACCTCGGGCATCCGGTGGAGGTGTGGGGCTGGGACGAGGCCTACCTCGCGGTGACGGCGACGGACCCGATCGAGGTCGCCGAACAGATCCGCGGCGTCATCTCCTCGGAAACCGGCCTGTCCTGTTCGGTCGGCATCAGCGACAACAAGCAGCGCGCCAAGATCGCCACCGGCTTTGCCAAACCCGACGGCGTCTTCGTGCTCACCGACGCGAACTGGATGGCGCTGATGGCCGACCGTCCGGTCGACGCGCTGTGGGGTGTGGGGCCCAAGACCGCGAAAAAGCTTGCGGATCTTCAGATTACGACGGTGTGGCAACTGGCCCACAGTGACGCGGAACTGTTGACGGCCACCTTCGGGCCGCGCACCGGGTTGTGGCTGCTGCTGCTCGCCAAGGGTGGCGGCGACGACCACGTCAGCGCGCAACCGTGGGTGCCGCGCTCGCGCAGCCACGTCGTCACGTTTCCCCGGGACCTCACCGATCGCGCCGAAATGGAAACGGCGGTAACGGATTTGGCCGATCAGGCGGTGGCGGAGGTGCTGGCGGCGGGCCGGGTGGTGACCCGGGTTGCGGTGACCGTGCGCACGGCCACCTTCTACACCCGCACCAAGATTCGCAAGCTCGACGCGCCCAGCACCGATCGCGACGTCATCGTGGCCGCGGCGCTGCGCGTGCTGGACCTATTCGAGCTCGACCGGCCGGTCCGGTTGCTCGGGGTGCGTCTCGAGCTGGTCATGCCGGACTAGCGTCGCCGGGGCGGGCCGCAGCGCGCGGGTGAAGATCACGTTCACCTGGCGCATCGCCACGCTGTAGGGCCACCACGCCAGTCTCTTGAACGCGTACAACGCCCGGATGTCGGGCGAGGTGTAGATCAGGTACCGGTTCCGGGCCACCCCGGCCAGGATCTTGTCGGCGGCCTTTTCCGGCGACACCGCATGGCCGGCGAACCGCCGCACCCAGCGGGCGACGTCGGGGTCGTCGCGGTCCACGCCGGCGATCTCCACCGTGTTCACCAGCGGGGTGTTCACCGCGCCGGGCACCACCACCGACACCCCGATGCGGTGCCGGGCCAGGTCGAAGCGCAGCACCTCCGACAGCCCCCGCAGCCCGTACTTGCTGGCGCTGTACGCGGCGTGCCAGGGCAGCGCGACCAACCCGGCCGCCGAGGACACGTTGGCCAGATGCCCGCCCCGCCCGGCGGCCACCATGGGCGGGACGAATGTCTCGATGACGTGGATCGGACCCATCAGGTTGATGTCGATCATCTTGCGCCACTGTTCGTGGGTGAGCCGGTCGACGGTGCCCCAGGCCGACACGCCGGCGATGTTGAGCACCACGTCCATCGGCGGGTGGGCGGCATGAATGTCGGCGGCGAAGGAGGCCACCTGGTCGTAGTCGGCGATGTCGAGCGCGCGATGCTCGGGGACCGACGCGCCCAGGGCGCGGGCGTCCTCGACCGTGAGCCGCAGGCCGTCGCCGTCCCGGTCGGTCAGATAGAGCTCGGCGCCGTGGGCGGCGAGCCGCAGTGCCGTGGCGCGGCCGATGCCGCTGGCCGCGCCGGTGACCAAACACCGCTTTCCCGCGTAATACCGCCCGGATGCCTTCTGCGCCATGGCGGTGACGATACCGGCGGTACCACCCGCGCTAGGGACGGCCGGCCCACAGCGCGTGCAGCCACAACTGCTCGAGCACCGCCACCCGGCGGTCGCGATCGCTGTCCGGCCCGGTCAGCACCGGGTCGCCGGTCAGCATCAGCGCGGTGGTGCCGGCCAGGGTGCGGATCAGCGTCGGCAGGTCGTCGCTGATCGGCCTGGCCGTCCCGGCCTTCATCTCGGCCTCGACGATGCCGACGATCTGGGCCAGCACCACCTCGAACTGCTGGTCCATCAGGTTGCGGATCTCGACGTCGGTGTGGCGGGCCTCGTTGCAGGCGGTCATCACCGGGTCGTTGTGCGCGTAGACGGCCGCGGCGCTGCCGACCATCCGCTTGGCGAACTGCTCGGGCGACTCGCCCGGCTGGCGCGGGGCGAAGTACTGGGTGAGCTGCTCGAGCTCCTCGGTGGCCTCGGCCATCAGCTGCGCCAGCACCGCGTACTTGGAGTCGAAATAGAAGTAGAAGCCGGATCGGGCCACCCCGGCGCGCAGGCTGATGGTGCTGACCGACAGCTCGGCGAACGGCTTTTCCTGCAGCAGTTCACGCACCGCGGCCAGGATCGCCTGGCGTTGTTTGTCGCCTCGCCGTCGCGCGCCCGGCTCCGGATTGGCGGGGTGGCTGGTCACTCCCCGACCTTGCACCACGCCACGCAAAAAGCAAACTTGACAGCCGTCAAGTTTTTCGGAGAAGGTTAGGAATCAGTGACCGCTGTCACCCCGGAAGGGCACGCGAAGGAGCGTCAATGACCGCCACCATCAGCACTCCGCAGTATCTGCTGGACCAGGCGCGGCGCCGGTTCACCCCGACGCTGAACACCATCCCGGGGATGGGGGCGATCGAGAAGCGCCTGCTGGCCCACGAGTGGCAGACCAAGGTGCTGGCCGAGCCGCCGGCCGGCAGCGGACTCAAGCCGGTGCTGGGCGATGCCGGGCTGCCGATCCTCGGGCACATCATCGAGCTGTTCCGCGGCGGCCCGGACTACGCGTTGTTCCTCTACCGCAACCACGGCCCGCTGATCTACCTGGATTCGCCGATCATGCCGGCGGTCACCGCGCTGGGACCCGACGCCACCCAGGCGGTGTTCTCCAACCGGAACAAGGACTACTCGCAGAAGGGCTGGCACCCAGTGATCGGGCCGTTCTTCAACCGCGGCCTGATGATGCTCGACTTCGACGAGCACATGTACCACCGGCGCATCATGCAGGAGGCGTTCACCCGCAGCCGGCTGACCGGCTACGTCGAGCACATCGACCGGGTGGCCACCGACATCGTCGCCGACTGGCCCACCAATGACGCGCGGTTCCTGTTCCACCCGGCGATGAAGGAGCTGACCCTCGACATCGCGTCCCTGGTGTTCATGGGACACGAGCCGGGCACCGACCACGACCTGGTCACCAAGGTCAATCAGGCGTTCACGACGACCACCCGCGCCGGCGGGGCCATCATCCGCCAGCCCATCCCGCCGTTCAAGTGGTGGCGCGGCCTGCGGGCCCGCCAGCTGCTCGAGGACTACTTCAGCGAGCGGGTCAAGGAGCGCCGCAACGCCACCGGCAACGACATGCTCACGGTGCTGTGCCACACCGAGGACGACGACGGCAACAGCTTCACCGACGACGACATCGTCAACCACATGATCTTCTTGATGATGGCCGCCCACGACACCTCGACCTCGACCACCACCACGATGGTCTACAACATGGCCGCGCATCCGGAATGGCAGGAACGGGCGCGCGAGGAGTCGACCCGGCTCGGCGACGGGCCGCTGGACATCGAGGCGCTGGAGAAGCTGGAAACGCTCGAACTGATCATGAACGAGTCGCTGCGCATGGTGACGCCGTTGCCGTTCAACATGCGCCAGGCGGTGCGCGACACCGAGCTGCTGGGCCACTACATCCCGGCCGGGACCAACATCACCATCTGGCCCGGCATGAATCACCGGCTGCCCGAATTGTGGACGGACCCAGACAAATTCGACCCTGAACGGTTCGCCGAGCCGCGCGCCGAGCACAAGAAGCACCGGTATGCTTTCGCCCCGTTCGGCGGTGGTGCGCACAAGTGCATCGGCATGGTGTTCGGTCAGCTGGAGGTCAAGACGGTGGTGCACCGGCTGTTGCGCCGGTACCGCCTGGAGCTGGCCCGGCCGGGGTATCAGCCGCGGTGGGACTACGGCGGCATGCCGATCCCGATGGACGGCATGCCGATTGTGCTGCGTCCGCTGTGATCGTCCTCGAAGGCTCGCCGTCGAGGTAGGGACCACCGATCACCGAGAGCCGTCCGGCCACTCGGGCGCGAAAAGCCGGTTGGCGCAGGCGATCACGGCGCGCAGCGCCGAGCGTGTCGGATCGGGCGACCAGCCCATCGCCCACTCGGCGCGCCCGCCGTTGCCGCCCCGGATGAAAGTGGCTGTGGCCGTTGCCGATCGCATCTGATGGAAGTTCAGGATCTCGAGGTTGATCCCGCGCTCGTGCAGCATCGCGGTCAGGGCGGCGATCGGCCCGGCGGCGGCCGCCGTCGCGGTGCCGATCTGGTCGCCGACGGCGATCACGGCCCGGTAGTTGCCGGCCCGCGACCCCAGTCCCGTTGCGGCGCAATCGGAGTCGGTGCGCTCCCAGGGGCCCAACCGCAGCGGACCGCCGCTGCGGCCGTAGGTCGCGACGAAGGCGTCCCAGCTCATCGCCTCGGCCCGTTCGCGCAGGCCGCGGGGCAACGGGACGCCGAAGCGATCACCGAACCACGCGGTGGCGGACTCGGGATGCGGCAGCCGGTTTCGTTCGGGAATGGTCATGACGGTCTTCTCCGGTCAGCAGGAACGACCGACCGCAGTAGCTTCCGACCCGCAGCGGGGGGTCGGTCCGGATCAGACCCCGCTGCGGGTGCTGGCTACTACGGCACGCTCAAGAAGACGCACGAGACACGAGGTTAGTCGCCCGCGCGCCGCACCCGCAACCGGGTTACAGACGGACCGTACAAAAAAATATCGAAAACGAATCTGAAAGTTTGGTTTACCCGTGTCTAACAGGGGGTATGTCGCCGTCGACAGTCAATTAGACGGCTGTTCAACTACCCCTCACCGGAAAGGCACGAACATGAAGGCGAAGAGCACCAAGAAAACCCTCAAAGCTGCCGTCGCGGCCGTCGGGGCGGCCGCGGTGTTGGCAGTACCCGGGTGCGCGACGACCATCACCGGCGGCGCCGG
>Ga0164242_10005292_pt1 | contig 14375 bp, 13 predicted proteins | sample OricomgcompostMG_FD_108783 | JGI IMG/M metagenome (GOLD analysis project Ga0164242, IMG submission 108783) | Miracle-Growth compost microbial communities from Emeryville, California, USA - Original compost - Miracle growth compost (MG) ... | reverse complement strand
GGGATGGCGGGGCGTTCAGTGTGGTGGAGAGGGGTTTGGGGGGGGCGGGCGGGTGGGGCGGGGGGTCGGCTGGGGGGGGGGGGGGGGTTGCTGGTATTTTCAGTGTGGTGACTCACTCTTCGGCACGGCGAATAACAGGCGGCCTTCTAGGCTTTCCTCCAAGGTTAGCTACTACGGTTAACAATTCAAGGGGTAGCGAATTTTGGGATTGACAGTAGTAGGACGTTGAAGACTAACTGGTTCACCAAATCCATCGCGGGCTCTGGCTCGCGCTCGATCGGTTTACTGATCAGCGATATCGGCGATGCAGGGAGAGGTTCGCGAAGCGCAGACTCTGCGACGACGGCGGTTTCTGTGAGGAGCGGCATTAGAGAGCTGGGGCCAACGTTCAGGAGGCGGGTGACGGTGACAATTGGGACGCAGAAAGGGGACGCAGTAGTACCTGGATAGGTAGGGAGGTATATATAGCCAAAACACTACGCGAGGGCGGATCGTGAAGGGGGCCGTTTGGGGGGTTTGGGGGTTTGGTGGGATGGATGGAGGGGTAGATGCAGATATTGGGCTCACAATAAACGGTCCAGGTCCAAGCCGCTGAGGGGGAATTGATGTAGTAGGCCAATGGGGGAGAAGCTGTTGTCATTTCCTTGCCGTTGATGTGTTCGCGGCGTGCAGGAACCCCAATCGGTCGGTCGCGTATGGTTGCACAGAGACTGACTGGTATGTAATGGAGTTTCGAGATGGTATTTAAGCTCACTCACCTAGGAAAAAAAAAACATAAGAAGCACAGCTATGCGACCCCTCGGAGAAGAGCCCGACGTCAGCATGGCGGGGTTGTGGTTGGCCATGATCAGAGCTGGGATCCACAAAACATCACTATTGAGAAGCGTCCATCAGCAAGGGATGGAACGGGCCAATGGGATATTGCAAGACCACCGCCTGCCTCCTATTATCGGCAGAGACAATCCGAGGAGCAAACAAGCGCGGATTGCGCAGGCGATTGACATGTTCCGGAGGAGACGAGGTCGCGTGGTTGAACTTCGACTACGGATCTTGTACAAAGTTTCAAACTGCGAGGCGATTGGAAATACGCCGATAACCGGGGATACTACGTTTTCAGGGCCAGAAGTTGGGGGACTTTGGGACTTGGACAACTAAAAGGATGGACTCTAAACTGTCTTGGCTGACAATATAATTACCTGCCTGTGGACACCAAGGCAAAGGGGCCAAGGCCCATCGTTTCCCGCACGACTCCCTCAAAGAGGTGCATGATAAGATGATTCGGCCCACAGCCAAGTACTTGGAGGTGGGGAGGACGGCCTGGGCAGGAAGCCCACGGCCAGTGTTCTCACAATCTGGGGCAGCGCGGTCCAGTGGAAGCGCGCAAATAATGCGAGCGTCTCATCCCAGTGATCCCACTCATGCAGGAGGACCCATACTATGTATGCGTACGCGTGGAGAGCTACTGCACGAACGAAATCTGGCAAGTTAGCGATCGGAAACAAATCCCTTATCAACAGCCCCTGGTCGCCCGCGGCTGACTCTCCCGATACGCATACATGGGACCTCAAGCCACATTTCCCGTCAACTTTTTTCCTTGCGGAGTCCCCTTTTCAACACGCATTTCCCGGATTGATTGATAGCTTTGTCCTATCCCCATAGCCGATTGCCAATCTGGCCTGAGAAATTCATCTCCGGAAGCCAGATGCATTGCGACTTACACCTACCAGTGAGTGCTCGGCTTTGCATGCCGAACGTCAATCTTCCCAGACGCTAACTTAATCTCATCGATTCTCACAGGCAGCCCTGTCCTGCAAACACAGCCCTCATCGCTGAGGCTCGTATCAGCCCAACACCACGCATAGCGCATCGAGAAACCCCGAGAATAAACCCGTAGGACGGGGAGTAGAAAGGGCCCCATTTGGTCGGACGGCGGGTTGGGCAGAGCACCTACCAAGCAAAGGCCGAGGAAAGAGCCCGAGACAGTCGTCACGCGACCATCACCGAAGACGCCTCCACTAGGACGATCCCACCCAACATGTCGATGTCGGGCTGGACCGGCAAGGCCTCGGTGAAGGGTAGCTCCGAGGTGATGCGCATGGTACTTTTGACCTTTGGCTCGGTTGGCATAACGTCCATTACTTCCGCCCCTCGTCTTCTAAAGTGCCCCTCGCTGACAAGAGCTATACAGTTTCACATGGGGAATTGAGCTGACTTGTAAGTCAATGATATACCCCGATTCCCAGCAATCCCACGAGACACCCCCGAGCTGACACTGCTTCTTCGTTCAGATGGCACACCCTACCTCCTTTCCCTCGGCATGACGAAGGGCCAGACGTCGCTGGTATGGATAGCAGGGCCCCTTTCAGGGTTGATAACACAACCGCTCATTGGCGCCATCTCAGACCAGTCCCGGTCGAAATGGGGACGGAGGCGACCTATCATTGCCATAGGGACGATAATAGTGACTTTGAGCCTCCTCATGCTTGGCTTTACCAAGGACATAGTTGCCTATTTCGTCGAGGATGTGGAAGCCGCCAAGGCTCCCATTATCGTCGTCACCGTCATTGCCCTCTATGCGACGGACTTCTCTCTCAATGCTGGTAAGCATGTCAATTGGGTCTCATTCCGAGCTAGCACTGACCGAGATGACCCGCTCTAGTCATGTCCTGTTCTAGAAGTCTCATGGTGGACACACTGCCTGTGCAGAAGCAACAAGCCGGTGCGGCGTGGGGTGAGTTCGGTCGGCATCCTATGTGGATCGGGTCGTATGCTAACACCTAGGCGCCACAGCAAACCGAATGTCGTCTATCGGGCACATTTGCGGTTACGGCATGGGTGCAATCGATCTGGTCAAGTTGTTCGGCACCACCCTTGGGGATACCCAATTCAAGCAACTCACGGTGATTGCGGCTCTCGCCATGTCCATCACGTCTGGTATCACCTTCTGGGCCGTCTCCGAGCGTATTCCGCCTCCCGCGCGGCACGATCCCCGCGCCCCGCAGCGCCGATTCAAAGTCGTCCACCAGATCTGGTCCACCCTATCGAACCTGCCCCCGAGGATACAGGCCATCTGCTGGGCCGTCTTCTGGTCCTGGATAGGCTGGTTCCCCTTCATCATCTACAGCAGCACCTGGGTCGGCGAGACGTACTTCCGCTACGACGCGCCCAAGGAGGTCCGGCAGAGCGCCGATGCGCTCGGCGAGATGGGTCGCATAGGCAGCATGGCCCTCACCGTGTACAGCTCCGTCACCTTTGTGGGCGCGTGGGTGCTCCCGCTGTTCGTCCAGGCGCCCGACGCCGACAGCTTCACGCCGCGCCCGCCCGCGAGCATCGCGCACCTGGTCGAGCGGTTCAACAAGCTCAAGCCGGACCTGCTCTCCGTGTGGGTGTGGGGCCACTTCATCTTCTCGGCCGCCATGTTCCTCACGCCCTTCGCGACGAGCTTCCGCGCCGCGACCGCCATCGTCGCCGTCTGCGGTCTCCCCTGGACGATCACGCACTGGGCCCCGACCAGCTTCCTCGGCGTCGAAGTCAACAAGCTGAGCAGCGGCGCCGGCGACCCGGGCCCCTCGCCGGCCTACCGCCGCCTGTCGGGCGGCTCGAGCATCGAGCTCGTGAGGCGCGACCACCAGAGCTCGTCGCGCCTCGAGCGCGGACCCGACAGCCCCGGCTCTCTGGCCCCCACGGGCGAGCTGTCGGGAATATACTTCGGTATCCTCAACATCTACACGACGGTGCCGCAGTTCCTCGGCACCATGCTCAGCGCCGCCGTATTCGCCGCGCTCGACCCGGGGAAGAGCCCCGAGCTGACACCCGAAGGTGACGCGGCGGAGCCTAAGCTGCCCCAGGAAGACGGGCCTAACGCCATTGCCGTCTGCTTGTTCATCGGGGCCATTTGCTCGCTGGGTGCGGCGTATTCGACGGCGCGGCTGAGGCACATAGCATGATTTTAGTAAATTCTTCAGCGCAGATCTCATGGTTACATGGAGACATGCTACTTCAACCGACGCTACCTACCAAGTAGACGAACCGTCGTTTCAAAAGCACCAACATCGGTAGTGCCGCGGGTTTGGTGTTTCAATTTCAGCATATTTACATAGGCACAGCATGCTTGGCGATAAACTATCTGTATAGATCTCTTAGCGTCTTAGGGTGGTATAGTGTACATAGTGTACAGGAGTGTAGAGGTATTATGGGCATGTCATGGCGAACATTAGGTTTTTTGTAGAAAAGTAGTACCTAGGGAGTCAACTAGACTTGTAATATAGAGCTACCTGAGTCTCAGCCCATGTGACCTTTTAAGACCTCGAGGCGGTCTGGTTTGGATATACCCTGGCGTGCTGTTTCCTGGTCCGCTTTGCAGATCGTGATACTAGTATCGACTGACGAATTCCCATCCTGACGAAAGACTGAGGGGCTGGTATGCACCCCACGCTCACCGAGTTGTCCTTAACAGATAGTATCTCGATTACTGCCTAAACTGGCCATTGGCTGTTAGAGCGCATTTGACCGGCGCAAGGGTTAACTCGTGGGGATCCCAACATTCTTTCACCGACATCTCGGACATTTTCACCCGGACGTGGTAGGTATTTGAAGCATTGATGGGTGTATTTAAACAAACTGGAGCCCACCCATTGGATCTAATGCTGGTCATTTCTAGGAACATGACTCGAAAAGCGCCTCCAAACACCACAGATAATGCAGACATACAGAGAGATGTAACGAGAAGAAGGACGGACAGACCCAAGACCTCAACACCAAGCTAAGCCAACGGAGATAACCCAGAAATACACGCCCGTCCCATGGCACGTACAGATACAAAAACGAACAAAACGAAAATTCGTGGATCAGATATCGTCCTCCACCATGCCCAAAACATCCAACTCCGTCCTGACCATGCGCTCGAACTCCTCGCGATCAATGCCCGACGCTCGAGAGAGCAGGAAGAGGCTCCTGATACTCCGCGACACGTGCTGCTTCACGCCAAACTCGCCCTGCTCCCGCTTCTCGGCGGCCTCCTCGAGCCGCGCGACTGAGACCGATCTGTTGGAGCCGGCGCTGGAGGCCGGTCGCGGGTGCACTAGGGCCGCGGCCCTCTCCGCGTCCTCCTCGGACTGCGAGCGGGATCTCGCGGGCGGCGGCGGCGGCTCTGCCATCGTCCAGGTGCCGCTCGTGTCGCAGAGGTCTGCGGGGCCTGGGCTGTCGATACCGTTTGATACGGAGGGCCGGGCGAGTCCCAGCGGAGGCGGGGCGGCGTGGGCCTGCGCGACCTCCTCTTCGTCGGGGTCGTGGTTGTCCATGGCTGGCTGGACGGAGTCGTACTGGGCGTAGTATGCATCCTCGGCGGACGCGCTCCGGTATGGGCTTGGTTGTGCTGCTGACTGGATCGATTGGGGCGCGGGTGACCTTTTGGTGGCCGGTGTGCGTGCGGGTGTTGCGTCGTAGCGATCCCAATAACCGTCGTCGTCGTCGTCGTTGTCGTCATCATCCTCTCCTGATACGGGGTCGTATACGGGGGTATAGACCTTATTGGCGCCGTTTATCTTGGGAGGCTGGCCTGCGGACAGATGGTTGCCAAACTGCCTTTCGGCCTCGTCGACGCTTGACTGGCCGTCGAATGAGGAAAGGATAGACGGGTTACTTGCAACGCCCACCTCGCCCACCCTCCACCCATCGCTGCCGCCCTCCTTGTCCCCCGTACAATACACGAGGCGGAAGAAGAGATCGAAGCCCTCAAGGACAACTAGTGCCTGGAGGGTCTCTTTATCGAGCCTCTTGAATCTGAGCTGGGCATCGTAGTCCCAGTCGACTTCAATCTCCCCAGAGACGGGGTGCGGCTCCAGCTGGCCCCGCTGCGCAATCTCCGCGAGCTTGGGGATCTTGGACTGGTCATAAGACAGGAGACGGAGCCATGGCTCGGTGCTCGAGGCGGATAGTAGCTGCACGCGCTGTCTGAGTATGGGCGACAAGAGCGGCAGTATTATGGGGGCTGGCTCTGCTGAGACTGCCGCAGCTGGTAGGGCAGCCAAGACGGGAGCTACGATATTCCTCACGTCGGGTGGGCTGATGTTGAACGAGGTCTGAGCGATGGCCATTGTAGTCGTATTTTAGGTCGGCCCGGGAAGGTTTGTGAGCGGCCACCTCTGCTGTCGTCCTTTTGCGGGTTCTCTTCTCCTCTTTATGTGCTGAGCCTGGTATTGCTCCTGGCCTGTTTAGGGAGAATCACATGCGCGCCGCTGTCACAGCTGACGGTTTTGCAGGTACCAGGTAGAGAGTGGATCCCTCAGGGATAGGTGGCTTGGATCACTTGACCTAGCGAAGAAGGTGATCAATCACCTCGGACTGGCAAGAGTTTGGCTCTGAGAAGGGGGACTGATTCTGGTGTCGTGACAATAAGTAAACAGTTCAAGTAGTGTAGACAGAGGAGAGAGAGGTTTTGAGGTTGTGGATACTTCATATATTATTATAAGAACTGGGGAAACGCTTACATTCATTCACTGGAGCCTCCAAGCTTCGGCCTGCGAATAGGCGTTCACTTTGGTCATGACCCCTCCTCCTTCAGAGAGCTGGATAGTCCCAAATAGTTCAGCCAGATCCCCTACCGCTGTCGCTAGTCTGCCTCGGACGGATGGAGCCAATTAACGGCCACCCTTTTGCGGCCAGCGCCGTCATCCCCAAGAGCACTTTGAAACTAGGCGCTCGGCAGTGCGGCTTCCTCCCACACTCACCCACGCTCACCCACACCTAGACTCCAAACCTTACGACCTCCCCTCTGGCTTGGCCTGTCCGTGCGATTCACCTTGTGATAACAGTTATATAGTATACGCAGTATGTACGCATGTATGAATGAATTGCGAGTGGTACGAGAGTTGGGAAATCACGGCATTAACCACGGGTTCTCTCAGAACTGCGGCAAGGTTCCGGTTTGGGCGGCAGCTACCCATGCGCCACTCCCTTGTGGAATCCCCCTGCTTTGTGGCCGTGGACTATACGGGTGCCAGCAGTTTACGAGCCCGAGATGACCTACTACATAGTATTATGGCATGCCGCTACGGCCTGTTATATACACCTTAATTAGATCCCGCCGGAGCCCGCGCTTTCGGGTTCGGCAGGAAGATCCAGGGGTCAACCCAATCTTGAGGCTGACAGAGACGAGCCGCTGGCTTTCGAGAGGAGGGTTGTCTCGTGACGTGACAGCCCCCCAAAATACGGATCTATTCAAGCTCTCAACTTCGTTCCTTACGCGCGCTGGCCGAATGCCGCCGAATGCCAGATGTGGCAAGGTCCTGGCCCCCCTGGTTGACCCGTTCCGACCCGCCGTGTTAAACCGACAACGTACAGTAGCGCAACCAGAGAGCATTTGCTAATCCCGCCAATAGCCTAGTTTCCTGCAAGCCAGGGGGCGCGCCCGTCAATGGATGACTCCTGTAGCATGGCGTCACTATTTCACAAGGGTTTTTTTTTTGTTTTGGGACGATCAAAAACCTGGCCCTCTAAATGATAACGATAAGGACTATCATCAACCCAACAATTTTGAGACAAACCACGAATGCAAACAACCCAGAGCGTGAAATTGCATTTTGAATCATTCCCATAGTCGCAGAGCATCATGGTCTGCACGTTGGCTTTGGGGTTGCATCCAATTCATTAAAAGTTTCCTTGAGCGCGGCCACGAACCGCCTTGGACCCATCCGTGTTACGGCAACGGATCAACGGTTATACTTCTCCACCGACGAATACCCGACCGACGGGCTACCGGATGCATGTACGGAAAAGGCGAGCGCCTCAAGGACGAGGGCTCCAGGCTCCAGGTCGTGTCCGCCGGGGCCACGGCCGGGCTGATCGCTCGGTGAGTTGACGTCAACCCTTTGACGGGACTCCGTCTCAACCAGAACCAACGCTAACATCAAACCCTCCCCAAGCTTTATAGTCGCGCCCCTTGATGTGGTCAAGATCCGTCTCCAGCTCCAAACTCACTCGCTCTCCGACCCGCTATCCCACAAGAACCTCCACGGCGGGCCTATCTACAAGGGCACCATCCCGACCATCCGACACATCCTCAAACATGAGGGCCTTACCGGCCTGTGGAAGGGGAACGTCCCCGCGGAGATGATGTATATTTGCTACAGCGCAGTACAGTTCACCACCTACCGCTCGGTAACCCTATTGCTGCACCGCACTTTCGGGGAGGGCCGTCTCCCGCACTCGGCAGAGTCTTTCATCGCCGGCGCCACGGCCGGCGCCACGGCCACGATGGCGACATATCCGCTCGACCTTCTCAGGACCAGGTTCGCTGCTCAGGGGAACGACCGTGTGTATAGTAGCCTTCGCCGGGCCATCCTGGACATCAAGAGGGATGAGGGGTTCAAGGGCTTCTTCAGAGGGTTGGGGCCCGGGCTGGCGCAAATCGTGCCATTTATGGGCACCTTCTTCGCCGTCTACGAGACATTACGCTTGCCGCTCGGGCAGCTCGAACTTCCGTTTGGGAGCGGTGACGCAACAGCTGGCGTCATGGCATCGGTCATTGCGAAGACGGGAACGTTTCCTCTTGACCTAGTTCGGAAGCGAATACAGGTGCAAGGACCTACAAGGTCGAGGTATGTTCACAAAAACATCCCGGAGTACAGAGGCACTGTGAGGACCGTGCAAGCGATTCTGGCTAGAGAGGGTATTAGGGGTCTTTATAGGGGTTTGACCGTTAGTCTTTTCAAGGCCGCGCCGGCGAGCGCCGTCACCATGTGGACTTATGAACAGGCGTTACGGTTCTACATCGGGATTGGGGAGAAAATGGAGGATGGTTCTTGGGCGGGATAGATTTGTAGGTTTAATTTTGTACCACTACGTAAACGCTAGACAATGTAATACCAGCACCCTCACGGTCTTCTCTTGTTAAGCATCTTTCAAGCTCTAGAATGCCCTAGCCGCACGTAGGATTAAGGCTTCTCAATAATCGACAACTGCCTCGTTGGTTGTACACATAGTAAAATTCTTCTATATTGGCGCCAGTATGATACATGTTCGCCACAGACCCGTTGCCTCTCTGTCTCAAGCAAGAACACCGGCTCTTTCAATCTACTACCATCCTGTATTCCCTCGCTCTATTTTCCCTTCCTCACCCAACCCTCCACAGTCTCCCTCGCGTCGCTAACCGTCTCATCGACCTTCCGCACCGCAAGGTCGCCATGAACCTTTGCAAAGCGCCACCCCGTCTCGACGCCCTCCCTCGTGCGCCTATGCGCGTCCGCGACGGCCGGGAACCGCCTCTCGTACCTCCCCGCCAGCTCCGACACGTTGCCCATCGTCACGGGGATGACGGCCCACGCGGCCCCGATCCCGAGCGCCAGCGGCGTCGCGGCTCGCAGCACGACTCCCCGGTTGCGCGACACGATGCTGCCCGCCATGGCCGCCACGAGCACGTAGATGAGGCCCGGCATCAGCCGCTCGCCCGACTCGCGCGGCGGCGCGAGGGACGCCACAGTCCCCGTGAAGGACTGCTCTAGGTCGAACGCCTTGTCCATGCCCGCGTTGACGGCGTCTTCGGCCCGGCTGGCCTGCTGGTGCAGGAAGAGGCGCGCGATGCGGATCTGCGAGGCGAGGCGGTCGGTTGGGGTCGGACGTCGGGACTGCTGGGTCGGCGCCGGGGATGATGAGAACAGAGCACTCTCCTCTGCGGATGCTGATGGCGCCGACGGGGCGGGCTTGGAGCCCAGGGAGCTGTCCGTGACATCTCCATCGGTGTCGTCGTAGATGGGCTTCTTTGACTGTTTGAGGAAGGTTAGACCAGCGCTCCGCCGAGGCCTAGGCTCAATAGACGAAGCCTAAGAAAAATACAGAGGAAATCATTGGAATACTAACCCGATAGTCAGCCGGAGCCTCGGCGTGTGCTACCGCAGGATAAAGCCCAATCCCTCCTGCCAGCAGGGTTGCCGCCAACGGGGCCACGGCGCGCTGGGATCTCGTCAGTTTCCATAGTGGAATAGTGTCAATTGATATCAGTAGCCTCGGTCTTACCCGTTGCAGCAGCACTCTTGCAGCCATGATCGTCTCTGTGGGCGATTTTTCGAAATGAAGGACAGGACCGTGGGGGGTTGTTGTCTGGTGATGGCTCCTTGGAAAGTCGCTCGGCTATTTCCGGTATCTCGGAATTTTCTCCCCTGTCAATATTTTTTAGAGCCAATTCGTCAGCCTTGCATGACCTCACTTTCCCTCCTCGACAACGGGGCACTTTCTACCTCTTTTACCTCTTTTTTTCCCCGCCCATATGCCCGTCGCCGGGCATCTTCATTCCCCTACAACGGCACGGCAATATTCACGATGACTTACCTACCGTAATCGTTTCTATCCCTCCCCGCTCCTCCCCCACCATGTTCCAGCCCGCACGGCGCCGTGCCTGGATCCGCGCCGGCAGGACACCCCGGCGAACAATCCAGGCACCGCAGAGGCGCTGGGCCCAAGTTGCACCAGGTTTGGTACACTCAAGCCATGTTATCAACCCAACCGATCACTATGCCCTGGGGAGGCAGGTTGACGACTCAATTCTGCGCCAAATCTTCGACTCGTCTTCTGTTTGGAAGGCCTTCTCGACAGCTTCCGGGTACAAGAATGTTGGGTTATTCAGGAACGCATACCTCACCGGGCCCGAGGGCTTCCAAACTTTTGCCCAAGTGAGCTTACGGCGAGCGCGGAGGATCGTCGACAAAGTCCTCAATGCGTCCACTGTAGCCGACTACCGGGCCGTCGTTAGGGATCTAGACCGGCTCAGCGATATCCTCTGCCGAATCTTGGATATGGCGGACTTCGTTCGCGTAACCCACCCAAGTTCGAAGATACAGCGCGCAGCATCGGAGGCATGGGCGCTTGTCTACCAATACATGAACGAGCTCAACACGACGACCGGCCTAAACGACCAGCTTGGCAAGGCCATGGACAATAAGGAGGTCACAGCAAATTGGTCCGAGGAAGAGATGACCGTGGCGCAGATTCTCAAGTTGGATTTTATGAAGTCGGCGGTGAATCTCCCAAAGCATTCCAGGGACCGGTTTGTCGAACTCTCCCAGCGTATTTCCGAAGTCGGTTCTACGTTTATGGATAAGATGGCGCCGGAGCAGAGCCAGGTGGTTCTCCCGAGCAGCAGTTTCCAGGGAATGGACCCGATGATGGCAAGGAGGCTCACCCGGCGAGGATCCCTCTACCTCCCCACATTGAGTTCCGAAGCGGGTGCGGCACTACGTAGTGTCCACGACCCGGAAACGAGGAAAGCCATCTACTACGCGACAAGGACTGCATCGAGTAGGTCGGTCAACAGGCTCGAAGAGACTCTGAGACTCCGTGCCGAGCTAGCAAAACTGTCTGGTTTCGAAAGCTACGGGCATATGGCCCTTCGGGATAGGATGATGGCCAAATCCCCGGAGTCTGTCAACCAGTTCCTCTTGGCGCTTTCCAAGAATAACGCGCCCATCGTTCGACGAGAGGTCGCGGATCTCCTAGCGGAGAAGCAGAGACATACCTCCTCGGCTGGGGGCGCTTTGGAGCCCTGGGATAAGGACTACTATGCCCAGATCATTCGGGGGTCGCTTGATGCTAGAATCAAGCGAGAGCACCCCCTATCCGCCTATTTCTCCTTGGGAACAGTGATGCAGGGCCTGTCGAGGATTTTCACTCGGCTTTATGGCATCCGACTCGTACCCAAGGAGACCCTTCCAGGAGAGGCCTGGCACTCAGATGTGCGTCGCCTCGACGTGGTATCCGACACCGACGGACACGTCGCTGTCCTATACTGCGACCTATTCTACCGAGAGGACAAGTCCCCGAATCCGGCTCATTTCACTGTTCGCTGCTCGCGCGAAATATCCGAGGAGGAGGTTCGCGAGGTAGCCGCAGAGTCTAGCGAAGGCTTGGAAATCCCTGCTTTCGAAACTCCGGAGGAAGCAGCGAACGATGGAATGGCACTGTCAAAGCAAGACGGCTCTCTCAAGCAACTGCCTACCATTGCGCTCGTCTGCGACTTCCCCCAGACCACGGCGTCGGAGAACCGGCCTGCTCTCCTTGACTTCTTTCAAATGGAAACGCTATTCCATGAGATGGGCCACGCCATTCACTCAATCCTCGCGAGGACGTCGCTGCAGAACGTCGCGGGCACAAGATGTGCCACAGATCTGGCAGAACTGCCCTCCACGCTGATGGAGTACTTTGCGGCTGACCCGACAGTGCTTGCCCTGTTTGCCCGCCACCACCAGACCGACGAACCACTTCCTTACGAACTAGTCGCCGAGAGACTCCGTGCCTCAAAGAGGTTTGAGGGCTCGGACACAGAAAACCAAATCATCCTCGCCATGCTCGACCAAGAGCTCCACTCCTCCCGCGCCTTATCGCCAGACTTCGACTCCACAACCATTTTCCACAACGTCCAACTCACCCACGGCAACCTCCCTGCCGACCCCCCCGGCACGCGCTGGCAGGGCTTCTTCGGCCACCTCATGGGCTACGGCAGCGCCTACTACAGCTACCTGTTCGACCGCGTGCTCGCCGAGCACGTCTGGCGCGTCGTCTTCTCCTCCGGCCGCGGCGGCGCCGCGCTGGACCGCGCCAACGGCGAGCGCCTCAAGGAGAACCTCCTCAAGTGGGGCGGCAGCCGCGATCCGTGGCGGTGTCTGGCGGGAACGCTACGCGATGAGAGGGTTGCCGAGGGAGGGGAGGAGGCTATGGCGCTGGTGGGGAGCTGGGGGACGCGCAGCACATTTAAGGAGTGATACTACCTACGTGATGATGGGCAGCTCACTTAGCTCAAAGAAAGGCACACAAAGCTCTACTTGTGCATAGGTGCCTACCTACTTTTGGAGTGGCGATTAGTCTTAGTCTTAGATTTTAGTCTATGTACGATACTACCGCAGCATATATGACGGCGTAATCGTAAATACGGTCCCTCAGGGGTAGGATGCTTTAGCATCACTGTCGAATATCAATATCAAAAAGTATCAACACAGCAGCTGCGTTTACTTCTTGGAAGTTTCCACACTGCTGTAGATGTTCATTTGCATCTAACTAATGCAGCTATTTTCATTCTATATCTAGCCAATTTTTCCTGCTAGATGAGTACCAAGTCAGGCAACAGAGACTGCAGCGACGAGGACTGTTCCTAGGGTAAGCAACCATCTTTGCACTCCGCATCACCTCCTCCTCATCGCCCCCCCACCACCAGCAGCACCTGTCTCGCCCCTATCGGCCAGCGAAACCACCTCGCCAATGCCAGCCTCCTCCTGCTCGTCCTCGAGCGCAGTGATCTCCTCTCTACAGTCCCACCACTTCTCCTCGCTCAGCGCGAACGCGTTGGACTTGATGTCCTTGACCGTTAGGGACTCGGGCTTGAGGCCCTTCCATTGCAGGCTTGTCATCAGGATCTGCTGCCACTCGTTCGAGGTGCGCTGGTAGAAGTCTCTTCGGGACTCGAAGGGCTGGTTTGGGTGTGTTAGTACGAGGAGCCAGGGTGATGGGGTAAGTGGGGTGTGAGATGGTATAGAGGAGGCAGAAGGGTAGATGTAGAGTTTGTAGGTGAGGGGAAAGGGGTAAATTCAATACATACCCTTGGATGCGGCAGGCCATCGTCCACCAGGGTTGCTGTGGTGTCCGTCTCCGTGTCATCCTCGGAGGCCGCTACAGATGACTCTGACGACTCGGAACCAGCATCGGACACCGAGTCCGCTCGCTTCTTATTGCGCTTGCTCGGAGACGTAACCACCTCGTCAGCCATCTCGACATCTCCGTCCTCGTCCTCTTCGTCATCCTCTTCATCTTCCTCGTCGTCCTCCTCGTCGTCATCTTCGTCATCGGAAGCCTGTAAGCACCGGATTAGCAAGAATACCCATAACGGACAAACGGCCCCGGCCTCGATCTTTATTCTCGCCAAAGGAGTATCCAGATGAGGGAAGAGTACTCACAAGCCAGTCCTCAACCGGGCGGTTGAAGATCTCCTTACAGCCGTCCAACTTGCCAAGGTCGACAGCATACAAGTCGTCAAACGTAAACTCCCGATCCCCCTTCTCAAAGGTCCCCCCGTAAATGTACAGCACGTCATCCTGCACAGCCAACTGCGCATTGAACCGCGGATGCGGCAGTTCCAACGACACGGGCATCTCGCGAGCCGGCTTCTCGCTCTCCGCGGGCGCGTCCTCCTTTTTGTCGATCTCCATATCATCCGCATCCTCCTCAAGCGACGACCCGGCCCGCAGCGCCGCCAGCTGCTTCAGCAGCTCCTCTTCGTTAGCCTGCGCCCGGCCCTTGCGGCCACCCCGCTGCTGTTGCTCTCCGCCTCCTCCGCTGCCTCCGCCGGCCTTCCCCCTCGCTCGGGCTTTGCGCAGCGCGAGCGGGAAGAAGCGGTT
>Ga0164242_10005291_pt1 | contig 14375 bp, 13 predicted proteins | sample OricomgcompostMG_FD_108783 | JGI IMG/M metagenome (GOLD analysis project Ga0164242, IMG submission 108783) | Miracle-Growth compost microbial communities from Emeryville, California, USA - Original compost - Miracle growth compost (MG) ... | reverse complement strand
GCGTAAGGTGCTGATTGTCACGGCTGCCGTCCTGTCGCTGGGCTTGGGCGGCTGCATTGCCAAGACCGCGGTCGGCGTTGCCACGCTGCCGGTCAAGGCCGGCAGCAAGGCAGTCGACTGGACAACGACCAGCCAGTCGGAGGCTGACCGCAATTACGGCCGCAAGATGCGCAAGCAGGAAGCAAAAGAAGGCCGCGAACGTCGCAAATGGGAGAAGAAGTGTCACGACAAACCCGATGCGCCGGACTGCCAGGGCTATCAGGGCTATCGCGCAGGCTATCAGAATTGAGGTGGTGGAAGAAACTCTGTTCTGATGATGGCCTCGGCCTCCCGGCGGGCCTCGGCGCCGACGCAGGATCGCTCTCTTTCCATTCGACCTGAGCGAACCCGAAGCAAATCGGGATCGATTGCGACGCAACTTCGCTCAGGGCGATCGGGTACGGAATTCAGGCCCGCCGCCGGGCCCGTATCACGCGAGCGTGAGCCGGCCTATTTCGCGTTCGCAAACCCGCACTGTTTCTGTTCCATCGCGATTTGCTTGGTGATGCGGGTGGCGTTTTGCGCATACGCTTCGGCCACCGAGCCGTGATTTACCGTCTTGCCGCGCAGCGGGCTCACGCTTTCGCAGATGTGGAAGACATGCGGCGTCGCGGACTTCTTCGCCCCGTTCTCCGGCGCAATCCAATACACCACATCCTGGCCCGCCGGATGAGCCGCGTCCTTGGTGGCCGCGGTCACCGATGCAGAATCCTTGGCGATGGCCTGCGCCTGAGCGGCGACCTCCGGCGAACAGGCCGTGGTCGGCTGGCCCGACCTGATCTGGGCCGCGCAATTGTTCATGTCTTGCGTGTATTGCTCGACCGAGGGCGGGTGGTAGCTGACCCCGATCAGAGCGGCGATTACCGCCACGACGACACCGACGCCGCCGGCAATCTTCTTGTTCTTGGGATCCATGTCCTTGTCCGTGAAGATCAGGACAAGCAGTGGAAGGAAGGCGATCAGCGTGATGATCGCGCCGAGCTGATTCTGAATGAAAAACTTGAGCGGTTCGGCCTTGCTGGCCGGGTCGTGTTTGTTGGCCGCCTTCCACATCAGGCTACCGGCGATTGCGAAGATCGCTATCGCAACGAGCAGGGCGATGAGCAGTGCCAGATGTCCATGGTCGAAAACGTGCTTGTAGAGCAGGACAATGCCGGCAATCTCGCCGCCAATGGCGATCACCCACGCAATCGCCGCGAAGAGGCGAAGGCGTGTGGCAGCAGACTTCTGGCCCTGCGTCGCGCGCCAGGCCTGGGTAATGTCGCTCTCTGCGGCTGTTTTGTTGTCGGACATGTTCAAACCCCTTTTCAACATGTCTGCGTGGCGGACGCCGGAAGAAAAGCTGGCCGCCTTGCGCAGCGCCATTGAACACCGAAACACCGATCATGTTCGTAAAGCGCCCAAATCTCGGCGTCCATCCTTTTGCGGACCGGGCAGGACGGCGGCAACGGTCGAGAGCTCTTCTACGAGTCCGTTTTCTTTAAATATTCCACGACGCTGTTTCTCACCCAGTTTTCGCGCCAAACATCGGCTGCATCCGGCCAAGCCCAGGGCCAGAAGCTATCGTTCACAAACCGTAGGTAAGTTCGTTTGCTGAGCGGGTCCCCGATCACCGCCGTCGCGCGGTTGGATAATGTGGCTCCTGGCCCTTTCGGGGCCCGGTTTGCACCCGTGACTGGAAGAAAAGCCCACTGCTCCCGGACCTATTCAATACCCCCGAGCACATCCGCGATGGCACGCATCACCTCGGGCTTGAGCTGCACGCCCATGTGACTGCTGTCGATGTGGATCGAGCGGCAGGTCGGATCGTCGGGATCATGGCAGATCATGCCGTTTACAAACCCGTCGCTTCGGCTCCAGATCGCAGTGGCCGGAACGGGCAGGGGGGCGGCGCACTCGGCGAGCAGCGCCTGCGCTTCATCGCTGTCGACCCGTTCACCGGTCAACCATTGATAGGTGCGCCACAAATTGGTTGCGCGGGGCGATCCTGCAAAGGGCGCACTGACCGTGATCACCTCTCGCACCAACTCGGTCCAGCGTTGCGCCGCAAGCCGCGCCATCACCCCGCCGAGGCTGACACCGATCAGCGTCACCGCCGCACCGGTCTCGTCGACAATCGCGGCAATTCGCTCGCGCAGCCGCTCACCGTCGGCGCCGATCGTGCGCAACGAGAGATTGTAGCCCAGCTCCCAGCCCGCGGCACGATAGCCGAGTGACTCGAGGTAACGTCGCAGCACGACGTTCGACGTATCCGAGGTGAACAGGCCGGGAAGCAGCATCACCGGACGGCCGTCGCCGCGCGGCGCCTCCATCAGCATCTGGCGTGAGAAGGCGAGGCTACCCAACGTCCAGGCTGCGCGCGGCAATTCCGCCGCCATGGCCAGCTTGGAAGGAGCCTGGATCGTCTCTCGTATCGCCGTCGCCATCGTCAAAACCATCCTATTACGGTCACCGCAAAGGGCGTCCACCGGCCGACGCGCACACCCGCTGAGCGCAAGGCATCGCCCGTCCAGCTATTGCATGTCATTAAAGCGTCATAACGCCCGAAGGCTGAATAGAATGCATCAAAATTGTCATAGCCGCGAAATATTTTCGGTCGACCTTTAGTTCCTGTGGGGGCGAAGCTCTCCGCAATGAAGGCGGCGAGACGTCGATATTGAGCACGATTTAGCGCGATTGGCCGCACGTCGGGACCGATCTGCGGCGCAGGGATATGCTCGACGTGAAGCAACGTCTCGTCGCTACCGAGCACCGCGTGCAGCGCCGTCATTACCCGCACGTCTGCCCAATGCGGCGTCTCGCGATAGAAGCGCGCCTCGCCCCAGCCGATGGCCAGATGATCGTAGGCGGCATAGCGAGGGTCGCCAATGTCCTCCGGCCGGATCAGTCCGCGCCAGTCGATTCCTGCGGCGGTTACCGGCACGACCAAGTCGGTATGAACGCCGTTACTCTCGAGATAAATCGTCACGCCGCCAGAGCTCGGCCGCCAGTCCGGATTGGCCGGAATCGACCCGCCGATCAGCCCGGCGGCGACATAGGCCAGGCTTAGCGCGGCGAGCGCGAGCAGCGCATCGACCACGCCGCGTCCCGTTTTCGCCCAGTTTATTGTTGCCACATCGATTTCCCGGCCCGATGGCTCTGTGCTATCCTATGGTCATGGCAGAGGGAACGCACGTATTGGACAGGCCACCCGCCGGCGCAGGCGCCGACTGGACGATTCCGCAGAATTGGGCGCACTACACGCCCGAGGAGCACGCGACTTGGGACAAGTTGTTCGAGCGGCAAGTGAAATTGCTCCCCGGCCGTGCCTCTGAGGCGTATCTGCGCGGACTTGACGTGCTCAAGCTGTCGAAGCCGGGTATCCCTGATTTCGAAGAATTGAGCGAGCGGCTGATGAAGCTGACTGGCTGGCAGGTTGTCGCCGTGCCGGGGCTGGTGCCTGACGCGGTGTTCTTCGATCATATGGCGAACCGTCGCTTTGTAGCCGGCAATTTCATCCGCAGGCCAGATCAGCTCGATTATCTGCAGGAACCGGACGTCTTCCACGACGTGTTCGGCCATGTGCCTATGCTCGCCGACCCGGTATTCGCAGATTACCTCGCCGCCTATGGCCGCGGTGGCTTGCGGGCGATGAAGCACGACGCGCTCAAGTATCTCGGCCGGCTCTATTGGTACACCGTTGAGTTCGGGCTGATCGAGGAGCCTGAGGGGCTGCGCATTTACGGCTCGGGTATCGTATCGAGTTCGGCTGAGAGCCGCTTCGCGCTTGACGATCCCAGCCCAAACCGCATCCGTTTCGACCTCAAGCGTGTCATGCGCACGCAATATCGGATTGACGATTTCCAGCAGAACTATTTTGTCATTCCGAGCTTCGACGAACTGCTGCGAGTCACGATCGAGACAGATTTCGTCCCGCTGTACCGCGAGATCTCGGTTAAGCCCGACATCCAGATTGGCCACATCATGCCGGAGGACGAGGTGATCACCACGGGCACACAGGAATATGCCCGCAGTCGGCAGCGTGCGGTGGTGGCCTGAGGACTGAAACAGAACGACGATAACCAAAGGGTGAGCCTGCGCGGGCTTTCGACCAGCTCTTCGAGTGACGCCGCCCTGGCGATCTGTTGTCACTCTCCAATCGACCGCGCTGAACGACCGGCCGTATCCGCCAAGGTCTCGCTTTCCCCGGTCAATGCGCTGATCAGACTGGAAACGTTGCGATAATGTTCATCTTTTCGATGCTGCTGCCGAGCGTTTGGCCGCGGGAGCGGGAGGGTTCCAGGGGCTCGCTCGCAAACGATCCTCCTTCGAAACACCGATTGAACCTGGCCGGCACGCCCGTTAGCTTCAGCTGCTTGGAGCGGCTGGGGTGGCGACGTGGCGGAAATGGAAACGTTCGCGGATCGTGTCACGCTGACGATCGCTGACCGGATCGCACAAGTACGGCTCGCGCGGCCCGAAAAGATGAACGCAATCGATTCGGCAATGTTCACGGCAATCGGCGCGGTGATCGACTTGCTGGGCGCGCGGCGCGACGTGCGCTGTGTCGTACTTTCGGGAGAGGGCAGGGGATTCTGCGCGGGGCTCGACATGGCGAGCATGGCGGCGGGCGGATTGGGCCTGCCGCGAACCGAACGCAATGAGCAAGGTGCGATTCTGCCGCAGCACGTCGCCTGGGGGTGGCGGATGTTGCCGATGCCGGTGATCGTCGCGGTGCACGGCGTTGCATTTGGCGGAGGGTTTCAGATCATGTCCGGCGCGGACATTCGCATCGCGGCGCCCGGAACACGTTTTGCGATTCGCGAGGTCCATTGGGGATTGGTTCCCGACATGGCCGGCTTCGCGCTCTGGCGAGGGCAAGCGCGCGACGACGTGCTGCGCGAGTTGATCTATACCGCACGCGAGTTAGACGCGGTCGAAGCGCTCGGCTACGGCTTCGTTACTCGCGTGGTGGATGAGCCGCTTACAGTGGCGATCGAGTTGGCGCGTACCATCGCAGGCCGCAGCCCTCATGCGATCCGCGGTGCCAAGCGGCTGCTCAACCTGATGCCCGACGCGAACTCGCGCTCGATCCTCGAAGTCGAAACCGAGGAGCAAATAAAGTTGATCGGCAAGCCGAGCATGATGGAGGCGGTCGCCGCGAACACGGCGCGCCGCGCTCCAGTGTTTGAGGATTGACGCGTGACGTACCGCAAAGCGGGTTGACGCCGCCGCAGATTTGTTCCCTATTTGTTCGAAAGCCGACTCGCTGGAGAAATGCCATGGCTGCTGATCTCGTTTTCTATACCAATCCGATGTCACGCGGACGAATCGTCCGGTGGATGCTTGAGGAGCTCGGGCGCGACTATGAGACCGAAGTTCTCGACTACGCTTCAACGATGAAAGCCGACGCCTACCTGGCGATCAATCCAATGGGCAAGGTACCGGCGATCGCCCACAAAGGCCGCGTGGTGACAGAGTGCGCTGCTATTTGCACCTATCTTGCCGACGCATTTCCTGATGCCGGGCTGGCGCCGGCGCCAAGCGATCGTGCTGACTACTACCGCTGGCTGTTCTTCGCCGCTGGCCCGGTTGAGCAGGCGGTCACCAACAAGGCTGCCGGTTTTGAGCCTGGGGCGGAGCGTGGCCGGATGTTTGGCTATGGCAATTTCGATCTTGCCATGGACGTGCTGGAAAAGGCGGTCAGCGCACATCCTTATGTCGCCGGCGACCGTTTCAGTGCCGCCGATGTCTACGTCGGCTCGCAAATCGGTTGGGGATTGCAGTTTGGTACGTTGCCCAAGCGCGATGCATTCGTCGCCTATGTCGACAAGCTGACGGCGCGTGATGCTTATAAAAGTGCCATGGCCAAGGACGACGCGCTGATGCCGGCGCTCGAGCGGAGCGCTGGATAAAGGCCGCGGAACGGCAGCCCAGCCACGCTGCTCTGTCGACAAAGCCGAGGCTTTTCACGGCTGGACCCTGTCACGCGCGGTGAGAGCTGCAAGCCCAAAAGTGCAGCCAGGGCGCGGCCCTCCGCACTGGATGAGGGGGCCTTTTGCCATTCCACAGCCGGTTCAGCATAATCGCAAACGGCGACCGAAGGGCTTCGATGCAACACGACGAAGCCTGCGTTACGGCCGAGCGCTCCGCTAGAGTTAAGACATTGGATTGACATCGCTGCGTCAAGCGACCTTCCGCGCCGGAAGCTCGGCTATCACGAGATCGCGTTCGGCATCCGTCATGCTCGTCCAGCGGGCGATCTCTTCGATCGTCCGCGCGCAGCCTTCGCATCGACGCGTTGCCGGGTCGACACGACAAATGTTGATGCACGGACTGGCAATCCGCTGCGGCGCGACGAATTCGACGAAATCTTCCATCGAGATCAGAAAGGGATGCGCGCCCTTAGGAAATCGGGAACCGGCCCGTTCCAGCCCTCCGAATCCACAGGTTCGATGTCGCGCTGGGGTTCGCGCTTGCCGGCCGCTGGCGGCGGTGCGGCGTCGCCTCGCTTGCGGCGAGGGCGGCGCGGCTTGTCCTCTTCGGCCGGCGTAATCGTCGGCTCCTTCTCGGTGCCCTTGTCGACGGACGGCCGAAGCTCGAGCCGATCGATCTTCTGTCCGGTCAACTTCTCGATATTATCGATATGCTCCACATCGTCGGCAGTGACGAAGGTATAGGCAATGCCGGTAGCACCCGCGCGGCCGGTGCGACCGATGCGGTGGACGTAATCGTCCGGGTGCCAAGGGGCGTCGAAATTGATGACATGGCTCACGCCCTTGATGTCAAGCCCGCGTGCTGCGACGTCGGAGGCGACCAGGATATTAACCTCGCCTTGCTTGAACAATTCGAGTTCTGCGAGGCGTTGCGGCTGGTCCATGTCGCCATGAATTTCACCGGTGCGAAAGCCCGATCGTTTGAGGCTCTTGTTGAGCTCGCGCACCGTGGTCTTGCGGTTGCAGAAGATAATTGCAGTGCGAACCTCATCTTCTCTCAGCAAGTCGCGCAGGCGAGCGCGCTTGTCCGCGGACGCGACCGGGACCAGCCATTGCCTGATATTGGCGTTCGTAGTGGCGGCGCGGGCGACCTCGATCGTCTTGGGGTTGTCGAGGAACTTGTCGGCCAGCTTTTTGATGGGTGTCGGCATCGTCGCCGAGAACAGCAGAGTCTGGCGCTGGCGCGGCAGCTTGGTGCAAATTTCCTCGATGTCGGGGATGAACCCCATGTCGAGCATCCGGTCGGCTTCGTCGATAACGAGCAAGTTGCACCCGGTCAGCAGGATATTGCCGCGGCCAAACAGGTCCATCAGTCGGCCGGGTGTTGCGATCAGTACGTCGACGCCTTTTTCTAGTGCCTTGACTTGGTCGCCCATCGACACGCCGCCGATTAGCAGCGCCATCTCCAGATTGTGGTATTTGCCGTATTTTTCGAAATTCTCGGCGACCTGCGCGGCGAGCTCTCGCGTCGGCTCTAAAATCAGGCTGCGCGGCATTCGGGCGCGGCGGCGTCCGTGAGCGAGAATATCGATCATAGGCAGCACGAACGAGGCGGTCTTGCCAGTGCCGGTTTGGGCAATGCCGATGATGTCGCGCATCATCAGCACCGACGGAATGGCATTGCTCTGAATTGGCGTTGGTTCGCTGTACCCGGCCTCATCGACCGCGCGGAGAAGTTCGTCGGAAAGGCCGAGATCGGCAAAATTCATGTCGTGTCCGGAAAAAAAAGACGTCGCTACCGACGCCGCCCCAAAAGCGCTTCTGCGCTTGCGGACTCAGTCGCGCGATGTCAAGGCTCGGCGAATGTCAGGGCGCCGGGGTAAGCCGCCGGAATTTGTCAATCGGACAATCGTCACCGGAGCGCGTCTTGATCGAATCGCGCTTGGCGCAGACCCGGCCGTCGCGTCCCGCGACGACATAGAAGCCGGTGTAAAAATCGAGCGCATGGCATTTCTTGTCGAGCCTTGCCCGCATTCGTTCGCCGTCACGCAGCATTAGGTCCACCTGATCGGCGGTAGGGATCGTCGCCGCGACAAGGTCCGCGCCCTCGAGACATTTCGGTCCGTCCCGCTCCGTCCATTCGATCGGAGGCATCGGGGGCATTGGCGGCCGCTCGACCATTTCGCGCGGCATTGGCATTCGCGGAATGCGGATGACGATATGCTGGTGGAAGATCACCTGTCCATCGAACCGCGCGCCGGACCAGGGCGCCGCCGGCCCGGCGAGCAGCGTCATCAGTGCGGCGGAGGCGAGCAGATTCGTCATGGCGGAGCGGCCAACCTTAGCCGAAGCATTTGAACATTGCATGAATTGGCGACTGTGCTGGCGCGTGCTACCGGCGCCGGCATGACGCCGGCCCAATCCCGTTTGATCGACACGCTTCGCGATCGTCTTGGTATCAAGGCGGTGATCACCGATCCCGCCGACATCGCGCCATGGCTCAACGACTGGCGCGGTCGCTATCATGGGGAAGCGCCGGCTCTGCTCGCGCCCGCGACATGCGACGAGGTCGCCACGATTGTGCGGCTGGCCGGCGAGGAGGGGGTAGCGCTGGTGCCGCAAGGGGGCAACACCTCGATGGTTGGCGGGGCGACGCCGCCCGGCGACGGTTCGGCGGTGATTCTTTCTCTGAGGCGCATGAATCACATCCGTTCGCTTTCGGCTGACGCGAATCTCGTCGTTGCCGAGGCCGGCGTGATCCTCGCGGATTTGCATGACGCCGCCGCTGCCGCGGCTCGGCGTTTTCCGCTGACTTTGGGATCGCGCGGCTCGGCGACGATAGGTGGGCTGGTGTCGACCAATGCGGGCGGCACGCAGGTGCTGCGCTGGGGAACGATGCGCGCGCTGGTTGCGGGCATCGAGGCGGTGCTACCCGACGGCTCGATCCACGACGGGCTCGCTGCGCTCAAGAAAGACAATCGCGGCTACGATCTCAACCAGTTGCTGATCGGCGCCGAAGGAACGCTGGGCGTCGTCACCGCCGCGTCGCTTCGACTGGTGCCGGAAATCGTGGCGCGGAGCGTCGCCTGGGCGGGCTTGGCTAGTCCCATTGACGCGCTCTCGCTTCTCCGGCGGATGCAGGCCGAGACCGACGCGATCGAGAGTTTCGAGATCATTCCCGGCGACTCGCTGGCGCTGGTCCTGCGCCATATTCCCGGTGCCCGACAGCCGCTCGCTGGCGAGCATCCCTGGCACGTGCTGATCGAAGCGGTCACCACCGATCCTGCCGTAGAGGCGCCGCAGAGCCTGCTCGAACGGCTGCTCGGTCCGACGCTCGAAACGGGCCTGGTCACTGACGCGGTGATCGCGTCCAGCGAAGCGCAAGCCGAGGCATTCTGGCGGCTGCGCGACTCGCTGTCTGAGGCTGAGCGCTCAGCGGGCCCAGCAGTGCAGCACGATATTTCCGTGCCTGTTGATGCCATGCCACGCTTCATGGTCGACGCCGCCCGGGCCGCCGAAGCGCGCTTTCCTGGCACCCATGCCACCGCGTTCGGCCATCTCGGCGATGGCAACGTCCATTTCCACGTGCGTGCGCCCGCCGGCGCCGATCGAGATCGCTGGTATGCCGAAGATGCGGCCGTCATTTCACGCTTCGTGAATGATCTTGTGGTCGCGGCGGGTGGATCGATATCGGCCGAACATGGCATCGGCCAGATGAAGATAGGGGAACTCGAACGGCTCTCCGCGCCTAGCCGCCTCGCTGCGTTGCGGGCAATCAAACGGGGACTCGACCCAGCCGGCATCATGAATCCCGGCAAGCTCGTCACGCTTGCGCCGCCTACGCCGCTCACCTAGAGCCGGGCGACGCCCGGCCACCGCGCCGACAATACAGTTCGTTTCACGGAGAGATCGATGGCCAGCGCGCCGCAAAACCAGCTTCCCCTTTTCTATAACGGCCTCGAACCGCTCTCGAGCCAAGTCCATGCCAAGTATCGCGCGCGCATGACCAACACTGCGCCGTTCTTGGTCGGCGCTCACGCCATTCCGGTGACGGTCGACGAATTTCCGATGCTGCAGCGGTTTATGCCGATCGTCTTCACCGTCGGGCCGGAGGCGATCCCGATCGCGCTGATGGGCCTCAACGAAGGTGTCAATGTCTTCATCGACGACGAGGGGAAGCTGACGGAGAAGAATCTCTACGTGCCAGCCTATATTCGTCGTTACCCCTATATGCTCGCGCGACTGCGGCCCGACGCTGAAGAAATGTCGTTGTGCTTCGATCCGACATCGGACCGGATCGGCGACTTCGAGGATGGCGAGCCGCTGTTCGCTGACGGCGAACCCACCGAGACCACCAAGGGCATTCTCGCCTTCAACGAATCGTTTGAACAAGCCGGCGCGCGAACCGCGGCATTCATGAAGGAATTGGGCGAGCTCGGCTTGCTGATGGATGGCGAGATGTCGATCCAGCCCGAAGGCGCGAGCCAGCCATTCGTCTACCGTGGCTTCCAGATGATCGACGAGAAGAAGCTCGCCGACGTACGTGGCGACCAGCTTCGCAAGATGAACCAATCGGGCATGTTGCCGCTCCTATATGCACACCTGTTCTCGCTGAGCTTGATGCGCGAGATTTTCGGGCGGCAAATGGAGTTGGGCAAGATGCCCAAGCCGGAGCCGCAGCTTAACGCCTGATACCCGGAGGGGGAGTGCCGATGAACGCCCAGACCGTTGCCGCTGAACGCTATTCGACCGTTTCAATCTGGTTCCACTGGATCATCGCGGCTCTGGTGCTGTTCAACATCATCGTCGGCATTCTCCACGATTCGGTACCGGCGTTGCGCAAGTTGATGGGCGCACACATGGCGCTCGGCATGCTGGTACTGGTGCTGACACTGGCACGGATCGCCTGGCGACTGGCGCATCCCGCGCCACCGTTCACTGAGGCTGTAACTGGCTGGGAACGAACCACGGCCAAGACAGTGCGCTTCATTTTCTATGCGCTGCTGCTGATCATGCCACTGACCGGCTGGATCATGGTTTCCAACGGGCGGCATCCTCATCCAATCAATTGGTTCGGGCTGTTCAACATCCCTGAACTAAGCCTGTCGCCGGCAGCCGGCGGCTCGGCTCATAGTATTCACGTCGTGCTCGGCTTCGCATTTGCTGCGCTCGTCGTTCTGCATGTCGCCGGCGCGCTGCGACATCATTTGCTGCTTCGAGATTCAGTCTTGGGGCGGATGATTCCAGGGCTCGCGCCGCGCCGGTGACAATGCGACCAGCCGTGGTTGTGCGGCTGCGAATAGCGTCTTGAAGCGTCAATACCACATGCCTATATTGCAGGCGTACGGTGTTCGTGTCCCCCCTTTCGCGACACCGTATGGCACGCCCTCGGGCGTGTCTCCTCCCTGAACCTTGGCCACCTCGTGCTTGCACGAGGTGGTTTTTTATTCCGCGGCTTGCGGCAGGGAGCCGTTCGCCGCCTCGTCGGCGATCGCGTCGATCATTCGCCGAAACGACTCCGCGACCGCGGTTAGACGAGGACCAGGCTGGTCGAGCGCGGCGTCGAGATAAAGCGCGCGGCTCCATTCGATCTGCACCGCGTGGATACCGTGCGCGGGGTCGCCATGTCGGTCGAGAATATGGCCGCCGGCATAAGGGGCGTTGAGTGTATAGTGCAAGCCTGCCGCCTCGGCCTCGGCTTCGAGTCGATGGACGAAGCGCGTCGCAGCTGCGCGCCCATAGCGGTCGCCGAACACTATTGCGGTGTCCGCAAGCGGCGGCATCGAATGTACGTCGATCAGCACGGCAGCACCGAACCGCGCCCGGGCCGCCGCGAGCGCGATCGCAAGCGCCCGGTGATATGGGCGGTGATCCGCGACGATCCGGGCGTCGATCGCCTCGCCTGCGAACGGCCGCAGCCACAGGTCACCGTGCCGGCCGATCCGGCGTGGTACTAGCCCCAGCCCGCTGCGCAGCTTGGCCGAAGGCGCTTGCGCCGCGCGCGGATCAACGCCATCGTCGATACGTGGGTCGCGCTCGCTCTCGTCGCGGTTGAGATCGATCCACGCGCGGGCCGGGCGCTGCACCAGCATGGTTTCCGCATCTCGCGCGGCGCTCGCCAACTGGTCCACGAAGCGATCTTCCAGCACCGTCAGCGCCTCGATCGGAACACGAAGCGCAGCCCGTAGCGCCAGGGGATAGTCGCGGCCGGCATGGGGCACCGAAAGTATTACCGGACTAGCGGGTGCATCAAGCGAACCGAACAGGTCGAAGGAGTGCGCGGTGCCTGCCATCACGGCCGTTGTAGCACGGCCCGAATGTGCCGCAATCCATCAGCCGATGATACGGGCAACACTGGAATCTTAACCTTGCCGAGCCTAATGTGCGCCGCACCAGGACGGGGGAAGACGGGCGTCGATGATACGAATATTGTTGGCCGAGGACGATCAGGTGATGCGCGAGTATCTGACACGCGCGCTCGAACGCTCGGGCTATGCGGTCAGCGCCGTCGATCGCGGTACGGCGGCGATTCCCTTGCTCGAAACCGAGCGCTTCGACCTGCTGCTGACTGATATCGTCATGCCGGAGATGGACGGCATCGAACTTGCCCAGCGCGCGGCCGAAATGGCGCCGGAAATGCGGGTAATGTTCATCACAGGCTTCGCCGCGGTGACGCTCAAGGCCGGCAAGACGATGCCGCAGGCACGCGTCCTGTCAAAGCCGTTCCACTTGCGCGACCTCGTGCTGGAGGTCGATCGCTTGTTCGGGATCGAGAGCCTGTCCGGGGGCAAGTAATTTTAGCAGCCCAAGGGTGCTTGCCAGCCGTGCGCGGCGTCGCTAAAGCGCCCCCCTCATGGGCGTGTAGCTCAGTGGTAGAGCACTGTGTTGACATCGCAGGGGTCGCAAGTTCAATCCTTGCCACGCCCACCAGAAAAGCCTCGGAAGGCATTCGGTCTTCCGAGGCTTTTTCGTGCCCTTCGGTCTTCAATTTGCCTGTCCGATCCGGCGAGAAAACTGCGCCGATCTTCCTCCTTCCATGGCATTTGTAGCTTCTTGGTGAGCGCGCCACGAGCTGCCCGATCGAGCATCGCCACGAGAAAGCGGCTTATTAGAGGCGCATGGCGCCGATTGCCGGATCGGTCATAGTCGTGGTGCGAGCGGCGCCGGCAAATCGTCGCGCAAAGGAGCGATTGCTGGGCATCGTCACGAGCAGATCGTACCAGCCATTGGTTGCCGCGAGTGACCAGGCGCTCGCAATCTGCCCACCCGCGGCAACGCGGTGCTCCTGTCGATGCATCGGTGCCATGGCATAGGCGGGATCGAGTGTAACCACGTAGTCAATCGGCGTTGGACCGTTATTAATGAGCAAAATCCGAATCGCGTTGCCGCCAATTGTCGGATCAAGAACAGCTTCTGCCTGAGGGGCGCCCGGCGTTAGCAAGCCGGCGTAACGACTGAAGAAGCCGTTTGGACCATGAACTGAGAGATCATAGGCGTCGAGCGCGCCGGCGTCGTGCCATTGCTCACTGTCATGTCCGTCTCGAGCCCCGATGGTATAAGACCAGGGCTGCTGGCGCCCGGTATTGTCGTGGACACTGAGCACCACGCCGATCGGCCCAGGATTGCGCATCCCCAGTCGGAAGCGCCGGTGCGGCGTCACCGTGCCGGTCACGGCAAAATCATATGGCAGCGGACGAGCGGGACGCTGACCGGGCATCTGCGCGGTTGGCTGCTGAACGGTGGGTATCGCGTTGGCGGTGCCGATCTTCGAAAGCTCGACACGGTTCATAAAGTCGTTGGTATCGGGCAGGCCGAGCGCTGCCCAGTCGTGGTTAGGGGTCGCGAAGTCGAACGCCGCCGTGAGGTCTCCGCACACGGAACGGCGCCAGGCGCTTATATTGGGCTCGCGCACGCCAAAACGCGCTTCGATGAAGCGGATCACCGAGGTATGGTCGAACAACTGCGAGCAGACATAGCCGCCGCGGCTCCACGGCGAGATTACCATTGCCGGAATGCGGATGCCGAGGCCGATTGGATGGCGGCCGGGATTGGGGACACGGCGCGTGCCATAGTCTTTGACTTCGCCGTCGATCGAGACCGTGGTGAACCCGTCTTCCGCGGCGATCGCCGGAAACGGCGGCAGCGCGTGATCGTAAAAGCCGCCAGCCTCATCGTAATTAATGATGAACGCGGTTTTGGCGAAAATTTCGGGATGATCGACCAGCGCTTCGATCAGCTTGGCGCAGAGGTGTTCGCCCTTGGCCGGCACCGCCTTTGGATGCTCGGAAAGATCAGCTGCGGTGACAATCCACGAGACTTGCGGGAGCGCGCCCTCGGCGAGATCCTTGCGGAACGCGGCAACGAGCTGCTCGCCGTCGGAACGGGTGCGGTCTGGGCCGGTCTTGTCTTCGCTGACCCACG
>Ga0164242_10005290_pt1 | contig 14375 bp, 10 predicted proteins | sample OricomgcompostMG_FD_108783 | JGI IMG/M metagenome (GOLD analysis project Ga0164242, IMG submission 108783) | Miracle-Growth compost microbial communities from Emeryville, California, USA - Original compost - Miracle growth compost (MG) ... | reverse complement strand
TGGGCAGTGGGCATCGTCGCCAACCAGCGGCTGGTTGTCAAAAGCGGCAAAGGAGAAATGCAGCTAGGCGGTGTCATTTATGGTGATAGCGCCGACAAGGCCGCGCGCTTCATCATGAACTGTAATCAGAAGAAAATCCCTTTGGTATTCCTTCAGGACGTAACAGGGTTTATGGTAGGCAGTAAAAGTGAACACGCCGGCATCACCAAAGACGGTGCGAAACTGGTCCAGGCGGTCTCCGATAGTATTGTTCCTAAATTCACCATTGTCATCGGTAATAGTTTTGGCGCCGGCAACTATGCCATGTGCGGCAAAGCCTACGGACCCAGATTTATCTATGGGTGGCCTTCTGCTAAAATAGCCGTGATGGGCGGCAGCCAGGCGGCCAAAACCTTGCTACAGATACAGGTAGCTTCTAAAAAAGCCAAAGGTGAAAGCGTATCAGAGGCAGAAGAAAAAGCCTTACTGGAAAAGATAACTTCAAAATACGAAGAACAGACGACTCCATATTATGCCGCTGCCAGACTCTGGATAGATGAAATCATTGACCCGGGTGTCACCCGCGAAAAAATCGCACTGGGCATCGCCTGCGCCAATGAAAACCCTGATTTTGACAGCTTTAAATTAGGCGTGTTTCAGGTATAGCAAGGCCCGGATAAACGGGCACTTTTAAAATATTCCGGCCATAAAAGGCTACGGTTCCATACAAAAATAATCCCATGGCACTGTAGCCTTTTTGCATGGTGCAGCCGTTTATAAAAAAACATTACCCATCATATTTTATCATGCCTATTCACTGCCTGAGAACACTACCGTTTTTATTCTTGCTGTTTGCGGTCTTATCTGCCAAGGCGCAATCGCTATCCATCAACAATCAGTCCCGTATCCCTCAAAAATACGGCTCTTTCAACCTGAGTGCCGGCATGATCTTTATGCCGGCCAAGACAGCCTCTCATTTGTTAGGTCAAAGGCCCTCGGTTGGATTCCACCAGGGGTATCGTTTTAATTATGCTTTTAATAAAGACTGGCTTGCCTACGGTGCTTTGGGCATTAATTATTACCGTAGTCAAAGACCGGCTATCTTAGACCCAACCGCTATTGGCATCCATGCGGAAGATATCCTGGAAGCCATTTTTCGTCCCATCGAAAACATAAAACCTACACTGGACGCCGGTGTCATGTACCGGTTAAAAATAAAAAATTGGGAAATCCTGCCTGCCCTTGGATTTAGTTATACAGTCGATGACTGGGGAAGAGACCGGGAGCTGACACTTGACAACGGAGTGCATCTGCATTACAAAATGCAAGGAGACGTACCGGGTATAAAATGGGGCGTGAATGCACATTATTGGGTCTCTAAAAAAGCAATGCTTCTACTGGGCTTACAGGCGGAACAGCCCCTTCAAAAACCAAACGCTTCCGCCATTTACCTGAGAGGCGACGACATAATGAAGTCCGAAAAAATCCGGTCTTCGGCCTATGGCCGCAATCTTTATTTTGAGGTTGGCTACGGATTTAGCTTTGCCAGAAGATATTAAGGCTTTTTTTGTGACCTATTTTTTTCTCTCCCAGGTCTCAAACACATAGGCATATGGATTTTTCTCATCTGCCGCATGCGGGAAACTGGCCACTTTGTTCCATTGTTTGGGATCCAGCTCCGGGAAAAAAGCATCTGCATCTTCAAAACTGGCATCTATACGGGTCAGGTAAACTTTATTTGCTTTAGGCAACAGTAATTTATAGATCTCAGCCCCGCCGATAACCATCAGTTCATTATAATGATGTTCCTGGGCTAAAAAGAAACCATCATCGAGTTTACTGACAACAACTGCCCCTTCTGCCTTAAAGTTTTTATCCCTGGATAATATTATATTCAGTCTTCCGGGCAGCGCTTTACTTTCCAGCGCCTGGAAGGTTCTTCTGCCCATCAGCACGGGTAAACCCCAGGTCTGATTTTTAAAATATTTAAAATCTTCCGGCATATACCAGAGCATCTGGTTATTTTTACCGATGGCATTATTATTGGCTGCTGCAACGATTAAAGTAATGTTCATGGATGTGGACATAGTATAGCGGATAAGATTTTTAAATATATAATGTATTAAACAGCAACAATGCCTTTAATATGTGGATGAGACTGATAATTTTCCAGCGTAAAATCCTCAAATTTAAAATCATACAAATCCCGGACCTCCGGGTTCAGCTTCATGGTTGGAAGCGGATACGGGTTGCGGGTCAGTTGTAACCTGACCTGTTCAAAATGATTGTTATAAATATGCAGATCGCCGAAGCTATGGATAAAGTCACCCGGCTGCAGCCCTGTTACCTGGGCCATCATCATCGTAAGCAGTGCATAGGAGGCTATATTGAAAGGAACCCCCAAAAAGGCGTCCGCACTGCGCTGATAGAGCTGGCAGCTTAATTTTCCGTCAGCTACATAAAACTGAAACAAAGCATGACAAGGGCTCAGCGCCATTTTGGGCAGATCGGCTACGTTCCAGGCATTGACTATGATACGACGGCTGTCGGGATTTGTTTTGATCAGTTCTATCGCCTCCGTTAACTGATCATATATTTTCCCGTCAGCACCTTCCCAGCTACGCCACTGCTTTCCATACACCGGACCTAAATCGCCGTTTTCATCCGCCCATTCATCCCAGATAGACACTTTATGTTCATTGAGATATTTTACATTGGTATCCCCCTGTAAAAACCAGAGCAGTTCGTATATAATACTTTTCAGATGCAGCTTTTTAGTCGTCACCAGGGGAAAGCCTTCCTGGAGATCAAAGCGCATCTGATAACCAAACAAGCTGCGCGTCCCCGTTCCGGTCCGGTCAGACTTATCCGTCCCCTTATCCATAATATGTTGCAATAACCCTAAATACTGCTGCATGACTTTTTATTTAATGCTGATAATGAGCAGGCTATAAACGCCTTAGCGCCGCCGCCCGAAGCCAAAAATACTATATTGCTTTCATATTTAAAAGCGGCCCTGGGCAACCGGTGCCCTTCCCTACCTTACAACGGAGCGCCCTACTCTAGCTTTCTTCATCATAATAGAGCTTATAATAATGTTTACCGCTCATATCATCAAAGCCTTTCTCCAGTAAATCCCTGCGGGCATGGATATAAATATGGAAGTTTTTATCCAGCTTTAAAATTGACTTAAAGGATTTAGCCTGCTTTTTTACGGCGGCCAGGTTGATATCAAAACTTTCCGGTGTTTCAAATTCCCTGGACTTCTCGTAATTCTCCTTATAAGCCATAAAAGTATCGATTACTTCTTCATGTACAATTACGTCCCTGGTAAACTCCTGCAAATCAAACTGTTCATTGGTTTTAAAGTAATCCATGGACCTTTCTACCAGTTCCAGCTGTTCGCTCTTGGCCACTTCAAATTTATCCGGATATTCCTGGGTAAAGAACTGTTTGCAAAAACCTAGTAATTTATCGGTCTGATGATAGGCATCACTGTAAGGCGTTACCTGCAGGAATTCATCGATCCAGTAATGGGTATCATTTTGCTTATTGGTGATATCCACCACGCAAACCACATACCCTTCGGGTCGCTGGCGGTTATAAATCACACAACCTTTATCCAGTTTATTGATATTTACGCCTTCTTCGGAGGTGACCTCCAGATTGTCTCCGTGGGGGAAGACCTTTAAAAAGGGCTGCTTGGACTCACTTTTAAAGATCCCGATGGCTTCCACAAATTCTCCATCCAGTGGCACTTCTCCAAAATGAGCCACATAGAGCTCCCCTTGCTTCACCTTCACATGCGTGCTTTTACTGAAAAGAAACTGTGCGATATCCACCGATACCTCCGTGAAGGACTTTTTGTCCTCAAAAATTCTGCCTGCGTAGGCATATAGCTCATTGAGTTCCAGATCACTGACATGGGTAAAGTGATAGCGTTCATTTTCATTAAAATTACCCAGAAAATATTTGGTGAGCATCTCTCTGACCAGGGTATCATTTAAGGTAAGCGGCGCTTCTGAAAGCACCAGCTGCTCGCCCCTGGTAGGATTGCCTACCTGATGCACAATCACACTGCGAAGTTCTACATTTTCAATTGCTGTCATGGCAGCGAAGATAAGTCAAGCCGCCAAAAATCTTAAACCGAAGCGCAAAATCTCCCCAAATGATTTTGCGATTTTGCCGACCAGCCTCTGATCCTCTATTAGAAGGGCATTATTTAACTGTAAAAATAAAAACTGGGGTGCTGCTCTTTTTTTGAGCCTGCACCCCGATACTTATTTTACCGGCTTTTAGGTCGCTACCCTGTGGACACCCGATAACGAACCTTCATCTGGCGGATTTTTATTTAATCTGAGATTTTAAGTAATCAATCTCCTGTTGATCCTTAGCAGCGTCTGCAGCCTGGCCGTGTGCCTGGGTCTTTTGAGTCAGCAGCTGGGTCAGGGTCTGATTAATTCTTTCTTTAAAGGGGGGATACATGGCAGCGATTTTCTCCCGTACCTCTACTACCGCGTCTGTCATTTTCTTGAAATGATCCGGATCCTTCAGGTTATTCATATAGGATATCATATCAAATAACCCGCTGACTTTCTCCTGGCCCATGGGCAGTTCGGTGAAATTCTTATAGATTTCATCAAAATCCGCATCCGTTTTAGTCAGAATGGTCAGTTTCTGGACGACAGAAGCCAGTCTCCCCTTGGCATCTTTTTCCAGCTCGGGCAACAGTGTCATGGCGGCCTGCTGATCTACTTTGGCCAGGCCCTGTAAAGAAGCGCCTGCTACACTGTAAGAAGAGTCTTTAACCCCGGCCGTAAAGATATCCTTATAGGCAGGATCTCCGGTAAAGGCCAGCACGTCGATCGCTGCGGCGCGAACAGGCCGGCTTGGGTCATTTTGTGCGATCTGCTGCACTTTTTTAAAGTCTGCTGCCGTGTAACTATTGGGATTGGTTTGCTGCAGGACATCTTTTCTCAGCCCAAAATACGGATCATTTAAAGCGCTGATCAGAAAATCCTTGGCGCCGGCCTCATCCATATGATCACTGGCGTAATCAATGGCTTCTTTTCTGTCTACATAATTACCTGCTAACTTATACTGTGCAATAAACTCCTGCAGGGTTTTGTGATCTGTTTTCTCAGCCAGCAGTATCTTATCTCCGTCCACATTCACCAGCTCGGGTTTTGCAGCCACTGAAAAACTAAAAAGCTGACGCTGGTGATCCATCCATACACTATGTCTGGTCTTCTTGCCTGCTACATATACGTCGATATCAATGGGCAGTTGAAATACTTCTGCTGATTTTTGCTGCTGTTCAATAGCCACAATGGTTTTATGCTGACTGGAGTCATACACATAACTAATGTCCAGTACCGGATGTCCGGCCCCAAAATACCACTGGTTCCAGAACCAGTTGAGGTCCTGTCCGGTGACCTGTTCAAAAGCCAATCTTAACTGATGGGCTTCCCCTGTGGAGAATTTATTTTGATTCAGATACAGGTTCAGTGATTTAAAAAAGGCGCTGTCACCCACATAATGACGCAGCATATTTAAAATACGGCCGCCTTTATTATAGCTGACGGCGTCAAACATGTCTTCTTTATCTTTATAATAGAACCTGACCAGGTCTTTATTTTCACTGCCGCTGCGCAGATAGCCCTGCATCTCATTATAAGCCTGGGCCTCACCTGCATCTTTACCATATTTGTACGTCTCCCACAAATATTCACTGTAATTGGCAAAGCTCTCATTCACGGTCAGATTGCTCCAGCTCTCGGCCGTTACTAAATCACCAAACCAGTGATGGAACAGTTCATGGGCAATGACATCTTCCCATCTGTTACCGTCGGTCAATTCCCGGGCGTTCTGCTGGGCGGATTCCTGGTGCAGGGTGGCGGTTACATTTTCCATGGCACCACTGACATAATCTCTGCCGACGATCTGATCGTATTTTGGCCAGACGTAATCCAGCCCCAGAATTTTGGAGAAAAAGCCGATCATCTCGGGTGTATTGCCAAAGATTTTACGGGCTACATCCTTATAGGCAGGTTCTACGTAGTACGCAACTTCCTTCCCTTCATAGTGATCCTTTACGATAGCATAATCGCCTACTCCCATAAAGACAAGGTATGGCGCAATGGGCATATCCAGCTTCCAGGTGTCGGTTCTTGTCCCATCGCTGTTTTTTTGCTGATGCGTTAACAAGCCGTTGGACAGCGTAACATACTTATCCGGTACCCGCATGGCGATCTCGATCTTTGTTTTCTGATCCGGCTTATCAATGGTGGGAAACCATACACTGTTGCTCTCGGTCTCTCCCTGGGTCCAGATCTGGGTAGGTTTATCTTTATCCAACCCTTTGGGGTTGATAAAATAAAGCCCTTTATCATCTGTTATGGCTGCGCTGCCATGAGATTTAATCTCATTGGGCTTTGAAGTGTATTCTATATAAACGGTATAATTATCTGCGGCCTTAAAAGTTTTACCCAGCTGAATATGCAGCTGCAAACTATCGCTATAGGTATACTTTAATGGAATTTGCTTGCTACCGCTGACAAGTGCCACTTTAGCAATATCCATCCCCTTTGCATCCAAAGTCAGGCTGTCCGTATCATAAAAATGGGGACTTAATGTAATCCAGGCCTTGCCATATAAATAGCTTTTGTCGTAATCAAAGCGAACATCCAGCTTCGTATTGACAATATCATTAATTTTTGGAGAGGAGGCTCTGTACGCTTCTTTCCAGGCCGTATCCCTGGATTGCGTATGCACTGTTTGTGCCTGTAAAGTTCCTTGCAGACAGGCAGTAGCGAGGATCGCCACGATAAGATTTCTCATGAATTATTGCACTTTTGTTGACCGTAAAAATAGGGATATTACCGAAGATTATCCGGAAGATTATGCGTAATTTGCATAAAAGTTAGCTACAGCGTTCGTAGTAGCGGCATCCTTTTTTGATGAGCGGCGCAGTGTCTTCAAAAAAGCCCGTTGGCGCCCTTGGTATCCCTTCGACTACAAAGTATCCGAAAAAAGGGCATCCATTATTAATAAACCATTTATAATGAAACGATTACGTAGAAATAGCCTGCATTTTATTTTTATATTCTTCCTGGGATGCACGGTTTTTACCGTACGGGCCCAGCATCATTTTACCATCCTGCCGCTGGGCGTATACGGAGGCGGTGATGAAGGCAATCTCTCCTGCTATCTGATTGCGCCCTTTAAGGACACGGCTTTTATTGCCCTGGACGGCGGCACCATTAATGACGGCCTTAGGGCCGCCAGGCGACATCATTTTTTTAAAATGGACCCCGCTGATTTTCAAAAAAACCGCATTAAGGGATATCTGATCTCTCATCCGCATTTGGATCATGTGGCAGGCCTGATTATTAATGCTCCGGAGGATAGTAAAAAACCCATTTACGGGCTTCCCTTTACCATACAAACCCTGAAGACCAAATACTTTACCTGGACCAGCTGGGCTAATTTTGCCAATGAAGGCGAACAACCGGCCCTGAATAAATATCACTATGTCCGCTTACAACCGGGCCGGTCAACACCGCTGGAAAATACCAAATTGGAGGTAACGGCCTATCCGCTCAGTCATGCGGTGCCAGGCAAGAGCACGGCCTTTCTCATAAAAAATGGTGTCAATTATTTTCTCTATTTAGGGGATACAGGTGATGACGCTATCGAGCAAAGCACTAAAATGCAGGATTTATGGCAGGCGGTTGCACCTATTTTAAAAGCGGGTCAACTCAAAGGCATTTCCATTGAATGTTCTTTTCCGGACCAACAGCCGGATGCTCACTTATTCGGGCATTTAAAACCGGTGCTTTTAATGCGCAACCTGGCGACCTTAGATAGCCTGGCCGGCGGCAATAACTCCCATCACCCCATCAAAGACTTACCTGTTATCATCGCCCATATAAAACCGGTTGGCAGCAATGAACAGGTAATCCATAAAGAGCTCCATCAGCAAAACGCCCTTGGCGTCACCCTTATCTTTCCCAAAAGAGGCAGGAAAATATTACTGTAGAGCAGCTGATGGCGGCCTGTTTACATGGGATATGAGCACTTTGCATTCCCTTACATCTGTCTATAAGCACACGGCTGTTTATTGTATTTATTGATAATAATGTACGGATCTGTCAAAATCATTATTTTTGAAAGGCATCGATATTTAGATATAGTTAGAAACCGGCAGCCGGACATCTCAAAAAAGCCGGTCACTCGTACCAGTTGTATCAAAAACGTACAGTTCCATACAACAAAGGATTCAATAACAAGCTATTATTCAACATATTATAACCTTGGCCTTTATTTGGCATGCTTTCCATCATTAACCGGATAAATTTAAAACAGATACAAATGAGAAAATTAGTTTTCGCTTCTATTTGCGCAGGACTGGCCGCCTTTTCACTGTCTTGCATCAGCGTGGAATCCAATGGAGTACATTTTAAGGGGCAGTCTGAAGAGATCAGCCTGATGACAAAATCTTTTAATGCCGGCTCCATCGGTAACGTAAAGGCCATTACCAGCGGCGGCAATATCAGCATCGATGGTGATGCTGTCGGACAGGCAACTATTGAAGTGTTGGGCAGAGGCAATAACGGCAAAAACTATTCAAAAGAAGAAATCATGGAAATCCTGAAAAATGACTATGAATTTTCGGTAGACAAAGAAGGGAACACCCTGACAGCGATTGCCAGAAGAACTAAATCGGGCAGCTGGAATAAGAGCGTCAGCATTTCTTATATCATCCATGTCAGCCATGAAGTGGCCACCGATCTTAAAACCAGTGGCGGCAATATCCGACTGAGCGCCTTAAAAGGTGATCAGAATTTTTCCACCAGTGGCGGTAATATCAGATTTGATGGCCTATCCGGTCAAGTCACGGGCCGAACCAGCGGCGGAAATATCGAGGCCACCCAAAGCGGTGGTGATATCCAGGCCACCACTTCCGGCGGCAATATCAAAATGGAAGATCTGAAAGGCAACATAGAAATGAGAACCAGTGGCGGCAATATTTCCGGAAATAGCATAAACGGCAATTTAAGCGTATCTACCAGCGGCGGCAATATCAGCCTGGCAGACATAGCAGCGACCCTTAAAGGTAATACCAGCGGCGGCATGATTAAAGCGGACTTTAGCAGCTTTCAAAATAACGCATCGCTTTCTACCAGCGGCGGTAATATCAGTCTTTCCATTCCTGCCAACACGAAAATGAATTTTGACATTAAGGGTTCTCACGTGAGCATGGCTCAGGTAAACGGCCTTCAGGTACAGATAAATAAACAAAAGGATCACGCAACCGGTCAGTTAAATGGCGGCGGGCCTTCGCTGGATGCCAGAACCAGTGGCGGCACGGTAAAAATAGATTTCGGGGCAAATTAAGTAATTGAATAACGGTGAATCAAACTAAGGGCAGTAGCAAATAAAAACAGCTACTGCTTTTTTTATGCCTAAAGTGAATGCGACCGGGTATGTTCAGCGCAGGCGCGGTTCTCCCAAAATAACACTTCACTAACAATATTTCCATTAACTTAGTTATATCATCTATTCTAACTTCGTCTGCATAGTGATATATGCAATTCCGGGAATTAAACCAGACATTCAACACAAAACCCAGACGGCTTGTATAATCAATACCTGAAATATTTTTTAAAAGCATCCCTGATGATGCTTCTCTTTCTCCTTATTACAGGTATTACCTGCGGGCAAAATAAAATTACGGGGCAGCTCCTAGATACCAGCCTCCCACTTCCGCTTCCCAACGTTTCCGCCTGCCTGCTATCAGCTAAAGATTCCTTTATTGTTACAGACACCAGAACCAATAAAAATGGATTCTTTGAACTGAAAAATATCAAGGACGGCGACTATCTATTACTTTTTACCTACCCTGGTTATGTGGACTTGTTTCAACCTGCCCAGTGTAAATCAGATTCAACAAGCATCATCAATCTGGGAATAGTAAGCCTGATGACAAAAGGCCATTTGCTGGCAGACGTAATCATCAAAAGTAAATCAGCCAGCGCCATTGTCATCCGAGGCGACACAACAGAATATACCGCCGACAGTTTTAAAGTGGATAAAAATGCCAATGTCGAAACCTTGTTAAAACAGTTACCCGGTATTCAGATTGACCCCTATGGTCATATTAAAGGACAGGGCAAGGACGTTCATAAGGTCCTTGTGGATGGGGAAGAGTTCTTTGGAAGTGACCCCTTACTCGTTACCAGAAACCTGAGAGCAGATATGGTGGATAAGGTTCAGCTCTTTGATCAAAAAACGGACCGGGCCATTTTCACAGGCATTGACGACGGTATTAAAAACAAAACAATCAACATCACGCTTAAACAAAATAAAAAAAACGGTGCATTTGGCAAAATCGAAGCTTCGGCCGGCACCAATAACATCTACGGCTCCAGGGCCATGGTCAATGCCTTTAAGGGAGCACAAAAAGCAGCGGCTTATCTAACAGTGGCCAACAACGGCGTAACCGATCTTTCCAGTTCCGACCAGGGCACCTTTGGCAGTATTGCAGGAGGCAGCGGCCAATTTCAGGGAGAAGGCCTGCCTACATCCATTTCGACGGGCGGTCATTATAACAATAGCTGGCAGCATCATTCAACGACTTTTAACGGAGATTATAAATACAATCAGTTGCAGATAAAAAATCAAAGCAGCACCACGGACCAGAATTTTTTACCGGAAGACGCCTATATTATCACCCGGTCCGACCTGCAGAGCCACAACAGCAAATCCTTACACCTGATCAATATGTCCTCTGACATAAAATTAGATTCCTCCTCCAGTTTAAAAATTGCCGCAAATGGTCAGCTTGAAAACACCCTCAATCGTTCCAATACCCGTTCAGCGGCCTATAATCAGAATCAACTGCTATTAAATAACACCGATGCAGCGAACACAAACAAAACCAACAGTCAGTATCTGAATACCAGCGCTTATTGGACAAAAAGGTTCCATAAAGACAAAAGGACCTTGTCCGCCATGGTAAATCTGGTCCAAAATAACAGGACCGGCAGCGGCTCGCAAAATGCGACCAATCATTTTTACTCCACAAAAGCAGCAAATGTACCGGACAGTAGTCAATATATCGACTTAATCAAACATTCCAGCTACCACCTGGATCAGTTCTCAGCCAATATCACGTATACGGAACCTGTCAGCAAAAGCCTTTCTTTCATTGCTAACTACGGCTATGACGGCTTTAAGACAAGATCCAATATTAACGCCTTTGATCAACTACAGGGCGCAAATACAGAAAACATCGACAGCTTATATAGCAATCATTTTATTTACCGGCAAATAAATAACCACCTGGGCTTAGACTTCTCCTACGGTAAAAAGAAAGTATTATTATCCTTTGGCAACCATTTCAATCAACAAAAATTAGAACAAGTTAATTTATTTAAAGATTCAGCCTTCACAAAGACATATTTGAATATGGCCCCTCATGTCAACTTAACCCTTAACTTAAGTAGTCAAAAATCTTTCAATGTGCATTATGATGGCGCCTCCACCCTTCCGTCCGTATATCAACTACAACCCATTGTGGATAATACGGATCCCTTATACCTGGTGGTGGGCAATGCGCAGTTAAAGCCCTCCTTTTCCAATAAACTATCCGCTTCCTATACCGCCTATAATACAAAATCAGACCAGTACTTTACCATTAATATGTCTTATAACCTCACCAGTCATGGAATAACCAGTAACATTTCAACGGATGCGACCACAGGTAAAACCCTCATGAGTTATCTGAATATCAACAACCGGTTCAATACCCATTTTTATAGCGCAGGCACTTATTCCTTCGGAGTCTCAAAATCCCAGAAGCTGAAGCTTTCGGTAAGCGCAGAAGTTCAAAACAGTAAATATTTCAATTTCATAAATGGGGTACAAAATGCAATGCATGCCAAATCATATGCACTGGCATTGGGGCTAGACAAAACAAGGACATCTACCTACGACTTTAATATTTCAAACACCCTGGGTTATATAATTAACAAAGCTAGTTTACAAAACGCTTTACATAACAATTACCTTCAAAGCAACAGCACACTTAGCTTCAATTATTATCTGCCGGCACATTTTCAGCTGCATACCGACCTGGATTATGTCTGGCAGGATAAAACCAACCAGTATACGACCAGCTTCAATAGGTTATTATTGAATAGCTGGATTGGGAAAAAGTTTTTAAAAAACGAACAACTCCTGATTAAAATATCTGCCAACGATATCTTTAATCAAAATACCGGTTTTAGCCGCAATGCCTATAACAATATAGTCACCCAACACAGCTTTCTGACCATTGGAAGAAACTTCGGCGTGTCGGTTATCTGGGACTTCAAAAAATTCAAAAGTGAAAAATAAAAATTCATGAAACCCAAAAAAGTGATAAAGCTATTTCTATTTTTCCTGCTTATTTCAAAAGGCTACCTCTATGGGCAACTCCCTGCGATCATTACCAAAGGTAAAATCACTTTTGAAAGAAGGGTGAATGCCTATGCCCTGCTCAGAGATCATTTTGATTTACCCGACAATCAAAGGTTTCAGCAATTTACCATTCAATATAAGGCGGCGAATCCTCAACTGCATAAGACAAGCTTTGACTTATATTTTAATGATTCCCTGTCTTTTTATACACCCACAAAAACAGAACACAGTTCTGATCAGTTTATTGATGTTATTGCCTCCGGCAACTCGGTATTCACCAACCTGCATACTTTACAAAAGCTGTCAGAAAAATCCGTCGCGGACAATCAGTATATCATTAAAGAACCGCTCGGGAAAATAAAATGGCGGTATACCAATGACACAAGAGAAATCCTAGGCTTCCATTGTCACAGAGCCAATGCCATCATTTTAGATTCGGTTTATGTAGTGGCCTTTTACACCGATCAGATCACGTCTAAATCAGGTCCGGAGTCCTTTTGGGGATTACCCGGCATGATACTGCAGATTGCCCTGCCTGGTAATTATATTGTATGGGAGGCAAAAAGGGTGATAGCGGAGAATGTCCCTGGGGCGGATTTCGATTTTAAGCCCAAAGGCGTTCAATCCAACCCGGAAGCGCTGGAAAAAGCCGCGGCATCGTTTTTAACCAGTAATATTGGTTTTGCGTTAAACTGGTTTTTATTGACTACCAGGCTGTAAATAATTGTAAAGAAGGTCTGGAAGCACCCCCCGAACCTGTTTTCTATCTTTTCTGCAGCAGTTGCCTTTCACCGAATACCCGCCCTCTTTATTTTTGCCAAATTTCGGCTAAATCTTATTTTGAGGGTGCCAGCCAGAGAATATCCGTATCTTCGCTGTATGTTAAGAAAATACCCCATTGGCATACAGAGTTTCCGGGAAATCCGGCAGGGAGGTTATGTTTATATTGATAAAACTAAGATTATCCACCAACTGGTTGAAACGGGTAAATATTATTTTCTCAGCCGTCCGAGGCGTTTTGGCAAGAGCCTGCTTGTGGATACCATAGAAGAACTTTTCACTGGCAGCAAAGAATTATTTGAAGGCCTTTGGATCCATGATAATTGGAACTGGACGCAAACCAATCCGGTGATTCATTTTGATTTTGCCAAGTTGCCCTATAAAGAAGAAGGGCTTAGCGAAGCGATTACCTACGGACTTAATATAACCGCTAAAAAGTATGGCGTTGAATTAACCGGAAATAATATCAAGGTTCAGTTCCTGGAACTAATTGAAAAGCTGGCTGATATAGGCCAGGTTGTCATCCTCATAGACGAATACGATAAGCCCATCATTGATTTTCTGGAGGAGCCGGAGGAGGTGGATGCCAACCGTTCGGTTATGAAGAGCTTTTATTCCATCCTCAAAGGCAGTGATAAACATATTCGTCTCTTACTTATCACCGGTGTAAGCCAATTTAGTCAGGTGAGCATTTTTTCTGATCTGAATAACCTGAATAATATCACCCTGAACACGCATTATGGCGGAATTGTTGGCATTACCCAACAAGAACTGGAAGATAATTTTGCCCCGGAAATCATTGAATTAAAAAAAGAGAACCCGGATATTCTACCTCAGATAAAGCAGTGGTACAACGGGTATACCTGGAATATGAAAACCTGGGTATATAATCCATTTTCTGTTCTTAATTTCATGGATGATCCAATTTTTGACAATTATTGGTATGCAACAGGAACACCGACTTTTTTATTTAAGTTATTAAAGAAAAGTAAGCTATTTGATGTGGATGGGATGCGGATAGGGCGCTCGGATCTGGCCACCTTTGACATAAGCAATGCCGATCCTGGGCCGTTATTATTTCAGACGGGTTATCTAACCATTAAAAAGACATCGGCTGATCGTAAGGTTATTGAGCTGGGGTACCCCAATGA
>Ga0164242_10005289_pt1 | contig 14375 bp, 11 predicted proteins | sample OricomgcompostMG_FD_108783 | JGI IMG/M metagenome (GOLD analysis project Ga0164242, IMG submission 108783) | Miracle-Growth compost microbial communities from Emeryville, California, USA - Original compost - Miracle growth compost (MG) ... | reverse complement strand
GTTTCGGCCCGACCGCCTGGTCACGCAAGAAGGGCGAGACCGAGTACGGCATCAAGTGGATCCCGCTCGGCGGCTACATCCGCATGATCGGCATGGTGCCGCCGCGCGCCGACGGCACGCGTTCGCGCTGGCCGCGCCGGATGGCCACCGCGGTCGAGGAGTTCCGCCAGACGAGCCGGGCCGAGGTTGCGCCCGGCGACGAGGACCGCGAGTTCTACCGGCTCACGCCCGGCAAGAAGATGATCGTCATGCTCGGCGGGCCGTGCATGAACTTCGTGATCTACCTCGTGATCACCCTCGTGTTGCTGACGACGCTCGGCATGGAGCACCTGGGAGCGCCGACGCTGACGGTCAACGCCGTCGAGAAGTGCGTCGTCTCCGTGAACTCGCCCGCCGCCGCGACCGGGAAGTGCCCCGCCAACGCGCCGGTCGCACCCGCGTACGGCAAGCTGCTGCCCGGCGACACCGTCCTCGCCGTCGACGGTTCGCCGGTCCACACCTGGGACGCGCTGGTCGCCAAGATCGAACCCGCCGCGAGCAAGCAGCTGAACCTGCTCGTCCGCCGGAAGGGCCACGAGGTCACCGTGCCGATCACGCCGGCGCGCAACACCGTGTGCGCGAACAACGACTGCAGCAAGACCAAGGCGGCCGGCTTCCTCGGTATCGAGGCCACCCAGCCGCAGTACTTCAAGGCGTTGTCGGTGACCCAGGTCCCGGGCCAGATCGGCAGCCAGATCGGCCAGGGATTCGCCGCCCTCGGCCGGTACCCGAGCAAGATCGCCAGCCTGTGGCAGACCGTGTTCAACGGCAAGCCGCGCGACATCAATGGCGCGGTCGGCATCGTCGGCATCGGCCGCCTGGGCGGTGACGTGGCCAGCAGCCACCAGATCGACACCCAGGAGAAGGTCTACGACCTGTTCGCGTTGCTGGCCAGCGTCAACCTGCTGCTGTTCTTCTTCAACCTGCTGCCGCTGCTTCCGTTGGACGGCGGCCACGTGGCCGGCGCGATCGTCGAGGCGGCCAAGCGCGGCATGGCCCGGCTGCGGGCGCGCAGCCTTGCCCGAGGCGGTGGGTCCGACGTCGACGTGGACGCCGCGGGCCGTGCGCGCAAGGCGATCTACGTCGACACCGCCCAGATGCTGCCGATCATGTACGGGGTCGCGTCCGTGCTGATCGTCGTGACGCTGTTGACGTTCTACGCCGATATCGTCCATCCGATCCGGCTAGGCGGATAATGGCAGCGTGACTGTTTCTCTCGGTATGCCCGCGTCCCCGCCGCCCGTCCTCGCACCCCGCCGCAAGTCCCGCCAGATCAAGGTCGGCTCGGTACTGGTCGGTGGCGACGCCCCGGTGTCCGTCCAGTCGATGTGCACGACGCTCACGGCGGACGTCAACGCGACGCTGCAGCAGATCGCGCAGCTGACCGCGGCCGGCTGCGACATCGTCCGGGTGGCCTGTCCGTCACAGGACGACGCCGACGCGCTCGCCGAGATCGCGCGCAAGTCGCAGATCCCGGTGATCGCCGACATCCACTTCCAGCCCAAGTACGTGTTCGCGGCGATCGATGCCGGCTGCGCGGCCGTGCGCGTGAACCCGGGCAACATCAAGAAGTTCGACGACAAGGTCGGCGAGATCGCGAAGGCCGCCGCCGACGCCGGGGTGTCGCTGCGCATCGGCGTCAACGCCGGCTCGCTGGACAAGCGGCTGCTGGAGAAGTACGGCAAGGCCACGCCCGAGGCGCTGGTCGAGTCCGCGCTCAACGAAGCGGCCCTGTTCGAGGAGCACGACTTCCACGACTTCAAGATCTCGGTTAAGCACAACGACCCGGTCGTGATGGTCCGTGCTTACGAACTGCTCGCGCAGGCCTGCGACTACCCGCTGCACCTGGGTGTCACCGAGGCCGGACCGGCGTTCCAGGGCACGGTGAAGTCCGCCGTCGCGTTCGGCGCGCTGCTCTCGCAGGGCATCGGCGACACCATCCGGGTGTCCCTGTCCGCGCCGCCGGTCGAGGAGGTCAAGGTCGGCCTGCAGATCCTCGAGTCGCTGAACCTGCGCCAGCGCCGGCTCGAGATCGTCTCCTGCCCCTCGTGCGGGCGGGCCCAGGTGGACGTCTACACGCTGGCCGACAAGGTCACCGCGGGCCTGGAGGGCATGACCGTGCCGCTGCGCGTCGCCGTCATGGGCTGCGTCGTGAACGGCCCCGGCGAGGCCCGCGAGGCCGACCTGGGCGTCGCCTCCGGCAACGGCAAGGGCCAGATCTTCGTCAAGGGCGAGGTGATCAAGACGGTCCCCGAGTCGCAGATCGTCGAGACCCTCATCGAGGAGGCGCTGCGGCTGGCCGAGGAGATGGGGGATTCCGGCGTCCCGTCCGGCGAACCCACCGTGTCGGTGAGCTGAGCCAGTAGTCTGACCGCCGTGACGGCACTGCACCCGGGCCTGCGTGGCCGAACGCGGGTCGCCGTGCTGGCGGACGACTCCCGGCCCGCGCTGTCGGCGCTGCTCGGCGCGGACCCGATCGTCAACGCGGTCGTCTCCGCGCGTCTCCGCGCCGCGCGCACCCTCCATGCCAGCGGACTGGGCGGCGCCGTGCTCGGCGCGCGCGAGGGTGGCCTGCTGCGCGGCGCGTGTTACCACGGCGGGAACCTGATCCCGGTCGGCGGCGAGCCGGCGGCGTGGGAGGCGCTGGCGACCGCGGTCGGCGAGCGGCCGTGCATCTGCACCTCGATCGTCGGGCGCGCCGACGCCGTGACGGCGATGTGGCAGGTGCTGTCGGCGCGTTGGGGTCCGGCGCGGGCGATCCGGCACCGGCAGCCGCTGCTCGTGCTGGACCGTGCGGGCACTCCCGCGGTGGCAACCGACGACGCCGGGGTGCGCCTCGCGCGTGCGGGCGACCGGGACCGGTACCTGGCGGCGGCCGCCGCGATGTTCGCCGAGGAGCTGGGCGTCTCACCGAACGTGTCACCCGGGCCGGCCGCGTTCCGTGCCAGGGTCGACGAGTTGATCCGCACCGGGCACGCCTTCGCAGCCTTCGACTTCCGCGGCCAGGTCGTCTTCAAGGCCGACCTCGGTGCCATCACGCCGGACACCTGCCAGGTCCAGGGCGTCTGGGTGCGTCCGGACCTGCGCGGCCGCGGTATCGCCACCGCGGCGCTGGCCGGCGTGCTGCGCCACGCCCTGACGCTCGCGCCGACGGTCAGCCTGTACGTCAACGACTTCAACCACGCCGCGCGCCGCGTCTACGCGAAACTCGGTATGCACGAGCACGCGGTGCTCTCTACTGTCCTCCTGTGATCAAGTCCGTCATCTTCGACTGGGGCGGCACGCTCACTCCGTGGCACACCATCGACGTCCGTGACGCGTGGTTGGCGACCGTCGAGGATCCCGAGCTGGCCGACCGGTTGCACGCCGCCGAGGTCGCCGCCTGGGCCCGCTGCCGCGACGAGCAGCGCAGCGCGAACCTCGACGAGGTGTTCGCCTCGTGCGGGGTGACGCCGACGGAGGCGATGCTCGCCGCGCACCACCAGTGGTGGGAGCCGCACACGTTCCTGGATCCGGACGTCCCGGCGCTGTTCGGCGCGCTGCGCGAGCGCGGGATCCGGGTCGGCGTCCTGTCGAACACGATCTGGCCGCGCAGTGTGCACCAGCGGATCTTCGAGCGCGACGGCGTGGCCGGCCTCATCGACGCCGCGGTGTACACCTCCGAGATCCCCTGGACGAAACCCCACCCCGAAGCGTTCCGGGCCGCGCTCGCCGCGGTCGGCGTGGACGATCCCGCCGCCGCGGTGTTCGTCGGCGACCGGGTCTTCGACGACATCCACGGCGCCAAGTCCGTCGGCATGCGCGCGGTGCTCGTCCCGCACAGCACCATCCCGGCCGAGCAGATCCCGGTCTCCGGCGAGCCGGACGCCGTCGTCCAGCGGTTGTCCGAACTCCTCGACGTCCTGGACGCCTGGCGATGAGCGCGTTCGCCGTCGGCGTACCTGCCAGGTCGATGTGCGGCGGCTGTCAGCGTGGCGAGGCATCCTGTAGCCCATGCTGATCCGATTGCTGCGGCCTTTCCTGCGCCCCTACCGCCCCTGGCTGTGGGCGATCGTGGCGCTGCAGCTGCTGGGCACGATCGCTGCCCTCTACCTGCCCAGTCTGAACGCGGACATCATCGACAACGGCATCGCGAAGGGCGACACCGGCTACATCCTGCGCATCGGCGGTTGGATGCTCACGGTCAGCCTGGCCCAGATCATCTGCTCGATCGTGGCCGTCTACTTCGGCGCCAAGACCGCGATGAGCTTCGGTCGGGACGTCCGCGGGGCCATCTTCGCGAAGGTCGGGCGCTTCGCCGCGCGCGAGGTGAACCACTTCGGTGCGCCGTCGCTGATCACGCGCAACACCAACGACGTGCAGCAGGTGCAGATGCTCGTCGTGATGACCTGCACGATGATGGTGTCCGCGCCGATCATGTGCGTCGGCGGCGTGGTCATGGCGCTGCGCGAGAACGTCGGGCTGTCCTGGCTGGTCGGTGTCAGCGTGCCGGTCCTGATCGTGTCGATCGGCCTGATCATCCGAAAGATGGTGCCGCAGTTCCGCGCCATGCAGGAGAAGATCGACTCGGTCAACCGGGTGCTGCGCGAACAGATCAGCGGTGTGCGCGTGGTGCGCGCGTTCGTCCGCGAACCGGTCGAGACCGAGCGCTTCGCGCAGGCCAACGAGGACCTGACCCTGACCGCGTTGCGCGCCGGCCGGCTGATGGCGCGCATCTTCCCGGTCGTGATGCTGGTGCTGAACGTGTCGATCGTGGCGCTGCTGTGGTTCGGCGCCTCGCGCATCGACAACGGGTCGATGCAGGTCGGCTCGCTCACCGCGTTCATGAGCTACCTGATGCAGATCCTGATGTCGGTCATGATGGCCACGCTCATGATGACCATGGTGCCGCGCGCCGCCGTGTGTGCCGAGCGCATCCAGGAGGTGCTCGACACCGAGCCGTCCGTCGCCCCGCCGGCGCAGCCGGTCACCGCGTTCACCCGGCAGGGCGACGTCGAGTTCCGCGACGTCACGTTCGCGTACCCGGGCGCGGTCGAGCCGGTGCTGCGCAACATCAGTTTCCGGGCCGAGGCGGGGCGCACGACCGCTGTCATCGGCAGCACCGGATCGGGCAAGTCCACGCTGGTCTCGCTCGTCCCGCGCCTGTTCGACGCGACCGGCGGCGGCGTCCTGGTCAACGGCGTCGACGTGCGCGTACTCGACCCCGACCTGCTGTGGAGCTGCCTCGGGCTGGTGCCGCAGAAGGCCTACCTGTTCTCCGGCACGGTCGCGAGCAACCTGCGGTACGGCAATCCCGAGGCGTCCGACGAGGAGCTGTGGGAGGCGCTCACGGTGGCCCAGGCGCGGGACTTCGTCGAGGCGATGCCCGAACAGCTGCAGGCGCCGATCGCGCAGGGCGGCACCAACGTCTCCGGCGGCCAGCGGCAGCGGCTGGCGATCGCCCGGGCACTGGTGCGCAAACCGCAGATCTACCTGTTCGACGAGTCGTTCTCGGCGCTCGACCTGGGTACCGACGCCCGATTGCGTGCCGCACTGCGTCCGGTTACTCGCGACGCCGCGGTGATCGTCGTCGCGCAGCGGGTCTCGACGATCATGGACGCCGACCGGATCGTGGTCCTGGACGACGGCGCGATCGTCGGCATCGGCCGTCACGACGAGCTGGTCGAGACCTGCCCGACCTACGCCGAGATCGTGCAGTCGCAGCTCTCCGCCGAGGACGCCGCATGAGCGCCCCACGCACGAGCGCGCCCACGCCGGGCGGCGGGCCGGCCAAGCGGCTGCAGGGTTCGGAGAACCGCCGGCAGGGTGGCCCGCCGTGGATGACGGCCGGCATGCCCGCCGAGAAGGCGATGTCGTTCGCGCCGTCCGCCAAGCGGCTGCTGGGGCGGCTGCGTCCCGAGCGCGCCAAGGTGCTCGTCGTGCTCACGCTGGCGGTGTGCAGCGTCTCGCTGGCGGTGCTCGGACCGAAGATCCTGGGCCGCGCGACCGACGTGATCTTCACCGGCTTCATGGGCAAGAAGCTCGGCCAGGAACTGCCCCACGGCGTCACGCTGCAGCAGGCGATCGCGCGGGAACGGGCGCAGGGGCACGGCGACGTCGCCGACCTGCTGGCCAAGGCGCACGCGACGCCGGGCGTCGGAATCGACTTCACCAGGCTCGCGCACGTGCTGTTGCTCGCCTTGGCGGTCTACGTCGGTGCCAGCCTGCTGTCGTGGCTGCAGGGCTGGCTGCTGAACGACGTGGTGCAGAGCGCCGTGCGCCGGATGCGTTCCGACGTCGAGGACAAGATCAACCGGCTGCCCCTGCCGTACTTCGACAGGCAGCCGCGCGGTGAGCTGCTCAGCCGGGTCACCAACGACATCGACAACATCCAGATGACCCTGCAGCAGACCATGAGCCAACTGCTCACCTCGCTGCTCACCGTCGTCGGCGTCGTGACGATGATGTTCCTGATCTCGCCGCTGCTGGCGCTGATCGCGCTCGTCACGATCCCGGTCTCGATGTTCGTCACGAAGGCCATCGCGAAGCGGTCACAGGGCAAGTTCGTCGCGCAGTGGCGCAACACCGGTCAGCTGAACGCGCAGATCGAGGAGGCGTTCACCGGGCACGAACTCGTCAAGGTCTTCGGCCGGCACCGCGAGATCGAGGCGGCGTTCGAGGCGAAGAACGCCGAGCTGTTCCAAGCCAGCTTCGGGGCGCAGTTCGTCAGCGGCATCATCATGCCGACGATGATGTTCATCGGGAACCTGAACTACGTGGTCATCGCGGTCGTCGGCGGGCTGCGCGTGGCGTCCGGATCGATGAGCCTCGGCGATGTGCAGGCCTTCATCCAGTACTCGCGCCAGTTCACCCAGCCGCTCACCCAGGTCGCCTCCATGGCGAACCTGCTGCAGTCCGGTGTCGCGTCCGCCGAGCGGGTGTTCGACCTGCTCGACGCCGAGGAGCAGTCGCCCGAGCCGGCGCACCCGGCCCGTCCGACGGACAAGCGGGGCCGTGTCGAGTTCGAGCACGTGGACTTCAGTTACAACGCCGACGAACCCCTCATCGAGGATCTCTCGTTGGTCGCCGAGCCGGGACACACGGTGGCGATCGTCGGACCCACCGGCGCGGGCAAGACCACGCTGGTGAACCTGATCATGCGGTTCTACGAGCTGGACGGCGGGCGCATCACCCTGGACGGCACCGACATCGCGGCCATGCGGCGCGACGAGCTGCGCCGCGAGGTCGGCATGGTGCTGCAGGACACCTGGCTGTTCGGCGGCACCATCCGCGACAACATCGCGTACGGACGCCCGGGCGCGACCGAGGCCGAGATCCTCGCCGCAGCGAGGGCTGCCTACGTCGACCGCTTCGTGCAGTCGCTGCCCGACGGCTACGACACCGTGCTGGACGAGGAGAGCAGCAACCTGTCCACCGGACAGAAGCAGCTGATGACGATCGCCCGCGCGTTCCTCGCCGAGCCGTCGCTGCTGATCCTGGACGAGGCCACCAGCTCGGTCGACACCCGGACCGAGGTGCTCGTCCAGCACGCGATGGCCGCGCTGCGCAGCAACCGCACCAGCTTCGTGATCGCGCACCGGCTCTCGACGATCCGCGACGCCGACCTGATCCTGGTGATGCAGGCCGGGCGCATCGTCGAGCGCGGCAACCACGAACAGCTGCTCGCGGCGCGCGGTCCCTACTACGACCTGTACAACGCGCAGTTCGAGCAGGCGCCGGAGGAGCGGGACGAGCGAGAGCTGTCGGTGCCTGCCCACGCCGGATAACTCCATTGGCGGTACCGGGAGAATCGACTCCCGTGACCATCGAGCTGCGGCGGGCCGTCGCCGACGACTTCCCCGCCATCGCCGAGCTGGACGGCGCCAGCTTCGGCTACCACTACGCCGAGCAGGACCTCGCCGACGCGCGACTGGACATGGACCCGGAGCGGGCGCTCGTGGCCGTCGACGCGGACCGCATCGTCGGGGTGAGCGCCGAGCTGCCGCTGTGCATGAGCGTGCCCGGCGGCGAGATCCGGGCGATGGGCCTGACCTGGGTGTCGGTCGAACTCACGCACCGTCGCCGCGGCATCCAGCGCGCGCTGATCGAACAGCAGCTGCGTGAGCACGCGGCGGACGGCTGGGTCGCCAGCGCGCTGACCGCGAGCGAGGGCGGCATCTACGGCCGCTACGGCTACGGCGTCGCCACTCAGGCCCGGCGCACGGTCGTGGACCGGTCCCGGGCCCGGCTGCGCGAGAACGTGGACACCTCCGCCGTCCGCCGGTTGACGACCGCCGAGGCGCGACCGCAGCTGCTCGAGCTGCACGAACGGTGGCGGGTCCGGACGCCCGGAGCCGTGACCCGCTGGCCGGAGCGCTGGGAGCTCATGCTGCTCGACCGCGAGAGGCACCGACACGGCATGTCCGGGCTGTTCCACCTCGTGCACCCGGACGGCTACGTCTCGTACCGGATCCGCGGCGACGACGCCGACGGCGACGCCCGTCACGTCTGCCGCATCGTCGACTACGTACCGGTCACGCCCGCGGCGCACGCGGCGCTCTGGCAGACCCTGCTCGCCATGGACCTGGTCGCCACCATCGAGAGCGAGCAGATCCCGCTGGACGACCCGCTCGGCCACCTGCTCACCGACGCCCGCGAGGTCCGCACCGCCTGGCTGCGCGACGACCTGTGGTTGCGGCCGCTGGACGTCCGCGGCCTGCTGTCCGCGCGCAGCTATGGCGTCGAGATCGAGACGGTCCTGGCCGTGACCGATCCCCTACTCGGCAACGACCGCTACCTGCTGCGCGGCGGTCCGGGCGGCGACGGCGCGGAGTGCGAGCGCGTCGACCGCGCCGCGGACGTCGTGCTGGACGTGGCCGCCCTGGGCGCGGTCGTGCTGGGCGGGGTCCGGCTGGCCGAGCTCGCTCGCGCCGGCCGGGTCAGCGGCGACGCCGCCGCACTGGAGCGACTGGACCGTGCACTGCTCGCCGACCGGCTGCCGTTCCTCGGCACCGGGCTGTGAGGCGCGCCGGGCTCACTACCGGGTCAGGAACGGACCGCAGGTCGCGACCAGGGCCACGAACCGCTCGAACAGGGCGACGGCCTCCGGTGCCTTGTCCCGCAGGTGATCGTCCACGGTCCATGTTCGGGTCATGACCGGACCGTAGTTCGGGCCTACGACAGCTACCGGAACGTCGCCGGCGTCAGAGGCCCGGGAACGCGACCGTCGCGGCCGACGGGTCGGTGACCCTGCGCCATTGCGTCGCGCGTACGGCGCTCGCGGTGAGCGCGCTCTGGGCCGTGGACCGTAGCGCGCGCGCCTGCGTGCCGTTCGGCTGCGCCGCGACCGCGTACAGGTAGCGCCACGCCGTCGCGCAGTCGTCCTCCAGCCGGACCGCGAGCGCCCCCGCCTGGGCCGCGGACGTCACGGGGTAGAGGTCCGGGTAGTCGGCGGCCGGCGCCTGCGGGGTCAGGCCCGCGGCCGCGATCGCCTGTTCGGTCGCGTCCCGCAGGGCCTCGTGCTGGTCCGAGCAGGTGATCGCCAGCGGGAGCTGCGGCGACCCGTGCAGGTGCGCGCCGAGCAACCCGTACCCGAACGCCGCGCGCTGCTCGGCACCCAACGCGGCCTGCCACGCGTCCTGCAGCGTCGCGGTCACGGTCCAACACCTCCACCGAGTGGCGCGTTACGCCCATGAGTGGCGCGAGATGTCGCGCCACTCGCAAATACAACGCGCCACTCGCGTGGGCCGGTCATGCCAGCAGCTCCGCGTGGCTGGCCTCGCACGCCGCGATGGACGCGAGCAGCGCCGCGTTCCGGCCGGTCAGCTGCCGGGCACGGCGCGCGGCCGCGCGGGACGCGTCCGTCTCGCCCTGCCGGAGCTGGGCCACCGACCGCACGGGTGCGGCCGGTGCCGTCGACGCCGTGCCCGTGGGCGGTGCGGACGTCCCGGCCGGCGCGCCACCGGCCTCGGTGACCGCGGCCGCGAGCGCCCGTTCGTGCGCGAGGTGATCCGCCCGTACCTGGCGCAGGAACGGGGCCGCGGCGCCGGCGCCTGGCAGTGCGGCGTCCAGCACGGCGAGGAGGTCGCGTTCGGCGGCGAGCGCCGCGCGCAACGGAGCCGGGGCGTGTCGCTGCGGCACCGGGGCCGGACGGTCGCGCCAGTACTCGACGCCGACGCCCGCTCCCGCGCCGGCCACCACGGCCAGTCCGCCTCCGAGCAGGAACGTCCGGCGCGACGGGCGGACCGGTGTCGTCGCGGGGGACTCGGCGGGCGACCCGGACGACGGAGGGACCTGTGTGTTTTCCTCGCTCTCGCCGCCGGTCACCCACCGAGTCTGGCAGAGCCGTTACGCTCGACGTTCGACAACTGAACCCGGGGAACAGCCAGGAGGCAATGCAATGCCGCCCGCCAGCGCAGGACGGTCCGCATCGGACGCCCGTGACCGCCTGCTGGAGACCCTCCGCCCGGTCGTGGAATCGGCCGGCTACGAGCTCGAGGACGTCACCGTCACCTCCGCGGGACGCCGCAGCCTGGTCCGGGTGAGTGTCGACACGGACGGCCCAGGCGGCGGAATCGATCTTGACGGTGTCGCGGTCGTATCGCGGGCCGTGTCCGAGGCGCTCGACGCCGACGACGCGGCGTTCGCCGGGCCCTACGTGCTCGAGGTCAGTTCTCCCGGTGTCGACCGTCCGCTGACCGAGCCGCGTCACTGGCGCCGCGCGACCGGCCGGCTGGTGGAGGTTCCCGTGGGCGAGCGGACCGTGACCGGTCGCGTCCGCGAGGTCACGGACCACGGCGTGGTGCTGGACGTCGACGGCACCGAGCGGGATTGCAACTGGGCCGAGCTGGGCCGCGGCAAGGTGCAGGTGGAGTTCAACCGGCCGAACAGCGACGATGCATCCAGCGACGACGCAGGCAGCGCCGAGGCGGAAAAGAGGCAGCAGTGATCACCGTCGACATCGCCGCTCTGCGCAGCATCGAGCGGGAGAAGGAGATCTCCTTCGACACGCTCGTCGCCGCCCTCGAGACCGCGCTGCTCACGGCCTACAAGCACACCCCGCACTCGATGCCGCACGCGCGCGTGTCCGTCGACCGCAAGACCGGCGAGGTCGTCGTGTGGGCGCAGGAGATCGGTCCCGACGGCGCGGTGGAGGAGGAGTACGACGACACCCCGACCGACTTCGGACGGGTCGCCGCCATGACGGCGCGTCAGGTGATCCTGCAGCGGCTGCGCGACGCCGAGCACGACCAGACGTTCGGCGAGTACTCCGGGCGCGAGGGCGACATCGTCACCGGGGTCATCCAGGCCGACGCGCAGGCCGCGCAGCGCGGCCTCGTGCTCGTTGACATCGGGAAGGTCGAGGCGATCCTGCCGCAGTCCGAGCAGGTGCCCGGCGAGGAGTACACGCACGGCAGCCGCATCCGCTGTTACGTCGTCGGTGTCACGCGCGGCATGCGCGGGCCGCAGGTGACGGTGAGCCGCACGCACCCGAACCTGGTCAAGAAGCTGTTCGCGCTGGAGGTGCCCGAGATCGCCGACGGCAGCGTCGAGATCGTGGACGTCGCCCGCGAGGCAGGGCACCGCAGCAAGATCGCGGTGCGTACCCAGGTGCCGGGTCTGAACGCCAAGGGCGCTTGCATCGGCCCGATGGGGCAGCGGGTGCGCAATGTGGTGGCCGAGCTGCACGGCGAGAAGATCGACATCATCGACTGGGCCGAGGATCCGGCGACGTACGTCGGCAACGCGCTCTCGCCCGCGCACGCGCTGTCGGCGCAGGTCGTGGACCCTGTCACGCAGTCGGTGCGCATCGTCGTCCCGGACTTCCAGCTGTCGCTGGCGATCGGCCGCGAGGGGCAGAACGCGCGGCTGGCCGCGCGCCTGACCGGCTGGCGCATCGACATCCACAGCGACGCCGAGGGGCAGCAGGCAGCCGGCCAGAGTGCCCAGGCGACCGGCTCGGTGCGCGACACCGCCTCGGCCGAGGAGTAGACTGACCCGTGGCCGTCGGATCATCGACGGCGTCCGAGGATCGTGCGAGCGGGCCGCAGCAACGCAGCCCGGTTCGAACCTGCATCGGATGCCGGAAGCGAGCCTCGGCCGCCGAGTTGCTCCGCGTCGTCGTGGCGTCCGGTGCACACGGGGAAGTGATCGGGCCCGCGGGAGAATCCGCCCGAGGGCCCGAAATTCTGTCCGTGGTACCTGATCCGCGTCATCGCGCACCCGGCCGAGGTGCCTGGCTGCACCCTGTGCCCGGATGCGTCGAACTCGCAGAGCGGCGCCGGGCCTTCGCCCGGGCGCTTCGCGCGTCCGGACCCGTCGACCCGGCACCGGTCCGCGAGTACGTCGCCGAAGCAGCCCGGTAAACCGACCAGCGGAACCCCGCAGGAGTGAAGCAGCTATGGGCACTCGATGAAGCGCCAGCAATGAGAGCCACACCCGTCTAACCGGGGTCGCGCGGACGCCGCACGGCCCCCTCGAAGGAGTCACGTGCCAGGCAAGGTCCGCGTTTCTGCGCTCGCCAAAGAGCTCGGAATCACCAGCAAGGAAGCTCTCGCCAAGCTCGGCGAGATGGGCGAGTACGTCAAGACCGCCTCCTCCACCGTCGAAGCACCGGTAGCGCGCAAGCTGCGCGAGGCCTATCCGGACGCCGGTGGTGACGGCGCCGACGGTGCCGCCGCCAAGAAGGCGCCCGCGAAGAAGGCACCGGCCAAGAAGAAGGCGCCGGCAGTTGCCGAGGAGCCGGCGGCGCCTGTCGCACCGGCTCCGGCCGAGCCCGAGGTGGCGCCCGCGCCGCCCGCCCCGGCCCCTGAGCCGGCCGCACCGCGTCCGGCCGCGGCCGCCGCACCGGAAGCTCCGGCGGCACCGCCCGCCGCGCCGGCGGCTCCCGCGGGTCCCCGTCCGGGTCCGCGCATCGCGAACAACCCGTTCGGCGTGGGTGGCGGCTCGGCCGCCCGTCCCGCCGCGCCGCGTCCGCCTGCTCCGGGCATGCCGCCGCGGCCGGGCATGCGTCCCGGCACCCCCGGTGCCGGCGGCCCGCGCCCGAACCCCGGCATGATGCCGCCGCGCCCGAACCCGGGCATGATGCCCGGACGTCCCGGCGGTGGCCGTCCCGGCGCTCCGGGCCGTCCCGGTGCCCCTGGTGCCGGCCGTCCCGGCGCTCCGGCCGGCCGCCCTGGTGGTGGCGGCGGCGGTTACCGCGGCGGTCCCGGTGGCGGCGCCGGCGCTCCGGGCGGCGGCGGTCCCTACCGTGGTGGCCCCGGCGGTCGTCCGGGCGGTGGCGGCGGTGGCCGTGGTGGCCGCGCCGGTACCGCGGGCGCGTTCGGCCGGCAGGGCGGACGTCCCGCCCGCGGCCGCAAGAGCAAGAAGCAGCGGCGTCAGGAGTTCGACAACATGGCCGCGCCGTCGATCGGCGGCGTCCAGGTTCCCCGCGGCAACGGCCAGGTGCTGCGGCTGCCGCGCGGCGCGTCGCTGTCCGACTTCGCCGAGAAGATCAATTGCGAGCCGGCCTCGCTCGTCCAGGTGCTGTTCCACCTGGGCGAGATGGTGACGGCGACGCAGTCGGTCAACGAGGACACCCTGCAGCTGCTCGGCGCCGAGCTGAACTACCAGGTGCAGGTCGTCAGTCCCGAGGACGAGGACCGCGAGCTGCTCGAGTCCTTCGACCTGTCCTTCGGTGAGGACGAAGGCGAGGAGGAGAACCTCGTCGCCCGCCCGCCGGTCGTGACCGTCATGGGTCACGTCGACCACGGTAAGACGCGCCTGCTGGACGCGATCCGCAAGACCAACGTGGTCGCGGGCGAGGCCGGCGGCATCACGCAGCACATCGGTGCGTACCAGGTGCACGTCGAGCACGAGGGCACCGACCGGCCGATCACCTTCATCGACACCCCCGGTCACGAGGCGTTCACGGCCATGCGTGCCCGCGGCGCGGCCACCACGGACATCGTGGTGCTCGTGGTCGCGGCCGACGACGGCGTGATGCCGCAGACGATCGAGGCGCTCAACCACGCGCAGGCGGCCGACGTGCCGATCGTGGTTGCGGTGAACAAGATCGACAAGGAGGGCGCGAACCCGGCGAAGGTGCGTCAGCAGCTCACCGAGTACGGCCTGGTGGCCGAGGAGTACGGCGGCGACACGCTGTTCGTCGACGTCTCCGCGCGCAACGACATCAACATCGACGGCCTGCTCGAGGGCATCCTGCTGACGGCCGACGCGGCACTGGACCTGCGGGCCAACCCGGACCAGGACGCGCAGGGCATCGTCATCGAGGCGCGGTTGGACCGCGGCCGCGGTCCGGTGGCCACGCTGCTGGTGCAGCGCGGCACGCTGGAGGTCGGCGACTCGGTCGTCGCGGG
>Ga0164242_10005288_pt1 | contig 14377 bp, 13 predicted proteins | sample OricomgcompostMG_FD_108783 | JGI IMG/M metagenome (GOLD analysis project Ga0164242, IMG submission 108783) | Miracle-Growth compost microbial communities from Emeryville, California, USA - Original compost - Miracle growth compost (MG) ... | reverse complement strand
GACGGCCACGATAACCCTTGGCCTGGTCGAGGACTTTCTTGTGACGGGCCCGTGCGGTGACCCCACGTTTTACTCGAGGCATATCAGCTCCTTGATTGTGAGGTTAGGCGAACGGCATCATTGCGCGGACGGATACCATGTTCGTGTCATGGACATCCACGGCGCCGCGCAACTGGCGTTTGTTCTTGGTGGTTTTCTTGGTCAGGATATGACGCTTGAAGGCTTGACCGCGCTTGACGGTTCCGCCCGGACGCACGCGAAAGCGCTTCTTCGCGCTGCTCTTCGTCTTCATTTTAGGCATGACGATATCTGTCCTTTGGACAGCTCCATTTTTGGATGATTGCAGGTGGCAATACTTCATTGCACTTGGATGCCTGCTTTCACTTGTTTTGCGAAGGACGATGTCCTCCGCTTATTGCCCGAATGGCCTGCCTGCAGGCCGTTCGGGCGAATTCTACTTTTTCTTCTTGGGCGCCAGCACCATCACCATCTGCCGGCCTTCCATTTTTGGAAACTGCTCTACCTGGCCGTACGGCTCCAGGTCCGCCTTCAATCGCTCCAGCACGCGCATGCCGATTTCCTGGTGAGCCATCTCGCGCCCGCGGAAGCGCAGCGTGATCTTGGTCTTGTCGCCCTCTTCCAGGAATTTGGTCAGGTTGCGCAGCTTGATGTTGTAATCGCCTTCATCCGTTCCCGGCCGGAATTTCACTTCCTTGACCTGGATGATCTTTTGCTTCAGCTTGGCTTCGTGGGCCTTCTTTTGCTCCTGATACTTGAACTTTCCATAGTCCATCAGGCGGCATACCGGCGGCTGCGCGTTGGGCGCAATTTCCACCAGGTCCACGTTGGCTTCTTCCGCCTGGCGGAAGGCTTCGGCGAGACTGACGATTCCGAGCGGTTCGTTCTCGACCCCCGACAAGCGCACTTGAGGCGCATTGATTTCGCCATTGATGCGATGCGACTTTTCAGTAGCTATTGCAGTTTCCTTTAAAAATTAAATAATTAAGCCGTGCTTTTGCGCTTCGGTTCCCCGATCAGGCCTTGGCGTCGACCTCGTTCTTCAGTCGCTCCGCCAATGCGTCGACCGACATGACTCCCAGATCGACGTTGCCCCGCGCACGCACGGCCACTGTGTTTGCATCCCGCTCCTTGTCGCCGACAACGACGATATAAGGCAGCTTCTGAATCGAATGCTCGCGTATTTTATAGGTTATTTTCTCGTTGCGCAAATCGGCATTCACCCTAAACCCTTGTTTTTTCAGGTTTTGTGCGACGTTTTGCGCATAATCAGACTGCGCGTCCGAGATATTCAAAACAGCAATTTGGACTGGCGCCAGCCAAAGCGGGAGCGCGCCAGCGTGATTTTCGATCAGGATTCCGACGAAGCGTTCCAGCGAACCGACGATCGCGCGGTGCAGCATCACCGGCACCTTGCGCGTATTGTCGTCCGCGACATATTCGGCACCAAGCCGTCCCGGCATCGAGAAATCGACCTGCATCGTGCCGACCTGCCACGGCCGCCCCAGCGAATCCTTCAGGTGATATTCGATCTTCGGACCGTAAAACGCACCCTCGCCCGGCAACTCTTCCCAGCTTACGCCGCAGGCGCGCAGCGCCGAACGCAGCGTATCCTCGGCATGGTCCCAGATTTCATCCGAACCGATCCGGTTTTCGGGACGCAACGCGATCTTGATCGAGATCTCGGAAAAGCCGAAATCCGCATACACCTTCATCGCCTGCGTATGGAACGCAGTGACTTCACCCTGGATCTGCTCCTCGGTGCAGAAGATATGCCCATCATCCTGCGTGAAGCCGCGTACACGCATGATGCCGTGCAACGCGCCGGACGGCTCATTGCGGTGGCACTGGCCGAACTCTCCGTAGCGCAACGGCAGGTCGCGGTAGCTGCGCAGATCGGAATTGTAGATCTGGACATGCCCCGGGCAGTTCATCGGCTTCAGCGCGTAGTTGCGGTTCTCCGATTCGGTCACGAACATGTTTTCGCGGTAATTTTCCCAGTGGCCGGTCTTCTCCCACAGCGCGCGATCGAGGATCTGCGGCGCCTTCACTTCCTGGTAACCGTTCTCCTGGTAGACGCGGCGCATGTATTGCTCGACCTGTTGCCAGATGGTCCAGCCCTTCGGATGCCAGAACACCAGCCCCGGCGCCTCATCCTGGAAATGGAACAGGTCGAGCGCGCGCCCCAGTTTGCGGTGATCGCGCTTTTCCGCTTCTTCCAGCATGTGCAGATAGGCATCCTGCTCGTCCCTCCTGGCCCATGCAGTGCCGTAGATCCGCTGCAGCATTTCGTTTTTCGAGTCGCCACGCCAGTAGGCGCCGGCCAGCTTCATCAGCTTGAACACCTTGAGCTTGCCGGTCGACGGCACGTGCGGGCCGCGGCACAGGTCGGTGAAGTTGCCCTCGGCGTACAGCGACACGTCCTCGCCCTGCGGAATCGATTCGATGATTTCCGCCTTGTATGCTTCGCCGATCGACTTGAAATAGGCAACCGCCTGGTCGCGCGGCAACACCTTGCGCGTTACCGGCTCGTCCTTCTTCGCCAGCTCGGCCATCTTCTTCTCGATTGCCTGCAGATCATCCGGCGTAAACGGGCGCTTGTACGAAAAGTCGTAGTAGAAGCCGTTCTCGATCACCGGGCCGATCGTAACCTGCGCATCCGGAAACAGTTCCTTGACCGCATAGGCGAGCAAGTGGGCGGTCGAATGCCGTATGACGTCCAGCCCCTCCGCATCCTTGTCGGTCACGATCGCCAGGTCGGCATCGCGATCGATCAGGAACGACGTATCCACCACCTTGCCGTCGACCTTGCCGGCCAGCGCTGCCTTTGCAAGGCCGGCGCCGATACTCGCAGCAACCTGGGCGACGGTGACCGGCGCATCGAACTGGCGTTGGGAACCGTCGGGAAGTCGAACTGAAATCATGTTGCACTCCTTGCAGCGTGGCGATCGAACGACGCCTGATACGCCTGATCGGATTTCAAAAAATGCGGACGAAAAAAAACGCGGACTAGCCGCGCTTTTTCACTGCCATCACGAAAAAGATCCCGACTAGCGTCGCACCAGAACCATGGTCTTAGTAGTTCGCGGTGTCATAACCGGGATGCCTTTCTCGCTCTTGCAAATTTACTGCTGTTCGTTGGTAGGCTCGATTGGACTCGAACCAACGACCCCTACCATGTCAAGGTAGTGCTCTAACCAGCTGAGCTACGAGCCTAAAGAGAAGCAGGATTATAGCGGCAATTTTTTACTTCCGCTACCCCTTTGTTTCCGGACGGCTCCATGGCTGCAAAATCCGGCTCGCTGCTGCGCGACTTTCGCGCCCAGCGCATCACTGGCGCGAGACCTCGATCACGTCGCCGACTTCGCGGATGACTCCCAGCGCTTTCTGCAACTGCGCAGTCGACGCGATTTCCGCGGTGAACGACATGCGTGCCTGCCCTTTCGTGCTCTGCGTGCTGACACCGATCACATTGATCTTTTCGCGCGAAAATATTTCCGAGATATCGCGCAGCAACCCCTGCCTGTCGTTGGCCAGAACGAATATGTCGACCGGGTAGACGGTTTCCTTCCCCGGCTCGCCCCAGGTGGTCTGCACCACCCGCTCCAGTGCATTCTTGCGCATCTGGGCCAGGTTCTTGCAATTCTCCCGGTGAATCGATATGCCTTTGCCGCGCGTGACAAAGCCGACGATTTCATCCGGGGGCGCCGGCTTGCAGCATTTGGCCAGCTGCGTCAGCAGGCCGTCGGTACCAAGCACCAGCACGCCCGAACGCGCGCCCTGCACCACGCTCGAAGCCCGGCTCTTGTTGGTGACCAGCGCCTCGTCGTCAGCGGGCGGCGGATTCTTGTGCGCATCGTCCGCATGCAGCAGAAGCTCGATATTGCGCAGGCTGAACGATTCCTTGCCGACCGCCAGAAACAGTTCATCGGGCTTCGCGAAACCCAGCTTGTGCGCCAGCTCTTCGAGCTTGACTGCGGTCTTGCCTTCACGCTGCAGGGTCTTTTCAACGAGGCCTCGCCCTTGTGCCAGCGTTTCCTGCTGTTCGATCGCATTGAACCATGCGCGCACCTTGGCACGAGTGCGGGAACTCACCACGTAGCCGGGGCTGAGCCAGTCGCGCGACGGTCCGGCGGAAGCCGAAGCGCCGCCGCGCGCGGTGATGATTTCCACCGTCTGGCCGTTTTTCAGCGGCGTATTGAGCGGCACCATCACGCCGTCGACGCGCGCACCGCGGCAGCGGTGACCGATATTCGTGTGTAGGTGATACGCGAAGTCGATCGGCGTTGCACCACTCGGCAGCTCGATCACGCGTGCCTGCGGCGTCAGCACATAGATGCGATCGTCGAGCGAGGCCGACTTGAGCTTCTCGACCCATTCGCGCTGCACTTCCTCCTGTCCCACCACCGCGTCCGCGACTTCGCTCTTCCAGGCAAGCAACTGCCGCAGCCAGGCAATCTTTTCGTCGTATTTCTGCGCCGAGAAATTGGAACCGCCGGTCTCCTTGTAGCGCCAGTGGGCGGCGACGCCGTATTCGGCAAAGCGGTGCATCTCCTGCGTGCGTATCTGCACTTCGAGCGGGCGCCCGTCCTCGGCCGTGACCACCGTGTGCAGCGACTGGTAACCATTGGGCTTCGGCCGCGAGATGTAATCATCGAACTCTTCCGGGATCGGCGTCCAGATGTCATGCACCAGCCCCAGCACCGCGTAGCAAGTCTTGACGTCGCCGACGATGACGCGGAACGCCCGGACGTCATACAGCTCCGAAAAGTCGAGCGACTTGCCGCGCATCTTGTTCCAGATGCTGTAAATATGCTTGGGGCGCCCCGACACTTCAGCCTGGATGCCGGCCGCCGCCAGCTCGGACTTCAGGCGCCCGATCGCCGCATCGACAAAGCCCTCGCGCTCGAGGCGCTTCTCTTCGAGCATTTTCGCGATCCGCTTGTAGGCTTGCGGTTCGATGAAGCGAAACGCGAGATCCTCGAGCTCCCATTTCAGCTGCCAGATACCGAGCCGGTTCGCCAGCGGCGCATAGAGGTCGAAGGTTTCGCGCGCATATCGGGCTGCACGTTCGTCGTCCTTTCGCGCTTCCGCAAAATAGCGCAGCGTCGTCACGCGCGACGCGAGCCGGACCAGCACAACGCGCATGTCCGAAGCCATGGCCAGCAACATCTTGCGCAGCGTTTCCAGCTGCTCCGCCGCCTGCTGGGGCGCATTTTTCCCCTTGACGGTTTCCTGCTGGCCAAACGTCTGCTCATGCAGACGCATCAACTGCCGGATGCCGCCGACGAGTTCCGTGATCTCGGTCCCGAACCGGGCTTCCATGTGCTCCGCGGCCTCCGGATCGAGCACCGGCAATTCGAACAGCAAACCCGCGATCCGCGAATCGACATCCGCGTTGAGCGTGGCCAGCGTGGCGGCGACGCCTTGCGCAAATTCGAATGCATCCTGCCCGGTCGGCACCACCTTGCCCTCGTACGCCGAGCGAACGAAGGCAAGCGCATCCATCATCCGCGCGCTGTCGTCGGTACTTAGGCCCGACGTCAACTGCAAATGGGTTTCGCTTTGGGTGGCAGCAATTGAAACCATGGAAAGGAACTATCTCTGTGCGGCGGTAACAACCATTTCGACCAGCCATTCCGGCTTTGCCAATGCCGCCTGGACCGTGGCGCGCGGAGGCGCGCTTCCTGCCGCCACCCATTCGCCCCAGACCGCGTTCATGCCGGCAAAATCGCGCATGTCTGCAAGGAATATCTGGCACATCAGGATACGCGATTTATCGCTGTTTGCCTGCGCCAGCAAGCGATCGATGTGGCCAAGCACTTCGCGCGTCTGGTCGGCGATGTTCGTACTCCCTCCCTCGGCAATCTGGCCGGCGAGATAGACGGCGCCGTTGTGAATCGCAATCTCCGACAGGGTCTTTCCCATATGCAAGCGCTGGATATTCATCATCTGCTCTCACCAATCCCCTGCCTTCCCAACAGGAAATTTTTTACAATCGCAATCTGGTCCGAATGCACGAACGTCGGCGCGTGGCCGACACCCGGCAATTCCACCAGTTGCGGCTTCGGGCCCCGCTTCGTCATTTCCTGCGCCGTTTCGGCGCTCAGCAAATCGGACTCTCCGCCGCGCACCAGCAAGGCTGGACAGCTGATCGCATCGTACGCGCTCCACAACATGCGCTCGGCCTGGCGGGTGCTCTCGGGCGTCGCCGCCCTGATCGGCGTCGCCAGCGCAAGATCGTAATTGCGCGTCCACATGCCATCGTCATCACGGCACAATACGTCGGCAGCCAGTTTGCGCCACTCTTCGTCGGTATGGGGTCCGAAAGGCAGCGAGATGTCGCGGATGTAGGTCACCGCATCATCGAATTCCGCGAAACGTACCGCGCTGCCGATGTAATCGCCGATGCGGGTCAGAGCGGCCGCATTCAGGGTGGGGCCGACGTCGTTCAATACCAGCTTGCTCACCGGACTGTCCTCGAGCGAGGCCAGCCCGATGCCGATCAGCCCGCCCATCGAGGTGCCGAACCAGTGCACGGTTTCGGCATCCAGCCGTGCCAGCAGCGTGACCATATCGCCCACGTATTGCGGAATCTGGTAATACTGCGGGTCGCGCAGCCATCCGGAGCGGCCGCGGCCTGTGATATCCGGGCAGACCACCCGGTATTCGCCGCACAGCTCGCGCGCCAGGCTGTCGAAGTCGTCGGAAACGCGCGTCACGCCATGCACGCACACCAGCACCTTCGGATTGTCCGGCTCACCCCATTCCTTGTAGGCGACCTGGTGCAGTCCGCCCGGCGACAGGCATTGAACAGCCTTCAATCGAGGTTCGATCATTTTGTCGAAAGCGTGGTTGTCATTCACGCATTTTACCGGGCGTTCCGCTTAAAATCCTACTTGGCTTCCAACGCAATGCCAAATTTCATTACAGGGGACACCATGCTAAAGGGAAAAACAGCGCTCGTTACCGGATCGACCTCGGGCATAGGACTCGGCATCGCTCGCACGCTTGCAGCAAAGGGGGCGAACATCGTCCTCAACGGTTTCGGCGATGCTGCGGACATCGACGCACTGCAGGCAGACATGCGGGCGAGTTTCGGAATCGAAACCGCCTATCATGCAGCCGACATGTCCAAGGTCGCCGAGATCGAATCCTTGATGCACTTTGCGGCTGAACGCTTCGGCGGCGTCGATGTCCTGATCAACAATGCGGGCATCCAGCACGTGGCGAACATTGAAGACTTTCCGCTGGAAAAGTGGGACGCGATCATCGCGATCAACCTGAGCTCGGCCTTTCATACGACGCGACTGGCGCTGCCGTCGATGAAGGCGAACAACTGGGGGCGCATCATCAATATCGCCTCGGTCCACGGACTGGTCGGATCGGCCCAGAAATCGGCGTACGTCGCTGCCAAGCATGGCATCGTCGGATTCACCAAGGTGACCGCACTTGAAACCGCGCATAGCGGAATCACCTGCAACGCAATCTGCCCCGGCTGGGTTCTGACGCCGCTGGTCCAGAAGCAGGTCGACGCGCGTGCGGCCCAGCAGGACTTGTCGAACGAAGAGGCAAAGAGGAGCCTGTTGCTGGAAAAGCAGCCGTCCGGCGAGTTCGTCACGCCCGAACAACTGGGCGAACTTGCGCTGTTCCTGTGCAGCGACGCGGCAAGCCAGGTCCGCGGCGTCGCCTGGAACATGGACGGCGGCTGGGTCGCCCAATAATCGCGACACAGCGGGACCGGGCGTACCGCTTGGCTGCATGGCGAAGATATGGAGAGACGCATGGCCCACCCTGTCCGACTGCTTGCCGCATTTTTACTCGTCGCAGCGGCGACTGGTACCGACGCCGCCGCACCCCCGCCTGCGACGGAAACGGTAACCGTGCAGGTTCCTGCCGGCATGGACGCACCGCCGTTCGACGCGAAGCGGTCGCTCAGGCTGCCTCCGGGATTTTCCATTGCCGTGTATGCGCGCATCCGGCAGGCGCGTTTCATGGCGGTCGCTCCGAACGGCGACCTGCTGGTCACGCAGCCTTCCGCAGGCCGCATCGTGCTCGTGCGGAACAAGGGGCAAGGGCCGCCGCAGCAACTGCAGTTTGCCTCCGGCCTGCGCCATCCGCAAGGCCTCGCTTTCGATCAACTGAATGGCGTCACCTACCTGTACATTGCCGATTCCAACCGCGTGCTCCGCGCGCGTTATCGGGACGGACAAACGACGCTCGGCCACACTGAAACGGTTGTCGACCATCTGCCTGACGGATCGGGGTCGAGCGGCGGCTACGCTCACCCGCTGAAAAACATCGCACTCCATCGCGGCAAGCTGTACGTATCGATCGGCTCCAGCTGCAATGTCTGCGCATCCGATACAACGGCAGATCCGGTGCGTGGCACGATCTATCAATACGACGCGGACGGCAGCCATCGCCACCTTTACGCGCGCGGATTGCGCAACGCGGAAGGGCTTGCGTTCGAACCCGGTACCGACCGGCTATGGGTGGTCGTCAACAGTCGCGACAACATGGCCTTCCCTCGTCATGATGACCGCAACGGCGACGGCCACGACGATTTCGGCAAGGTGATGCAAAGCTACGTCGACGGCCATCCGCCCGATCTGCTCACCCTCGTAAAGGAAGGAGGAAACTACGGCTGGCCTTTCTGCAACCCCGATCCCGACCAGGGACTGGACGACATGCACTACGAGCGCGATGTGCAGACCAACGCCGACGGCAACCAGCTGGATTGCAATCGCATTGCTCGCCCCACCCTGGGAATAGCGGCGCACTCCGCTCCCCTCGGCCTCAGCTTCCTGTCCGAGGCCGGATGGCCGGCGCCCTTTCGGCATGCGCTGGTCACTGCCTTGCATGGCTGCTGGAACTGCAGCCGGCTCAACGGCCACAAGGTGGCCGTGTATCCGCTCGGCGCCGACGGCAAGCCGGGCGCGCCGCTCGACCTGGTCACCGGCTGGATCACGGATGCCGACGCGAAGCAGCGCTGGGGCCGCCCGGTTGACGCGGTACCCGACCGGCATGGCGGCCTCTATATTTCGGACGACTATTCCGGCGCCGTCTACCTGCTGCGGAAGACGCAATAAAAAACGGCGCCCGCGGGCGCCGTCCGACCGATCGCTGGCGACCGGCACAGGTTGAAGGAGTGAACTCAGCTCACCGCGCTCGTATCGAGCTCGGCCTCGGTTTTCTCGACCACTTCTTCCTTGGTCACGCCGGGCGCCAGTTCGACCAGTTTCAGTCCCTGCGGCGTGACGTCGATCACGCCCAGGTCGGTAATGATGCGGTTCACCACCTTCACCCCGGTCAGCGGCAACGAGCACTCCTTCAGTATCTTCGGTGAAGTCGAACCGTCCTTGGCCTTGGCAACGTGCTCCATCAGCACCACGACGCGCTTGACGCCGGCCACCAGATCCATCGCGCCGCCCATGCCCTTGACCATCTTGCCCGGAATCATCCAGTTCGCGAGGTCGCCATTCTGGCTCACCTGCATTGCACCCAGCAGTGCCAGGTTGATCTTGCCGCCGCGAATCATCGCGAACGAATCGGCCGAGCTGAACAGCGAGGAACCGGCCAGCGCCGTCACCGTCTGCTTGCCCGCATTGATCATGTCGGGGTCGATCTCGTCGTCGGTCGGGAAAGGGCCGATGCCGAGCAAGCCGTTTTCCGACTGCAGCCACACCTCGATGTCGTCCGGAACGTAGTTGGCAACCAAGGTCGGCAGACCGATGCCCAGGTTGACGTAGAAACCGTCCTGCAGTTCTTTCGCCGCGCGCGCGGCCATTTCATCACGAGTCCATGCCATGTTCGTTCTCCGGTTTACTTTGCACGGGTGGTGCGTTGTTCGATCCGCTTTTCCGGGCTGGAATTGACCACGATGCGGTGGACGAAGATACCCGGCGTATGGATCTGGTCTGGATCGAGTTCACCGGTCTCGACCAGCTTCTCGACCTCGACGATCGTGATCTTGCCGGCCATGGCCACGTTCGGATTGAAGTTGCGTGCGGTCTTGCGGTACACCAGGTTACCGCTGCGATCGGCCATGTAGGCCTTCACCAGCGATACGTCGGGTACCAGCGAACGCTCCATCAGGTACTGCTCGCCGTCGAACTCGCGGACCTCCTTGCCCTCGGCCACCAGCGTGCCGACACCGGTCTTCGTGAAGAAGGCAGGAATGCCGGAACCGCCGGCCCGCAGCTTCTCCGCGAGCGTGCCTTGCGGCGTGAATTCGAGTTCGAGCTCGCCGGCCAGGTACTGGCGTTCGAATTCCTTGTTTTCGCCGACGTACGACGAAATCATCTTGCGGATCTGGCGCGTCTGCAGCAGCAGTCCCAGTCCGAAGCCGTCGACGCCGGCATTGTTGGAAATTGCGGTCAGGTTCTTGACGCCGGAATCGCGCAGCCCGGCAATCAGCGCCTCGGGAATCCCGCACAGGCCGAAGCCGCCGACGGCGATGGTCTGACCGTCCTTGACGACGCCTGCCAGGGCGCTGGCAGCATCCGGATATACTTTGTTCATACCAACTCCTCCGATGAAAGGACTTTTTTTAACGTGGCAGCCAGCATATGATGGCGGGCAAGCCCGTGCAATACCGTAAAAATACGAATTCCATTCCCATACCGCGCACCCGAAACCGCATGAGCGCACCACTGACGATCGACTACCAGACCATATTCCAGCACGCCCCGGTTGGCATGTGCGTATCCGAGCACCGGGTGATCCACGCCTGCAACGATGCGCTGGCCCGGATGTTCGGCTACCGTCCGGCCGAGCTGGTCGGACAGTCGTTCCTGGTGCTGTATCCGACGCTCGACGAATTTGAGCGAACCGGCGCGCGCATCGTTCCAATCATGAGCGCAATGGGCCACTACTCGGATGAGCGCATCATGAAACGCGCCGACGGCGAATTGTTCTGGTGCCACGTCAGCGGCCGTTCACTGACGCACGACGATCCGCACGGCACCGGCATCTGGACTTTCGAAGACCTGAGTGCGAAGCGCCCGGTGACCGCCGTCCTGACCGCACGCGAACGCGAAATCGCCGCGCTGCTGGTCGAAGGCAAGACCAGCAAGCTGATTGCGCGCCAGGTGGGCCTGAGTCCGCGCACCGTCGAAATGCACCGCGCAAAACTGATGCGCAAGTTTTCGGCGTCGACTTCGAGCGAACTGGTGCACCGGCTGGTCGGCATCTCGCACTGATACGCTCCGGACGCACGCCGGCGTCCATTCGGTTACTGCACGCTCATCCCGTCGTCGGCGGTGATGATCGCGCCGTTGATGAAGCGGGCATCTTCTCCGGCCAGCAGCAACAGCAGTCCGTCGAGGTCTTCCGGCTGCCCCAGGCGCTTGCGCGGCAACATGCTCATCAACGTCCTTCCCTGCTCGGTCGAAAAATGTTCGCGATTGATTTCGGTCGCGATGTAGCCGGGGCAGATCGCGTTTACGTTGATACCGTAGCGCCCCCATTCGACCGCCATCGATTTCGTCATGTGCACGACCGCTGCCTTGCTCATGCAATAGATGCCGATCTGCGGCAACACGCGCAAGCCCGCGACCGACGCGATATTGATGATGCGGTGCTGCTTTTTCGGATCGCCCTTGGCGCGCGCGATCATCCGCTTGGCGGCCTCCTGCGCAACGAAGAAGGCACCACGCTGATTGGTGTCCATCACGTACGCGTACTCGTCCGGCGTCACATCGATCAGGCGCTGCGTGGTGGAGACGCCGGAATTGTTGACCAGGATATCGATCGGCCCCGCCTCAGTTTCCGCGTGAGCCACTGCCGCCCGGATACTCGCGTAGTCGGTCACGTCGAGCGAGACGACATGCGCGGCACCGCCGCCCGCCTCGATCTCGGCCCGCAGCTCCTTCAGCCGCTCGACGCGACGCGAAGCCAGCACCACCTGCGCGCCGGCCTTGGCCAGCACCTTGGCAAAACGTTCGCCCAGTCCGCTCGACGCGCCGGTGACGAGCGCAATCTTCCCTTCGAAGTTCAGTTCTATTCCCACGAAACCCTCCTTGCTGTCGGCGCGCCAGGGGCTTGCCCGGATCCGCTTGCCGTTATGATTACATGAAAGACTGGCCATTAGAGTGAACCATCTAGTAATCTAATGCAAAATCCACGACAATTAGCACGATCGTTCGAAAATACTTCATGGTGACGCCCCAATGACGCAAACTGAAAATTTCCTGGAACAGTACGGCCCGCGCGAAGCGATGGAATACGATGTAGTCATCGTCGGCGGGGGCCCGGCCGGGCTGGCGGCAGCGATCCGGCTCAAGCAGCTGGCCACCGAACAGAACCGTGAGGTATCGGTCTGCGTGCTGGAAAAAGGCAGCGAGGTCGGCGCCCACATCCTGTCCGGCGCGGTGATGGACCCGATCGCGATCAACGAGCTGTTCCCGAACTGGAAGGAACTGGGCGCGCCGCTGAACACGCCGGTAAGCGAAGACCGCTTCCTGTTCCTGTCCGAGACCGCCGCCTTCAAGACGCCGAACTTCCTGCTGCCGGCCTGCTTCCAGAACCACGGCAACTACGTGATCTCGCTGGCCAACGTGGTGCGCTGGCTGGGCCAGCAGGCCGAAGCGCTGGGCGTCGAGATCTTCCCCGGCTTTCCCGCCGCCGAAGTGCTGTACAACGAAGACGGATCGGTCAAGGGAATCGCGACTGGCAACATGGGCGTCGATCGCGAGGGCCAGCCGACCGACGCGTTCCAGCTGGGGATGGAGCTGCACGCGAAGTACACGCTGTTCGCCGAAGGCTCGCGCGGCCACCTGGGCAAGCAGCTGATTTCCAGGTTCGACCTCAACCGCGGCAAGGATCCGCAAACCTACGCGCTCGGCATCAAGGAGCTGTGGGAAATCGATCCGAAGCTGCACCAGCCGGGACTGGTGATCCACACCGCCGGCTGGCCGCTCGACACCGACACCTATGGCGGCTCCTTCCTCTATCACCTCGAGAACAACCAGGTCGCGGTCGGCTACGTGGTCGGGCTCGCCTATCAGAACCCCTACCTGTCGCCGTACGAGGAATTCCAGCGCTACAAGACCCACCCGGAGATTCGCAAGTTCTTCGAAGGCGGCAAGCGGATTTCATACGGAGCCCGCGCCATCACTGCCGGCGGCCTGCAGTCGCTGCCGAAGCTGACCTTCCCCGGCGGCGCACTGGTCGGATGCGATGCCGGCTTTCTCAACGCGTCGCGCATCAAGGGCAGCCATGCGGCGATGAAGACCGGGATGATGGCGGCCGAAGCGGCATTCGAAGCGCTCGGCGCCGGCCGCCAGGGCGACGAACTGAGCGCCTACGCACAAGCGTTCGAGCAGTCCTGGCTGCACGAGGAGCTGCACAAGGCGCGCAACTTCAAGCCCTGGATGAGCAAGGGCCTGTACACTGGAACGCTGATGGTCGGGATCGACCAGATCGTATTCGGCGGCAAGGCGCCGTGGACATTGCATCACACGCATGCCGACCATGAGTGCCTGAAGCCGGCGGCGGAGTTCAAACCGATCGCGTACCCGAAGCCGGACGGCAAGCTGACGTTCGACCGGCTGTCGTCGGTATTCATTTCGAATACCAACCATGCGGAAAACCAGCCGGTCCACCTGACATTGAAAGACCCGAGCGTACCGACGCGGATCAACCTGCCGAAATATGCGGGTCCCGAGCAGCGCTATTGCCCGGCCGGCGTGTACGAATTCGTCGAGGCCGACGGCGGCGGCGAACGGCTGCAGATCAATGCGCAGAACTGCGTGCACTGCAAGACCTGCGACATCAAGGATCCGACCCAGAACATCGTCTGGGTGACGCCAGAAGGCGGCGGCGGACCGAACTACCCGAACATGTAGCAGCGCGTCGCCGGCACAGCGCCGGCCTTCCGTTTCAAACCGACGCCGATAAAGACGCCGATAAAACAAAAACCCCGCCCTCTTGCGAAGGCGGGGTTTCGTCGTCTGGCGGGGCAACATATCGCCCCCTGACCGCAGAACGAATCGCTTATGCGTGTTCGCCGCGCACCGCAACCGTGATATCGGCAAGCACGTCGGTGTGCAACGCAATCGACACTGGATGCTCGCCGACCATCTTGATCAGGCCGTTCGGCATGCGAACCTGGGCCTTTTCGATCTCGAAGCCCTGCTTGCTGACGGCTTCAGCGATGTCGGCATTGGTTACCGAACCGAACAGACGACCATCAACACCGGCCTTCTGCACGATTTCGATGGTGGAACCGTTCAGCTTTTCGCCTTGCGCTTGGGCGGCAGCCAGCTTTTCGGCGGCAGCCTTTTCCAGCTCGGCACGTTTCGCTTCGAAGTCGGCCAGGGCCGCTTCGGTCGCACGACGCGCCTTGCGCTGCGGG